>Ga0114129_10001206_pt1 | contig 34318 bp, 27 predicted proteins | sample RhiMetdeltSRZDD1_FD_80071 | JGI IMG/M metagenome (GOLD analysis project Ga0114129, IMG submission 80071) | Populus rhizosphere microbial communities from Tennessee, USA - Rhizosphere MetaG P. deltoides SRZDD1 (version 2) (version 2) | ecosystem: Host-associated > Plants > Roots > Rhizosphere >...
GCGCGCGACGATCGATGGCGGTGCCCTCTACGGGCCGCACGTGGAGCCGCTCGAGATGTCGGCGATCGAGTCGTTGGACGTCGACGGGCCGGAGGACCTCGCCCTCGCGGAGATCCTCCTCGGGCGGGACCGTGCGGGTCGCTGACGCCGCCGACCGCCTCGGCCTCGGCGCTGCCGTCGGTCATCTGGCCGACCGCGTGCGGCGCGTGCTCGATCCCGATCACCGGCGGCGGCATCGTCAGATCCTCGCCGACCATCGAGCCTGTCGTGCCGTGCTGGCGCGAATCGCCGACCGTGCACCGGCCGGCGATCCGGCGCGCGTCGCCTTGTTCGTGGCGAGCTTCGCCACGCCCTTCGGCTGGAAGCTGGAGGGCGCGCTGTCGCTGGCGGCGCGGATCGCCGGTTTCGAGCCGACCATGCTCGAGCTCGGCGAGGACCCGTGGGCTCGGCGCTACCACGCTCTGTTCGCGCGTCCGCGCTCGCTCGCCTGGCGGACCTGGCGCCGGCGGCGGGACGCGCCGCCGGTCGAGCCCGCCTTCCGGGACTTCGTGCACGGGAGCCCGACGGTGTCGGGCCTCCTGCGGCTGACGTACCGCGGGGTCGACGTGGGCCGCATCGCGCTGTCGAACTGGCTCAACGTGCACAAGTTCACGCGCCTCGACCTGGGCGACGCCGCCACTCGCGACGAGCTGCTGGCGCTGCTAGCCCGGAGTCAGCACGAGGTGGCGGGGGCGGAGTCGATGCTCGAGGCCGTTCGTCCCGCCGTTCTGCTCGTGCTGGAGAAGGGCCTCTCGCCGGCGGCGGAGGTCGTCGGCGCCGCCCTGGCGCGCGGCATCCCCGTCGTTCAATACGCCGGCTCCCAACAGACGGGTGCCTATGTCCTCAAGCGGTACGCTCAGGAGAACCGCCATCAGCACCCGTTCTCGCTGAGCCCCGAGAGCTGGGCCCGCGCGCAGGCCGCACCGTGGGACGCTCATCGCGAAGACGAGCTCATGGAGGAATTCGCGGAGAGCTATCGGGCGGGCACCTGGTTCAACCGCAAGTTCCTTCATCAGGGCAAACGTATCAAGGCCGCGGATGAAGTGCGCGCGCAGCTCGGCCTCGACCCGGGCAAGAAGACGGCCGTCGTGTTTTCTCACGTCTTGTGGGACGCTACATTCTTCTATGGCGAGGGGCTCTTCGAGGACTACGAGACGTGGCTGCTCGAGACGGTCCGCGCCGCCGCCTCCAACCCGCGGCTCAACTGGGTGGTGAAGCTCCACCCCGACCTCGTCTGGAAGCTGAAGTACGAGGGGCGGACGGGCGATCTGCGCGACGTGATCGCGATGAAGAGCGCCACCGGCGGCGCGCTGCCGCCGCACGTGACGCTGGTCATGCCCGAGACCGATATCAGCACGTATTCGTTCTTCCCCGTCACCGACTACTGCCTGACCGTGCGGGGCACCATCGGGATCGAGATGGCTTGCCACGGCGTGCCCGTCTTCACCGCGGGTACCGGCCGGTATTCCGGGCTCGGCTTCACCCGCGACAGCGCATCGCCGGCCGACTATCGGGCACGCCTGGCGCGCCTCGAGACGGAGTCCCCCATGGACGTCGCCGAGGTCGCGCGGGCGCGTCGCTTCGCCCACACCCTGTTCCGGCGCCGGCTCTGGGTGATGCGGACCTTCGACATGGTGAAGAAGCCGATGGGCGAGACCGGCCACGCCCTCGACACGGACCTCGTGCCGCGCGTGGCGACGTTCGACGAGTTCGCGCGGGCGGAGGACACGCGGGAGCTGGCTCGCTGGCTGGCGTCCGCCGAGACCGACTACCTCCAGGCGCAGCCGCTATAATCGGCGTTTGCTGATGGGCGAGTACGAGCCGCATCCGATCGTTTGGACCCGGGAGCGGGCGGCTCGGCTTTGGGCCTACTACGGCTCGCTTCCGGGCAACGAGGGGTTGTACTTCACCGCGCATTCCGGCGGTTCCGTGCTCCGTTTCGTGGGTGAGCACGTGAGCCTCGACGGCAAGCTCGTCCTCGACTTCGGCTGTGGCCGCGGCTCGCTCCTGAAGCGCCTGGTGGCGCAAGGCGTCGCCTGCCAGGGGCTCGAGTTCTCCCCCGAGTCGGCGCGCGAGGCGGAGGCGAACGTGGGCTCGCACCCGCTGTTCCGCGGCGTCGTCGTCACCGATGCGCTCCCGTCGTCGCTGCCGGCCGCTTCGGTCGACGTCGTGCTGCTCGTGGAAGTCATCGAGCACCTGCTCCCGGAGGACGTACACCCCACGCTGGCCGAGATCCGACGGGTGCTCCGGCCGGGGGGCCACCTCGTGGTGACGACGCCGCACGAGGAGGAGCTTTCCGCGTCGATGCAGCACTGCCCCGACTGCGGCAGCACCTTCCACCGCTGGCAGCACGTGCGCTCGTTCAAGCCCGTGGAGCTTTCGGCGCTCCTCCAGAGCGCCGGCTTCGAGGAGCAGGTGTGCGTGCCGCTGACCTTCACCATGGACACGCAGCCGAAGGCGGGGATCGTGCGCGGCCTGGTGGACGCGTATTTCCGCCTGCGGTACGGTCCTCCGCGTCCGCCGCACCTGGCGTTCGTCGGCCGCCGGCCGGCCTCTCCGTCCTGAGGACATCGGCCGTGCTTTCCGTCCTGCACATCAACACCGCCGACAACCTGGGGGGCGCCGCCCGATCGGCGTACAAGATCCATTCCGGCGTGCGCGCCCTCGGCGCCCGTTCGCGCATGCTGGTGCGCACGCGCGTGACCTCGGACCCCGACGTGGACCTGCTGAACGGCGCGCGATGGCGGTGGCGGATGCTGGACGGCGTCGGCAGGGGCGTGGTCGATCGTCTCGGTGCCCAGTACCTGTTCTATCCGTCGTCCTTCGCGCTCCTCGACCATCCCTGGGTCCACGACTGCCAGGTGGTGCAGCTCTACAACATCCACGGCGGCTATTTCACCCACCGCGTGTTGCCCGAGCTCAGCCGGCGGCGCGCGGTGGTGTGGCGGCTCTCCGACATGTGGCCGTTCACGGGCCACTGCGCGTATTCGATGGATTGCGAGAGGTGGAAGTCGGGCTGCGGCCGCTGTCCGCTGCTGGCGGAGTATCCGGCGCTGCCGTGGGACACCACCGCGCGCCTGTATCGCATCAAGCAGCGGCTCTATGACTCGTCGCGGCTGGCGATCGTGACCACGAACTCGTGGATGGAGGACCAGGTCCGGCAGAGCCCGCTCCTGGGACGGTTCCCGACTCACCGGATCCCGAACGGCGTCGATGTCTCGGTGTTCCGTCCGGCGGACAAGCGCGAGGCGCGCCGGGCCCTCGGCCTCGATGACGAGCGGCCCATCGTGCTGTTCGCCGCCCACATCGCGCGGCCGGGGACGCGCAAGGGCGGGGAGCACGTGGCGCCCGCCCTCGAGCGCGCGGCGGCGGAGGGTGCGCGTTTTCGTTTGCTCGTTCTCGGGGAGGGCGCCGAGGCCTGGCCCGAGGCGCGTGGTTTTCCCACGTCGCGCCTGGGGTTCACCGCGGACAATGCCCGGCTCGCGCTGGCATACTCCGCGGCCGACCTGCTCCTGTGGCCGGCAGTGGCCGAGAACTTCCCCAACGGCATCGTGGAGGCCATGGCCTGCGGCACGCCGGCGGTGGCCTTCGATACCGGTGGCGTGCGCGACGCGGTGCGCCACCTGGAGACGGGCTATCTCGCCGCCTCTCGGGATTCCGGCGATCTCGCACAGGGGGTGCGCCGGCTGCTCGAGGACTCCGCCGGCCGGCAGCGCCTGTCCGAGGCGTGCCGGCGCGTGGCGGTGGAGGAATACGCCGACGAGCGGCAGGCGCGCCGCCATCACGACCTGTACGCGGCGCTCGCCGCGGAGCGGCGCTGACATGTGCGGCATCGTCGGCCTGGCCGGGGACTGGCCGGCCGGGGTGTTGTCGCGGCTGAACGGGGCCATCGTCCATCGAGGTCCGGATGACTCGGGTGAATACGAGGACCGCGAGGCGCGGGTCGCGCTGGCGATGAGACGCTTGAGCATTCTCGATCTCGAGGGCGGGCATCAGCCGATGTCCACGGAAGACGAGCAGGTGTGGATCGTCTACAACGGCGAGATCTTCAACGCACCCGACCTGCGTCGCGAGCTGGAGAACCGCGGGCATCGCTTCCGCACGTCGCATTCCGATACGGAATGCCTGCTCAGGCTGTACCAGGACCGCGGGCCGGCCATGCTCGATGCGCTCGATGGCATGTTTGCGTTCGTCGTGTACGACCGCCGGCAGGGCATTCTCTTCGGTGCCCGCGACCCCTTCGGGATCAAGCCGCTGTACTACAGTCGCCCCTCCGGGCGTCTCGCGTTCGCCTCCGAGATCAAGGCGCTGCTGGCGCTGCCCGGCTTTCGCCGAGAGCTCGATCTCCAGAGCCTGAGCCACTATCTGAGCCTGCGCTACGTCCCGGGGCCGGGCTCGATCTTTCGCGACGTGGCGCGCCTGCCCGCGGGCCATGCTTTTCGGTACGACCTGAAAGGCGGCGCCTTCACCCTCGAGCGCTACTGGCGCCCGCGTTTCCCGCCGGCGGCGGCCGGCTCCGCGCACGAGGACCGTGATCGCGTGCGGGCCGAGCTTCGAGAGGCCGTGCGCCGTTGGATGCTGAGCGACGTCCCCGTCGGCTGCTCGCTCTCGGGAGGCCTCGACTCGTCGGCGATCGTGGGTCTGTTGGGCGAGATGGGGCATTCGAGGATCAAGACGTACTCCCTCGGGTTTCGTGGTCCGGGCGAGGAGCAGTGGAGCGAGCTCCATCTCGCGCGCCAGGTTGCGGAGAAGTGGGGTACCGACCATCACGAGCTGGTGCTGACGCCCGACGAGCTGCTCGACGAGCTGGTGCCGATGGTCTGGTCGCTCGAGGAGCCCTACGGTGGTGGCCTGCCCTCGTGGTACGTCTTCCGCATGATGAGCCGGGACGTCAAGGTGGGGCTGACCGGCACGGGTGGCGACGAGCTCTTCGGCGGGTACGGGAAGTGGCGTGCCTACGAGCGCGGCCTGCCCGGCTACCGTCGCCCCTGGCGCGAGTGGCTGACCGCCGAACGCCCGGCGCGTTTTGCCCATCCCGCCGAGTCCTACTTCCTCTACCTGAACGACGAGGAGAAGCGCGACCACGTCCTTACCGGCGCGGCGAACGGGCTCACGGGTACGACGGCGTGGGTCCGCGCCCTCATGGACGAGGCGGAAAGCGCCGCCGCGCGCGATGGCTTCACCGCCGTCGACCTGCAGGGCCAACTCCCCGAGGAGTTCCTGCTGATGACGGACCGCTTCTCGATGGCGCACTCGCTGGAGGCACGCGTGCCGTTCCTCGACCGGCGGTTCGTCGAGGCCATGTTGTCGATTCCCTCGAGCCGGCGTACCGCGCCCCACGATTTGAAAGGCCTGCTGCGTGGTGCCGTCGCCGATCTCCTCCCGGCGGCGCTCGTCCGTGCCCCCAAGCGGGGGTTCGTGCTGCCCGACGCGATGTGGCTGCGCGGCACGTTGCGGCCGCTGGTGGAGCGCCTGCTCGCCCCGGAGCGCCTCCGCCGCCAGGGCCTCTTTCGCCCGGAGGTGTATGCGCGTTTCGTCGAGCCGCACCTGTCCGGCAAGGAGAACCGTGCGGGTCAGGTCTGGACGCTCCTGCTGTTCCAGGTCTGGCATGTGATCTTCGTGGAAAGCGCCGCCTCCGAGAAGCCGTCGATCACGTGGCGGGATCTGGCCGCCTCGTGAACGCCGTGCTCGCCGGGTTTCCCGAGGACTCCTATGGCAGCGTGAAGCGCCTCGCGGTCTTCTGGGAGTGGGCGCAGCCGCTGCGCGCGCGGCGCGCTGGACCTCTCTCGATTCTCGACTTCGGGTGCGGCACGGGACGCGGCGTGTCGGTGCCCCTGGCGGCCGCGGGCGATACCGTCCACGGCGTGGATGCCCACGCGCCTTCGATCGAATACGCTCGCCGCGCGCATGGGCGGCCGAACCTCACCTTCGGTGCGGAGACGATCGAGGATCTCGAGCGGCGGTCCGCCCGCTTCGATGTCGTCATCTGCTCCGAGGTCCTGGAGCACCTGGCCGACCCCGGCGCCTGTTTGCGCGGCCTGCGCGCGGTTCTCGCCGACGACGGCCTGTTGTTCGTCACTGTGCCCAACGGTCTTGGTGCGTTCGAGATATTGACGAGGGTGAAACGTCGGCTGGATCGCGTCGGCGTCAACCAGGTCCTGGACGGTGCGCTCGGGCTCGCCCAGAAGGCCTATCGCCGCATACGTGGCCGCGTGCCGTCGGCGGCCCGTGACGACAGCCCGTTCTTCGATGACGGCGGGCACGTGCAGTTCTTCCGCCTGCGCCGCCTGGAGAGGCTCTTCACCGAGGGCGGATGGGACGTCGTGGCACGGCGAGGCCGTGTCGTCGTCTGCGGCCCATACGCCGATTTCTGGATCTCGCGGCTTTCGTTGTGCCGACTGAACGGCGCGATCGCCGATCATCTCCCCCTGGCCCTGTCCGCGGACTGGATGTTCTGTGCGCGGCCGCAGCCGGAGGCGGTAGGCCTGGAGCGCTGAGCATGAGGGCGACGTCGGTGGCCGAGTACGTCGTGCCCGAGAACGGCGCACCCCTGGTGCTGCAGGACGGCCACCTCGTCGCGCCGGGGGGGCGACGCGTGCCGATCGTCCGCGGCATTGCCCGCTGGGTGTCGGGTTCCAACTACGCGGACAGCTTCGGCCTTCAGTGGAGCCGATACCGGCGCGTTCAGCTCGACAGCGTGAACGGGTCCACGCTCACCCGGGACCGTTTCTTCGAAGGCACGGGCTGGACGGTGGCGGAGCTCGCCGGGCGGAGGGTGCTCGAGGCGGGCTGCGGCGCCGGCCGCTTTTCGGAGGTGATCCTCGCGACGGGAGCGGTCCTCCGTTCGTTCGACTACAGCGTCGCCGTGGATGCTGCGCTCGAAAACGTCGGCGAGCACGAGCGATGGGACGTTTGCCAGGCGGACATATTCGCCGTCCCCTTCGCGCCGGCGTCTTTCGACTTCGTGTTCTGCTACGGCGTGCTGCAGCACACGCCCGACCCGCGCCGTGCCCTGCTGAACCTGGCCCGTTACGTCCGACCGGGCGGCCGCCTGGCGGTGGACCTCTATGCCGTTCCCGCCGGTCTCACCAAGCTCGCGGCCAAGTATTGGTACCGGCCCATCACGCGGCGCCTTCCGAAGAAGCTCCTGCTCCGACTGTTCGAGCTGTACCTGCCCTGGTGGACTCCGGTCGATACGGCGCTCCAATACATCCCCGTCATCGGGGCACCGCTGTCCGTCGTCGTGCCGTGCTGGAACAAGTCGTTCCTGCCGCTCGCGCCGGCGCACCGGCGTGAGTGGACGATCCTCGACACGTTCGACGCCTTGTCTTGTGAATACGATCGACCGGGTACTGTCGCCGACGTACGGGGCTGGCTCGAGGAGGCCGGCCTCACCGACATCGACGTGCGTGAGGGCGGCAACGGTGTGCTCGCCAACGCACGCGCTCGGTGACACCGGTGCCGGCCGATCTTCCGCGCGTCCTCCTCCTGACCTCGAGTGCGTTCAACTCCCTTTCGGGGGGCGGCATCACGCTCGGCAATCTCTTCCGCGGCTGGCCGCGCGAACGGCTGGCCGTGGCTCACAACGATCCGATCCCGCCCGACCCGGAGCCGTGCGCCCGGTACTACGCGCTGGGGCAGGACGAGCTCGGTTGGCAGTGGCCGCTCAGCCTCTGGCAACGCCGTGCGCCCTCCGGCGTCGTCACGGCAGACGGGGCCGCATCGCCGCGCGCCGCCACGGGCGCACCGCGCCGCTGGGCGCGAGGCCTGCTCCGTGCCGTCACCTCCGACGGTGGGCTGCACGACCACGCCGCGGTGACGCCCGCATTGCGCGCGTGGATCGCCGAGCTCCGCCCGCAGGTCCTCTACACGTTCCTGGGCTCCCTCGGCTTCGTTCGACTCGCTCGCGCGATTGCTGACGAGACGGGAGCGGCCATCGTCGTCCACATGATGGACGACTGGCCGCGCACCCTCTACCGCGGCGGCCTGCTGGGGCCCTACCTGCGGGCCACCCTCGACCGCGAGCTGCGCGGCCTCCTGGCCCGGGCCGCGACCCGCATGGGCATCGGAGCGGACATGTGCGAGGAATACCGCCGGCGCTACGGCCTGGAGTTCCTGCCCTTCCACAACGTCCTCGACGCCACCGCCTGGCGCCCTCACATGCGCCGCGACTGGGCGGTTCGTTCGCCGGCGCGCCTGCTCTACGCGGGGTCCATCCTCGCCAACGCGCAACGGGACAGCCTCCTCGACATCGCGCGCGCAGTCGGCGAGCTGCGCACGGAGGGCCTCGAGGTCGAGCTGCACCTGCACACGCCGTTCGGGCGCGCGGATGCCAACCGCCCGTTCTTCGAAGGACTGCCGGGCGTTTTCCTGGGAGACCCGCCGCCGGGCGAGGCCATCGCCCAGGAGCTTGCCGCCGCCGACGTGCTCGTTCTGCCCGTCAACTTCGACGGTGCCACGATCGAGTACGTGCGCCTGTCGTTTCCCACGAAGCTGCCCGCCTACATGCTGTCCGGCACGCCGATACTGGCCTACGGGCCGGAGGAGGTTGCGCAGATCCGCCTGGCGCGCGACGAGGGATGGGGGCGCGTGGTCTCGCGGCGGGATCGCCCGTTGCTCAAGGCGGCGATCCGTGCGCTGTGCCAGCCCGGCGATGGGCGTGCGCAGTTGGGGCGGCGTGCGCAAGACGTCGCGCAAAGGGATCACGACGCGTCGCGTGTCCGCGCCGGGTTCCAGCAGGCGATCGCCTCGGCGCCGAAGGTTCGATGATCGGGCCGATCAGGCCTGCCCGCGCTGCTCGCGCGCCCATTCGATGGTGGCGAGGAGGCCGTCCTCGAGGTCGACGGTGGGACTCCAGCCGAGCGCCTGCTCGGCGAGGCCGATGTCCGCCCAGGCATCGTTCTGCTCGTGCGGAGCCGCCGGGCGCACGCCGATGTGCAGCGGGGCGGACGTCTCCGTCAGGCGCCAGATCGTCTCCGCAACCTCACGCAGCGGCGTGGCCACTCCGCTGCCGACGTTGATCACCTCGCCGTCGATGCCGGGCGCGGTCGAAGCCGCGATCAGCGCGCGCACGACGTCGTCCACGTAGACGTGGTCGCGGCGCTGCGTGCCGGTCGACATCAGGAACGCCTTGTTCTCGACCGCGCAGGCCACCGCCTCCGCCACGAAGACCTCCAGAGGCTGCCACGGGCCGTACACCGTGAACGGCCGCACCACCACCGCCGGGCAGCCGTGCTCGGCGTGGGCACGGCGGGCGAGCTGCGTGGCGGCTGCTTTCGACACGCCGTAGGGCGATCGCGGCGCGGCGGGGAGGTGCTCAGAGATCGGGCCGGACAACGCCCCGTATTCCTCCGCCGATCCCAGCAGCACCACGCGCTCGACCTTCGAGCGCATCACCTCCGCGAGCAGCCGTTCCGTGCCGATGGTGTTGACGGAGAGGCCGTCGACCTTGCTTGTGCCCGCCACGTGGAACACGCGCGTCGGCTTCACCGCCTCGAAGGCGGCGTGCACCGACTCGCCGTCGGTGATGTCCATCATCAGGAAGCGCGCGCCGGCGCCGTCGAGCTCGATGTCGATCGGGTGGCGGCCGCACACCACCGGGTGCTGGCCGGACACGGCGAGCGCTCGGGTGAGGTGCCGGCCGATGAAGCCGGTTCCGCCCGTCACGAGCACCGACTCTGTCTTCACGGGAGGAAGTCGGGCTCGAGCCGGGCCCGCTCGGACAGGCTCGTGCCGCGGCTGTCGCGGAGGATCACGACCTTCATGGGCCTAGATTGTCACATGGCGCGCGCCGCGATGCCGTCGGGGCAATCCGTTTTCGAGCGGCAGCGGCGATAATGCGCTGTGCTGTGCGCTCTCGTACTGTCTGGACTCCCGCTCGCAGGTGCGGCCGCCCTCTCGCCGCCCGACCATCCGCTTCACTTCGGCTACTACGGAGTCGACGGCAAGAACGGCGACTACTGGGCTGACGTCGCCGCCTACACAAACCTCTACGTGGCCACCATCGACAACTACTCGATCCCGCAGAATCTCGACGGGAGCTGGGTGGCCCTCCTGAACGGCTCGATGGCCGAAGCCGCCTCGCGCGGACAAGCCGTGATGGTGAGCCTGGGCCTGCATCGCGAGTACGCCGAGCCCGAGGTGATACTGGCGATCGCCGAAGGGCAGTGGGCGTCGGTGAAATATCTCGAGCTCGCCGACGAGCCCGAATGGGACGTGGACGAGACGGAATGGCGCATTGCCGCGGCGCGTGCGGCGATGGCCCGTCGGGGACTCGCACCCGTGCCCCTCGGGATCGTGTATCCGCGCGAACATCTGGACGATCCGAACCTGAAGATCGCTCCCAGCCTCGACTGGGTCGGCATCGAATGTTACGTGGAACCGCCGGGTCATCGGGATCGTCGCGCCAACGTGAACGACCTCGATGCGTATCTCGATCGTGTCAAACGGAGGATCCCCGCGGACAAGAAGCTGATCCTCGTGATGATGGCCTACGACCGCAACGGCGCGTGGTCTGATCCCGAGACCCTGGCGGCGCTTCAAGCGCCGGTGTACCGGCACGCCATGGGTGATTCGCGTGTCCTGGCCATCACCTTGTTCTCGTATGGCCGGCCGGGCGGGACTCGCGACTACAGTCAGCTTCGCCGCGCGCATCGGGCCATTGGAGAGGCGATTCTCAGCTACTCGCCGCCAGCCGCAACCGTTGCGGATGACGGACCCGCGGCAGATGGAGTCGCCGCCCCTCGCGAGCTCTTGTCGGTCGACGTGCCGGCACAACCCGACCCTAATGCCGTGCGACGTTCGCCCAAGGCCGTTTCCGTTTCCGAGCCGTCGCCGCGCGCCGCGATGCGGTCCGCGCTGGCGATGTCCCCGGCAACCGGGGTCGTCCCCGAGAAGATGGCCCAGCCACTGAGCACATCGCCCGCCGTCACCCCGGAGGCAGATCAGACCTCCTCCGGCGTGCCGCGAACGGGCTGGCGATGGCTCCTGTTGCCGAGGCCGGCGCACGCCCGAGGCTCGCGTTGTTCGGCGGCCGCCGGCGGCGACCTTGTGGCCGGTGGCTGTGTAGTGCGCGGCGCCACGTGGCGGGTGGCGGTGCGGTCCGTCGCGCGCGACGCGGCGTCAGGAACCTACCTGGGCGAAGTCTTTGCCTGGGACGACGACGCGCCATCGGAGACGGCATCGATCTCGGTGGCCGTCGAATAGCCGCCCGCGTGTCGTTGCCGTTCGCCTTGCCGCCGCCGCCAACCCCGCCGTGGCGGCCCTGCCGCGCTGACCCTGGCGGGAATCCCGCACACGTCGTTGGCGTCGTTCGGGGTCCATCCGCTGAATCGATTTTTGTAGAGTACTATCAGCACCACGGGATACTCACCTACGGGGGAAGAGGCCCGATCGCATGATACGTCCGTGGTTGGGTTACGGCTTATGCGGCGTCGGCGCTTCTCTTACAGGTCTGCTGCTATGGCATGTTGCAGCCCTGGCTCTAGCCATAACATTCGGTCCTGCGGCCCCTTCGTTGTCGTTTCCATTCGTGGACCAGCTTGCCGTCCTGCGAATAGCGATAAGCGCGCCGCTCACGCTCGGCGGAGGGGCACTGTTGTTGCGACCGAAGCACGGACGCACGTCGCTCCTCATGCAAGTGGGGAGTAGTGTCGCGGTCTTGGCTGTGTCGTATCGTTTCATGGGCCTGTTATTGCTCTTCGGAATGCTAGTTTGTTGCCTCAAGGCGTCTGACGTCCGCCTCAATAACGCACGGCGTATGTGGATAGCTTTGCTTCTTGCTTGCCTTGCCCCCATAGATGTCAGTCTGAGGTACGCGGGGGCGCCGACGCTTGTGTTGACCGCGAATTGCGAGCTATCCGGCTGGATGATTGAGTTAAACCGTGCGAACCAACTGATTTGTGTGGCCGACGGACGGCCACTCTATAGTGAGCCCCGCTGGGTGCTGGTGTGGTGAGTCGGCGCCCAAAATGGGCTTGCGGAAGAGAAGTGCTTTACGACGCGCGTTCGTGGTCCATCCGGAACAGCAATGACGTCTCGCCGATCTGGATGACGTCGCCCGCCACCAGGGGCTGGGTGGCGACCTTCTTCGCGTTCACGTAGGTCCCGTTCGTGCTCTTGAGGTCGTGCACGATGAAGCCGCCCTCTTCCGGGCGGACGCGGCAGTGCTCGCTCGAGACCGAGATGTCCTCGAGGACGATGTCGTTGAGCTTGGCGCGGCCGAGGCACGTCGTCATCTCGTGGCTGAGGCTGAAGACGCGGCCCGAACCCGGGCCGGCGGTGATGACGAGGACCGGCTGCTCGCGCAGGGTGACGGTCTTCTCCAGGTACTCCTCGGTGGAGTTCATCCGCGCAAGGACGGTCTCGGACAGGACGCTCTGATCGCCCTTGCCGTTCCCGCGGCCGTTCGCGCCGTGGCTCCCGTTTCCGTTCGCGTGCGACGACGACTGCGAGTACGCGTTCTGCACGAGGCCGAGCGGGCTCCCGGAGCGCCGCATCGTGTCGATACCGACGGGGCGCGGCTTGTCGGCCTTCGACGAGCCCGCGTGCTTGGCGATGCGGTCGTTGGCTTCCGCGGAGCAGGACGTGCAGGCCGACAAGGGACCGGCGAGCTCGAAGCCGCAGGTCGGACAACGCGCGAGGCCGCGGCGGCGGAAAAGGGCGACGCCGACAACGCCGGCGATCACGAGACCGAAGCCGGCCAGGACCCAGGGCCAGCGGCGAGCGGGGCCGGCGGCCGAACGCTTCGCGGCAGCGGCGAATCCGGACTGGGACGCGCTCGTCGAAGATGAAGGCGCACCCGAGGCCGGAGCGTTCACAGGCGCGTTCGCCGTGGTCGACGACGTGCTCGCCGACGACGATGACGCCATCCCCAACGCCGGCGGCGCGCTCAGGATCTTGCTGGCGATCCCGGCACCGGTGGCGGCGCGGAGCGGCAGATACTCACCGGCGGTGAGCTTGGCGATCCGTTTCAGCACCTTGTCCTGCACGCGGCCCATACCCACGACCCAGATCGGGATGCGGCTGTCCTGCGCCACGCGCAGGCCGTCCTCCAGGTTCAGGGTGCTGCCTTCGTCCTTGCCGTCGGTGATGAGCACGATCGCCTTGTGCCCCGGCGGCGTGGCCTGCAGCTTGCGGCTCGCCTCGTAGAGCGCGTCGTGCAGCGCGGTGAAGCGGCCGGTGCGGCCAACGATCGCGAGGGCGCGGCGGATGTCCTCGGCGTTCGAGCCCCACGGCAGGAGCAGGCGCTCGTGATCGTCGAAGGTGAAGAGGCCGGCCTCGCTGCCCGCCGGGAGGTTCTGCAGGACCGCCGCGCAGAGGTCGCGCGCCTTCACGAACTCGTCCTTGGCGATGCTGCCAGACGTGTCCAGGGCGATCGCGACGGTGACGGGGTCCGCCATCGCCGCGCCCGCGGTCCATATATTAAGGACAGCCGCCGCCAGGGCGACGGCCCTTGCGCACGTACAACTCAAAGACATTAGCTAAACCCAAGGTTAGCACAGGGCCTGGCCGCGGCATTGTGATGCACGTCCCGCCCGCAGACAGTTGATAATAAAGACCGTTACGAAAATGAAAACCACCCGTCCCGCCCCCCGTCCGCCGTTCCGGGACAACCCGCGCCTCGTGCTGGCGCTGGCGGTGGTGGCACTGCTCGTCCTGGTCGGGGTGCAGGCCCTGGTCCGCAAGTCGGGGGAGTTCTCGCCGGATTTCCTCGCGTCGGTCCTCCTCTTCGGCCTCACCGTCCTCAACCTCAGCCTGCTGCTGATCCTCGTCTTCGTCCTCGTGCGCAACCTCGTGCGGGTGGTGATGGAGCGACGGCGCGGGGTGCTCGGCGCGCGGCTGCGGATGCGGCTGCTCCTCGTCTTCCTTTCCATCGCGATGCTGCCGTCGATCCTGCTCGTGTTCATCGGCAGCGAGCTGATCCAGCAGACCGTCGACCGTTGGTTCAGCGTGGACGTGGAGCGGATCATGACGTCGTCGCAGGCGATCGGCGGCGCCCTGCGTGAGACGAAGGCGGCGCAGGCCCGCGTGCACGCGCGCTGGCTGGCGGCGGAGCTGGAATCGCAGAAGCTCCTCGAGCCGGGTTCGGAGGCGGCACTGCGGCGCTTCGTCGAGAGGCGCGCGACGGAGCTGCATCTCGACCTCGTGAGCGTCTTCTCGCGGGAGGGGGAGACGGTGGCGGTCATGAACCCGCGGGTGACGGCGCCGCCGCGCGACGGCGGCTACGCGTCGGGGCTCGTGGAGACGGCGCTCGCCGGCCGGGAAGGCGAGGCGGCGGTGCTCGCGAGCGACGGCGAGCTGTTCCGCGCCTCGGCGCCGGTGCGCGGCCCCGACAAGAAGGTGAAGGCGGCGGTGGTGGTGTCGGCTTTCCTCGCGGGCGCGGTGGGCGCCGACCTGCGCGAGGTGGAGAGCCGCTACAAGAGCTTCGTCAACGCCAAGGCGGCCAAGGGGCCGATCAAGGCGGTGTACCTCGCGCTGTACCTCTTCCAGGCGCTGCTCATCCTGTTCGGCGCGGTGTGGCTCTCGCTGTATCTATCCCGGCGCATCACGACACCGCTGCGCCTGGTCGCCACCGGCACCGAGCGCATCGCCGCCGGCGAGCGCGGGGTGCGCGTCGAGTTCCCGACCGGCGACGACGAGTTCGTCGCCCTCATCGCCTCCTTCAACCGCATGTCGGAACGGCTGGCGCGCAGCGAGGAAGAAGTCGAGTACAGCCGGCTCGGGCTGTCGCGGAAGAACGACGAGCTGGAGGCGCGGCGGCGGCTGATGGAGACGGTGCTCGAGACCGTCGGCACCGGCATCGTGGTCGTCGACGGCGACGGGGCGGTGACGGCGGTGAACGCCGCCGCCGCCGGCCTCCTGGAGGTCGAGCCGGGCACGAGCGGCAAGCCGGTGGCGGCGCTGCTGCCCGGGCCCGGACGCGAGGAGATCCTGACCCTCATCCGCCGCGTGTTGTCCGGACGCACCGCCCGCGAGCAGCGCGAGGTGACGACGCCCGTGGGCGGGCGCGACCGCCAGCTCGCGGTGACGGTGGTGGCGCTGCCTTCGGGAGCGAGCGGGCCGTCGGGCGCGCTCCTCGTCATCGACGACCTCACGCCGCTTCTGCGCGCACAGCGCGTCGCCGCCTGGGGGGAAGTCGCGCGCAAGCTCGCCCACGAGATCAAGAACCCGCTGACGCCGATCCAGCTCTCCGCCCAGCGCGTGCGCAAGGCGTACGTGCGCCAGGCCCCCGACTTCGAGAAGCTGCTGACGGAGTGTACGGGCGCAATCGTCGACGAGGTCGAGGCCCTCAAGAATCTCGTCGACGAGTTCACGCAGTTCGCGCGGCTGCCGCCGGCGCGCCTCGTGTCCGGCTCGCTCCAGGACGTGGTGGAGCAGACGCTGCCTCTCTACGACGGCCAGTTCGCCGGGGTCCGCTTCGATCGCCGCTACGACCCCGACCTGCCGGCGGTGAAGCTCGACCCCGACCAGATGAAGCGCGTGCTCATCAATCTCGTCGACAACGCCATCGCCGCCATGGACAAGAAGGGCACCGTCTCCATCTTCACCGAGTTCGACCGCTCGCAATCGCGGGCTCGCCTCGGCGTGGCCGACGACGGGCCGGGCATCGCCCCCGGCGACCGCGACAAGCTGTTCGTGCCGAACTTCTCGACCAAGAAGCAGGGCAGCGGCCTCGGCCTGGCGATCGTGCACCGGATCGTGCAGGAGCACCAAGGTGTCATCCGCGTCGAGGACAACGCCCCGCGCGGCGCGCGTTTCGTCGTCGAGATACCGGCGTAGAGCCTATCAGCTCTGCAGGGTGACGTTGCTGTAGACGTCGTCGACGTCCAGGATGGCACCGAGGTCGGCGACGGGCGCCGACTGCCCCGGGCCTGCCGACGTGGTGGCCCATGCGCCGCCGGACGTGCGCGTGACTACTTCGATGAGCTTCTGCCGGTGGGAGACGAGCACGCAGGCCTTCAGCGTCTGGATCTGCTGATAGTGGGTCAGCTTCTCCGCGCGGTCCCAGTCTTCCGTGCTGTCGCTCGTGACTTCGACGACCACCGTCGGGTTGAGGGCCACGTCGCGGCTCTTGGGGTCCTGCTCGACGGCTCCGCAGATCACCGTCACGTCGGGATAGGTCACGAGGCTGGTGGCGGCGACACGCACCTTGAGATCAGAGCTCGCGACGAGACACGGCTTGTCGCGGAGCTGCGTGCGCAGAGAGGTGCTGACGTTGACCGCTAGCACGGCGTGGGCGATGGTGCCACCCGCCATCGCGTAGATCTCGCCGTCCAGGAACTCGTGTTTGACGTTGCTCGAGGCCTCGTGCTCCAGGTAGGCGTCGTAGGTGTAATTGTGCAGACGGCCGGTGTGAGAGGCCACGAGGCAAGGATACATCGAGATCCAGGCGTAGAATCCCCCCAGTCATGAGCGGCTCCACCTCGGGGGCCCGCGTCGGCGACATCCTCGCGGAGATCGTCGCGGGAACGGCGCACACCGGTCAGGCGTTTTTCGAGTCACTCGTGTTGTGCCTGAGTCGCGCCCTGAGCGTGCGCTACGCCCTGGTGGGCGAGCTGTCGGAGGGAGGACGCGCCATCCGCACCGTCGGCCTGTGCGCTGACGGTGCCCTCCAGCCGCCGCTCGAATACGGCCTCGCGGGCACGCCCTGTGCGAACGTGATGTCGGGCGACCTCTGCTACTACCCGGCGCGGGTGGCCGAGCTGTTCCCCGAGGACGTGCTCCTGCGGGAGATGGGCGCCACCAGCTATCTCGGTGTGCCCCTGCGATCGTCTCTCAACACCCCCCTCGGCCTTCTCGTGGTCCTCCACGACGCGCCCATCGAGCCCGACGTCGACCCACAGGTGATCCTGCGGATCTTCGCCGGCCGCGCGGCGGCGGAGATCGAGCGCATGCACCACGAGCGCGAGCTGGAGCGGCGCACGGAGCAGCTCCGCCGCTCGGAGGAGCTGTTCTCCACCGTCTTCCGCGCGAGCCCGGCCGCCATCGTGATCTCCGAGCTGGACACCGGCCGCATCGTCGACGTCAACGACGCCTTCGTGCAGAGCCGCGGTTTCACCCGGGAGGAGGTGATCGGACGGACGTCGGTGGAGGCCGGCCTCTGGGACCGGAACGAGGACCGCGAAGCCTTGGTGGCGGATATCCGCCGCGAAGGCTCGGCGCGGGACCGGCTCCTCGACCTGCCCGGGGCCGGGGGGCGGCGCTTGATCGTGCGCGCCTCGAGCGAGAAGGTGGAGATCGCAGGGCGCTCCTATCTCATCACGATGTCCGAGAACGTCACCGATCGTCTCTACGCGGAGGTCGCCCTGAAGCGCAGCGAGGAGCGCCTGCGCCTGGCCTTGGACGCCGCGCGCATGGGCGCGTGGGACGAAGACCTCGGCACGGGGCGCGTGGGCTGGTCGGATCGCGAGAACGCGGTGTGCGGTTTCGCCGAGGGTACCGTCATCGCCAACTTCGACGCGTACCTGGAGCGTGTTCATCCCGACGATCGCCCGCGCCTGCGCGCGGCCGTGGAGGAGGCGCTCTCCGGCGTCCGCGATCCGTACGTCCTCGAGCATCGCGTCCGACAACCCGGCGACGCGACGTATCGATGGGTGGAGTCCCGCGGCAAGGTGACGCGCAACCCGGCCGGACAGCCGGTGCGCCTGGCCGGCACGATCGCCGACATCGACGAGCGCAAACGCCACGAGGCCGAGCTGCAAGCCAGCGAGAAACGCCTGCGGCGGTCCGAGGAGATGTTCTCGAAGGCGTTCCGCTCGAGCCCCGCCCCCATGGCCGTCGTTCGCACGGGCGAGCGCGGCATCGTCGACGTGAACGATGCGATGGTCGAGGCCATCGGCGTCGCGCGCGAGGACGTGATCGGCCACAGCGGCGTCGAGATGGGCTTCTGGTCGCGGGCGGAGCGCCTGGCCTTCGTGAGCGAGATATTGCGGGTGGGCCGCGTCCGCAACGTCCCCGTCGAGTTCCGGACGCCGCGCGGCCCGCGGTCCATGCTGGTCTCCGGAGAGGTCGTCGAGATCGAGGAGGAGCCGCATTTCCTCGTCATGGCCGTCGACATCACCGACGAGCTCGAAGCAAACCGCCGGCTGCAGCAGGGCGAGGAGCGGTGGCGCCGGTTCTCCGAGGCGACGTTCGAAGGCATCGGCATCGCCGATGCCGGCCGGCTCGTCGACGTCAACGCCCAGCTCGCCGCCCTCCTCGGCTACGACGGCCCCGCCGACATCATCGGACGGAGCACGACGGAGCTGGTCGCGCCCGAGTCGATGGACGAGGTGCGCTCCCGGATCGCGCAGGGCTCCACCGAGCCGTACGAGCACATCGCCCTCAAGAAGGACGGCACGCGCGTGCCCGTCGAGGTGCGCGGGCGCTCGTTCGAGATCGGCGGCCGCCGCTTGCGGGTCACCGCCGTGCGCGACATGGCCGAGCGGCGGCGCCTGGAGGCCGATCTGCGCAGCGCCGCCCGCGAATGGAACGAGTGCTTCGATGCCATGCCGTCGGGGCTCGTCATCGCCGACGAGGCCGGCCGCATCCAGCGCGCGAACCGCCTCGTCCTCGAATGGTCCGGCCGTGCGCACTACCGCGAGATCATCGGCGCCAGCCTCGACAGCCTCGGCCCCGACGAGCCCTGGCCCGGCCTCATGCGGCTGGCGCAGGCGCCGGGGCCGGTGGGTCTCGCGGAGGAGCTCGCCGCCGGCTCGGGTCAGGTGTGGCGCGTGGCGTGGAGCTCGTTCCCGCGGGGCGACGGGGAGCCGTCGTGGACCATCCTCGCCGTGCGTGAAGTCACCGAGGAGAAGCGCCTCCGCGACGACCTCCGCCGCCAGGAGACGCTGGCCGCCATGGGCTCGCTGGTGGCGGGCGTGGCCCACGAGGTGCGCACGCCGCTGTTCAGCATCTCGGCCACCATCGACGCCTTCGAAGGCGGGACGCCGGAGGAGCTCGAGGACGGCACGCGCCTGCTGCGGGCGCAGGTGAAACGGCTGAGCGCGCTCATGAGCGACCTGCTCGACTACGGACGCCCGCCCGACCTCCAGCTCGAACGGGGCGGCGTCTTCGAGATCGCGGAACGCGCCGTGCGCGGCTGTGACGACCTCGCGCGCCAGGCCGGGGTGGCGATCCGCCTGGAGCGGCCGGCGGTGGAGCCGCCCGTGGCGCGAGACGCTCGCCGTCTGGAGCAGGCCATCCAGAACCTGCTCGCCAACGCCCTGCAACATTCGCCGGCGGGAGCCACCGTGCGCGTGATCGTGGCGCCGGCCGGGGGCGGCGTCGAGATCCGCATCGAAGACGAAGGCCCGGGGATCCTCGAGGAGAACCTGCATCGCCTCTTCGAGCCGTTCTTCACTCGGCGCAAGGGCGGTACCGGACTCGGCCTGTCCATCGTGCAGCGGATCGTGGAGACGCACGGCGGCCGCGTCTTTGCCGCGAACCGCCGGCCAGGAGGCGCCGTTTTCACCATCGCGTTACCCGCACCCGGTCCCGTGCGACAGGAGGGCGAGCGTGCCTGAGCTGCTGATCGTCGACGACGAGGAGGACATCGTCGCCCCCATCCGCCGCTTCTTCGAGAAGCGCGGCTACACCGTCCGCGCGGCGGGGACGATCGCCGCCGCCGTGCATGACTTCGGCGACGGCGCGCCGGACGCGGCGCTCCTCGACTACTCGCTGCCCGACGGCAACGGCATTGATCTGCTGCGCCGCTTGCGTGCCCTCGATCCCACGCTGCCGTGCGTGATGCTCACCGCCCACGGCACCATCGACCTCGCGGTGAAGGCGGTGAAGGAGGGCGCCGAGCAGTTCTTCACCAAGCCCGTCGAGCTGCCCACGCTGCTGGTGGTGCTGGAGCGCCTGATCGAGGGCCGGCGCCTGCGCCACGTGAGCGATGCCGACCGCACGCGCGCGTCGCGAGACGCCGCCGATCCGTTCGGGGGCGGCAGCGCCGCCCTGCGCCGCCTCGCCCAGCAGGCCAAACGCGTGGCGTCGTCGTCGCTGCCCGTGCTGATCCTGGGAGAGACGGGCAGCGGCAAGGGCGTGCTCGCCCGATGGCTCCACGACCGTGGATCGCGCGCGGCGGAGCCGTTCGTCGACGTCAACTGCGCGGGCCTCTCGCGCGACCTGCTGGAGAGCGAGCTCTTCGGCTACCAGAAGGGCGCGTTCACCGGCGCCGTCTCCGCGAAGCCTGGCCTCCTCGAGACGGCGCACAAGGGCACGCTCTTCCTCGACGAGATCGGGGAGATGGACCTGCCCGTGCAGGCGAAGCTCCTGAAGGTCATCGAGGACATGCGCTTCCGCCGGCTGGGCGAGGTGCAGGACCGCCGCGTCGACGTGCGCTTGATCGCGGCCACGCATCGCGACCTGGCCGCGCTCGTCGACGAAGGCAAGTTCCGCGAGGACCTGTACTACCGCATCAAGACGGTGCCGCTGGCGGTGCCGCCGCTGCGCGAGCGTGGCGACGACCTGCTCGCGCTGGCCCGCGGGTTCGTCGGCAAGATCGGCGCCGATCTCGGCCGACCGGCGGCACGATTGTCGAAGGGCGCCGAAGAGGCGCTCGCCGCCTATCGCTGGCCGGGCAACGTGCGCGAGCTGCGCAACGTCCTGGAGCGCGCCGTCCTCCTCGCCGCGTCGGACGTGCTCGAGGCCGAGGACTTCGGCGACAGCCTCGCCGCGCCGCGGCGTCCCGGTGCGGCGGCGGGTGACGCCCAGGGGCTGACCCTCGACGAGCTCGAACGCCAGCACATCGAGCGCACGCTGCGCGACAACGAGTTCCGCGTCCCGCGCGCCGCGCAGGTGCTGGGCATCCCGCGCTCGTCGCTCTACGAGCGCATCCGCAAGTACGGGATCGACCTGCCGCGCGGACAGAGAGGGTAGCGGCGGCGATCCGAGATTCCGACCGCTCGTCCGGACGGCCGGACGGGTGGGCGGCGCGGGCGGCCCGCCCCAGACACCGCTAACGCACGTCAGGGCAGGGCTTTGCGCCCGGAGCGGCGGCTGGCACCCGCCTTGCCTTGTCGGTGGTCGTGCCGAATCGCCGACTGTCCGCCACTACCAAACGCGTCCTGATCGTCGACGACGAGGAATCGATCCTCGCGCCGCTGTCGCGCTACTTCCGCCGCATCGGCTGCGAGGTCGTCGCCGCGCAGGAGCGCGAGGAGGCGGAGGCGCTTCTCGAGCACCAGCGTTTCGATCTCATCCTCCTGGATCTCGCCCTCTCCGGCTACGGCCTCGAAGGGCTCGAGATCCTCCAGTCCTTGCGCAGCGGCACCCGCGGCACGCCCGTCATTGTCCTGAGCGGCCTCGTCACGCCGGATCTCGAGCGAGAGGCGCTCCGCCGCGGCGCCGACGCCGTGTTGCCCAAGCCGCAGCCGCTCGCCGATCTGGCGCGCGTCTGCGCGCACCTCCTGACGAGCCGCCCATGACGCTCCTCGATCGTGTCTTCGCCCCTGGCGGGATCACCGCGCGTTTCGAGCCGGTCGTGGACATGACGCACAACCCCGTCGGCTGCGCCTATCTCGAAGGCCTCGTGCGCGGGCCGGCGGGCACGAACCTGGAGGCGGCCGACATCCTCTTCTCCTACATCCGCCGCAAGCGCGAGAGCGCGCGCATGGACCGGCTGTGTATCTCGGCCGTCCTCGACGCCGCGCGGACGCTGGCGCCGGAGGTGGCGGTCGGGTTCAACGTGGACGCGGCCACCCTCAGCGCGGACACGCGGTTCGCGGAGTGGCTCTGCGGCGCGGCGCGGGCGCACGGGCTGGCCGAATCGCGCCTGGTGGCGGAGATCGTGGAGCACACGTGGCCGTCGGACATGAGGGCGTTCCACGCCGCCACCGCCGCCCTGCGCGAGAAGGGCGTGCGCATCGCCCTCGACGACGTGGGGCGCGCGCATTCGAACTACCGGCTGATGCTCGAGACGAGGCCGGACTTCTTCAAGATCGACCGCTACTTCGTCGCCGGCGCCCACGCCGATCCCATGCGGCGCGAGGTCATCCGGTCGATCGCCGGCCTCGCGCGCTCGTTCGGGGCGCGGGTGGTGGCGGAGGGCATCGAGCACCCCGCCGATCTCGAATGCGTGCTCGGCCTCGGGGTCGAGCTGGCGCAAGGCTATCTGCTGTTGCCGCTGTTGGCGCGATACACGCGCCGCGAAGACGACGAAACAAGGAGGAAGAAGCGTGTTGAAGAGCATGGCTATCGGTAAACGCCTGGGGCTGGCCTTCGGGGCCCTGTTGATCCTGATTCTGGCGGTGGCGGGTGTCGGCTACTGGGGGCTGGACGTCACCGCCGACCTGACGTATCGCATCCTCGCCGTGGACGCGACGCTGGTGGAGCACGGCCAGCGCGCCCGCGCGAACACCCTCGGCCTGCGGCGCTTCGAGAAGGACCTGTTCCTGAACATCGGCGACTCCGAGCGGGAGCGCGACTATCTCGCCAAGTGGGGCGAGGACCGCGACCGGCTGAAGGAGCGTCTCACCACCCTCGAAAAAGTCGCCGTGGACGCGGACGACCGCGAGGTCCTGGCCGGCATGCGCCGCGATCTCGCCGCCTACGAGTCCGGCTTCCTCAAGGTCGCGGACCAGATCAAGGCCGGCCTGATCGCCACCCCGCGGGAGGCGAACGTGGCCATCGAGCCCTACAAAGACGAGGTCCGCCGCCTGGAGACCGCCGCCTACGACTTCGCGGTGCGGCACTCGAAGCAGATGGAGAGCCTCGACGAGGCGGTGGCGGCCCGGGTGCGCGACACCCTCGTCTCCATGTCGACGGTGGTGCTGCTCGCGATCGTGCTCACCGTCGTCGTGGCCACGCTGCTCACGCGCAGCGTCACCGCCCCGATCCTGGGCGCCGCCGTCCTCGCCGAGCGCATCGCCCATGGCGATCTCAGCGAAGGCGCCGATCGCATCGACGCCGACGCGCGCCGCCGGCTGCGCTTGGCCATGAACGCGCGGGGTACCGACGAGGCGGGGGTGATGACGGCCAGCCTCCACGAGATGACGGACGCGCTGCGGGCGATGGTGGCGGTGGCCGAACGCATCGCCGCCGGCGACCTGAGCGTGTCCGCCGTCGCCCGCTCGGAGAAGGACACCCTCGGCGTGGCCTTCGCGCAGATGAAGGAGAAGCTGTCGCAGATCATCGGCGAGGTGCGCTCCGGCGCCTCCGCCCTGTCGTCGGCGGCGGGGCAGGTGTCGTCGGCGGCGCAGACGGTGTCGCAAGGCACCAGCGAGCAGGCCGCCTCCGTCGAGGAGACGACCTCGAGCCTCGAGCAGATCAGCGCCTCCATCACCCAGAACGCCGAGAACAGCCGGCAGATGGAGCAGATGGCGGTGAAGGGCGGCCAGGACGCCGGCCTGAGCGGCGAAGCGGTGGCCAAGACCGTCGACGCCATGCGCTCGATCGCCCGCAAGATCTCCATCATCGAGGAGATCGCCTACCAGACGAACCTGCTGGCGCTGAACGCGGCCATCGAGGCGGCGCGGGCGGGCGAGCACGGCCGCGGGTTCGCGGTCGTGGCCACCGAGGTGCGCAAGCTGGCGGAGCGCAGCCAGTCGGCGGCGCAGGAGATCGGCACCCTGGCCGGGGCCAGTGTCGAGGTGGCGGAGGACTCGGGCCGGCGCCTGGCCGAGCTGGTCCCCGCCATCCGCAACACCGCGCGCCTCGTGCAGGAAGTGGCCGCCGCTTCCAGCGAGCAGTCCGCCGGCGTCGAGCAGATCGGCAAGGCGCTGTCGCAGGTCGAGCAGGTCACGCAACGGAACGCGTCCGGCGCCGAGGAGCTGTCGAGCACCTCCGAGGAGCTCGCCGCGCAGGCGGAGGCGCTGCAGCAGCTGGTCGGCTTCTTCCGTATCGGGGGCGAGGCGCCCGCGTCCGTGCGTCCGGCGGCGAGGACGGCACCCGTCATCGCCGGGCCGCGCCGTCCGCTGGTGACGGCGCTGCCGCCGCGCAACGGCCCGGACGGCGCGCCCGATCACGACTTCCGCCGGTTCTGACCGGAGGCCGCCATGGATGCACTCACGACGACGGAAGCGGCCGCTCAGTACCTGACGTTCTCGCTCATGGGGGAGGAATACGCGGTCGGCCTGCTCCAGGTGCGGGAGATCCTCGAATACGACACCGTCACCCGCATCCCGAAAGCGCCGGGCTGGGTGCGCGGGGCCATCAACCTGCGGGGACGCGTGGTGCCGGTGGTCGACCTCGCGGTGCGTTTCGGCTTGCCGCCCCTCGAGCTGTCGCGCCGTTCCTGCATCGTCATCGTCGACGTCGCGGGGGCGGCGGGCTCCTCGGTGGTCGGCATCCTCGTGGATTCCGTCAGCCAGGTGCTCGCGATCGCCCCCGGCGAGATCGCGCCGCCGCCTGCCTTCGGCACCCGCGTCGGCACCGACGACCTGATCGGGGTGGCCCCGCTCGGCAAGAAGTTCGCCCTGATCCTCGACGTGGAGCGCGTGTTGTCGTGGTCGGAATCCACGCCGGAGCCTGTGTCGGTTCCGGCCTCGGAAGGGAGCGAGTGAGATGCGCAAGAAGATCCTGATCGTGGACGACTCCGCCACCATCCACATGATGGTGCGCATGGTCCTGGGGAAGGACCGCTACATCCTGGTCACGGCGAACGACGGGCAGGAGGCCGTGCAGAAGGCGCGGATCGAGAAGCCCGACCTCGTGGTCATGGACGTGGTGATGCCGCGCATGACCGGCTTCGAGGCCTGCCGCGCGATGCGGCAGGACGCCGCGACGAAGGAGATCCCCATCATCCTCGTCACGACTCGCGGGGAGCCCGAGAGCGTGCAGAAGGGCTACGAGAGCGGCTGCAGCGACTACGTCACCAAACCCATCAACGGCCTCGAGCTGCTCTCGAAGGTCCAGAGCTGTCTCGGGGAGTAAGGAGCGAGCGATGAGTGCTACGAACGAGAACGGCCCGGAGGGCGGCCCCGCGGCCTACGTGCGGCGCGTGGCTCACGACACCGTCAAGTACACCGAGGACCTGATGGCGGAGAACCATCGGCTCCGCCTGGAGCTCGCGACGCTGGCGACCGAACACGCCGACCTCGTCGGCAACCTGCAGCGCGCCCAGGCCGACAGCGAGCGCTACGCCGCGCAGTATCGCGACCTCGAGAGCCAGAACACGAGCCTGGCCAACCTCTACGTGGCGAGCTATCGGCTGCACGGCACCCTCGACCGCGGCGAGGTGCTGGGCACGATCCAGGAGATCGTGACGAACCTCGTCGGCTGCGAGGAGATCGCCATCTTCGAGGTGAACGAGGCGGGGACGTCGCTCGCGCTCGCGGCCTCGACCGGGATCGACCCCGACGCCTACGCCGCCGTGGCGTTGGGTGAGGGCGTGATCGGACGCTGCGCCCGCACGGGCGAGACGTTCGTCGCGGGCGACGAGGGCGAGGCGCCGCCTCCCGGTGAAGGCGACGCCGCCCTGTCGGCGTGCGTCGCCCTGCGGCTCGACGGCCGGGTGTCGGGGGCGATTGCCCTGTTCCGGCTCCTGCCGCAGAAGAGCGGGATCGAAGCCGTCGATCGGGAGCTCTTCGATCTGCTCGCGACACACGCCGCCACCGCCCTCCATTGCGCGAGCCTGCACGCCCGGCAGGCGCCGGTCGTGTCGTGAGCGTGGCCGTGTTGCCGGCGGTGCGTACGATCTACCTGCCGCCCGGACAGATCGCCATGGGGGAGGGTCACATCCTCACGATCCTCGGCTCGTGTGTGGCGGTGTGCCTCGTCGACGCCCTCCACCACGTCGGCGGGATGAACCATTACATGCTCCCGCGCGGCCCGCGCGACTCCGAATCCCTGCGGTTCGGCGACGTGGCGATGCGGCAGCTCCTCGATCGCCTGCTGGCGGCAGGCGCCGTGCGGACGGCCCTCGAGGCGAAGGTCTTCGGGGGCGCGCGCATCCTCGCCTCGCGGACGGCGGCGCGCGACCTCGGGGCGGAGAACGTCGAGGCGGCGCTCGGTTTCCTCGGGCGGGAGCGCATCCCCATCGTCGCGCGGGATACCGGCGGCACGCACAGCCGCAAGCTCATCTTGCAGACGGGCGACGGCGTCGCCTGGCTCAAGACTTTCTGACGGAGTGGCCATGGAGATCGATCGCGAAGCCTTGATCCGCACCTTCCTCGCCGAGACGGGGGAGCAACTGGCGTCCATGGAAGAAGCGCTGGTGGCCCTGGAGGCGAGCCCCGAAGACGCCGAGGTGATGGGCACGGTGTTCCGCTGCGCCCACACCCTCAAGGGGAACTGCAGCGTCCTCGACTTGTCCGCGCCCGAGGAGCTGGCCCACGCCATGGAAGGCCTGCTGGACCGCGTGCGGTCCGGCGACGTGCCGGTGTCGTCCGCGCTCGTCACCCTGCTGCTCTCGGCGGTCGACGCGCTGCGCGCGATGGTGCCCGAGGCCCTGGACGGTGAGGCCGGGATGCGGCCTTCCCACCGCGCCATCGCCGACCGCCTGCGCGCGGCCGCCGCCGGGAACGTCGACCCCGGGGTCCGCGCGCCGGTGGTGCCGCGTTCCTCGGCGACCGCGGACGAAGGCCGCACGCTGCGTGTCGACGTCGTGAAGCTCGACCGCATGCTGGACCTCACCGGCGAGATCGCGGTGGCGCGCGGGCGGCTGCTGCGCACGCTGGAGCAGCTCGGTCCGGCGGGGGGCGAGGCCCTCGAGGCCGCGCGGGAGATGGATCGACTCTGTCTCGGCTTGCAGGACGGCGTGATGAAGGCGCGCATGGTGCCGGTGCGGCCGCTCTTCCGCCGCTACACGCGGATGGTCCGCGACCTCGCCGCGGACACCGGCCGCCGCGCGCGCCTGGTGGTGGAGGGCCACGACGTCGAGGTCGACACCGCCGTCATCGAGCGCCTGGCCGATCCCCTCACCCACATGATCCGCAACGCCGTCGATCACGGCCTCGAGGCCCCGGAGGTCCGGGCCGCCGGCGGCAAGGATCCGTGCGGCACCGTCACCCTCCGCGCGTTCCATCACGCGGGGAGCGTGGTCGTGCAAGTGGCGGACGACGGCGCCGGGCTCGACCGAGCGCGCATCCTGGACCGCGCGCGCGAGCTCGGCCTCGTCGGCGACACGGAGGCGGCGAGCGAGGCGGAGATCCACCGGCTGCTCTTCGAGCCCGGTTTCTCCACCGCCGGCGAAGTCACCACCGTCTCCGGCCGCGGCGTGGGCATGGACGTCGTGCGCCGCAACATCGAGGCGCTGCGCGGCACCATCTCCATCGCGAGCCAGCCGCGCGAAGGCACGACCGTCACCCTCCGCCTTCCCTTGACGCTGGCCATCATCGAAGGCCTCGCGGTGGGCGTGGGCGGGGAGAGCTACATCCTGCCCATCGACGCCGTCGTGCAATGCGTGGAGCTGCCCGAATCGGAGCGGGGACGCCCGGACGCGGGCGGCGTGATCCCGCTCCGTGGCGCTGCCCTGCCGTACCTCCGCCTCCGGCATCTCTTCGACGTGGGCGGAGAGCCGCCGTCTCGCGCCTACGTGGTCGTGGTGCGGCACGGGGCGGGACAGGCGGGGCTGGCCGTCGACGTCCTGTTGGGTGAGAGCCAGGCGGTGATCAAACCGCTCGATCCGATGCTGCGCCGTCTGCCCGGCGTCGCCGGCTCCACGATCCTGGGCGACGGCCGTGTGGCGTTGATCCTCGACGTCGCGCTGCTGCTCGAGGCCGCGCTCGTGCAACCGGAGGCGGCTTGAACATCCTCGTCGTCGACGACTCCGCGGTGGTGCGGCAGGCCCTCGCCACAATCCTGGCGCGCGGCCGCACGACTGTGGCCGTCGCCGCCGACCCGGTGATCGCCGCCCAGAAGATCCAGGCCCTGCGTCCCGACGTGATCGTCCTCGACATCGAGATGCCCCGCATGGACGGCCTCACCTTCCTGCGCCAGATGATGGCCTCCGCGCAGCCCATCCCGGTGGTCGTCTGCTCGAGCCTCGCCCAGGCCGGCACGCAAGTGGCGCTGCAGGCGCTGGAGGAAGGCGCGGTGTCGGTGGTGGAGAAGCCGCGGCTCGGCGTGCGCGAGTTCCTCCACGACCAGGCGCGGGTCCTGGTGGAAACAGTCAACGAGGCCGCTCTGGTCCGCGTGCGGCGGCGAGCGCGGCCCGACGGCGCGAGGCCGCTCCTCACCGCCGACGCCATCCTGCCCGCGCGGCCGGCGTCGGCGGCACGACCGGTAGGGGAGACGGTGGTGGCGATCGGGGCGTCGACGGGAGGGACCGAGGCCCTGCGCGCGATCCTCGAGGTCTTGCCGGTGGACGCGCCCGGCATCGCCATCGTCCAGCACATGCCCGAGGGCTTCACGCGCGCGTTCGCGCAGCGTCTCGACGGCTTGTGCCGGGTGAGGGTCAAAGAGGCCGAACCGGGCGACCGCGTGGAGGTGGGGCAGGTGCTCATCGCGCCGGGGAATCGCCACCTCCTCCTGCGGCGCAGTGGGACCACCTACCGCGCGGATCTCGTCGACGGGCCGCCGGTTTCCCGCCATCGGCCGAGCGTCGACGTGTTGTTCCGCTCGGTGGCCCAGGCGGCCGGACCCCGCGCGGTGGGCGTGCTGCTCACGGGCATGGGCCGCGACGGCGCCGATGGGCTCCTCGAGATGAAACACATGGGCGCGGCGACTCTCGCCCAGGACGAGGCGTCCTCCGTCGTCTTCGGCATGCCGAAAGAAGCGATCGCCGCCGGTGCCGCCGGCGAGGTCGTGCCGCTGGGGCGTGTCGCGGCGCGGGTTCTGGAGCTGGCATGTACTCGGTGACCGATCGTGAGTTCCGCGCCTTCCAGACCCTCGTCGACGACGAGGTGGGCATCCATCTCACGCCGGCGAAGAAGGCGCTGTTGGTGGGGCGCCTGTCGCGGCGGCTGCGCGCCCTCGGCCTCGAATCGTTCACCGACTATTTCGACCACGTGCTGCGGGATCCCGCCGAACGAGTGCACATGATCGACGCGCTGTGCACCCACGAGACGCAGTTCTTCCGCGAGCCGCAGCAGTGGGAGTTCCTGCGCGCGCGTGTCTATCCCGCCTGGCAGGCGGCGGCGGCGGCAGGGACGCGCCCGCGGCGGATCCGCGCCTGGAGCGCGGCCTGCTCGTCGGGAGAGGAGCCGTACTCGCTGGCCATGTCGCTGCTCACCCATCTGCCGGCGGAGGAGGGCTGGTCGATCGAGATCGCGGCCACCGACGTGTCGACGAAGATCCTCGCCCGGGCCGAGGCGGCGTTGTGGCCGATCGAAAAGGCGTCCTCGATCCCCGACGCGTTGCGCCGCCGGTTCATGCTCCGCGGCGTGGGCGCGCAGGAGGGCCGCATGAAGGTCGGGCCGGAGATCCGATCGGTCGTGCGCTTCGCGCGTCTCAACCTGCACGCGGAGGCCTGTCCGATCGCGGGTCCGTTCGACCTGATCTTCTGCCGCAACGTCCTCATCTACTTCGGCGCGCGGGCCAAGGCGGCGGTGATCGCGCGCCTCGCGGCCCGGCTGGCGCCGGGCGGGCTGCTGCTGCTCGGTCACGCCGAGACCTTGAGCGGGATCACGGACCGGCTGCGCAGCGTCGGGCCGACGGTGTACGCGCGTCGCGAGGACTAGGCGACGCCGCTGCGCCCGGTGGGATCGGGGCCGCCCACGAGCTCGAGGATCGTCGCATACGCGACGTCGGGCAGGCAGGGCTTCGTCAGATAGATGTCGGCGCCGGTGCGCAGCGCCAGCTCCCTGGCGCCGGCGAAGATCTGCCCGGTGAGGGCGATCAGCGGGATGTTCTTCGTGCGGTCTTCCTTCTTGAGGGCCGAGGCCACCTCCCACCCGGTGAGGCGCGGCATCGCCATGTCGAGCAGGACCGCGTCCGGATGGTAGAGGTGGGTGAGCTGGAGCGCCTCGACACCGTCGCGCGCCGTGAGCACGGTGGCGCCGTTGTGCCGGAAATGCTGCGCGTACATGGCGCAGACGTCCTGGCTGTCGTCGACCACCAGGATCGTCAGCGGCCGCGTGCGAGGGGTGTGAAGGGCCGAGCGGCGCGCGGTGTCGCGCGAGGCTCGCGTTTTCGGACGGCGACCTGTGACCGTGGGCAGAGTGTTCGTGGCCGGCCCGCCCCAGGTCGGAGTCTCTGACATTATGGATCAATTATCGACCCGTAACGATCGTGTGTCAAGTCGGGTGATATCGCGAGAACTACTTGGGATCAAGTGGGTTATATGCCACGGGCGGGGCTATTCGATCCTGACGTTGGTGTGTCGGTCCGACCCTCGCGGCCGCTTGGAGTACGCTTATAGGTCATGCGGGAGAGCATCCTGGTCGTCGACGACGAGAGTGGCGTGCGCACGTCGCTTTCCGGAATTCTCGGCGACGAAGGTTATGCCGTCGAGACGCTCGAGACCGGTGAGGCGTGTCTCACCGCGCTCGAGACGCGCCGCTACGACCTCATCCTCCTGGATGTCTGGCTTCCTGGCATCGACGGCCTGGAGACGTTGTCCCGCCTGCGCGAGACCGACCCCGAAGTACCCGTGGTCGTCATCTCCGGCCACGGCAACATCGAGACCGCGGTCAAGGCCGTGCGCCAGGGCGCGCAGGACTTCGTCGAAAAGCCGCTCTCCCTCGAGAAGACGCTCCTCGCCGTGCGCAACGCGCTGCGGCAGCGCAAGCTCGAGGCGGAGAACCGCGCGCTCAAGGAGCAGGTCGCGCACCGCTGGTCGATCGTCGGCGAGAGCGAGGGTGTGCGCGCGCTGCGCGCGCAGATCGACCGGGCCGCTCCGTCGAACGGGCGCGTCCTCATCTTCGGCGAGAACGGCACCGGCAAGGAGATGGTGGCGCGCAGCATCCATCTGCAGAGCCTGCGCGCGGAGGGGCCGTTCGTCGAGGTGAACTGCGCGGCCATTCCCGAGGACCTCATCGAGAGCGAGCTCTTCGGCCACCAGCGCGGCGCGTTCACGGGGGCGGTGACGACGAAGAAGGGGAAGTTCGAGCTGGCGGACGGCGGCACCCTCTTCCTCGACGAGATCGGCGACATGACCTTGAAGACGCAGGCCAAGGTGTTGCGCGCCCTCCAGGAGCAGAAGATCGAGCCGGTGGGGGGCACGACGCAGATCCCCGTCGACGTGCGCGTCATCGCCGCCACCAACAAGCGGCTCGAGGACGAGATCCGCAAGGGCAGCTTCCGCGAGGACCTGTACTTCCGCCTGAACGTGATCCCGTTCCAGGTGCCGCCGCTGCGCGAGCGGCGCGAGGACGTGCCGCTGCTGGCGCGCCACTTCATGACGGAGATGTCCGCGGAGTACGGGCGGCGGGCGAAGGAATTCTCGCCGGAGGCGCTGCAGGCGCTCACCGGCCAGCCGTGGCCGGGCAACGTGCGCGAGCTGCGCAACACGATCGAGCGGCTGGTGATCATGGTGCCGGGCGAGCGCATCGAGGATCGACATCTGCCCGCGCCCCTGCTGGGGTTGTCGCCGGAGGCTCAGGCCGCCGCTCCTGCCGCGGAGGCCCTCATCGACTTTCCGTCGCTCGCCGACGCCCGCGAGGACTTCGAGAAGCGGTACATCTGGAAGAAGTACCAGGAGTGCGGCGGCAACATGAGCCGCACGGCCGAGGTGCTCCAGGTCGAGCGCTCGAACCTGTATCGCAAGATGAAGGGCTTCGGCCTCATCAGCGCCCGCAAGAACGCCGCCGAGCCGGATATCAACGAGGCCGGCGACGTCATCTGACCGCCGGCCCCGCCGCCCTCAGTTGCAGCTCGCGAGCGGCACGTTGGCCAGCCCCAGCCCCGCCCCTGTCGCCGTGTTGTTGCTGCACACCCGCGTGCCCGTGCTCGAGGTGTGGATGCGGAAGCCGTAGCCGGCGCTGTTGTTCACGGCGAGCCGGTTGTTGCTGAACACGTTCCCGTTGCCCCAGCCCGTCTCCTGTACGTGGGTCTGCATGCCGTCGAGCAGGGCGGAGCTGCCGCTCAGCGTGCCGACGTTGTCGGCGATCGTGCAGTTGTTGCTCTTGGCGTCGATGTAGCTGTCCGAGAAGTTGGCCCCCGACATCCCGGCGGCGTCCATCGTGTTGCCGCGGATCTCGCAGCCGGTGGTGCCTTCCTTGATGTCGAAATGCTCGGCGCTGACGCCGGGCCCGAGGTGGTTGTTGATCGCCCGGACGTTGTCGCTGCGGTCGGGCTGGCCGCCCGTGTAGCGCCCCCAGTTCGAGACGGCGGAGCCGATGTAGATCGCCTCGCCGTAGTCGGGTGAGCTGCGGCCGGTGTCGTAGATCCGGCTGTTCTGGATGGTGTTGTTCGCGCTGTTCGTGCGGAAGTGCACGCCTTCCTGGCCGATGTTGTGGACGGTGACGTTGTCGATCAGGCAGCGCTGGGCGTTGTCGAGCATGATGCCCTTGCCCACGTTCGTGACGGTGAACCCGCGCAGGATCCAGTAGCTGGCCCCGTTCAGGTGCATGGCGTAGCCGGTGCCCGTGCTCGATCCCTGCAGGACGGCGTTCGACGGCCCTTCGAGGGTGATGGGCGACGACGCGGTGCCGCTCACCAGCGCCTTGAAGATGGACGAGTCGCGTTGGATGGCGGTGTAGCTGCCGGCGGCCAGCCGGATGACCTGGCCCGGCCGCGCGTTGGCCAGGGCCGCCGTCAGCTCGGGGCCGGTGGTGACGTTGACCACGCTGCCGCCGCCGGGCGTCGGCGTCGCGGTGGGCGTCGGCGTCACCCGCGCGCGCGGCGTCGGGCTCGGGGTGGGCGTCGAGGTCGCTCGCGGCGTGGGCGAGGGTGTCGGGGTGGCGGTGGGCATCGGGGTGGGCGTCGGTTCCGTCGCCGCCGCCGCGAAGATACTGGCCTCGGTGACGCTGTTCCAGGCGTTCACGGTGTTGCCGTGGCCGAGGTAGCGGACGTAGCGCCCCGCCCGGTCCGCGAAGTCGTAGGTCTCCTCGGCGGTGGTGCTGCCGCTGCTCGATCCGCTCCACACCGTCGTCCAGGCGGCGCCGTCGCTCGAGACCTGCAGGTCGAACCGGCTCTGCCGCGTGTTGCCCTGGTAGGCGGCCACGCGGACGAAGGCCACCGTGCGCGTGCTGCCCAGGTCGAAGCGGATCCACTGCCCGTCGCCGTTCGCGGACCACCGGCTCGACAGGCTGTTGTCAACAGTGTTCGCGGGCAGGTTCCCGTCGTGCGTGCTCGCGGTCACCGCGCTGCCGGACGGGGTGATCTCGGTCTGGGCGAAGGCCCCGGCGGCGGAGGCCAGGAGCAGGGTCCACACGAGCGGGCAGACGGACGAGAGTCGAGCCACGGCGTTCTCCTTCCTGGTGGGCGCGGAAGCGCCCTCGGATGTTGCAGCTTGAAATCTGACGATGACGATACCGGCAGGAACCAGTCACTGTCAATGGAAATAGATCGTAACTCTATAATAGTTAATATCTTAGTTCGTAAGTGCGAGCGGTCGGTAGTTCTCGGCACCCAGTCGCCCTCGCGCCGTCCGGCGCGGGCGGATCCTTCGATTCACCTCGTTCGGGGGCACTGTCCCGATGAGATCCCCGGACGTGGCCTTCGTGCCGGTGTCGCGGTCCTGCTGCGCGTGGCCGCGGCTCACATCCACCCGATCGAACGATTCATCGCCCGCCACCGTGTCGATCCTTGCCCGTCCCCTCCGGTCGGCGTACCTTCGGGGGCGTGACCCGATATCGACGCTCCATCCTTGCCGCCATCCTCGCCACTGCCGCGGCCGTGCCCGGCGTTCGGGCCGCGGAACCTCCGGCCGATTCGCCCGCCGATTCCCGCCTCGAAGCCGCCCGCCAGGAGCGCCTGCGCTGGTTCCGCGAGGCGCGTTTCGGCCTCTTCATTCATTGGGGGCTCTACGCCGTTCCCGCCGGCGAGTGGAAGGGCGCGGACTACTCCTTCGTCGGTGAGTGGATCATGAAGTGGGCGCGCATTCCCGTGAAGGAGTACGAGGCGCTGGCCCCGCGCTTCGACCCGCAGCGCTTCGACGCCGACTTCGTGGCCGCGCTGGCCCGCGACGCTGGCATGAAGTACGTGGTCATCACCGCCAAGCACCACGACGGCTTCTCGATGTTCGACTCGAAGGCGACGGCGTTCGACATCGTGGACGCCACGCCCTACAAGAAGGACCCGCTGGCCGCCCTCGGCCGGGCCTGTGCCCGCGAGGGGCTGAAGTACGGCTTCTACTACTCGCAGGCGCAAGACTGGCACGAGCCCAACGCCGCCGGCAACGATTGGGACTTCCCGACCCCGCGCGACCAGCGCCAGCCCGACGAGTACCTCGCCCGCAAGGCGTTCCCGCAGGTGGACGAGCTGCTGTCGAGCTACGGCCCGCTCGGCCTGATCTGGTTCGACACCCCGCAGCTCC
>Ga0114129_10001208_pt1 | contig 34287 bp, 33 predicted proteins | sample RhiMetdeltSRZDD1_FD_80071 | JGI IMG/M metagenome (GOLD analysis project Ga0114129, IMG submission 80071) | Populus rhizosphere microbial communities from Tennessee, USA - Rhizosphere MetaG P. deltoides SRZDD1 (version 2) (version 2) | ecosystem: Host-associated > Plants > Roots > Rhizosphere >...
AAGTCGCCTACTTCCTCGTCGCTCGCCGACGAAAAGCATGTCCCCTCCCTCCTCCTCAGCACGGCGACGCGCGATCCGTGTTTGATTGCTCGCTTCCGCTCGCTGCGGATCGCGCCGGGAAGACGCCTACTTCCTCGTCGCTCGCCGACGAAAAGCATGTCCCCTCCCTCCTGCTCAGCACAGCGACGCGCGATCCGTGTTTGATTGGCGCTGCCGCTCGCTGCGGATCGCACCGGGAAGACGCCTACTTCCTCGTCGCTCGCCGACGAAAAGCATGTCCGCCCCCTCCTCCTCAGCACGGCGACGCGCGATCCGATGTTTGATTGGCGCTGCAGGTCACCACTGAGTTGGCAGCGGTTCGTGCGGCTTGGCATCAGGAACGACCGAGTAGCGCGGCAGCGCAAAATTCATGATGTCCCGGTACGCCGGTGCGGCTGTGATCGATCCGGTATCGCCTGCCCTCGGGTTGCTGATCACGACGTATGTCAGAATCTGCGGGTCGTCGAGGGGCGCAAAGCCCACAAATGATGTTACGTAGCCGCGATAGCACCCGCAGCTGGTATCGGCGCGCTGCGCGGTACCGGTCTTGCCGCCGCTGGTGTATCTGTCGAGCTTCAGATTCCGCTCACCGTTCACGCTGTCGATGACAGCCTGCATCAACTCGCGTACCTGCGCCGAACTCTTGTCTGAGATGACTCGCCGCGGGGGCGTACGCGGCACTGCCACCTCCCTGCCGTCCCCATCGGTGGCTTTCTTGATCAACGTTGGCGGATTGTAGATCCCACCGTTCACGATGCCAGCTACCGCGGACGCCTCCTGGATGCCAGTCACCGCAATCGCCTGCCCGAACGCCACCCGATCGCGCTGGCCATCAGGCATGTCTGCCTTGGGCATGATCCCCGCAGACTCGCCCGGCAGCCCGATGCTGGTGGTGTGCCCGAGACCAAAGCTCGACAGATAGTCGTGCAACCTCTGCTTGTTGAGCTGGCGAGTGAGCAAAACCGTGCCGATGTTGGATGAGTCTGCGATCACCCCTCGCATCGTGTAGTGCAGCACCCCGTGGGAAAAGAAGTCCTTGATCGAATTGCCACCAGAGGAGATCCGGCTGGGGATGACGACCCGTGTGTTGGGATTCGCAGTGCCAGAGTCGATCAGTGCTGCCGAGGTCAAGACCTTCTCGACGCTCCCGGGCTCGTACGGTGCGGAGATTGCGCGGTTGCCGCGATCCTCGGAATTTGCGGCCTGCGGCCGTGAAGAATCGTACGTGGGCGCATTGGCTAGTGCGATCACCTGACCCGTCTTGACGTCCAGCACGATGGCAAAGCCGGAGTCGGCGCGGGTCTTGGCTACTTGCTCCGCCAGGCGGCGCTCGGCGACCCACTGCACCTCCGAGTCCAAGGTGAGCTGATAGCTCAGGCCGTTGCGCGCCGGCGCTATCGAGCTTCGGCCTAGCGGAATTTTGCTGCCGTTCGGTGCGCTCTCATAGGTTTCCTTGCCTTCGACACCTGCCAGGTGCGTGTCGAGACTGCGTTCCAGTCCCGCCAGTCCCTTGCCGTCCGCCCCAACGAACCCGACCACGGAGGCACCGACCGAGCCATTGGGGTAGGTGCGGATGGGATCGCTCTCCCTGAAGATCCCGTGCAGGTGGCGGCTCGACAAGTCGGCAGCCAGCGCGCTGTAGGTGAGCGCCGGCACTTTCTTTTTGATGTAGACAAACCGCGTGCCCGTCTTGGTCAGCAACGGCATGAGCTCGCCCTCCGACATCCCGAGATGCCCAGCGAGCACACCGGCGATCTCACCAGCTTGCGGCGCGGTCAGTGTGGGATCGGCGGTCACCGCGACAGCCGGCTGGGTCGACGCAAGAACCAGACCGTTCCGATCGGTAATTTGGCCTCGCGCCGGGAGCAGTGGCAGTGTCCGGGTCAGAGCGTCAGCCGAGTAGGACGAGGAGTCGAATCCCTGGAGCTGCAATAGCCGGCCCGCGCATAGGGACAGTGCCATAGCGATAACGATCAGCAGTGCATGCAGCCGCCGATGTGCTGAGGCAAGGGGTAGACGCAACGGAGGCCGCCGGCGTACGACTCGAATCGGCGGCTGCCGGACCCGCGGCCGAGGGGTGACCGTTGTGCCATCACGAAGGATCCGTACGCCACGGGCGTGGAGCGTGGACAATCGTTCGGCATCGGCTCGCTGGTGATGGCCGCGAGGGACGTGGGAGCGCAACGGCCGCGGCGAATTGAGACGATGCGGCTCGTCCGTCACGGCCGTCCCCCGCGATCCGCGCCTTTCTTTGTTGTCGTGCCGGCAGTCTGGTTGGCCTCCTTCTTGTGCGCCTTGTTCTGATGCACTGCTCGATCGGCGGCCTTCCGCTTGGCCTCGGCCGCTGCTGCGGCTCGCTTGGCGGCCCTGGCAGCGGCTTTGGCCTCAGCGCGAGCTCGCTTGGCCGCTTGCTCGGCGGCGAGCTGCGCGGGCGTCATCACGATCAGGGCAGGAACCTCGCTGCCCGCTACCGGAATGGGCTTGCCCACAATCTTGCCGCTCGGCACTTCCAGGAACGCCGGGAACGGGTTGGGCCGCATCCCCAGCGCCGAGGCCCGCCGCGCCAGCTCTTGCGGTGCGGCCAGCGCATCGAGCTGGTTTTCCAGATCAGCTTGGGCGTACGCGAGCTCGGTGGCTTGGCGATTGAGTGTGCGCGATTCGAACGCCTGGCTCTGCAGGGTGGTGTTGAGCATCAGCAGTCCGGCCATGCCGATTCCGAAAATCCCGATCATGACCAGCAGATAGGGAAATCGAGCCATGCGCCGGGCTGGTTCCGCCACCGCGTGCAGCGGTCTACGGGTCGTGCCGTCCTCGTCACGCCTTCCCGCAATCGGCGCCCATAGCGCACTCATCCAGCCACCGCCATCTCGGCGATGCGTTCGGCCGCGCGGAGTCGGGCTGATGCGGCACGAGGGTTGCGGGCGACCTCGGCGGCGCTGGGCCGCTCTGCGCCGCGTGTCAGCAGCCGAAGCTGCGGTCGAAGCTCGGCCGGAACAATCGGCATGTCGCGCGGCGCACGATCCCGGGCGGCGACTCCGAGGATCTGTTTGACGAGCCGATCCTCGAGGGAGTGGTACGCCAGCACGGCAATCCGGCCACGGACAGAAAGCGCTGCTATGGCTTGTGGCAGTACAGACTGGAGAGCTGCAAGCTCGCCGTTGACCTCAATCCTTAATGCCTGAAATGTGCGCTTGGCAGGATGTCCCCCTGACTTGCGCGAGGATGCCGGGACCGTGTCATAGAGCAGCCGGACGAGTTGTCCAGAGGTGCTGAACCGCTCGCGCTTCCGCTCGGCGACGATCCGTGCGGCGATCCGTGCGGCAAACCGCTCCTCGCCGTAGGTTCGCAGGATCCGTGTGAGTTCGGCTTTCGAGTAGGTATTGAGGACGTGGGCCGCGGTCAGCTCTTGGCGTCCCATTCGCATGTCGAGCGGCGCATCGTGGGCGTACGCGAAGCCGCGTTCGGGGTCGTCGATCTGAAGTGAGGACACACCAAGGTCGAGCAGAATCCCCTGAACTCTGGGCCGGCCCAGTCTCGCCAAGACCCCCGGCAGTTCATCGAAGACAGCCTCGACAAGGGTGATCCGGTCGGCGAACTCGGCCAGACGTTCGCGGGCGATCGTGAGTGCTTGCGGATCGCGGTCCAAACCGATCAAGTGCGCTTGGGGGCATGCCGTCAGCAAGGCATGGGCGTGCCCGCCGAGACCGAGTGTGCAGTCGACAAGCACGCAGTCGGGTTCACCCGCCGGATCAGCGGGCGGCGACTCCAGTGCCGGAGCCAGCAGTGCCACAACCTCCGCCAGCATGACCGGTACGTGCAGCTCCGCCTGGCCACTCATCCGACAACTCGACCCTTCGACTCGCACCCTCCGACAGGCTCAGGGCGCATATCTGGGGCTCGTGGAGAGGGGTTTCAACCCGAGATCCGCGGGGAGTCCTACCTGGCACCGGGGAAGTTGCGTCAGGGAGTCGAACCTGCGGGTTGAAGCCTCTCTACACGAGCCGTCCTGCTTGTCTTGCCGTTGTGCTCCTCAGCCTCCGGGGAAGAGGGTTTGATTCAGATCGGCATACGCCGATTCCTTGTCGGTGGAGTACTGCTCCCAGGCGGCCGCATTCCAGACCTCTACCCGGTCGATCGCCCCCACCACCACGCAGTCTTTGTCCAGGCCCGCGTATGACCTCAGATGCGGCGGGATCGTGATCCGACCCTGCTTGTCAGGGATCTCGTCCGAGGCTCCTGAGGCGAGCATTCGCTGGTAGTCCCGGACGCCTTGCTGGCTGGAAGAGGCGCTCCTTACGGTTTTGGTCATGTCGACGAACGAACTGATCGGCCAGATGGCCAGGCAACGCTCCTGGAATCGAGTGATCACCAGGCCGTCAGCAAGCTCGTCGCGGAACTTAGCCGGAAGGATCAGGCGGCCTTTGTCGTCGAGCTTGGGAGTGTGGGTGCCGAGAAACACGGACCACCCTCCTAGCTCCACTCAATGTCCGCCCTGTCCATCCATTGGGCTCCACTTTCCGCCACTGTACCCCACTTTCCCCCACATAGCACGTCAAGGTGCCTCTGCGTTCCAGCTCCGGCGTGTTGCCTCGCGATACCAACGAGCCACCGCCAAGTAACCGCGGTGGCTAGCGGGCTACCGCCTGATGGGCCGCGATGGCTAGCGGGCTACGCCTAATAGGCCGCGGTGGCAAGCGGACTACCGCCTGATGGGCAGAGAGTGTCGAGACTGCAAGAGAACACGTAGGGTTTGGACATGTCCCTGGGCTATGAGAAGGCCGCGGAGATTGGCCATCGCCCGGAATCGGCTTACTCTCTCGGTGACGTGGTTCAGGTCATGGGCCAGGTCAGGCACGCGATGGAAAGTGTCATCGAGGGAAAGCGCAGCTCCATCGACCTCGCGCTAGTCGTCTTGCTGGCGGAGGGTCACCTGCTGGTCGAAGACGTGCCCGGGGTCGGCAAGACCATGCTCGCCAAAGCACTGGGCCGTTCCATCGCTTGCTCGGTACGCCGGGTTCAGTTCACACCCGATCTCCTGCCTTCCGACATCACGGGTGTCTCGGTGTTCAACCAGGAGACTCGCGACTTCGAGTTCAAGCCGGGCGGCATCTTTGCCAACATCGTCGTCGGCGACGAGATCAACCGCGCTTCGCCCAAGACGCAGTCGGCCCTCCTGGAGTCGATGGAGGAACGGCAGGTCAGCGTCGATGGCACGACCTACTTGCTGGAACCACCGTTCATGGTCGTCGCGACCCAAAACCCGATCGAGATGGAGGGCACCTACCCGCTGCCGGAGGCACAGCGGGACCGGTTCATGGCCCGTATCCAGATGGGCTATCCGACTCCGAATTCCGAGCTGGACATGCTCGAATCCCACGGCTACTCAGATCCGCTTGCAGAGCTCCAACCAGTGACTGACGGTGCCACCATCCGGGGGCTGATAGAAGCGGTCAAGAGGGTATACGTCAGTCCGGCCGTCAAGCATTACATCGTGCAAGTCGTGAACGCCACGCGGAACTCGCGCGATCTCCGGCTCGGGGCATCGCCCCGTGCGACTCTGCAGCTGCTTCGCGCGAGCCGCGCGTTCGCTGCGCTCTCCGGCCGAGACTATGTGAGCCCTGACGATGTCGCGGCCCTTGGAGTCTCCGTGCTCGCACATCGGGTGTTGCCATCCACCGATGCCCAGCTCGCCCGCCGAACGGTGAACGACGTCATCGCCCAGGCCATTCAGTCTGTGCACATTCCTGACCGGAGATAACAATCGTGTCGCGTCCGTGGCGGCTGCTTACTCACCGTGGGCGGTTCTTCGTCGTGATCGGCTTGATCATCGTGCTGGTGGCGATGGCAGCCGGCCAGCGTGACGTGATGCGACTCGGCTTGCTGCTCGTGTCCCTGCCCGTCATCGCAGCAATCCTGGTTTCCCGGGCACGACTGCGGATGTCGTGCGAGCGTTCCATTGAGCCAGCGCAAGTGCCGCTGGGCTCACCTATGAAGGGCCAGATCATCCTCGGCCAAGATGGCCGGATGCCAGCAGGCATCCTGCTCCTTGAGGATTCAGTGCCCCGTGAGCTTGGCGGTCGGCCGCGCTTCCTGGTGGACCGGGCGGATCTGCGGTGGCGTCGAGTCGTGGAGTACCCGCTGCTGGGACGGGTACGCGGCCGCTTCTCCACCGGTCCGCTGACGGTGCGGACCGTTGATCCGTTCGGTCTGGTGCAGCTTGATCGGCAGTTCGTTGCGACCAGCGAAGTCATGGTGACTCCGCGGGTTGTGCCGCTACCGAAGATTCGGACAACTGGTGGTGGTGGCAACACTGGTGAGACGCGACCACACCGAGTTGGCGTAGTGGGTCAAGACGATGCGCTGGTCCGGGAGTACCGCCAAGGCGACGACGTACGCCGGATCCATTGGCGCTCCACTGCTCGGTGGGGAGATCTCATGGTGCGTCGCGAGGAACAGGCCTGGGATCCCAGCGCAAGTATTGTGTTGGACTCGCGAGCAAGCGCCCATGATGGCCGTGGCATGCAGAACTCCTTGGAGTGGGCCATCTCGGCAGCAGCGTCGATCGGCATCCACTTCCTGGACGACGGTTTCAGTATCGAGATCTACGAAGCCGACGGGTCGCTGCATATCAGCGGAACGATGGGGCAGCACAGCTCGGCATCGCAGGAGCTGGTAATCAGTCGCTTGACCGACCTGAGGGCACGCCCGACGACCACGATTCACTACGCCGTGGAATCGGCCACCGTCGACCGGCCCGGACAGCTGGCCATCGCGATCATGGGCCGGATGAGTGCGCAGGATGCGAACTCGCTGCTCCGCGTACGACGCAACCGGGCGCAGGGCGTGGCCATGCTGCTGGATGTCGATACCTTCAGCGACGAGCCTGCGACCCAGCAGCAGCGGGCACAGCATGAGCTGGCGGGACAGATCCTGCGGGACAACCAATGGCGAGTCATTGATGTACCGCGCGGCATGGGTGTGGCGGATGCCTGGTCGGCCCTCGAACAACTCAATACGGCGGCCTGACATGCGCGCCTCCGACCGCAGCACCATCGCCGTGATCATCTCGGTCATGCTGGCATGCTTCACGGTCACTCCGCTGACTCAGGACTCCAGCTTTATCGCCTTCAGCTGGATCTTGATCATCGCGATTGGCATTGCCAGCCTGGGACTGCGACGCTCCGGGCTGGCCAGCAGTGCCATCCTGCTCGCCCAGATCCTGATCTTGCTGGTCTACTCACTCGGCCTCAGCCTCACTCTCAGCAGTCCGACGAGTGAGATCGGCGCTCGGTGGTACCAGCACTACCCCTCGCTTTGGGCGGCCGGTATCGAGCACATGCGGACCCAGGCATCGCCGATGGAGCCCGACAGCGGGGTCACGCTGATCTTCGTGACGGTGATCGGGATGATCCTGATCATGACCGATCTCTTGGTCTCCGGCGTTGGGCGCCCGGCCTGGGCCATTGCACCCCCCGCAACGCTGTTCTTGGTGCCCGCACTCGGCTTAGGCGCTGACACCGGCGTAATGAGCTTCTGCTGCATCGCCTTCGGGTACTTCGCGATCTTGATCGCGGAGGGTCTGAACACAACGTCGCGATGGAGCCGAGGGCTCTCCCGCGATTCGGCTGAAGGCTTCGGCACCGCTACACCGGTGGTCTGGCGTGCCGCGGGCTATCTCGCAATTCCGGCTGTCATCGCGACGATCGTGCTCGGAATTGCTCTGCCGACGCTCTATTTGCCAGGCATCGGTTTCGGCAACGGACCTGGTGGCAACGGCCCGCTGCAGCTGACTGATCCGACCCTGGATCTGCGGCGCAACCTCAACCAGCCAGAGGATCGCGAGGTTATCCAGTACACGACCAGCGCTCCGGGAGGGATCTACCTGCGATTGGCATCGTTGCCACAGCTGAGCGCAAACGGCTGGAGCAATGTCCAGATCCGGCTCAACAGCGGGCAGACACTTCCGACGATCCCGGGTCTGACCGATGAGTCCAAGAACCGGCGTCGCACCACGATCAAGGTGCTTGACTTCGCCTCCCAATACTTGCCCCTGCCGTACGCGCCGCGCACCGTCGACGCGCCGGGAGACTGGCGATACGACGCCAACTCCTTGATCGTGGTCAATGCCGACAACCATGCCCAGGATCTCCGCCGGCTGAGCTACACCGTCGAGAGCGTGGACGTCGAGCCGGGTGTTAACGACCTCAACAAAGCCGTTGCCGGCACACCTGCCGACGCTGCAGTGACAGCGGCAATTCCTGCCGACCTGCCGGACAACCTGGTCCAGCTGGCGAACCGGATCACCGCGAAAGCAGATACTGCTGCCGGGAAGGCCGCGGCCATCCAGTCCTATCTTCGCGGGAGCCCGTTCACGTACAGCACCGAGCCACTTCCCGGCAGCGGCTATCAGGCGATGCAGAACTTCCTGCTTCGGGATCACAAAGGCTATTGCGAGCAGTTCGCGTCCGCCATGGCGATGATGGCGCGGGTAGTCGGCATCCCATCCCGTGTCTCGGTGGGATTCCTACCAGGTGAGCAAGACGAGGACGGTTGGAAAGTGTCGATCCGCGACATGCATGCCTGGCCCGAGCTGTACTTCTCCAACTACGGCTGGGTTCGGTTCGAGCCCACGCCAGCCAGCGTGACCGGATCAGCGCCACCGTGGACGGTGCAAAGCTCGGGATCGTCCGGCGGTGACTCCTCCGCCAACCCGTCCTCGGAATCAACAGACAGCCAGGCCTCGCCCGGCGACGAACCAACGGTCGAGCCAAGCGTGCAGCCGAATAGCCCTGGGCAGGTGGCCGGTGCAGGTTGGGGGCGGACACTTATCTGGACTGGCATCGCGCTCGTGCTGCTGATCATCCTGGCGGCGCCGGCGACCATCCGAGTGCGGCGGCGCAGTAGCCGGCTGAAAGGGAGCGGCCCGGCTGATCAGCAGGTGGAGGCTGCCTGGGCCGAGATCAGAGACACGGTTATGGATTACGGCGGGTCCTGGCCCGAAGGTTCGCCCCGCGCCATCGGGCGCGAGGTTTCTGAGCGGCTTGATGAGCGGGAGTCTGAGTCGATGAGCCGGGTTGCCGTGCTGGTCGAGCGGTCCCGTTATGCGCGCAGCTTTGACGGTGGCGGAGCTGTGGAGGAGCTGCCGACGATGACATCTGAGATCCGACATGGAGTGGCCGCTCCGACCGAGTGGCGGCGCAAAGTCATCGCGCTGTTACTTCCGCGGTCGCTGTTCCGGCGTACGCCCAAGGAACCTTAGCGATCTGCCTGCTACAACCTGTGATCCGAACGGCGGGAGGTCACAGACCCTCGTCGCGACGGCGACGCCAGCGCTCCTCCATCTTGTCCATGAAGCCCTGCCCGTCCTGGGCACGGGAGCCCTGAGAAGACTTGGCACGATCGCGTCCGTTACCCGCATCGGCGCTGCCACCGACATGCTGCCAAGAGTAGATGGCGGTGACCGCGGCGGCCACCATGATCACGAAGCCAAGGACGCTCAAGAAAGGATTGATCGAGATACCTGCGATGAGGAGGCCTAGGCCGACGAAGAAGCCTATGCCGGCAAGCGCCGCGCGACGCCGATGGACACGCCGGGCGCTGGTCCCACGGAGAGCATTGACCAGCTTGGGATCCTCGGCCGCAAGCGCGGCTTCCATCTGCTCGAGAAGCCGTTGCTCCTCATCTGAGAGGGCCACCAGCCACCTCCCAAAGGTCTCGTCGTACGCGTGCCGTCATGATACGCCCCTCACACGGAAGGAGGAGATCCGATCCATCGGGATACTGATCAGTCTGATATCGAATACCCACTCACGTGTGACTCGTGCACCATTTCCTTGGTTGGGCCTAGTCCTTAGCTGGGCGATGTGGCTCCAGTCTAGGTTGCGGTAACGGGTATGGGAAACACCCAAACCGCCAATTACCGACCCTTTACAGCTGCCTCGAACCGACGGGTCAGCACAGCTCTCTGCACTGCTGTCGGCCCGAATTTTCCGACCGCCGCATCTATAGCAAGATCGGCTTCTGGCCAGCCTCTCTCCGGATCGGTCAGCTGCGGCTGCCGGTAGGCACGATGTCGGTCAACGAGCTGTTCGACACGAACCCCGACGCGGCGAATCCGTGCCCGCCCAAGATCGAGTCGCTCATAGAGCTGCAAGGCCTGCGCGTAGACCTCGTCCGTGACGTCCGTGGGTGTTGGCATGGTAGTGGAGCGCGTCAACTCGGTGAAATCAGCGAACCGTACCGAGATCGTGATGGTGCGGCCCAACATGCGCTGCTTGCGCATCCGGCGGCAGGTGCGATCGGCCATCCGAAGCAGCTCGCGTCGTATGGTATCCGGGTCGTCGGTGTCGTAGCCGAAAGTCTCCTGCGAGCCGACGCTGTGCTCCGGTTCCAGTGGCGTGACACGACGCCGGTCTCTGCCCCATGCGAGCTCGCTGAGCATCCCGCTCGCGTGTGGGCCAAACCCAGGGCGCAAGGTAGCCCGTGGCGTGTGGGCCAGCTCGCCGACGGTGAAGATGCCAAGCCGGTGCAGCTTCTGTGCAGTCGCGTTTCCGACGCCCCACATGGCCTCCACGGGCAGCGGGTGCAAGAAAGCTACAACCTGGTCAGGAGGTACCTCGATCAGCCCGTCCGGCTTGGCTGCCCTCGAGGCGACCTTGGCTACGAACTTGGTCGGACCGATGCCGACCGAGCAGGTGATCTGCTGCTCGTCGGACACCACAGCCCGCACGTACTCTCCGATCTGAGCCGGACGGCCGAACATGCGCACCGCACCGGTCAGGTCCAAGAACGCCTCGTCGATCGACGCTGACTCGACGACGGCAGAGACAGATCGAAAGACCGCAACGATCGCTTTGGATACTGCGGCGTAGCTATCGAAATCGGGCGCCAGAAAGGTGGCCCGGGGTGCCAAATGCCTTGCCTCCATCGAGGACATGCCGGACCGTACGCCCCGTGCCCTGGCTTCGTAGGTTGCCGAGAGCACCACACCACGAGGCGATCCACCGACGATCACCGCTGTTCCCCGGAGCTCAGGACGCCGACGCAACTCCACCGAGGCATAGAACGCATCCATGTCAACATGCATCACAATTCGTTCCGAAGCGGGTCGTTCCGAAGCGGGTCGTTCCGAAGCGGGTCGTCGAAGTGCGGGTCGAGCCGGCATCCGAGCCTCCTCCTATCGAACACGCGTTCGATATTAGGCTAACACTCGTGCGCCTCGAACTGACGATCTTGCGGCTACGGGGGTGTTGGCTCAGTGATACATACGGCGATTCGATCTTGCCGATGCCGAGCTGCGATGGTGACAGCAGACCAACGGCTGGCAGCCGCCCATCTCACCTCCGCGGAACGACAATCACCGGTAGGCGCGCATGCCGGAGCAGTCGCGAGGAGACGCCGCCCAGGAGTACTCGACGTGCCGGGCCATAGCCGCGCGAGCCGCAGACCAGAACATCTGCGTCTTGCGGTCGCAGATCGGCCAAGGCGTCGACGACCGGCCCGCCCAGCAGCCGCGTGCTCCATACCAGCCCCTCGGGGAGGTGGCCACTCGCTTCCTTCAGCGCCCCTTCGAAGGATTCTCGCGCTTCGTCTCGGTAAACACTTGGCTCGCCCATCGCTGGTGTGACTCGAGTGTCTGGCACGACCGTAACCAGCTGCAGCTCGGCCTTCAGCTCTAGAGCCATATGCCCTGCTGCGACGAGAGCTGCGTGACCGTCCTCGGTGTCGACGTAGGCCACGGCCAGCCGCCTGATCGGCCCAACCGGACCGGCTTCATAATCCCAGGGCACGATGGCGACTGGACCCGGCGCCCCATGCAACAACCGCTCGGCAGTGTTGCCCGGCGCCGTACGCCGGACCCCCGTGTCTTGAGCGAACCGAGGATCACGATCGAGTCCGACCCGGCCGCCTCCTGCACGTCGTGCAGGCCGTGGGATGCCGAGTCGGACCCGATCGCTTCGAACTCAGCGTCGAACGTACCCAGTCGGCTGCGCGCCTCGTCCAGGAGGTCGTGGGCTTCCTCCCGGTTGTAGGCGACCCACTCCGCATCGACGCGAGCCATGCTAATCGGTGCAGCGCCGGGGTAGATGGTGACAACCCTCAGCGGGCGCCCGCTCGCCTGACTCCATAGTTTGGCGAACATGAGCACGTCGGCGCCGGCCGGACCCTTGTACGCCGCGAGCAACGGCGACGATGCGCTCACGACGGCTCCAGCGCGGCCTTGCTCTGCGCAGCTTCGAGCCTGGCCCGCGAGTGCCGGCGCGAGTAGCTGAAGTAGATGATCAGACCGACAATCAGCCAGATCAGGAAGCGCAGCCAGGTTACGCCGGGCAACTGGGCCATCAGGTAAACGCAGAAGGCGACACCGATCAGTGGGAACACCGGCGAGAATGGCACTCGGAAGGGTCGGTTCATATCCGGCCGGGTGCGACGCAGCACGATGACGCCGATGTTGACCAGCACGAAAGCAAAGAGCGTCCCGATGTTGACCAGCTCCACAATCGCGCCCAGTGGCACGAACGCCGCGAGCAGCGCGATCAGAATGCCGAAGCCGACCGTCAGCCGAGCTGGTGTGCCGAACCGCGGGTGCACGTGCGCCAGCCGGCGCGGGAAGAGCCCGTCGCGGCACATGGCGAAGAAGATCCGGGTCTGGCCGTACATGATCACCAGCACGACGCTCGTGATGGCGATGAGCGCACCGAGGGCTAGCAGACCGCCGGCCCATGCGATGCCTGCACCCTCCCGAAGACCCGCGGCAAGCGGCGCGTCGCTGCCGGTCAGCGTCTCGATCGGAGCAACGCCGACGGCGGCGATGGCCACAATGACGTACAGCACCGTTGAGATCAGCAGTGAGCCAATGACGGCGATCGGCAGGTCGCGGCCGGGGTTCTTGGACTCCTCCGACCCGGTCGAGACGGCGTCGAACCCGATATAGGCGAAGAAGATCACCCCGGCTGCAGCTGTGACGCCCGCGACTCCCTTGGGCGCGAACGGAACGAAGTTCGCGCTGTGGAAGGCCGTAAAGGCCACAACGATGAAGAAGATCAAGATCCCCAGCTTGATCACGACCATGATCGCGTTGACCGTAGTACTCTCGCGGGTTCCAAGGGTCAGCAACACGGTGATCACCGCGACGATGAACACCGCAGGAATGTTGAACACGCCCGCCCTCTGAGGGCGACTTGGAGATTGCTATCGGTAGCTCGAAGCCGAAAGCTGATTGCAGGAACTCGTTGACGTTGCCGCCCCAGCCGACTGCAACACCGGCGACCGAGACCCCGTACTCCAAGATCAGATCCCAGCCGATGATGAAGGCGATCAGCTCACCAAGTGTCGCGTAGGAGAAGGTGTACGCGCTGCCCGAGACCGGCACGCTGGACGACAGCTCTGCGTACGAGAGCGCCGAGAAGGTGCAGGTCACCGCGGCCAGCACAAAGGAGATCACCAGCGCCGGCCAATCTTGCCGCGCCCTTACCGATGACCACGAAGATCCCGGTGCCGATGATCGCGCCCACGCCCAAAGCCGTCAGCCCGAATGCCCCGATGGACCTCCTGAGCTCTTCGCCCTTGCTATGGGTCTCCTCCATCAGTGCGGAGACGTCCCTGGTGACGAACAGCTCCCTGAACTGCATTCCAGGCCTCCCCAACTACATTCGGGTCCTATAGATCACTATGGCGCAGCTCCTCGCGGCTGTACAGGATTCACCATCCGATTCCATGATCGTTGCTCGCCTTCAAACTTGCTGCGCGGGGAGTGCTCACAGCACTGAACCCGACCGCCCGCTCGACGAGACGCAGGAAGGCCGTCGCATCTCGGACCATGTCGTCGGCCTCACGTGCGCTGACGATCGAGGTCGCGCCGGCGCGAATGGCATCTCGCTTCGCCTCGGTGGCGGCGAAAAATGCCGCCCACTCCGCAAGTTCCGGAGCGACCTCGGCAAGCATCCGCCAGGCGTTGGGAGGCCGGCCATTCGGCCGTGCGATGCCGGGACGTGCCCGATGCGTCAGCACGATCGCCACAACCCGGAGGGCCGCCAAGTGAGCAGCCAGAAACCGGTCGCTCGGTCGTGGTGCCAGTTCGGCTTCAGCAAGGGAACTGCGAGCGCGTCGCAGGTCGTCGCTACTGGCCATCACAACTCCTCCTTGACACGTCAGTCCTCTCGTTGGTGCTCTAGCTGGTGCTCTGGTTGGATTCTTTGGGTTCGCGTTGGATCGTAGGTGCGCGACCAGGAGCGCCACCTCGATGCAGATGGGGGTCGAGGTCCATCTGCATCGAGTCGGGCTGCCCGGGCAGGCGCGCGCCGCGAACGCGCTGTGATCGGTCAAGCGCTATCTGGGACTTCGTCGGGGGACTCCAGTTTTAGAACGCCTGTTCGAACCTGCACTACGTTACACCTCAGCACGGACAGTTCGTCAAGGGAATGTACGCCCCCAAATCCGCTTATGGTCGACGACTCGTCGATGTGCTGCCGAGGAGGCTCGGTCATGATCTATTCGCACTGCATTTTCGGCCGGCTACTCATCAGGGAGGAGCGCACACACCATGTCCCCATCCCACCAGCCCTTTCTGCATGACCTGATCACCGTGGTCGCCGCGCCCACCCAAGTGCTCTCGCAACGCACTGGTGTGATCGCAAGCTCAGTCGATCGGCCAACGGTGCAGGGAATGATTCACGCCGACGTACGCGTCCTCAGCGGGCTTTCGGTCACGGTCGATGGTGCCCCGGGTGAGCACCTCGCGACGACCCTCGACAGTCATCAAGCGCAATTCACCTTCCTGCTGCCCGGTGTCGGGACCGATATCCAAAGTGCCGCAGATCAACAGCTGCGACTGGACTGGTTCCGCGTCGTCGATCCTGGCCAGCTGGCCGAAACGCTCATGATCAGCTCGTTACGTCCGGTTGCGATCGAGATCGATGTAGTGGTCGAACTGGCCTGCGACTTCGCACCACTGGGGTTGATCAGGATGAGCCAGCCCACCCCAGCACTTCCCTTCCCGGCGCCGGCCGGTGATCACTTCCGCTGGGTGCACCAGGACATCACGTTGTCGCTCGTGGCGGAGGGAGCCAGCCTGCGGCTGTCTGAAGATCACTACCGGCTCACCGTGCGCTGGCGGACAATCGTGCCCGCCAGAGGTCAGGTGAGCTTGCCGTGGCGGTTGGGTGTCGAGGACGCACGCACAGTCGCCGTTGTCCCCTCGCCGCACGCGGTCAAGATCACGGACTTGAACAGTGCGGCTGCGGCTGTGGATCGTCGTCTAGGACCGTGGCTCACGAGGTCGCTCGACGATCTCGCAGGGCTATGGATGGCGACTCGCGACTCACCCGAAGACGGCTTCTTCGCCGCTGGAGCGCCGTGGTATTTCAGCTTGTTTGGACGAGACAGCATCTGGGCGGCACGAATGCTCCTGCCGCTGGATCTTCGACCAGCGCTGGGAACTCTGCGTACCCTGGCTCGTCGCCAGGGCACTCGGATAGACATCGATGCTGCCGAAGAGCCCGGCAAGATCCTGCACGAGCTGCGCCGCACCACGGTGCGCTTCGGCAGCACTTGGTTGCCGCCGATCTATTACGGCTCTATCGACGCGACACCGTTATGGATCAACTTGTTGCACGACGCGTGGCAACGCGGACTGCCCGACTCTGATGTGACGGAGCTACTGCCCGCGCTAGAGGCAGCGCTCGGCTGGCTCATCGAGCGCGGCGACGGCGATAACGACGGCTTTCTGTCCTACCGGGATGCCAGCGGGCATGGCCTTGCCAATCAGGGTTGGAAGGACTCGCCCGATGCGGTGCGCTTCCGCGACGGACGGCTAGCCGAGGGCTCAATCGCTGTCTGCGAGGCGCAAGGGTACGCGTACGAGGCCGCTATGGCAGGAGCTTCCTTGCTCGAGGCGTTCGGCCGCCCAGGGGCCGAGCGCTGCCGCTCTTGGGGGGCCGAGCTGGCGCGTCGATTCCGAGCGAGTTTCTGGTGCGGGCAGGGTGATGATCGCTATCCCGCGATGGCTTTGGATGGTGCGAAGCGTCCGGTCGACTCTCTGACCAGCAACATCGGCCACCTCCTCGGTACGGGGATCTTGATCGCGGAGGAGGAACTGCTGATTGCACGACGAGTCGCGAGCCCGGCGCTCGACTCCGGACTAGGACTACGCACCATGGCAGCGGTCGACGCCGGCTATGCGCCGCTCAGCTATCACTGCGGTTCGGTTTGGCCGCACGACACCGCGATCGTCATTGCCGGCTTGCTGCGCGCCGGATTGGCAGAGTTCGCCGATGGGCTGATCGAGGGTCTGCTGCGCGCTTCGGTTGCCTTCGAACAACGGCTGCCAGAGCTCTGGAGCGGTGAAGGCCGGCCAGTTCCTTATCCGGCCGCCTGCCGACCGCAGGCCTGGTCGGCGGCCTCCGCAGTGGTCGTTGCCCGCGCGCTCGACGCCATATGATCCAGCCCATGTCCGACAACTCCAACAAGACTGCGCTTGTCACCGGCGCATCATCCGGCATCGGCGAGGCCACTGCCCTGCAGCTTGCTGAGCTCGGCTACACCGTTTATGCCGCCGCCCGACGGGTCGAACGCATGTCCGATCTCGCTGATCGTGGAATCCGTACCAGGTCGGTCGATGTCACCGACGACCCGTCCATGGTGGCGCTGGTCGAGATGATCATTGCGGACACCGGGCGGATTGACGTACTGGTCAACAATGCCGGCTACGGCTCCTACGGCGCGCTGGAGGACATGCCCATTGAGGAGGCCCGGCGTCAGTTCGAGGTGAACGTTTTCGGCCTGGCTCGTCTTATCCAGCTCGTGCTGCCACAGATGCGGGCACAACGGGACGGCTATCTCGTGAATGTGTCCTCTATGGGCGGCAGGATCTGGGAGCCGCTTGGCAGCTGGTACCACGCGAGCAAGTTCGCCGTCGAGGGGCTCAGTGACAGCCTGCGCGTCGAGGTGGCTGAGTTCGGCATCAAGGTCGTGATCATCGAGCCTGGAAGTATCCGCAGCGAGTGGTCGGCGATCGCTGCCGACCACTTGGAGACGACCTCCGCCAACAGCCCGTACGCCAAGCAGGCCAAGGTTGTCGGGGCTGTGTTGCGTAGAGTTGATCGCAGCCAGATGGCGTCCGGCCCCGAGGTGGTGGCCGAAGTCATCGCCAAAGCCGTGCAGAGCGCCAAACCGCGTACCCGGTACGTCGTTGGTGGTGGGGCTCGAAGCATCCTGCTGGCGGAGCGGATCCTGCCCGATCGCGGCTTCGACCGCTTCATCCAGCTGGGCTATCGCTTCGCCGCGCGAGTTTGATTGCCGCAGCGAGCGGAGCAATCAAACTCCCCCGAAGCCGGTGCTGAAGACCTCGAAGGTTGTCGCCATCGGTACGCCGAAACGGGTTCCGGCCTGGCGGGCGCCGCTCTCCAGGAATTCGGCGGGATCGAACAACTCCCACCCGAGCCCGTCGATGTAGGCCTTGTGGGCGGCAAGGGATGCGACTCCACGTTCGAAGGTCTCAGTGGTCTCGACAGCATGCTTGCCCTCTGGGGAGGAGGCAGCCCAGACCTGCCGTACGCCGCCCCACCGCTCCAGCCCGTCCGCGATCTGCTCGTGAAACACCCAGCGGTTTCCCGCATCGCGTACGGCGTCCAGGGTCGCACGTCCGGTGGCGATGTGGTCGGACTGATTGAGTGCCTGCCCACCCCAGGTGTCACGGAAATTGTTGGTGATCACGATCTCCGGTCGATGCCGCCGCACAGCAGCGCAGATCGCTCGGCGCAGTCCGACCCCGTACTCCAGCACCCCGTCGGCCAACCCCAGGAAGTCGACAGTGTCGACTCCGACGATCTTGGCCGACTCGCGCTCCTCGGCCTCTCGTATCTGCCGCGCCTCGGCCGGGTCCATGCCGTCGATGCCGGCTTCACCACTGGTCACCATTGCGTACACCACGGTCTTTCCTTGATCAGTCCACCGGGCCACGGCGGCTGCAGCGCCGAACTCAAGATCATCTGGATGGGCAACGACGCAGAGCGCGGTGGTCCACGACTCATCGACAGGTTCGAGATCTGGCATGCGCCTTAGCGTAGGGCCGTTGTGTCGCGGGGGTGCCGACCGATCCCCCTTACGCTCCTGTCATGCAATCGCCCCTGAGGTTCAGAGCTGATGCCTGATCCGGTCGTGGTGATCGGTGGTGGACTTGCCGGCCTGGCTGCGGCGGCCCGACTCGCCAAGGCCGGACACCCGGTCGAGCTGTACGAGCGTTCAGACGTGCTGGGCGGGAGCTGGGCGCCGTACCAGGTCGAGGACGGCGTCACAGTGGACGATGCGCCTTCGATCATCGGTTTCCCTGCTCCTTGGCGCGACCTGTTTCGCAAGAGCGGCCGGCCGCTGGAGGCGGAGCTCGACAGGATGGGCTACACCCTGGCGCCGGCCGAGCCTCCCACGCTCATCTTCGCTGACGGCGCCCAGCTGAGCTTTCCGTCCGACCGCGGCGGTCAGTACGCAACGCTGGCTGACGCATACGGCCGGGCTGTCGCAGAGCGCTGGCAGCACCTGATTGATCGGCTTGGCGAGGTATGGCAGGCCCTTCGCGGGCTCGGTTTCGAGGCCGAACTTCGCGGCCGTCGACAGCTGAATCGCAGCGTCGCTCAGAGTCTGCTCGGACGAAGCACAACCGTCGCCGATCTCGCCACCTCGATTGATCACCAGCATCTGGCGGCTTTGATCCGCAGCGTCGCCTATCGTTCGGGTTCGCAGCCTGAGCAGACCCCGGCCTTCGCAGCTGTCGAGCTCTCTCTCATGCGTACGTTCGGGCGCTGGCAGTTGCAGCCGCGCGACGCCGGCTCGCCGCTCGACGCCGGCCGATCCTCGGTCCTCGTGGAGGCCCTTGCGCGCCGCCTCGCGCTGCGTAAGGTACAGGTCCACCTCGACTCCCCCATAGAAGGAATCATGATCCGCGACGGCCGGGTCCGAGCCGTCAGAACCAACAATGGGGAACGCCCTGCCGCAGCGGTGGTCGCCACCTGCAACCCTTGGCAGACATTCAACGTCTTGCTGCCAGTCATTCGCGGCCGGCGGAGCCGGCGCCGGCTGCACGACCTGAACCCTGGCGCCGGTCCGACGATTGCCCATCACTCGGCGCCGAGGCCAACCAGTCTGGTCACCGAGACTGTCACCTTTGGTGAGACCGGCGTGCCCGCCATCAGTTACCTGCGTCAGGGATCTGAGAGCGGGATCAGAACAGATCATGACTACAACCGCTCTCGCCCTCAGCCTTCCTACGGGGTGGCCTGGAACGGCTTCGCTAGCTGGCTACGCCGGCCCGCGGTGACGACTGAGGTGTCCGGCGTCTACACGGCTGGTCCCTTCTCCCCCGCCGGCCCGGACGCCTCGCACGTGGTGCTCTCGGCTGCGCTTGCGGCGTATGGCTGCCACGACTACCTAGCCGCCACGAGGTGAGGGGCGGGACGTAACCCCAGCAACTTTGGGGACCCAGGCAACTTCCGTATACTCAGATGTTTGGTCTTCTGAGTAAGGATCATCCTTCTTTGACGAACGCGCAGAGCGACACGGGTTCCGACAGCGTGACAAACGCATCTCCGGCCGCTAGCAGCATCGAGCGCGAGCTCGCTGTCGAGCAGGCACATGTCGATCTCGTGTACGCGCGGCTTGCCGAGGCGACCCGGTCTGCTCAACAGGTCGCGCGGGCTGGTCTCTCCCTCTACCAGTCCGACCGCAACTCCTTCGTCCGCGAGGAGGACGGCACCGGCTTGTACGAGCGCGATGTCTTCGCGTTCCAGGCTGCGCGACGACTGGCGGTCCTCGCCGCCGAGCAGGAGGGATTGGTCTTCGGTCGGCTAGACCGCACCGACGGCGAGGTCCGCTACGTCGGCCGTATCGGTGTTCGCGACGCAGACTATGAGCCTCTGGTCATCGACTGGCGTGCCCCGGCGGCGGAACCGTTCTACCGAGCAACTCCGAGCAATCCGATGCAGGTGATCCGCCGCCGTGTGCTGCACTGTAAAGGCGATCGGGTGGTCGGGATCGAAGACGATCTGCTCGATGGCGAGAACGCCGATACGGAGCTGGCGGTGATCGGCGAAGGGGCGCTGCTGGCGGCCCTGACCCGGGCGCGTGACCATACGATGCGGGACATCGTCGCCACCATCCAGGCCGAGCAAGATGAGGCAATCCGAGCGCCATACCAGGGCTTCACGCTGATTTCCGGCGGACCCGGGACCGGAAAGACAGTGGTCGCTCTTCATCGCGCTGCCTACCTGCTCTACTCGAACCGTCGCCGCTTCGAGTCCGGCGGGGTGTTGGTTGTCGGACCGAGCCGGGTCTTCATGAACTACATCGCCCGGGTGCTGCCGTCTCTTGGCGAGGAATCGGTCACCCTCCGCCCGATCGGCGCAGTGGCGTCTGATGTCGTTCGGATCGCCGGTGACCGCGTCGATGATCCACAGACAGCGGCGATCAAGGGCAGTCTTCGCATGGTGAAGTTGCTGCGTCGGTTGGTACATGAGCCGCCGCAAGAAGTGCCGCTCGAGCTGCGCATCACCGTAGCCGGCGATGTGTTGGTGCTGGCACCCAGCACCTTGACGCGGATCCGGTCCCACGTGCTTGCCCATCACAAGCTCAACACTGGCCGGGACGCAGCGGAGAAGGAGTTGCTGACCGCGCTGTGGCGCATCTGGCGGCCAGACCCGGACGGCGCGTCCGATCTTGATCATGAACGCGAGGAGTTCAACGACGGGGTTTCCGAGCTCGCCTCGTTCAGGATGTTCTTGAACGCTTGGTGGCCCGCTATCAGCGCGCCGGCCGCGCTGGCCCGACTGGCCGATGTCGAACTGCTCAGGAGAATCTCGACGTCGATCTTGTCCAATGCGGAATGCGAGTTGCTCGGCGCCAGCTATCAGAATGCGATGGACTGGACCGCCGCAGACGGCGCGCTGCTCGATGAGCTCGTGCACTTACTCGGTCCCGTGCCACCCTCTGAGGACCAGGAGCTGGCTGGCCTACCAGATCTTGACTCTGAGATGCGGGAGGTTTTCACTACCGCGGATCTGCTGTCACCGGTGCGGGAGCCTGATCCATTCGAGCTGCCGCATGAGACGTTCGCGCACGTGCTCGTCGACGAGGCGCAGGATGTCAGCCCGATGCAGTGGCGCATGCTGAGGCGCCGCGGCGCTAGCGCCAGCTGGACCATCGTGGGTGACCCGGCCCAAAGCTCCTGGGCAGACATGCAGGAGTCCGACCGCGCGATCGCGGAGATCATCGGTACGGCGCCGGTACGACACTTCCGGATGAGTACCAACTATCGCAGCCCATCGGAGGTCTTCGATCTTGCTGCAAAGGTCGTTGTGACGGACTATCCGGACGCCGACCTTCCAACCGCCGTCCGCTCAACCGGTTTTGAGCCGCGACTTCTGCTCCCGGCTGACGTCTCGCCCGAGAATCCGACGATACCTGCTGCCATGATCAACATTGTGCGGTCGTTGCTCGCGGAGGTGGAGGGCACCGTTGGGGTGATCAGCTCGCCCTCCACAAACGAGGAGCTCACCGCGATCCTCGAGCAGGCGCGCCTGCCGGGTGCCGAGAGGGTCAGCGTCGTCACGCCACTGCAGTCCAAGGGCCTCGAGTACGACGCGGTCCTGGTGGTCGCTCCCGATGACATCGTGGCGGAATCGCCCGGGGGTGTCCGGGCCCTTTACGTGGCTCTCACCCGCTCGACCCAGCGGCTGGTTACGCTCGACGCCGCACCTGATGCAAGTTGGCGTAGATCTCTCGGGTAGCCCGCGACCGGTTCTGAGTAAAGAAGTGCAGGCCTGGCGCACCGCGGCTCAACAGCTCCTCGGACAGTTCGGTCCCGATCTTGATCCCTACCCGGCGAACTTGATCATCATCGTCGGCGACCTCGTCGATCCGGTTCGTCACTGATCGTGGCAGTGCGGCCCCGGACAGCTCCGCGAACCTGGTCACCTGACGAACGTTCGTGATCGGCATGATCCCGGGAATGATCGGGAGGTCGCAGCCGAGTGCCCGGACCCTGCCGACCAGGGCGAAATAATCATCGGCCGTGAAGAACAGCTGAGTGATCGCGAAACTGGCTCCGGCTGCTGCTTTCGCGGCCAGCACCTGGGCATCGAGTTCGAAATCGCTACGTTCGGGATGCGCATCAGGAAACGCTGCCACGCCGACGCAGAAATTGCCCAGCTCTCGTACTAGCGCCACCAGCTCGGTCGCGTTGTCGAGTCCCTCGGGATGACGCTCCCAGGGCACCCGCGGACCGCCTGGCATGTCGCCCCGAATCGCAAGTACATGATGAATGCCGGCCGCCGCGTACGAGCCGATCACCCTGCGTAGCTGGTCGCGACTCTGGCTGGCGCAGGTGAGATGCGCCATGGACCGCAGCGTGGTGTGCAAGGCGATCGCCTCTGTGGCCTTGATCGTCCGCTCCCTGGTCGAGCCGCTGGCGCCGTAGGTGACGGAGACGAAATCGGGCCCCAGCGACTCCAGCTCACGCACCGTTTGCCAGAGCTGTCGCTGCTGGATCTCGTCCTTGGGCGGGAAGAACTCGAACGAGAACAACGGGCGATGCCCCACGGCCAGCAGGTCAGCGATGCTGGGCGGAGGCGGGCGCCTGTGACGATCGCGGCCCGGCATGCGAACACCCTAAGAAGGAGTTCACAGCCGGGGTTCGTAGGCTCAGCATGTGGTCAACAAACCGCTGGTAACCAGCGCTGAGGCCGTCCTGGATCCCCAGGTGCCACTGTCACAGTCATTCCGCGACGTGGTATCGGCAGAGATCAGCGCCTTCCTCACCGAGCAGTCAGCGGTGCTCGACTCGATGGGTCCCGAGCTTGTCCCTGTGCATCTGATGGCTAGCCAGATGCTCTGCGGAGGCAAGCGGATTCGGCCGGCCTTTTGCATCTGGGGGTATATTGCCGCTGCCGGAATTCCGACAGATGAAGAGCTCAAGCCGTTGCTGACTGCGGCGGGAAGTCTCGACGTGCTCCATGTCAGTGCTCTGGTACACGACGACCTGATGGATTCATCTGACCTGCGGCGAGGGCGTCCCGCCGCTCATCGCCAATTCGAGGCGCTGCACGCCAACGCAGGCTGGCTGGGCGATTCGGCTGCCTTCGGGAAGGCTGGTGCCATCCTGCTCGGCGATCTGCTGATCATGTGGTCTGCCCAGATGCTGCATGGGGCCGGCCTAGACCAGTCGGCCTTGGAGCGGGCACTGCCGATCGTCGAGGCGATGCGTACTGAGGTGACCTGCGGGCAATACCTCGACATCGTGGCCCAAGCGCACCCCTTGCGGAAGCGTGCTCCGGCGATCGGGTCGCTACGACCAACCATCGAGCTCGCACTCGACGACGCCAGTCGCGTCGTGGAGTACAAGGCCGCGCGTTACACCGTGCAGCGTCCGTGTCAGATCGGCGCGGCGCTAGGAGGTGGCAACGACGAGCTGTACTTTGCCCTCGGTGCGTACGGCTCACCGCTCGGTCGAGCCTTCCAGTTCCGCGACGACCTGCTCGGCGTTTTCGGTGACCCCCAGATCACTGGGAAGCCAGCGGGAGATGATCTTCGCGAAGGCAAACGCACGGTGCTCGTGGCGCACGCGTACGCCCACGCCGGCGACGCCGGCCAGAAGCTGCTGCTGCAACGACTCGGCGACCCCAGACTCGACGAGGGCGGGATCAGTGAACTGCAGCAGGTGATCACCGAGTCGGGGGCCCGGGATGCGGTAGAAGCGATGATCAACGAGAACCATGAACGAGCCTTGAAGGCGCTGCACGATACGGAGATCACAGAGGAGGGCCGCACCGGTCTGACATCCCTCGCGGAGGCAGCAGTCCGGCGAGACTTCTAGCACGCCCGCCGTTATCAGGACAACGCTTGGAAGGTGTACCGCTCCATCTCGGGGTCGGCATTCCAGGCAGCGCGAAGTCTGCTGTTGAGTCCGTGAGCCGCGTCATGCGGATCGGAGGCCTGGGTAATGGCCCGTACCACACAGACGCGACGGGCTCCGGCTTCGATGACGTCGTCGATGTTGTCCAGCGAGATACCGCCGATGGCAAACCACGGCTTGGCCTGGATGGAGGCAACTGGCGCTTTCTTGGCGGCGTACCGGACCAGGTCGAGTCCCGCCGGCTCGTAATCGGGCTTGGTCGGGGTGGCGTACACCGGACCGACGCAGAAGTAGTCCACACCTCCGTCCTTGATCGCTTTGTCGGTCTGGCGCGGGGTGTGCGTGGAGCGCCCGAGCAGCGCCCAGCGATGCAGGTAGCGGCGAGCCCTTGTTGCAGAGCCGTCAGCCTGACCGAGATGCAGCATGTCGGCCTGAAAGCGACCGGCCAGATCGGCTGAGTCATTCACGCAGACGATGGCCTGGTACGGCGCGGCCGCCTGTCGCGCGATCTCGAGCGCGGCCAACTCAGCCTCGGGCTTCATTCCTTTTTGCCGGATCTGCACAATGTCCACGCCGCCGGCGAAAGCCGCCCGCAGGAAGCTTTCGAGATCACCCTGCTTTTCCCGGGCGTCGGTGCAGAGGTAGAGCCGGGCTAGCCGGAGGCGGGCCTCGAGGCCCATCAGCGCAGTCACATCAGCTTTGCGGTGCCGACTGGCTGCGCTTCCTCAACCGATGGGCTTGCCATCCACGTGGCGAGGAGCCCACGGTTGTGAATGTCACGGGCTTCGCGGTCGAGCAGCTCGAGGAGATATTCCTGCAAGGACTCATCACGTGCCCTCGCCTCGGCCGAGAGCGTGCGGCGAGTGGCCTCCGAGACGCCGTGAATCTGAAGATCAACCACAGATGCATCTTGCCACGCACTCGTCGCAGACCATAGATGTCTCAAACTGGCGATCGAGCGCCCAGCTCGTCACGAACCAGCCGAGCGACTTCGGTCCCGAAGAGCTCGATCGAGCGCATGGTCCGGGCATGATCAACATGGGCGACGTGCAGCTCGAAACGATCAATCTGCATCAGCTCGTGCAGCCGGATGATCTTCTCGGCGACAGCTTCGGGGGGCCCGAAGAACAGCGCGCCGTCCGGCCCGATGAGGTCCTCGACCGCCGCATCCGACAGCGGCGGCCAGCCGCGCTCGCGGCCGATCTTGGCGAAGGTTTGGCGGTATGCCGGCAGGAACTCGGCGCGTGCCGCACGTTCGTCGGTGAAGACATAGCCGTGGCTGTGTACTGCCAGCGGTGTGCGAGCGTCATGATCCCCGTACTCCAGGGCCTTGCGATAGAGCTCGACGAGCGGGGTAAAGGCCGCCGGCCGGCCTCCGATGATCGCCAATGCCATCGGCAAGCCGAGAGTGCCGGCGCGCACGACCGAGTTCGGCGTACCACCTACCGCAACCCAGATCGGAAGTGAACGCCCCTCCTGGCGGGGATAGATCGTGGCGTTGTCCAGTGGTGGCCGGAACTTCCCGTGCCAGCTGACCGGCTGCCGATCGCGCAGGGCGAGGAGCAGGTCGAGTTTCTCCGCGAACAGTTCGTCGTAGTCGGACAGGGAGTAGCCGAACAGCGGAAAGGACTCGGTGAACGAACCTCGGCCCACCATCAGCTCAGCACGCCCGTTCGACACCAGGTCGAGGGTGACGAAGTTCTGGAACGTCCGTACCGGATCGGCCGAGCTCAACACGATGACCGCACTGGACAGCTTGATCGTCTTCGTGCACCCTGCGATCGTTGCGAGAACGATCTCCGGAGCCGATGCTGCCATGTCCGGACGGTGATGCTCACCGATGGCGTAGACATCGAGGCCGAGCTGGTCGGCGAGTCTGGCTTCCTCGACGACCTGCCGCAGCCGGTCACCAGGCGAGGTGTTCGGATCGGTGATCTCAGCAAACGTGGTCAGTCCCAGCTCCATAGCGCGACACTAACGCGACACTAAACTGACTCGGTGAGTTCCGCTTGGGCCTCCTCAACCGCTGACGTCGTCGTGATCGGCGGCGGGCTGATCGGCACCTCGATCGGCTGGCGACTTCGACAAGCTGGCCTCGACGTCGCCATCGTTGTCGGCGAGCGATCAGCGGCTGCATCTCAGGTAGCCGCGGGCATGCTCGCACCGGTCACAGAGGCGACCTTCACCGAGCACCGGCTCTTGCAGCTGAACCTCGCGTCGCTCAGCCTCTATCCCGACTTCGTCGCCGAGCTAGAGACGGCCAGCGGCCGGCCGGCAGGACTTCGTCAGACGCCGAACCTTTCAGTGGCCTATGACACCGACGATGCCGCACGGCTGGCGACCTTCGCCGATTTTCTGGTGCGCGCTGGTCATCCCGGCGAGCGGCTGACCAGCCGGGAGTGCCGGCGCTATGAGCCGCTTCTTGCGCCGGCGGTTCGTTCCGGCCTGCTTGTGGAGGGCGACTGGAGTTGCGACAACCGGCTGCTCTGGCGGGCCCAGATCGCGGCTGGTCAGCGCATCGGGGTACGAGACGTGCCCGGCTTCGTGCACCGCGTCACGTCCTCGAATGGCCGGGTCAGCGGTGTGCAGCTCGCGGACGGAAGCACTATCGGAGCTGGCTGGGTGGTCGTCGCCAACGGCGCCTGGGCAGGCCAGATCGATGGACTTCCCGAGCTTCCGGTGCGGCCGGTCAAGGGCCAGATCGTCCGACTGGATCCTGGCCGTATGCCGGCACCGAGTCTGACCATCCGTGCGTATGCCCGCGGCGCCGAGATCTACCTGGTCCCCCGTGAAGGTGGCCATGAGGTGGTGCTCGGGGCGACTGTCGAGGAGCTCGGATTTGATCATCGGGTGACTGCCGGCGCCGTCTACGAGCTGCTGCGCGACGGAAGGAACGTGATGCCGATGACCGCTGAATACACGTTGACCGAAACGTCAGTCGGCTGGCGACCTGGCACTCCGGACAATGCGCCCATCCTAGGGCGCTGCGATGTCGACGGCCTGCTGCTGGCAACTGGCCACTATCGCAACGGCGTGCTGCTGACACCGATCACCGCCGACGTGATCTCCACCTTGATCATCAGTGGTGAGCTGGACAGTGTCGCCGCTCCCTTCACCCTTGATCGTTTCGCGTTGGCCGGTAGGCGTACGCGATGATCATTCACGTGAACGGTGAGCCGCGCGAGCTCGCGCCGCCAGTGTTGCTTCGCGATGTGCTTGATCTGACCGAGGGCACAAGTGCACCGCGTGGCATGGCCGTCGCGGTCGACGGCGAAGTGATCCCGAGGAGCCAGCACGCCACTGTCGAGCTCGTGGAAGGGGCGAGGGTGGAGATCGTCACGGCGGTGCAAGGTGGTTGATCTAAACCCCTCGATCGAATCGTCACCGATCAACGACGTTGACCGGCTGATCATCGCCGGCAAGGAATTCAGCTCGCGATTGATCATGGGCACCGGGGGCGCGCCCAGCCTCGAAGTGATGGAGGCCGCATTGCTGGCATCGGGCACCGAGCTGACCACGGTGGCCATGCGTCGCATCGACGTCGGCGCGCCTGGATCGCTGCTCGAGATCCTTGATCGACATCAGATCGCCGTGCTGCCCAATACCGCCGGTTGTTATACGAGCGCGGACGCGGTGCTTACTGCCCAGCTCGCCCGGGAGGCGCTGGAGACCAACTGGATCAAGCTGGAGGTAATCGCGGACGAGATCACGCTGCTTCCCGATCCGATCGAATTGCTGGATGCTGCCGAACATCTGGTCGCCGACGGCTTCGTCGTACTTCCTTACACCAACGACGATCCAGTTCTGGCGCGGAAGCTCGCTGCCGCCGGCTGTGCCGCGGTGATGCCGCTGGGGGCACCCATCGGCTCAGGCCTGGGCATCCGGAATCCCCACAACATCGAGCTGATCGTCGAGCACGCGACGGTGCCGGTCGTCCTCGACGCAGGCATTGGTACCGCCTCCGAGGCCGCGCGAGCGATGGAACTGGGTTGCGATGCCGTACTCCTCGCATCAGCGGTTACCCGGGCTGAGAATCCGGTCCGCATGGCCGAAGCGATGAAGTACGCGGTGCGGGCCGGCCGGCTCGCCCGCGGTGCCGGTCGGATTCCGGTTCGCCGCTACGCTGAGGCATCCTCGACTCATGCCGGACGAATCGACTAGCCGTTGATGCGTGACGAATCGAGCGGCGGCGGCGCGCCTCGGTCGTGGCAGTACGAGGTGACTTCTAAACTCGGGCCCGAGGCCAGCACGGCCACCTTCCCCACCGTGTATGGAGCAGACGTGACAATGACGACCGTTGGCGACCCCTTGGTGGGTCGCCTCCTGGACGGTCGCTACGAGATCACACAGCGGTTGGCCAGGGGTGGAATGGCCACTGTCTATCGGGCCGTGGACACCCGCCTGACGCGTACGGTCGCGGTCAAGGTGATGCATGTCGGGCTCGGTGACGATGCCGAGTTCGCACGGAAGTTCGATCGCGAGGCGCGAGCAGTAGCCAAGCTGTCACACCCGAACGTGGTCTCGGTTTTTGATCAAGGTCGAGACATCGAAGGATCCAATAGTCGTCCCTACATCGTGATGGAGTACGTGGCGGGACAGACCTTGCGCGACGTCCTCAATCGGGAAGCGCCGATGGCGCCGACCAGGGCACTGGAGATCATGGAGCCGGTGTTCGCTGCCCTGGCTGTGGCCCATGACGCCGGTCTGGTACATCGCGACGTGAAGCCTGAGAACGTGTTGATCAGTGAGCGCGGACAGATCAAGGTCGCCGACTTCGGCCTTGCGAAGGCGATTTCGTCGCAGACCTCCACCGCCACCCAGGGTCTGCTGATCGGCACGGTCTCCTACCTTCCTCCAGAGCTGGTTATGTCCGGGAAGGCCGATGCGCGATCCGACGTCTACAGCGCCGGGGTGGTGCTCTTCGAGCTACTGACCGGCCGGAAGCCGCACACCGGAGAGACTCCGATCCAGATCGCGTACGCGCACGTGCACCGGGACGTACCGCCGCCGTCGACCCTCCCGACGAGAGGCCCCATTCCGCCGTATGTCGACGCCCTGGTCACCCGCGCGACTGCGCGCGATGCGAATTTGCGCCAGCCTGACGCAAAGGTACTGCTGGGCCAGGTGCGGCGGGCTCGGATCGCTCTGCAACGAGGCTTACGTGATGACCCGCAGCTGACACGTGAACTGCGGACGGCACCCGCACCGGCCCCTGGCAGACCGAGACCGCGGGATCGCGCCGACTACGAGATGACCCAGAGGGTGCCGCCGCCTCCGGCGACTGGACGCGTGGCATCTCATCCCCCTGGTGGGCCGCGCACGGTGATCGACGCTCCGCCGCCAGGTGTGAGCAGGCCTGTACATGAGCCATCGCCTGAGCGTCTGGCCGCGGAACGGGAACGTCGAGCTCGCAAACGTCGGAAGGGCTGGCTGGCCTTCTTGTTGGTGGTCATGCTTTCGGCATCGGCCGCGCTCGCCGGCTGGTACCTGACGGAGGGCCGGTTCACTACCGCGCCGGAGCTTGCCTCGCTGAGTAGAGCTGAGGCCGAGCGCGTGGCCACCAAATCTGGACTGTCGGTCGACTTCTCCGACGCCTATAGCGAAACAATGGCCCGCGGCAGGGTGGTCTCCACAACCCCGGGACCCGGGATCAAGATCGAGCGGGGTAGCACGATCCACGCTGCCGTGTCCCAAGGCCCGGAGCGCTACCCCATGCCCGGCGTCGTTGGCCTGTCTCAAGCCTCTGCCGAGGCGGCGATCGAGAAGGCGAAGCTCGTCGTCGGCAAGGTGGCCAACGATTTCAGCGAGCACCTCGCACCCGGCATTGTGCTCCGTGCGTCCGAAAAAGCGGGCGCTCGCTTGAAGAAGGGCACGCCCGTCGATCTGGTCGTCTCCAGTGGCCCGAAGCCGCTCGCGATCACCAACTACCAGGGCACTCCGTACGATGCCGCAGCTGCGGCGCTGAGCAACGCGGGTTTCCGCATTGTCGAGCGCAGCGCGTACTCCACCAAGGTCGCCAAGGACCTGGTGTTGAAACAGGATCCGCGCTCCGGCCACGGCTCGCCCGGTGAGACGATCACCCTGACCAGATCGCTGGGCACCCAATTGGTCACCGTGCCGAACGTGCAGCGGATGGCGCTTCCGGCAGCCAGGAAGGTGATGCGGAAAGCGGGTTTCAAGACCAAGGTGCAGCAGGTCGGCGTCAACCGTCCCGGAGTCGGCTACGTGGTCTATAGCAATCCGGGCGCCCGGACCGAGGTGCCGAAGGGCTCAACGGTCGTCTTGTACGTGGTTTGACCTTCGCGCTCTCGTGGCTCTCCGCAGAACGCCACGAATGAAGTCATTTCGTGCTGAACCGACCCTCGTCTGCGACCTTCGTCACCGGCCTAGGCTAGGGCGATGCTCGCTGCCAGGTCCCGCACAGAGCTGCTGGCATTCCTGGCGCTGCTGGCAATGACGGCCGCCTGGGGGTCGACGTTCTTCCTGATCAAGGATGTGGTGACCCGGATTCCGCCGGCGGATCTCCTGGCTCTCCGGTTCGCGATCGCGAGCGTCGCGCTCGCCATCATCGCCGCCCCGCGGCTTCACCTGTCACGAACCGTCCTGACCTACGGGGCTCTCCTTGGACTCCTGTACGGATCGGCGCAGATCCTGCAGACCGCCGGGCTGGCCCACACCGCTGCCAGCGTGTCGGGCTTCGTCACCGGGTTGTACGTCGTTGCGACCCCACTACTGACTGCGCTGATCCTCAAGCGCCGAATCCCTCGACTGACCTGGCTGGCGGCTGGACTTGCGACTGTCGGACTCGGTGTCCTGGCGCTGCACGGGTTCGCGATCGGCTACGGCGAGCTGCTCACCCTGATAGCGGCGGTGATCTACGCAGGCCACATCGTGGCACTGGGACGATTCAGCACGTCCGAGACCACGCTGAGCCTCAGCCTGGTCCAGCTGATCATGATCACGCTGGTATCGGCAGTCGCGGCATTCTGGTCGACTGGCGGTTCGGCGCCAGGCATCCAACTGCCCAGCAGTGTCCACGACTGGCTCGTCGTGCTCTACCTCGCGCTCATCGCGAGTGCGTTGACGATGGTGCTGCAAACCTGGGCTCAGGCGCACATCGAGCCATCCCGTGCTGCGGTGATCATGGCCATGGAGCCGGTCTGGGCGGCAGCCTTCGCAGTGGCCCTGGGCGGAGAGAGAATCACGCTGCGAATGATCATCGGCGGCCTGGCCATAGTGTCCGCCATGTATCTGGTCGAGCGGCCTCAAAAGCGCCGCCTGAGGGCTAAGGAGTATGTCCGATGAGCCAGACCGTCGTGATCATCCTGATCGTGATCGCGCTGCTGGTCCTCGGGCTGATTGCGTTCTTGATCATCCGGCGCCAGCGCTACGTTCGAGCGCTGCGCGGCCGCGGCTGGACCTTCGAGTCCCGGCCGTCCTTGGAGTCGGTGCTTGATCACCACGCTCCGCCATTCGGCCTCGGCTTCGTACGCAAGGTGGACGAGGCGATCTCCGGCCAAACAGCGGGCGGTGTGCCGTTCCGGGTATTCGAGTACGCGAGCGTCTAGTGGGATAGGCTACACGGTATGCGAGCGGGTGTGTACCTCCGACAGTCAAGAGACACGAACGGAACCGGTTTAGCGGTCGCCCGACAGCGCGAAGACTGCCTCCGACTATGCCGTGAGCGGGGCTGGACTGTCAGCGAATACGTCGACAACGACATTTCCGCCTACTCCGGCAAGAAACGACCCGCCTACGAGCGGATGCTCGCCGACATCGAAGCAGGCAAGCTCGATGCAGTCGTGGCATGGGACTTAGACCGGCTGCACCGGCGCCCGGTCGAGCTCGAGCACTTCATCGATCTTGCCGACAAGCATCGTCTTGCACTCGCCACCGTTTCCGGCGAAACCGACCTGTCCACCGACTCCGGTCGACTCTTCGCCAGGATCAAAGGCGCGGTTGCCCGCTCTGAAGGCGAACGCAAATCAGCTCGACAACGACGCGCCCAACTACAGGCGGCCGAGCGTGGCCTCCCTGCCGGTGGGCCGAGAGCGTTCGGCTACGAGCGCGACGGGCTTACCGTACGAGAAGCTGAGGCGAAGGCGCTCCGCAGCGCGTACACCTCGCTCCTGGCCGGCAGGAGCATGGTTGGCATCGCCCGTGATCTTGACGCCGCCGGTTTCGTCACAGCCCGACTCGGTAAACCGTTCAATCACAGCGCCGCTCGTGCCGTCCTGATCAACCCGCGCAACGCCGGGCTGCGCGCCTACCGTGGCGACATCATCGGTCTGGCCGCATGGCCCGCCATCGTCGACGAGAACACCTGGCGCGCCGCGCACGCCCTGCTCACTGATTCTGAGCGGCGCCGCGGGCCGGGCAGCAGTGCCCGAAAGTGGCTGCTCGGCGGATTGGCGTTATGCGGACGCTGCGAGGACGGCACCACCGTCAAGGTCACCTACCGCGAGGCGGATGCGAACGGTCGGAACGTTCGCGCCTACCGCTGCCACAAGTCTTCACATCTCACTCGCGAAGCCAGCTTCTGCGACTGGCGCGTCACCGAGCGGGTCATAGCCAGACTCTCCAGAGACGACGCCCGTGATCTGCTTATTGACGACGATCGAGAAGACCTTGCGGCACTGCGCGCCGACGAATCTGCAGTAAGGCTGAGGTTGGATCAGCTGGCCGAAGCGTTCGCCGACGCCACCATCTCCGCTGCACAGCTCAAGGCTGGCTCGGAACGGCTCAGGGTGCGTCTGGTGGATCTGCAGACCCGCATGGTGCACGTGGACCGCGCGCCGATCCTGACCGATCTGGTTACCGCTCATGATGTTCGGGAGGCATGGCACAGCATCGGTCTCGACCGGCAACGCGCCGTCATTGATCTGCTTTACGCGGTGACCTTGCTGCCACGTCCGCCAGGGCGAAAGCCGGCATCGCTGGAGAGCGTTCGAATGGAGCCAAAGGCATGAGCGAGCTGCGGGTGGTATTCATGTGCCCACGGCGCGGGCATCCCTTCGCCGAAATTGTCGCTGAAGCCAGTGACGGGGGCGTCGCGCTGGTCGCAATCATCAAGAATTCGGCGTACACCGATATTGGGCCGCGGCCCGGCACCGTACGGGTGAAACGCTCTGGCGTCGAGCAACGGCTACGGATCGGGCACCAGACCGAGCATTGGCAAATCACTGTCGTGTGTGCGTGCGGAACGCGGCGCTCCTTGGGCTGCTGCCAATGCGAGACCCAGTTGCGCGAGTGGGAGAAATACAACCGACCGAACGTGCGGCGAGTGGTGCTGGATACCACCATCTGAATCGGTACGATTAACGGACGTAACGCCCGTCTCTGTCTCAGGCGAATCTGATCGCGTCAGTGGGCTCGACACGACGAAGACCCGGAAGGGGTCTGCGTCGCAATGCCCGAGAGACGAAGCGCTGCCGGCCGCGTAGCGCAACTCACCAGACACCACGGAGCTAATCATCCGTCCGTTGCTGCTGCCCGCGACGAACTCCGTGAAGCCCGGCTTATCGAAGCCATCCATAAGGAAGCTGAGGCCGACCCGCCGCTCAGCCTTGAGCAGCGCACCCGGCTGGCCATTCTTCTGCTACAGCCGTTGGGGGGCAGCAATGCCGCCGCCTAATGAAGTGCGAAGAGGGTGCCCCGGCCAGGAAGCACCCTCCATCAAGATCGCGAACCCAATCCTAGTCGCACTTCCCGACCCTCTCGATGAGATCGCGGCGCATGTCGACGGCGCCTTCGTGCTGGTCGTACGCGTCACCGGCGGGAGATACCGTCGCCGTTGCTTCCTAACGGCCGCGTCCGCCGAACGGGCGGCACGCAACGCACAGGCTGCCAGCCACAAAGCCGAGGTGTACCTGGCCGAGCTGAAACCGCTGTGGCGGCTCAAGGGTGGTGGCTCGTGACATGGCCGAGCCGGGAGACTTCACCTTTCGCGAGCGATGGTGGAAACGGGTACGCGCCGACCGGGAGGTCGTCGGGGATCTGCTTGCTGCAGCGATGGTCATCAGCTCGGAAGCGCGCAGGGACGGTACGCGGGCACTCATATCGCATCGGCAGCTCGCCGAGGATCTCGGGGTGAGCGAGCGGATGGCCCAAAGGCATACCAAGGCGCTGCGTGATCTTGGCTACCTCGAGCTGGTGGAGCGTGGCGGCCGTCGAGGTGTCACGGTCACAGCCAACGTGTACGACCTATCTCAACGGGTCACCCAGATGACCCAATGGGATTCCCAACACGACACCCAGGTGTCGCCATGGGATGCAGGGAGCCTCCCTGCAGATGACGTCCTAACACGACAAAACGACGTCCCAACACGACAAAACGACGTCCCAACACGACA
>Ga0114129_10001210_pt1 | contig 34271 bp, 24 predicted proteins | sample RhiMetdeltSRZDD1_FD_80071 | JGI IMG/M metagenome (GOLD analysis project Ga0114129, IMG submission 80071) | Populus rhizosphere microbial communities from Tennessee, USA - Rhizosphere MetaG P. deltoides SRZDD1 (version 2) (version 2) | ecosystem: Host-associated > Plants > Roots > Rhizosphere >...
CCAGCCTGATTCATGAAAGCCGCACGTTCGATTGCCCGCTTGCGGAACGTGATGTCGTGGTTGCTTTCCAGCACCATCGTCCGATCGCCCATCTCGAAGACCTGCTGCCGGCTCTCGACCACGATCTCGACACCCGCCTGATCGCGATGTCGAAGCTCGCCGGCCCACTCGCCGTCGTCGACGAGCATCTTCAGAAAATCGGCGAGGGGGATCGGGTGGGCCGTTCGAAGAAGCTCATGACTCACGCGCCCGATCGCCTGTTCACGGGAGTAACCATAGAGACGCTCGCAGCCCGCATTCCATTCGGTGATGCCGCCGTGCAGATCCCACGCGAAGATCGGCTCGTACGACAGCTCGAGCATCTGGCTGCGTTCCCGGAGCTGGGCTTCGATTCGTCGCCGTTCGGCCGCGTTCCTCACGGCGAGGTGAACGCCGTGCGCGAGGCGTCCGTAATGGCCGGCCGACTTCACGATGTAGTCGGCGAGGCGCATGCGGAGACCCGATGCGGCGATTTCCTCGCTGCCGGTGTTCGTGAACATGATGACCGGCAGGTCGGGGGCGACCCAGTGCACGGCTTCGAGCACCTTCAGGCCGTCGGTCCACCGCAGCTGATAGTCGGTGACGACGACGTCGAACGACGGGTCGCCGAGCGCCGCCTCGAGCTGCGCGGCATTGGCGACCTCGGTGATCGCGAGGTCGGAGAGTTCGGCGGCGAGTGCGCGTCTGGTGAGCAGCCGGTCCTGCGGATTGTCGTCGATCAACAGAACCCGAGTGGCCACAGGTGCCCTACATCGTGAATGAGGGTTTCCTATTGAGACCGAGCCAGTAGACGTTGACCGTCCCCAGCATCTCCTTCAGGTCGTCGAATTCCACCGGTTTCACCAGGTATGAGTTCGCGCCGAGATCGTACGCGCGATTCACCTCCTGCGACTGGTTCGACGACGTGAGCACGACGACCGGCAGGCGACGCAGCGGCGTCCGGGCGCGCACCCACTGGAGAACTTCGAGTCCGGAGCGCCGAGGCAGCTTCAGATCGAGCAGCATCACGGCCGGCAGCGGATGCTCGGCGCGATCGGCGAACGCCCCCTCGCCGGCCAGGTACTGCACGGCCGCGTCGCCATCGCGGACAATCTGCAATGGATTGCCGATGTTGGCCTTGAGGAAGGCGCGCTGAATCAGCATCACATCGGTCGGATTGTCTTCGACGATGAGAACGGTTGGGGTGTGCGCGCTCATGCGGCCACCGCGAAGGGGAGCTCGACCCAGAAACGGCTGCCCTGACCTTCGGCCGACTCGACGCCGACGCGGCCGCCCAGCCGTTCGATTCCCTTCCGGACAATCGCGAGCCCGATGCCGGTCCCCGGATAGGCTTCCACGCCGTGGAGCCGTTCGAACACCGCGAAGATCCGTTCCTGATGCTCGGGCGCGATCCCGATCCCCTGGTCCTCGACCCAGACGTGGGCCACGCCGTTCGGCCGAGGCTCAGCCCACACGTGAACACGCGGCGAGGGTCCGCCGAACTTGATCGCGTTCGAGAGCAGGTTCGTGAACACCTGCACGAGCACGGATCGATTCCCCGTCACGGTCGGTAGACGCGCTTCTACGTCAATCACGGCTCCGCGCTCCGTCGCCTCCCGCTGAACGACGTGCAAGGCCGAGTCCAGCACGTCCGTCAGATCGACCGGCGCCATGGCGAGCTCGACATGGGACAGGCGGCCGTACGCCAGCAGATCCTGAATCAGCGTGTCCATCGAGGTCGCTTCCTGAACGACCTGTCGCGCGTAGTCCCGCCCAACCTCGTCCAGGCGCTCGCCGTAGTCTTCGAGCAGCGCCTGCGCGAGCCCCTGCATGCCGCGGAGCGGCGCGCGCAGGTCGTGCGCGACGGAAAAGGCGAACGCCTCCAGCCGGGCATTGGCGGCCTGCAGATCGCGGGTGCGCTCGCGCACCTGCTGCTCGAGGTCGGCGGCATACACACGCAGCGGCGTCAGATCGCGCGTAATCTTCGAGGCGCCGACGATCGCGCCCGCCACATCGCGGATAGGCGAGATGGTGAGCGAGACCTCGACGAGCCGGCCGTCTTTGGCGACGCGGACGGTTTCGAAGTTCGAGATCTGCTCCCCGTGTCGAATGCGCGCCAGCGTCTCGTCTTCCTCGTGGTCGCGATCCTTCGGAATGATGATCCGAATCGATTGGCCGATCGCCTCGGCCGCAGTGTATCCATACAGCCGCTCCGCGGCCGGGTTCCAGGACGTGATGATGCCGTTCAGGTCCTTGCCGATGATCGGATCGTTCGACCATTCGACGATCGCGGCGAGACACTGGAGATCCTCGATGCTGGTTTCGCGCTGTTTCGCGGGGTGTGCGGGTTCGCTGGTGTCGCCCACGGGCAAAGACTCTCGCGACGTGCGTCGCGCGATTCCAGTCGATTATGCGGCAGTCGTACGGCGGCCCCGCAAGCTGGTCAGATCGGTCGGCTGAGCTTGAAGCTCATTCGGACGCCGCGCGCGGCTCGCGTCGGCGGCGCGCGCGTGGGCGCGGCGGAGTCGAGGCGGGGAGCTCGCCGTCGCGGTACCAGCGAAATCCCGTTCGCTGTTCCGCGTCGGCCGCCTTCAGCAGTCGGACGGTTCGCGCCTTGCGCGTCGCCGCGCACGCCACCAGCACCATGTTCAGAAACGCCATCGGCGCGACGTAGGACACGCCGTACAGCGTGCTCTGGACCGGCGTCACGAAACACTCGTGCGCGTACCGGGCGAGCGGCGACAAATGGGTGTCGGTCAGCGCGACGCAGTAGGCGCCGCGGTCGCGCGCGTGCCGCAGGCCTTCCACGGTCTGCCGCAGCCCGCGCCGGAAGGTGATGGCGATCACGAGATCGGCGCGCCGCAGACCGCGCACCGCATGCACCACCTCGCCGGGCCGGGTGCAGGCGGCCGCGGGCAGATCGATGACCGCCAGGTTGTACTGAAGAAAGTTCACGAGCACTGCGGCCAGGTCGCCGCCCAGCAGCACGATCCGCCGCGCCTTGTAGAGGCGGGAGGCCAGCGCTTCGATGCGGCCGGCGTCGAGCGTGCGCCGCAGCGAGGCGAGGTTGCCGCCATCGCGCGCCAGCGATTCGTCCAGGTAGGCGGAGACGTCGGAATCGCTCGAGAGGCCGTTCTGCATGGCATCGAGCTGCGTCGCCTGCACGAGCGCCAGCTCGTGGAGGTACTGGCGGAACCCGGCGTAGCCGGTGAACCCCATGCCGCGAATGGCCCGCAGCACCGCCATCGCATCGGCGCCGACGGCTTCGGCCAGCTTGCGGGCGCTGAGCAGCACGTAGTCGCGCGGGCGCTCGAGGATCGGACCGACGAGCGCGCGGCGCCGCGGGCTCAGGCCGCGAACGAGCTCGGACGGCAATCGTCGAGGCTGCACGGCGCCCATCTTGCCCGCGTCCTCCGTCTCGCGTCAAGGCGCGGTGAGACAAACGTATCTCAGCTGCAGGTATAATCCCGCAGCCGTGTTGTGACATTTGTAACACGGCGGGAGACTGCGTCATGCCTTGCCGCTTCGCGATCCTGCTCCTCGCTGCCGCGCTGACCCACCCATCCGTCGCCTCCGGCCAGACGACCACGGCGACGCTGCAGGGCATCGTCCGCGACGCCAGTCACGCCGTGCTGCCCGGCGCCACGGTGACGCTGCGCGACGCGAGCACCGGATTCGTCCGCACGACGGCCACCGACGGCTCCGGAACCTACGTGCTCCCGTACGTGCCCGCCGGCACGTACGAGTTGACGTTCGAGCTCTCCGGGTTCAAGACGCAAAAGCGCGAGCGGCTGCGTTTCGAGGTCGGTCAGGAAATCACCATCGACGCGTCGCTCGATCTCGCGGGCGTCGCCGAGACGGTGACTGTCCGCGAGGCCGCGCCGGTCGTGGAAACGACGAAATCCGCCGTGGACCTGGTGGTGACCCGCGAGCAGATCGACAGGCTGCCGCTCCCCGGCCGCCAGGCGGCGGCACTCGCGCTGCTCTCGGCGGGCACCGTGTCGCGCGGCGGCACCGAGGAGCCGGTGACGACCGGCGGGCAGCCGCGGGGCAGCGGCGAGATGCTGGTGGACGGCGTCAGCAACGAGCTGATGGCGGTCAACTCGATTCGATCGAACACGCCGCCGGATGCGATTCAGGAGTTTCAGGTCATCACGAGCCAGTATCAGGCGGAGTTCGGCAACGCGACCGGCGTCATCCTGAACACCGTCACGCGCACCGGCACGAACGACCTCCATGGCAGGGGCTACTACTTCCATCGCGATCAGGCGCTCGACGCGCGAAATTTCTTCCAGACGAGCCGCGCGAAGTTCGAGCAGAAACAGCCGGGCGGGTGGCTGGGCGGTCCGATCGTCAGGGATCGGACGCACTACTTCGTGACCTACGAAGCGACGCGCCGCATGCAGATCGCGACCGTCACGTCGCCCGTCGAGCCCGGCGACGTCGAAACGCCGTCGGAGAACAATCAGTTCCTCGCGAAGCTGACGCACCAGCTGACGAAGGCGCATCAGCTGACCGGGCGCTTCAACGTCGATCGACCCGTGCGGCACAACGTCGGCGTCGGCGGCTTCGCGCTCAAGGAAGTCGGCATCGAGCAGCTCGGGCGGGATCTCGTCTACGTCGGGAATCTGGCGAGCATCCTGTCGAATCGCTCGCTCAACGAGCTGCGCGTCCAGGTCTCCAATCAGCTGTCGGATCTCGAACCGAAGCAGGCCGACGTCTATACGATCATGCGTCCGAGCTCCACCTCCGGGAAGCTGTCCAACGTGCCGCAGAAGTTCAAGGAAGATCGCCTGCAGGTTGTCGACAACTATTCGTACGAACGGGCCGACCATCGCATCAAGGTGGGTGTCGACATCAACCGCGTCGTGCTGGACGGCTTCGTCAACCAGAACATCCCTGGCGTCTTCCAGTTCTCCACGGACCGGCCGTTCAACGCGGCGGACCCGACGACCTACCCGATCGCCTTCATCGGCAACGCGGGCGACACGAACTTCCACCTGCTGACGACAGGCGTCTCGGCGTTCGTGCAGGACGCCTGGCGGCTGCCGCGGCATCTGACGTTGAACGTCGGCGTCCGCTACGACGGCTGGGACGTGACCGGGATGAATCTCCGGAAAGGCAACGTCGCGCCGCGGCTGGCGTTCGCATGGGATCCCCGCGGAACGAACAAGACCGCGATCCGCGGGGGGTTCGGCGTGTTCTACAACAACCCGATCACGAACGCGGCGCTGTTCACCAGCTTTCTGGCCAATCAGCGATCCGTTCAGATTTCGAATCCGGGGTATCCCGATCCGTTCGTCCGCGGCACGACGATCCCGCAAGTCTTCAGCACGTACATTGCCCAGGACGATCAGCCGCTGCCGCGCGCGTACCAGTCGACCTTCGGCGTGCAGCGCGAGATTGCATCCGGCATGTCCGTCGGCGCGGACTACGTCAACTCGCGCGGCCGCCATCTCATTCGGATCGTCGACACGAACCCGGTGACGCCGCCGGCGTTCACACGGCCCGATCCGACGCGCGGATTCGTGCGCCGCCTCGAAGGCACCGGCTACAGCGACTATGATGGGCTGCTCGTCAGCGGCAAGGGCCGCCTGCTCAATCGGGCCGCCGTGCAGGTGGCGTACACGCTGGCCCGCTACAAGACGACCACCGAGGCCGAGAATGCCGTTCCGCAGCAGGACGACTTCAACGTGAACGATTCGTACGGCTACGGCAACTTCGACCAGCGCCATCGCGCGTCCATCGCCGGCTATGCGACGCTGCCGCTCGACATTCAGATCGGCGGCGTGCTCGCGGCGAGGTCGGCGGTTCCGTTCAACATCACGACCGGCCGCGACAACAACCGCAATGCGAACTCCACCGATCGTCCGGACCTGGCGCCCGGCGCGCGCGTCGGCACGTCGGACATGACGAATCGATCGAGCTTCGTCGATCCGGGCACGCGCGCCGGCAACCTGCCGCGCAACGCCGGCCGCGGCCCCTCCTTCTGGCAGCTCGATCTGCGGATCGCCAAACGCGTGCGCCTCGGCCGTGCGGCGGTCGAAGGTCTCATCGAGGCGTTCAATGCCACGAACCATGTCAACTTCAACAATCCGGTCGGCAATCTCGCGTCTTCGTCGTTTGGCCGCTCCATCACGGCCAATGACCCGCGCCAGGTGCAGCTCGGCGTCCGCGTGGAGTTCTGACGCGCGTTCTCTGAGCTGTCGCGTTGTCGTGTGTGCGTCGCTCGCCGCGATTGCCGGCGCGCCGTTGCCCGCGTCCGCTGACAGCACACGCCTGCTGCGGCGGCCGACAGTGAGCCGTGAGCTCGTCGCCTTCGAGTACGCCGGCGATCTGTGGGTCGTCGCGCGGACCGGCGGGCAGGCGCGCCGGCTCACCGCGACGCCCGAGGTTGAAACGGATCCGCATTTCTCGCCCGACGGGACGCGGATCGCCTTCACGGCGACCGTCCGCGGCAACACCGACGTCTATGTCGTGCCGACTGCGGGCGGCGATGCCACGCGGCTGACGTATCACCCCGGCGTCGACGTCGCCCGCGGCTGGAGCCCCGACGGCCGGCGGGTCGTGTTCGCGTCGAGCCGCGACACGCTGCCGACGCCCGGCGCGAATTCGTTCTTCCGGCTCTGGACGATCGGCATCGAAGGCGGCCTGCCCGACGCGCTGCCGATTCCGCGCGCGTTCGCCGGCTCGTATTCACCCGACGGCCGCCGCGTGGCGTACGAGGAGATCCCCGTCGCGATGTTTGCCGCGACGTGGGCGCAGAATCAAAGCAGCCAGTGGCGGCACTATCGAGGCGGCCGCACCCATCCCGTCCGGCTGCTGAATCTGGCCGACCTCGCCGTGGACAAGCTTCCGTGGACCAACAGCAACGACACGCACCCGATGTGGGTCGGCAACAGCGTGTACTTCCTGTCCGACCGCAGCGGGACGACCAATCTGTTCGTCTACCGCCTCGACTCGAAACAAATGACGCAGCTGACCGAGCACGACGATTTCGACATCATGAGCGCCTCGGCCGGCCCCGACGCGATCGTCTACGAGCAGGCCGGATACATTCACCTGCTCGAGACGCGGACCGGCGCGTCGAGGCGGCTGGACATCGATGTCACCGGAGATTTTCCGTGGGCGCGGCCGTACTTCAGGAAGATTGCCGGACAGATCCGCAGCGCGTCGCTGTCGCCGACAGGCGCGCGGGCGGCGTTCGAGGCGCGCGGCGAGATCGTCACGGTTCCCGCCGAGAAAGGCGACTTTCGCAACCTGACGCAGAGTCCCGGTGCTCACGATCGCAGCCCCGTCTGGTCGCCCGACGGCACCGAGATCGCCTGGCTGTCGGACGCGGGCGGCGAGTACCAGTTGATGATGGGCGATCAGATCGGCAGCACGAAGGCGCGCGCGATTCCGCTGCCGCCGAAGGCGTTCTTCTCGTCGCCCGCCTGGTCGCCCGACGGCAAGCGGATACTGCTCGAGGACAATCACCTGCGCCTCTGGTCGATCGAGATCGCGAGCGGGCAGTCGACGCTGATCGACACCGACACGTACGACGATCCCGGCCGCCGCTTCGGCGCGGCGTGGTCGCCCGACTCGCAGTGGGTGGCGTACTCGAAGAGCCTCGACAGCCATCTGCGCGCGATGTTCGTGTACTCGCTGGCCGACAGGCGCTCGCATCAAATCACCGACGGCCTGTCCGACGCGACCGAGCCGGTCTTCGACGCCGGCGGGAAGTACCTCTATTTCCTCGCCAGCACGAACTACGCGCTCCGTACCGGCTGGCTCGAGATGAGCTCGCTCGAGCGTCCGAGCACGCGCGCGATTTATTTCGTCGTGCTGAGCGCCGCCGAGCCGTCGCCGCTCCTGCCGGAGACGGGCGATGAGCCTTCGCCGCCGCCGGCGCGGCCGGACGCAAAGCCCGCGACGCCGCCGGCGGTGCGCGTCGATCTCGATCGCATCGGCCAGCGGATTCTCGCGCTCAACGTTCCCGCCGGCGACTACAGCGCGCTGGCCGCGGGCATGCCGGGCACGCTGTTCTACGCTGAAGCACCGCGCAGCGGCGCCGCCGTGCCGTTGAACCTGCACCGGTTTCAGCTCAGGGATCGCCGCGCCACACCGTTTCTCGAGGGCATTCGCTCGTACACGTTGTCGGCCGACGCACGGAAGCTGCTGTACTCCGCACCGGGCAACCGGTGGGGCATCGTGCCGACCGATCGGCCCGCGAAGGTCGGCGACGGCTCGCTCGATCTGTCGAAGGCCGAGGTCTACGTCAATCCGCGAGCCGAATGGGCGCAGATCTTCGACGAGACCTGGCGCGTCCAGCGCGAGTACTTCTACGACCCGGCGATGCACGGCGCCGACTGGGACGCCGTGTACAAGAAGTACCGTCCGCTCGTCCCGTTCGTCGGCCACCGCGCCGATCTCAGCTACTTGATCGCGACCGTTGGCGGGGAGCTCGCCGTCGGCCACTCCTACCTGACCGGCAGCGTCGACGATCCCGACGCGGAGCCCGTCTCGGTCGGCCTGCTCGGCGCCGACTTCGCGGTCGAGAACGGCCGGTATCGCATCCGCCGCATTTATACCGGCGAGAACTGGAATCCCGATCTCCAGGCGCCGCTGAGCGCGCCGGGCGTTCGCGTGGCTGAAGGCGATTACCTGCTCGAAGTCAACGGCCGCCCGCTGGCGCCGCCGGCGAGTGTGTATCAGCTGTTCGAGGGAACCGCGGGACGGCAGACGCTCATCCGCGTCAACGGCACGCCGTCGCTCGAGGGCTCGCGCCTCGTGACCGTCGTCCCTGTTGCGAGCGACGAAGGCCTGCGCACGCGCGCGTGGATCGAGAAGAATCGGCGGCTGGTGGACACGCTGTCGAAGGGGCGCCTGGCGTACGTGTGGCTGCCGAACACCGGCATGCCGGGCTACACGGCGTTCAATCGCTATTACTACGCGCAGCAGGACAAGGACGGCGTCGTCATCGACGAGCGCTACAACCAGGGCGGCATGGTCGCCGACTACATCGTCAATGAAGTCGATCGCAAGCTGATGGGATACTTCGCGCGGCGCGACGGCAGGCCGTCGCCGTCGCCCACGGCCGGCATCTACGGTCCGAAAGTGATGATCATCAACGAATCGGCCGGGTCGGGCGGCGACGCGCTGCCGTACTATTTCAAGCTGCGGAAGATCGGACCGCTCGTCGGCACGCGGACGTGGGGCGGCCTCGTCGGCACGCTCGGCGTGCCGACGACCATCGACGGCGGCGGCATCACGGCGCCGTCGCTCGCGTTCTACGATCTGAGCGGGCGCTGGGCGCTCGAGAATGAAGGGGTCGCGCCGGACATCGAGGTCGAGAACACGCCGGCCGCGGACATGGCCGGTCACGATCTGCAGCTCGAGCGTGCGGTGCAGGAAGCGTTGCAGCTCCTCGCCCAGTCGCCGGTGAAGCGCGTGCCCCGTCCTCCCTCGATCGATCGCGCATCGGGACGCTCGACTCGCCAGACGTCAGGAAAGATCGAACGATGACCCGGCGTCTGCCGCTCGTTGCCGTCGCGATCGTTTTCGCTTCGCTGGCGATTTCCGCACAGAGCACGCCGGCGATCTACGACGTCGTCATCCGCAACGGCCTCGTGCTGGACGGCGCCGGCAATCCGTCGATTCGCGCCGACGTGGCGATCAAGGCCGGACGCTTCGTGCGGATCGGGGTCGTCCCCGGCCGCGGCCGTCAGGAGATCGACGCGAGCGGCCGCTACGTCTCGCCCGGCTGGATCGACATGATGGATCAGTCCGGACCGACGCTCCGGACGAGCGGCCTGGCGGAAAACAAGCTCCGCGAGGGCGTCACGACCGCCATCGGCGGTGAAGGCGGCACGCCTGTTCCTGCGGACAGGATCCCGGAATACTTCGCGACGCTCGAGCGCCAGGGGATCAGCATCAACTTCGGCAGCTATTTCAGCGAGACGCAGGCGCGCGTCGCCGTGATCGGCAACGAGAACCGCGCGCCGACCGCCGACGATCTGGCGCGCATGAAAGCCATCATGGAGCAGGCGATGCAGGGCGGCGCCATGGGGATGACGACCGCCCTGATCTATCCGCCATCGAGCTTCGCCCAGACGCCCGAGCTCGTCGAGGTCGCGAAGTCGGCGGCGAAATACGGCGGCATCTATGCCAGCCACATCCGCGGCGAAGGCATGGAAGTCGTCGCCAGCGTCGACGAGGCGATCGCAGTCGGCGAGCAGGCCGGACTGCCGGTCGAGATCTTTCACCTCAAGGTCGCGCACAAGTCAGGCTGGGGCAGGCTGATGCGCGAGGTCGGGCAGCATGTCGAGGCGGCGCGGCAGCGAGGCGTCGATGTCGCCGCGGATCTGTATGTCTATACCGCCGGCGGCACGGGCCTCGAAGCGACCATTCCTTCGTGGGCGCACGAAGGGGGCCGCGACGCGCTCCTGAAGCGGCTGGCGGATCCGGCCACGCGCGCGCGGCTGAAGCGCGAGCTGACCACGGGCTCGCCAGGATGGTGGAACATCGTCGAGGCGGCAGGGGGCTGGGACGGCGTCGTGCTGGCGAACGCGCGGACTCCGGTCAACGCGCGATTCGAGGGAAAGACTATCACGGCGATCGCGCGCGAGATGAAGAAGGACGCGGCCGATGCCGCCTGGGATCTCGTCTCGCAGGGCAGCGGCCGCGTGATGGCGATCTATCACATGATGAGCGAGCCGGACATCGAGACCGCGCTCGCGTTTCCGTGGACGAGCATCGGCAGCGACGCCGGCAGCGCGGCCAGCCAGGACCAGACCGATGCGACCGGTCTGCCGCATCCGCGGGCGTACGGCAATTTTCCGCGCGTGATCGCGCGGTACGTCCGCGAGCGCCGCGTGCTCGCCCTGCCCGAAGCCATCCGCAAGATGACGTCGTGGCCGGCGACGCGCATGCGCCTGACCGACCGCGGCCTCGTGCGCGAAGGCCTCTGGGCCGACGTCGTGGTCTTCGACTACGACCGGATTCAGGACAATTCCACCTACGAGGAACCGACTCTGTATCCCGAAGGGATCGACTGGGTGCTCGTCAACGGCGAGGTCGTCGTCGATCACGGCCGCCACACCGGCGCGCGGCCCGGGAAGGTTTTGTACGGACCCGGGCGGCGGATTGCACAACAGCAGACGGCGGATTCGCGCCCGATCCTTAGCGTGCCGATCGACGTGACGGTTCCGAAAGCGCCGTCGCCGTTCAAGGCCAACGGCAGGACGCACCTCGTCTACGAGCTGCACGTCACCAACTTCGGCGCCGACGACTGCCTGCTCGATCGCGTGACGGCGCTGGACGCCGACGCAAGCGGACGTGAGCTGGCGGCGTACGAGGGAGACGCGCTGGCCGATGCGACGGCCAGGCCCGGGCTGACGGCCGTGCGAGGCGCCGCGAAGTTGAACATCGGCGCCGGCGGACGCGCCGTCGTCTACATCTGGTTGTCAGTCGACGATGGCCGGGTTCCGAGCGCGGTGCAGCACCGCGTCGCACTCAAACTCGGCGAATCGCAGCGCGCGGTGACCACGGATGCCGCGCGGGTCGACATGCTGCGCGCGCCGAGAACGATTGAGCCGCCGCTCAGGGGCGCCGACTGGCTGGCGGTGAACGGGCCTTCCAACAGCTCGGGCCATCGGCGATCGATGATCGCGATCGACGGAACCGCACGGATCCCGCAGCGCTTCGCCATCGACTGGCTGCGGGTGCGTCCCGACGGCACCCGGCATCAGGGCGACGCAAAGGACAATCGCAACTATCTCGCCTACGGACAGGAGGCGCTCGCGGTAGCCGACGGGACCGTGTCGGCGATCAAGGACGGCATTCCGGAGAACGTCCCCGGTCCGACCTCGCGCGCGGTCCCGATCACGTTGGACACCATCGGCGGCAACCACGTCATCCTGAACCTCGGCGACGGCGTCTACGCGTTCTACGCGCATCTGCAGCCCGGCTCGATCAGAGTGAGCCTCGGCGACAAGGTGCGACGCGGGCAGGTGCTGGGTCTCGTCGGCAATTCCGGCAACTCGACGGAGCCGCATCTGCACTTCCACTTGAGCGACGCCAATTCGCCGCTTGGCGGAGAGGGCATTCCGTACGCGTACACGTCGTTCGACGTCGATGGACGCATCGGCGGCCCGCAGAGCGGCGGCATGACGTGGACGCCGCTGCCGGCGCCCGAGGCCCGAACGCTCGAAATGCCGCTCGAGAACGCGATCGTGCGATTTCCCGGAGAAGGGAAACGCTGACGGTGTGTCGTTGGCGAAGGAGCGTTCCATGGTCACGAAAACCTTCAGGACGACGATCGTTCGGGATGGGTCGATGTGCCTGATTCCTGTCACGTTCGATCCGAAAGCGGTCTTCGGCAAAGTGCGCGCGCCGGTGAAGGTCACGCTGAACGGCCACACGTACCGGAGCACCATCGCGGCGATGGGCGGCCCGCCGTGCATTCCACTGCGCCGCAGCAACCGCGAAGCGGCTGGCCTCGAAGGCGGCGAGACGCTCGAAGTCCGCCTCGATCTCGACACGGATGCGCGCGAAGTGAAGCCGCCGGCAGACTTCGTGAAGGCTCTGAAGGCGGCGCCGCCGGCCTGGCATCGGTGGCGCGAGCTCAGTTTCACGCACCAGCGTGAGTACGCGGAGGCGATCGAGGAAGCGAAAAAACCGGAAACCCGCGCGCGGCGGATCGAGGGAGCGGTCCGCGCGATCCGCGCCAGGCCGGAACGAAAACGGTAGATCTGCTTTCACACAGTTCGGGAATACCGATTGCTACTCGAGGAGGGAGCCATGGCCGAAGCAGTTCGGCAGGTCGACTACTTCTATATAGAGGTCCCCAACAAAGTCGGCGAAGGCGCGAAGGTCCTCCGGGCGCTCAAGGATGCAGGCGTCAACCTGCTGGCGTTCTCCGGGTTTCCGTCGGGCCGCCGCGCGCAGCTCGACTTCTTCCCGGCAGATGCCGCCGCGTTCAGGCAGGTGGCGAAGGCCAATCGATGGAAGCTGGTTGGCCCGAAACGTGGTTTCCTCGTGCAGGGCGACGATCGCATCGGCGCTGTCGCGGATCTGGTCGGCAGGCTGGCCGATGCGAGAATCGACGTCATCGCGATCGATGCCGTGAGCGTCGAGCAGCGATACGGCGCGATCTGCTGGGTTCAGCCGCGGGACATGAAGAAGGCGGCGACGGTTCTCGGCGCTGCGTAGCGCAGGTCCAGTGCTCAGCGATGGAGTGCATCAGCGCCGGCGCCGTCGAACGGGAGCTCGCGGCCTGCCTTGACGCGGATGCGGATCCGCTCGATCGCGGTGAAGTCGGCGAGCGGGTCGCCGTCCAGGACGAGAAAGTCGGCCGGCGCGCCCTCCGCGAGCCCGAACGGCGCGCGCTTGGGAAAAATCGTGGCGGCCGCGTCGACCGACAGCGCGCGCAGGAGCGCTGCCGGCGCGAGGAGGCCCGCCTTGTGAATCTCCAGCGCCTCGGCCACCGACGTCGTCCGGAACTGATCGCTGCCGATGGCGATCGTCGCGCCGTGCCGCGCGAGAGTCTCGAGGTTGTGGCGCAGCACGTTGAGCAGCGGCGCGCGGACGTCCGCGTATTCCTTCCGCTCGCGCACGGTTTTCAACGTCTCGTAGATCGTCGTCACGACGCGCGCCCTGTGGCGGCCGGCCAGCTTCGCAGACTCGTCGCCGATCTGATAGATCGCCAGCCCCTTCGACGCGATGCGCGCCTGATCGGGCCAGAACCCGGGCAGGTGCGCGAAGATGTCGACGCCGGCCTTCGCCGCCACGTCGAAGTCGTACGCACTCTCGACGTGCGCCGACACGCGCAGCTGGTCCTCGTGCGCGAGCTCGACGATGTGCGGCACGAGCGTGGGATCGAGCCCGTGGCGATCGCTGTCGGCCGGACGGGGAAGTCCGGCGGCGCGATCCTCGGAGTACGCGAGGATGATCTTGATGAAATCAGGACGCTGCGCGCGGACGCGCGTCCACGCGCGATCGACGTCTTCGATCGAGGCGACGCTGTTCAGGAACCCGCCGTGCAGGTCCTCCGGCGTCATCGCCCCCTGGCGGATGTTGCGGTTCACGAGCGCCGTCGGATGGCCGCCCGGCGCGGTGAATCCGCCTCCCGCAAACGCGAGGTCGAGAGACGAGGGCACGTTCACCCGTGAGCCGAGCCGCTCGCGCGCCTGCGGCGTATTCGCCTGCGACATGACGTAGAAAATGCCCTGCCGAAGGTACGTGCGAATGGAGGCGTCGGCATCGCCGCTGGTCACCTGATGCGTGTGCGCCTCGCCGAACGCGCCCGTGACGTGGCCGCCGGCGAGATCCACGGTCCGATCGATCGTCGCGGGACGCTTGAGCGTGAGACGATCGTCGATGGAGTAGACATCCACGCGCCTGAAGCCCTGCCCATCGAACCAGAGGCCGTTGGTCCACGCCGTCGCGGACGGCGCCGCGGCGCGTGGAGATGGAAGGTTCAGGATGACGATCGACGCGATGGCGATCAGACGGGCGCGCATCTGTTACTTCCTGAACTCTCGCTCGACCCAGTCGAGGCCCTGCGCCCAGTTCCGCTTCACGATCGCGGCCGCCTGCGCGTAGCGGCGGCGGTGGAGCATCCGCACGATGGCGTCGTGCTGGTCCGCGGAGGCGCGAACGGCGGCGGCGGTCGAGAAGTACCGGTACTCGTAGCGGGCCGCGACGATCCGCAGCGGGGTCAGCAGCGCCGCGGTGCGCGGCGAGCCGCACGCCGCGATGAGCGCGTCGTGCCAGGCGCGGTCGGCCATCAGCGCCTGTTCCGGAGTCGCCGCCCGGCGAAACGTCGCGCCGAGGACGCGCAGCTGCTCGAGCGCGGACGGCCTGCCGCGCCTGACCGCCATCGACTCGAGGGTCCAAATCAGCGGATACAGCTCACGGGCTTCGTCCAGCGACATGGCGCTGACGAAGAACCCGCGTCCCGGTTCGGTGTACAGCAGCCCCTCGGCCTCGAGGCCGAGCAACGCCTCGCGCACCGGCGTCCGGCTGACGCCGAGGCGCGCGGAGAGGTCGCGCTCGACGAGGTTCGATCCGGGCAGCAGGCGGCTGGCGACGACGAGCGCGCGGACGCGGTCCTTGGCGGCGTCGCGCAGGTTCACGCGGGCGACCGCGGTAGCCGCGGCGTCGAGGGCGAGCGCCATTTGGAATATTGTATACCACGACACGCCAAGACGATGGATTCACGCCGGCGGCCACTGCTGAATGTCGCGCTCGCTGGTCACGCCGGAGAAGAGCCGGCGGCCGAACCACACGAACGTCCCGACGTTGACGAAGGCGAGAAGCACGCAGAAATCGATTCCCGTCAGCCCCGGTCGAAAGATCGAGCCCCAGTGCACGTTCACGTAGCCGATGTTGAGCGTCACGATCGCGCTGACCACGAACAGCAGCGGTCGCAGCGCCGGGCACAGCGCCGCCGCCAGCACCAGGAGCGGCACCTCGAGCAGCTGCAGGTGCTCGTGCACGCCCGTGGCCATGACGAAGAACGCGTGCGTCGTGAACGCTCCGAGAGCGGCCGTCGCGGCGAGATCCCGTTTGCGTGCGACGCGCCACATCGCCCAGGCCGTCGCCGCGATGACGGCGGCGCGCCCGATCGGTTTCGGATTCGGAAACCCGAGCTCGACGACGCGCGAGACGCTGAGCGGCCGCGGCACCGGCTGCAGAAACGCTTTGAGGCCGCTCTCGGCGACGCCGAACCAGCCGCGCAGCGCCCAGTTGACGATCCACCCGATGTTGGCGGCATACGCGGACAACGTGTCGCGCCGGCTGTCGAACGACGCGAACGCCAGCCACATGTTCGGCAGCGCGCCGCGCAGGAAGAACGGCAGCGTGACGAGCGCCAGCGTGGCGGCAAACGCCGCGCCGGCGCGGGCGAGCGCCGGCAGTCGACCGGCCTGCCAGACCGCCACCGCAAATGCCGGTCCGATCAGGAGACCCTGCGGCTTGGTGGCGACTGCCAGCGCCACCAGCACGCCGCCCCAGACCGGACGATTGAAATAGGCGAGCGCGAGACCGGCGATCGCCGGCAGAAAGCACAACGCATCGACGTACCCGAGCATCTCGCCGCCGACGATCGTCGCGGGGTTCAGCCAGTACGCGAGCGCGGCCCATTGGGCCGGCTCGTCGCGGCCGGAGACGCGCCGCACGACGACGAACAGCAGCGTGGTGAGCCCGAGACCGGCGAAGAGAATCGGCAGCTTGAGGGCGATCAGCAGGGCAGGCGTGTCCGGAAAACCTGGAAACAGCGCGCCGTAGAGGCGGCCGATCGCCGCGTACTCGTACAGGAACAGCGGCGGATAGTTGACCGTCGTCGACTGATCGCGCCAGGTCACGATGCCGCGCGTCGGCGGCGTCCCGCCGACGCCGTACACCGCCGTCACGTCGCCCGCGGCCGCATAGCTCCAGATCTTCCACGCGGCCACATCGTCGTGTCCCTGCAGCGGAAGCGTCGCCACCCGCACCATGAGGCCGAGCGCGATCGCAATCAGGAACTCCCGCGAGGTCACGTCAGGGAAATATTACGACCGCTCGGCAAGCTCGCGATAGCGGCGCGGCGTGATGCCGAGCAGGCGGACGAACGCCCCGTTCAGCAGGCCCGCCTGCGCGAGCAGAAACGAACCGACGCACCACCGCGCCGAGCCGCGGCGCCTCGAAGCGTTTCGCAAGCAGGACGTGTCCCGCCGTAGCCGTAGCGGAGGCGGGATGGCGGGTTTCGACGGATTTTAGTCGTGTGATGACGTGTCGTCTTTCGATAAGATGCCGATCATGACGAGCGAAACACCGCAGCAGTACACCGAGCGCATTCTCGGCAATGTGAAAGGCGAAGAGCCTCTTGGCGTGCAGGCCGCAACCGCGAGCACGCTCGAGCGTCTGATCGACGGCGTGCCGGTGGCCGACCTGCGCAGGCGTCCCGCCCCGGACAAGTGGTCCGTGAGCGAAATCCTCGCGCATCTGGCCGACGCGGAAATCGTCGGCGCCTTTCGCATGCGGCTGATTCTCGGCGCCCCGGGCACCGCCATCGTCGCCTACGATCAGGACGCGTGGGCGCGCAGCGGACATTACGACAGGCGCGATCCGCGGCAATCGCTCGAGCAGTTTCGCGTCGTGCGCGACGGGAATCTTGCGCTGCTGCGGTCACTCGATGCCGACCAGTGGCAGCAGTACGGCCTACACTCCGAACGCGGCCAGGAAACGATCGAGCGCATCGTGCGCATGTTTGCGGGGCACGACATCAACCACCTGCGGCAGATAGAACAGATCCTCGCGCGCGCGTGATCATTCGCGCCGTGCCGACCGCGCGCCTCGGGCGGTCGATCACCTGTTCTTTCGACGAATTCGCCTGGTCTCGGGAACCTTGTCGGCGGCCCACAGGTGAACCGTCAGCTCCACCGTGCCCACGTGGATCGAGTCGCCGTCGGTCAGCTCGACTGCTCCATGAACCGGGACGCGGCGCAGGAACGTCCCGTTCGTGCTGCCCAGGTCCTCGAGCGCGACGCGACGGTTCGCGCTGTCGACGCGAATTGTTGCGTGGCGCCGCGACACACCGTCTGCATCGAGCCACACGGCCGAGCGCGGGTCCCGTCCGACGATGTTGTCGCCTTCGGCGAGCGGGGTTGTGTTGCCCCCCCACGCGACCCAGCAGAACAGCGCGTCGCGCGTCGCCGCATGCGCGTCCACGGCGCCGCAGAACGCGTAGCCCACGCCGTGGACCGTCCGGATCAGCTCCTGCCGCTGCGCCGTGTCGCCGACCGCGCGGCGAACCTCGCCGATGAGGATGTTGAGATTCGCATCCACGACGTGCGTGTCGGGCCAGATGCGCGCGTACAGGTCAGCTTTTTCGACCACCTTCGGACGGTTCTGGATCAGAGTGCACAGCAGGTCGAAGGCCTTGGGCGACAGGTGGACCTCGCTGTCGCCGCGAAGCAGCTGTCGGGTATCCGAATCGATGGTGAACTGGGCGAACCGAGCTCTCACCCGTAGCCTCGCGACCCTGCAGAATCCTTGGACTTTCCCTAAAAACGACCACCCGCAGTTCGATTCATACTTGTCGCCGTGACGATCGCGGACGAGGCAGCCGGAACCGGCCGGTGCGGTCATCCGTCAAGAGATCTTACTGCCACCGTGCCACGCCGCCAGCCACGCGACATCACGGATGCCGTCGTCGCGAACATGCGGCAGAACCTCGAGCGCCTGAAGTACTCGACGCTCGCGCCCTGCCGCTATACCGTCTATCTGCATCCCACCGAGTTCGAGCGGCTGGAAGGGATCGTGCCTATCCTGCGCGAGCAGACGATCCGCGCGCTGACCGAAGAGCTCGGGCGGCTCAATCCGGCGTCGCGGGTGCGCCGGTGGATGCGGCGCATCGTCGCGGGCGCCGAGCCCGGGATCTGCCAGACGGCCGCGGACTGGCACGTCGAATTCCTCGCGGACCCCGATGGCGACTTGACCGACGGCGACGTCCTCGTCGACTCCGAGCTGGTGCTGCCGAGGCGGCCCGAGCTGGGTCTCGGCGAGCGGACGCGCCGAATCACGACGGTCCACGCCGGATCGCACGCGACGACCAGGGAACACACCATCAGCCGCGCGGTCTCTCCGCCGCCGGCGACCGTGCTGGGGCGAATCGAGTACGACGATCAGTCGGGTCATCATACCTACGAGGTCAGCAAGGACTCGCTGACGATCGGCCGCGGCGGCATCGCGTACCCCGTGGACATCCGCCTCGCGTCGTCTCCCGACGTGTCCCGCGAGCACGCGCGCATTCGCAGGGATCCGGCGACGGACCGGTTCTACCTGATCGACCTGAGCTCGCTCGGCACCACGCTGAACGGCCGCCACGTGCCGAAGGGGTACGAGGAGACGGACGGCGCCAAACGCGAGAACGGCTTGAACACGCCCTTGCCGGACGTCGCGCGAATCGGACTGGCGGACACGGTGTTTCTCGAGTTCCGGAGGCAGCGATGATCTCGCTGCTCCTCTGGGTGCGGTTCCTGTTCCTCGCGGCGTGCGCGGTGCTCGCGGCGTCGTACGTGTGGGTCGGCCGCCGGACCGATCAGGCCGAGTGAAGCGATCGATGTGGACTGCCAGCGCGTTCAAGGCGGCGGCTGAGACCGATCCCGGCCTGCAGCGGGACGTGAACGAAGATCGTGTGTACGTCGACGTGGCGCGCGGCGTGTTCATGGTCATCGACGGCGTCGGCGGCCAGGCGGCAGGCGGGAAAGCGGCCGACCTCGCGCTGACCGCGATCCGGCGCCGGCTCGAACGGCAGACCGGGTCGGCGGCCGACCGCGTGCGCGAGGCGATCGCGATCGCCAACAACGAGATCCATCGCGCCGCCGGCCAGCGTCCCGAATGGAACGGGATGGCGTGCGTGCTCACGGTGATGCTCGTGGACGAGGCGCGCGCGATCGTGGGACATGTCGGCGATACGCGGCTCTACAAGCTGCGAGAGGATCGGATCGAGAAAGTCACACGCGATCACTCACCGGTCGGCGAGCGGGAAGACGCCAACGAGATCTCGGAGCTCGAGGCGATGCGCCACCCGAGGCGCAACGAGGTGTACCGCGACGTCGGGTCGGACCCGCACCAGGCCGACGATGCGGACTTCATCGACCTGCATGAGATCCCGTTCGAGGCGGACGCCGCGCTGCTGCTCTGCAGCGACGGCCTCACCGACGTGCTCGACTCAGCCTCGGTGCACGACATCGTCGATCGCTTTGCGGGCCGGCCCGATCGGGTCGTGGGCGCGCTCGTCGAAGCCGCCAACCGGGCCGGCGGCAAAGACAACGTCAGCGTCGTGTACATCGAAGGCGAGCAGTTCGCGTCCGCGCACGGCGCGTCCGCCGGCCGCGCGGATGCCGAAATCACGCGCCGGCTCGGCACCGACAGGCTCCGCGAAGAGCCGGCAGTGGGCGAGAGCGGCGATCCCGCGCGATCCGGACGCAGCAGATCGACGACGGGCCAGCGCGTCGTGCGCGTGGCATTGGTCGGGCTGCTTGCCGGTGTGACCGCGACGGCGGTCGCGCTGCTGTGGCTGCCGGAGCCGTTGATACCGCGCGGCATCATCGCCGCGCCGTCCGCTCCGCCCGGAACGATTGTCGTCGGACAGACCGAATCGATCGCCGCGGCGCTGGAGCGCGCCGGCGCGGGAACGGTCGTGCTCGTCGAGCCGGGCGAGTACCGGGAAAGGCTGGTTCTGAAGGACAACGTTCGGGTCGTCAGCCGCGTGCAGCGAGCGGCGACGATTCGACTCCCCGGCAAGGCATCCGAAGCGGCCGCCGCCGTCGTGGCGGCCGGCGTGAAGGGCGCCGCGTTCGTCGGTTTCCGCATCGTGGGCGACGCGGCCACGCCGCTCGGCACGGGCGTCCTCGTACGACGGTCGGACGTGTCGATCGTCGACGTCGAGATCTCCGGCGCGGTCGACGCGGCGATTGCCATCGCCGATCTGTCGACGCCTGACATCCTTGCGAGCGACATCCACGACAACCCCGGCGCGGCGCTGGCCATCGGCTCGGCGTCGCCGAGAATTGCGCACAACGTGTTCGCGCGCAACGGCACGTCCGAGCGTGCGCGCGGGTCGTTCATCCTCGACGAGCGCGGCGACCCACGCTTCTCGGGCAACGTGTTCCACGACGTCGGCCACGACGCGTTCGCGCGTCTGCGAGAGGGCCTGCGCGGCGCGCTGACACGCGACAACTGGTTCACGGCGGCTCCGGACGCGCGGCCTTCATCGACCGCCGCTCCGCACGGACGTCGAGGGCGATGATGGCGACCGTCTTCGATCGCGTGCGCGTCGGGCCGTATGAGATCGTCCACGAGATCGGGCGCGGCGGCATGGCGGTCGTGTTCCTCGCGACCGACAGCCGCGACGGCCGCCGCGTGGCGCTCAAGCTCGTGCCGACCGGCACCGACCGGGAGGCGCACGAGGTCCTCGAAGCGGAGCAGTGGGGCGCGAAGCTTCAGGAGCAGTTCTGCCGCGTCAGCCAGAACGTGCCGGCGGTGTACGAATACGGCACCGAGGGCGGCTACTTCTACATCGCCATGGAGTACCTCGAGGGGCGAAACCTGTCCGAGGTCCTGACGGCGGGCCCGCTGTCGCCCGAACGTGCGATCGCGATCGCGATCCAGCTGTGTCGATTCCTGGAGGCAGCGCACGGCTTCGAGGCGACCATCGACGGCCGCAGCCTGCGATCGCTTCTCCACGGCGATCTGAAGCCGCGCAACATCCGCGTGCTCGACGGCGACACGGTCAAGATCCTCGACTTCGGCATCGCCAAGGCGCTGTCACTCAGTCGCAAGGTCACGCGCAACGACTTCGGCAGCATCGCGTACTTGTCTCCGGAGCGCCTCGAATGGGGTGAGATCGATGCACAGGCCGACTTCTGGGCGGTGGGCGTGCTGCTGTACGAGATGGTCGGCGGCATGCAGCCGTTTCGCGCGCCGGACACGCGCCGGCTGGAGCAGCGGATCCGATCGCTTCGTCCTCCCGAGCCGCTCGACGGTGCCTGTCCTCCGGCGCTGCAGGCCGTCATCGCGAAGCTCCTCGCGGGGGACACCGCCGATCGATACGCCGATGCCGGCGCGATTCGTGCCGAGCTGGAATGCGTCGCGTCGGGCCGCGAGACGCAGGCGCAGCGCGACGGCTGGCCCGAGCGACCCGCGCGGCACGACGAGCCGCCGACGCGCCGGACGCAGCCGGCCCTTCGACCTGGCTCAGGGCAAGCCGCGCAGCTCGACGAGGAAGCGACGCGGAGGACTCTCCGAACAGAGAATGCGCCGCGCACGACCGAGAATGCGGCGCCGGCGGCGGTGCCGCTTGCCGCCACCGTCCCCGCTCGCATCGCCGAACCATCCGCACCCGTCCGCAGCCCACGCCGCTCGAGAACGCGGCGGGTGCTGCGCGCCGCGCTGATTCTGTTTGCTTTGATCGTCATCGCCCGCGAGCTGTCGATGGCGTCCCGAGCCGAGCGTCTCGGCGCGGCTGTGGCGACAGCACAGCTCGACAACGTCGGAAGGCTGTGGGATCGATACGAGGAGCTGGCGGCGAGCAGTCTCCGAATCGCCGGCAGCGGCATCCGTCGCGCGCTCATCGATCAGACGGTGACGCTGACCGATCGCGTGATCGAAAACTACCGGACGCCCGCTCCCACAGTTCGCGAAGCGCAGTGGAAGCTCGCGCGCGAGGCGCTCGCGCACGCGCTGGCCGCCGATCCCGGCAGCCGTCAGCTGAAAGGCGCGCTCCGCTACTGCGACGGCCACCTGCACCGGATCAACGGCGAGGCGCGCAAGGCGCGGAAGCTGGCCGCCCAGGCGCAGCGCGAGTTCACGGACGCGGTGTCGGCGTTCCGCGAGGCGGCCGAGCTGCGCCCCGGCTGGCCCGATCCGTTTCTCGGGCTGATGCGCACGTTCATCTACGGCCTCGAAGACGTCGACCGCGCAGCCGACGCGCTGAATCAGGCGCAGCACAACGGATACACGGCGGGCGATCGCGAGACGGTGCAGCTGGCCGACGGCTATCGCTCGCGCGCGACCACGTTCGCGCGCGCGGCGAAGTCGGCGGCCGGGATGGCGCAGGAACAGGAATATCTCACGCGCGCCGCCGAGGCGTATCGCCGCGCGATCGAGCTGTACGCGAAGGTGCTGGCGTACGGCGACGCGTCGCGCAGCATGCGGGCGGCGCAGCGCGGCCTCGAGCAGGTGGAGCAGCGGATCGCCGACCTGAAATCCGACGAGCTGTCGCAGTGGCCGTAACCTACACGACGGCGGCGGAACGCGACGCGCGTCGCTCCGAGCGCCGCCGCACTCGGATTCACCCGTCCGAGCTGGCGCTCGCCGCGACCTGCTGCATCGCCGTCGCGGCGATCGCGCTGGCCTATCTGGGACGCATGCGCGTCTTCGACGAGTCGGAGCGGATGCGCGGCGGCGGCCCTCCGCTGAACCTGAACGTCGTCACCGCGGCCGGACCGCTCGAATCGGCGATGACGGCGATCGTGCCGGACGCGGGCGAGCGGCGAGCCGCGGCCGGGCAGCTGCTGCGGTTCCTCGACGAAGAGCGGCGGCAGGGCCGCACGCTCCCGAACGTCGGCGCGATCGGTCGAGCGGCGCGGGCGGAACGCGGGCCGCTCGTCGGCGCCGCCGATCTCGCCAGGCTCAAACCGCTGCTGAGCGTCCGAACCCGTCAGGAGTTTCGACGCGACGTCGTGCTGTGGGGTTGTCTGTACGTCCTTGCGTTCGCGCTGCCGCCGCTCGCGTGGCGGCTGCGCGGCCGTCAGGGCGATCCGCTGCTGGTGGCGGTCGCGCTTCTGCTGACCGCGATCGGGTTTGCCGTCCTTCTCAGCCGACCGGATCCGCTGCGCGACAGCCTGCTGGTCGTGCGCTTCGCGCAAGCCACGGTCATCGGGCTCGTGGTGATGACGGCGGTCTCCCTCGTCGACTTCGGCGCCGCCGGCTTCGTGAAGCTCAGTTACATCCCCTTGATCGGCGCATTGTCGCTGTCGGTGCTGTTGATCCTGTTCGGGTCCGGTCCCGGAACGAGCCACGCGAAAGTCAACCTCGGTCCTGTGCAGCCCATCGAAGCGATCCGCCTGCTGCTCGCGCTCTTCCTTGCCGGCTATTTCGCCCGACGCTGGGAGCTGCTGCGGGAGCTCCGCGCGCCGGTGCTCGCGCATTCGCGGTGGCGCCGCTGGATCAACCTGCCGCGGAGCGAGTACGTCCTGCCTGTGCTCGCCGGCGTCGGGCTGGCGCTCATCTTTTTCTTTCTCCAGAAAGATCTGGGCCCTGCGCTGTTTCTCTGTTGCGTCTTTCTCGCCGTCTACGCCGTCGCGCGCGGGCGCGTCGGGATGGCGATCGCCGGCTTCATGGCATTGACGCTGGGCTTCTCGGCCGGTTATTACCTGCACGTCTCCCGTACGCTGGCCGACCGCGTCGCCATGTGGCAATCGCCGTGGAACAACAGCGTCGCCGGCGGCGACCAGCTGGCGCACGCGATCTGGGGCGTGGCGACTGGAGGCGCGTTTGGCACCGGCCTCGGATTCGGCAGCGCGCGCTATCTGCCGGCCGGCCACACCGATCTCATTCTCGCCGCCGTCGGCGAGGAGCTCGGCGCCGCCGGGCTCGCGCTCGTCGCCGTGCTGTTCGCCGTCCTCGCGTGGCGCGGGCTCCGGATTGCGCGGCTCGCGCGGAACGACTACGGCTTCTTCCTCGCGACGGCGCTGACGCTGTTCCTGATCGTTCCCGTCCTGATCATGGCTTCCGGCGTGCTCGGCGTGACGCCGCTCACGGGCGTCGTCACGCCGTTTCTGAGCTACGGCGGATCGGCGATGGTCGCGAATTTCTGCGCGGTGGGCATACTGGCGGCGATCGGCGCCGATCGCGCTCCGGCGGGCGATTTCGAGCCGTTTCGCGTGCCGATGAACTGGCTGGGCAGCTCGCTCGCCGCGGCGGCGCTCGGCCTTCTTGCCGCCGCGATCAACATTCAGATCGTCCACGGCGACGACAACCTCGTCCGCCCGCATCTCGGCGCGCAGGCCGACGGAGGTCGACGGTTCGAGTACAACCCGCGCGTGCTGGACATCGCGCGGCTCGTGCCGCGCGGGACCATTTACGATCGGCGAGGCCTGCCGTTGGCGACAGATCAACCGGCGGCGATTGCGAAAGCGGCGCCGGCGTACGCAAAGCTCGGCGTGTCCCTCGACGACGCCTGCCCGAGCTCCGGCGAACGATGCTACCCGCTCGCCGGCGCGGCCTTCCATCTGCTCGGCGATGCCCGGACGCGCGTCAATTGGAGCGCGCCGAACACCTCCTTCGTCGAGCGCGACGCCGAGAACCAGCTGCGCGGCTTCGACGACCATGCCGCGGCCGTTCAGACGACGGACGCGGCGGGCCGCACGATGCTGACCGTCCGGCGCGACTACCGCGAGCTCGTGCCCGCGCTGCGGCACCGCCACGATGCGGACGATGCGGCGCTTGCGCGGCTGCGGCGGCCGCACGACGTGTCGCTGACGATCGATGCGAACCTGCAGCTGCGCGTGGCAGGCATTGTCGCCGCCTACGCCAGACGAGCGGCCGGCAGGGCGTCGGCGGTCGTGCTCGACGCCGACACCGGAGAGCTGCTGGCGAGCGCGAGCTATCCGTGGCCGACCGTCCCGGCCACGCCTGCGTCGACCGCAGCAACTCCGGCGCAGGCCACGGACGCGCTGCTGGATCGCGCGCGGTACGGGTTGTACCCGCCCGGATCGACGTTCAAGCTGGTGACGGTGTCGGCGGCGCTGCGCCAGCGCATCGACCCTCGCACGACGTTCAGCTGCACGCGGCTGCCCGACGGCCGGGTCGGTGCGAAGATCGACGGCTGGCTGCGTCCGATCCGCGACGACGTGCTGGACGCGCGGCCGCACGGGACGATCGACGAGCACGCCGGGTTCGTCCACTCCTGCAACGCGTACTTCGCGCAGCTCGCGGTCAGGCTCGGTCCGCAGCCGCTGGTGGATGCGGCCAATCGGCTCGGCATCCCGCTGACGCCGGCGCGCGATGCGGTCGCGCGCGTGCGCGCGACGCTGCCGCAGGTGGGCTATGGGCAGGCAGACGTCGTGGCGACGCCGCTCAGGATGGCGCGGGCGGCGGCAGCGATCGCGTCGAACGGCGTCCTGCGCGACACGTGCTGGGAACTGAACGGCGCGGCGAGCCGCGCAACCGATCGGTTCCTCGACGCCGAGGCCGCGCGCCTGCTCGCCGGCTACATGCGCGATGTCGTCGTCAGCGGCACGGGGCGGACGCTGCGCGATCATCCCGGCCGGATTGCAGGAAAGACCGGGACGGCCGAAGTCGACGGCCGGCCGTCTCACAGCTGGTTCGTGGGATTCGCGCCGTTCGGTCCCGCAACCAGGCGGATCGCATTTGCGGTGCTCGTCGAGAACGCGGGCTACGGCGCGGCCAGCGCGGCGCCCGCCGCGGGTGAAATCGTCAGCGCCGCGGCGCTTGCCGGCCTCATGAAATGAGCTGAGATGGATCTGCTCGGAAAAGCCCGGAGGCTGGAGTCGCGAATCGCCGGCACGCTGGACCGCGCCGCGCAGGGCCTCGTCCGGCCCGCGGCGCGCGAGCCGCTCGAAATCGTCCACGCGATTCTCGACGCCGTCGAGCAGGAAGTCCAGCCGACCGGCCGCGGCACGCGGGTGTTTCCCTTCAACCGGATCGAGGTGTCGCTGCTGGCGCCGTCACCTGAAGCTCGTGGACGGCTGGAAGCCGTCTTCAACGGCGCCGCGCCGCTGCAGGCCCGGATCGACGAGCGGCTGCGCGCGGCGGGCTGCCGGGCGCCCGACGTGCTGCTCGCGATTCAGTACGTCGAGCACTCCGGCGAGAGCTGGCGGACGCCGGAGTTCGACCTGGCGTTTGCGCGCATCGCCGAGGAGCCGGTCGAAACCAAGGTCCGCGACGCGAAGCCGCCGCGCGTCGAGCTGGTCGTGCTGCGAGGCGTCGCCGAACGGCGCAACTACTCCATCGTCGCCGCGCGCATCGACGTCGGCCGGTGCGCCGAGGTGAGAGACAGCCGCAACCGGCTGATCAGAACCAATCACGTGGTCTTCACCGAAGGAACGGGCGCCAACCAGACCGTTTCGCGGCAGCACGCGCACATCGCCTGCGATTCGGGGACGGGTCACGTCCGATTGCACGATGACGGGAGCGAACATGGGACCGGCATCGTCCGGGAGGGCCGCACCGTGCCGGTGCCGCGAGGATCGCGAGGCGTCCGCCTTCGATCGGGAGACGAGATCGTGCTAGGCGAGGCGCGGATGCGGATCAGGCTGTCCGCCGTGTGACGACGACTCGTGCGAGCGGCGAGCATACCGGTCCGTGAACCGCACGCGCACCAGCAAAAAGAGCAGCATCATGCCGATTGCCTCCGCGCCGGCGCGGCGGCGCCTTTGACGATCAGCCACACCGCAACGACGAGCTCGAACACGAGCATCGGGAACCACACGAGCCAGGTGACCGCGCCGAACCAGTTGATCGGGCCCATCAGTCCGGAGAGCTGCAGGGGAAGGACCGCCACGAGCAGCACCGATGCGATGACGCCGAGCCAGGCCAACGGGATCGGGATCATCCGGCCACGGAGGAGGAGCCAGGCGAAGAGCGTGCTGCCGACGGCGAAGAAGAGCGCGCTGCCTCCTGGGCTCGGGCCGTAGAGCAGGAACGTGCCGAGGACGCGCGTCGACTCTGCGTCGGGGGCCTTCGGTCCCGTGGGGGTTGAGAGCCACAGCAGCTCCAGCGGCGTCCGGATAGCGCTCGCGTTGCTCACGCCCTCGACGACGCGACAGATGAGCGCCAGCATCGCGAGGTCGGGATCCTCGTCGCGCGTAAGGGCGTACAGCGTGACGCCGAGCGCGATCGCCGCGAAGCTGCTGCACAGGAGCAGCAGGACGTCGACGCGCATGGCGGTCTCGTGCTGAGCGATGCTCGCGAGCTTCGCCGCGATCCCCTCTCCGGCAGTCGCCCGCCCCGAGAGCACGAGGCTCGCGATGCCGACCGCGATGTAGAAGAGGAACGCGACGCCGGCGAGCCGCGCGTTCGTGGTGCGCGTCATGCGTGGATGCGAGTGTCGGCCGTTTTCATCGACGTCCATTTGGGGGCGTCGACGCCGGCCGCGAGCAGCCACAGCGTCAGCGCCCCTTCGCCGATCAGACCGGGCGCGTAGTTGTACGGCGACAGGCGGCTCGCGAGTGACGCCGACAGAAACGTCAGCCAGCCCAACCCGCCGAACGCCATCAGCGCGCCCAGAGCACGCGGCAGGAACGTCGATCTGAAAATGAGGTAGCCGATCAGGAGGCAATACGCGCCGAAAATCGGCAGCGGATTCACGTGCAGCAGCGGTCCCGCGGCGATGCCCGCCAGGCTGACCGCTGCCGCGATGAACGAAAGGCGTCTGTTGACCGGCTTGAACAAGTCATAGAAAAGCAGGGTGACGGCGATGTACAGGACGCCCGCAACGAGGCCGGCGGTCGGGTTGCGATCGGCGAGCGCGTATCCTCCGGCGACGAACACGAGCGCGTACACGGCGCCGGCAAGCCTGGCCTTTCGCTCCGGCGGCGCCTCGGCGATCCATTTCATGTCATCTACTCCGATCGAAGCGCCTGCAGCACGTCCACGCGCGATGCGCGCGCGGCGGGCATGAGCGACGCCACCACCGCCGCGGCAATGAGCACCGCCGCCGCGCCCGCCACCGGCACCATGCCCGGCAGCTCTACCTGGGTGAAAAATTTCGTCGCCACGCGGGCGAGCAGGTAGCCGCCCGCCGCGCCGGCCGCGATCCCGATCGCGGCGATCCGCCCCCCCTCCGACAACACGCGCGCGAGCAGGTGACGCGGCGTGGACCCGACGGCCAGCCGCACGCCGAACTCGCGCGTGCGTGCGCTCACCGAGAACGCCAGCACGCCGGCCACGCCGACCACAGCGATCAGCAGCGCGATGCCGGCAAATCCGGAGAACACGAAGGCGTTGAGCCGATCGGGCGACAACACTTCCGCGCGAATGTCCTCGAGCGTTGCGGGCCGCTCGACCGGCTGGTCCGCGGACATTCCGCGGACGACGCGCCGCACCGCGGGCACGAGCGCGTACGGATCGCCTGCCGCCCGCACGAGCAGGCGGCCCACGACGCCGATCTGGCGGACGGGTTGATAGATCGCCATCGCAGGCGCCCGCACGATGTTCTCGTCGTCCACGTCCCCGACGACGCCGACGATCCGGCGCGGCACGACGACCTTCCCGAAGTAGTCGTCGATCCACCACATGTGCCGGTTCAGCGCGTCGCCATTCGGAAACAACCGCTGGGCAACGGTCTGGCTGACGATCGCCACGAGCTCGCTGTCGCGCCGGTCCTCGTCGGTGAAATCGCGGCCCGCGATCAGCGGCACGCCGAGCACGGCGAAGTAACGGGGCGAGACGACGCGGAAGCGCGCGCGGGGGCGTTCCTCGCCATCCACAGGCGTGTAGCCGTCGACGCCGAAGACAATGCCGGGACCGAAGCGATCGCGCCAGGGGACGAGCATCGTGAGCGCAACGCCATCGACGCCCGGGAGCTGGGCGATCCGCCGCCCGGTTTCCTCGTGGAAGCCGATCACGTTCGCATCGCCCATCCCGAAACCGGTCGCCGCCGGCGGCATGTCGACGGCCAGCACGTGCCGCATGTCCACGCCGGTGTTCGCGGTCTGCATGGCGACGAGCGTGGCGAGGAGCATGCCCGCACCGGCGAGGAGCACGAACGAGAACGCGATCTGCGTCGTCGCGAACATCCGCAGCCGGCGGTTCGTGCCCGGCGTGATCCGGACGCCGCCCGTCGCGAGGCCGAGGCCCGCGGGAGCCTGCGGGGAGGGGAGGCGCGGCACGTACGCGAGCAGCACCGCCGCGGCGATGGCCAGGCCGGCGCCGACCCACAGCACGCTGGAATCGACGGTGACCTCGAGCGCGCGGATCGAGAAGCGCGCGGCATAGCGCGCGACGACGGCCACGAATGGCCGCGCCAGCAGCAAGCCCAGGAGGGCGCCGGCACCGCAGAGCACGAGGCTCTCGGCAAGCAGCGTCCGCCGCAGCGCGCCGGTTCCAGCGCCGAGCGCCGCCCGCACGGCGAGCTCGCCTTCGCGCCGCACCGAGCGCGCCAGAATCAGATTCGCCACGTTGGAGCACGCGATGACGAACACCACCGCGGCCGCGGCGAGCAGCACGATCAGGATCGTCCGCGCGGGTGACGCAATCTGGTCGCGGAGCTTCGTGACCCTCAGCTGAACCGAGGCCTTCGTCGAATACGACTCCGGGTGTTCGCGCACCATTGCGGTATGCACCGCGCTGAGCTCGGCGCGCGCCGACTCGACCGAGGCGCCGGGTGCGAGGCGGCCGAAGAGCTCCGTCATCCGGTGCGCGCGGTTCGTGTTCATCGTCGCCCCGAGGTGATGCGGGCTCGTCACGATGTTCGCGATGATCTCGGTGTCGGCCGGGTACGGCACCGAGGGTTCGAGGACGCCGACGACGGTTGCGCTGCGCGGGCCGAGACGGATGGTCTTGCCGACCACGGTCGGATCGCTGTTGAGCGAGATGCTCCAGAACCTGTAAGTGAGCACCGCCGCGCCCTCGGCGTCCGGCCCATCGTCGTGCGCGTCCAGCAGACGGCCGAGCACGGGGCGCAGGCCCATCACCTCGAAGAACGATCCGCCGACGACGCCGGCCTTCACGATCCGGGGCTCGCTGCCGAGGCCGATCAGCCTCAAGTCGACCGTCGAGAAATCGCCGAACGCGCTGACACTCGGGACGCGCGACTTGAGGTCGTTGACCTCGGGCACCGAGAACGTCATGTTGGTCGCGCCGATGCCGGGCGCGGTCTGGCGGATGTAGATCAGGCGATCCTCGTCACGGTTGACGAGCGGGCGAAGCAGCACGCCCCGAATGACGCTGAAGATGGCGGCGTTGGCGCCGATGCCGAGCGCGAGCGTGACGATGACGGTCGCGGCCATGCCCTTGACGCGCAACAGCGAGCGCACGGCGAAGCGGATGTCGCGGGCGAGGCCCTCGGCGGCGTCGAACCATCGCGGCCGATACACGCCCTGGATCGACTCGCGCGTCAGCGTGAGGTTGCCGAATTCCTTCAGCGCCGCGAGCCGGGCGGCCGCGGGCTCCTCGCCGCGCTCGATCCGCTGGTTGACGCTGATCGCCAGATGGCCCCGAATTTCTTCGTCGAGCTCATCGTTGTCAGGACACATGCGTTGCTCCTACTCCTCGCTCGCCCGCGCCGGATTCATCACGCGGCCGATCGCGTCGACGAGCTGCGACCACCGATCCCGCTCGCGCGACAGCTGCGCCTTTCCGGCGGCCGTCAGCTGGTAGAACCGCGCCCGCTGGTTGGCCTCGCTCACGCCCCATTCGGCCTTCAGCCACCCGCGCTTCACGAGGCGGTGGAGGGCCGGGTAGAGCGAGCCGGTTTCGACCCGGAGGAGGTCGTCGGACTGCGCGCGGATGGTCTGGCCGATGCCGTGGCCGTGCCGCGGCCCCCACTGGAGGGTCCGGAGGAGCAGCATGTCGAGGGTGCCCTGGAGAAGCTCCAGGCGCTGGTCGTCGGAGTGTTTGGCCATAGTCGTAGACAATCTACGCCTTTAGACGTAGGCCGTCTACGGCTTGTTCCCGTCGCCGGAAGAGCCGTGTCGCCTCAAATCTCGTTGACACGCCCGTCGCGGCGGCGCAGGATTGCCGCGTTCGGTTGGTCCTCAGGGACCTTGCTGTCGAGGAGGAGGGTATGATGAGCGGGTATCGGCTCGTCCTGTCCGTAGTGGTGTGCCTCGCGACCGCGGCCGGCGCCGGCGCACAGGTGAACCGCGCCACTATCTCGGGTACCGTCACCGATTCATCCGGCGCGGCGATTCCCGGCGTCACCGTCACGATCACGGACGAAAGCGGTCTCACCTTCACGGCACACACCAACGCGGCCGGTCAGTACACCGTGCCCAGCTTGCCCGTCGGTAGATACGCCGCGAAGTTCGAAATCCAGGGGTTCAAGACGTCCGTTCGCGACAAACTGACGGTGCAGGTCGCACAAACGCTGCGGCTCGACGCCGAGCTCGAAGTAGGCCAGCTCGCCGAAACGGTCACCGTGTCCGGCGCCCTCCACCTCATTCAGACGGAAACACCGGACGTCGGCACGACCGTCTCGCGCGACTACCTCATGTCGCTGCCGCTTTCGATGGGCGGCGGCCGATATCCCGAAACATTTGCGTACAAGCTGTCGCCGGGCGTGGAGGGCGACACGTGGACGTCGCGTATCAACGGCAGTCCGGCCTTCTCGAAGGAAGTACTGCTCGAAGGCGCGTCGGTCACGACGTACCTCGCGGGTCATTTCGGCGAGTCCAGCGTATCGATGGAGGCGCTGCAGGAATTCAAGATTCAGACGAGCGGCCTCTCGGCCGAATTCGGCCGGACTGGCGGCGGCGTGTTCAACTTCGTGATGCGATCCGGGCAGAACCAGCCGCACGGGACCGGCTTCGGCACCATCCGCAACGAGGCGCTGAACGCGAACACGTTTCTCAACAACGCCGCGGGCCGTCCCAAAGCCCGGGATCGACAATCGAATTTCGGCGGCAGCTTCGGCGGCCCGGTTCGCATTCCGGGACTGTACGACGGCCACAACCGGACCTTCTTCTACGCCGCCGCCGAGAAGTTCCGGGTGCGCACCTACGTGTATGGCGCGCCGAACCGCTCGGCGCCGCAGCTCGAGATGTACGACGGCAATCTGAGCCGGCTGCTGACGACGACGATCGTCGGGACGGACGCGCTGGGGCGGCCGATCTTCCGAGGCGCCATCTACGATCCGCTGACGCTGCGCGAAGTGAACGGCGTGTTCGTCGCCGATCCGTTCCCGGGCAACATCATTCCGGCGAACCGGATCAGCCCGGCCTCGAAGCGCATCGGTGAGATTGCGAGGAAGCACTACGCGCCGATCAGCGACGCGCTCACCGCCAACAATCTGTTCCCGACGCAGAACACGCCGGAATTCGATCAGAACCAGTGGTCGTTCAAGATCGATCAGACGCTGTCGAGCCGCCAGCGCCTCAGCGGCAGCCTCGCGCGCAACACGCGGCCGCGGCTGCTGCTCGACGCGGGCGGCCTCTGGGATGCCACCGATCCGGTCGGCGGCCCGCTCTCGACGGCGCGGCGTCAGGTCATCAACTCGTGGCTCGGGCGCATGGCCTACGATTTCGCGATCTCGCCGACGCTGTACAACAGCCTCATCGTGTCCTTCAACCGCATGGAGAACCCGAACCGGTCGGCGCACGTCGCCGACGGCTGCGGCGCGCTCCTCGGCATCGCCGGTGTGCGGCAGGATGGTCCCTGCCCGCGCATCAACTGGGGCGCCGGACCCGCCGGGGTCAGCTTCGATCCGATCGGCGATCCGCAGGACGACCAGCAGATCTATCAGTCGTGGGGCGTCGCGAGCTCGCTCAGCTGGTCGAAGGGCCGTCACTTCATGAAGTTCGGCGGCGACATCCGCGGCAACCAGTTGAACACGAACCCGCTCGGGAACCTTGCGGGCACGTTCAACTTCACGGCGGCGCAAACGGGGATTCCCGGCGTCAACTTCGTCGGCCATTCGTTCGCGTCGTTCCTGCTCGGCGGCGTGAACAACGCCAGCGTGGGCGTGCCGCTCCGGCTCGCCGGCCGGACGTTCTACTACGCCGGCTACGCGCAGGATGACTTCAAGGTGACACCGAAGCTGACGCTGCAGCTCGGGCTCCGCTACGAGCTCCAGCCGCCCGCGATCGAGAAGGAGGACCGGACCTCGAACTTCGATCTGACGGTCATCGATCCGCTGACCGGGATGAAAGGCGCGGTCGTGTTCGCCGGCGACGGCCCGGGGCGCACCGGACGCCGGACGTTGGTCGACAGCGACAAGACGAATTTCAGTCCGCGCCTCGGCGGCGCGTACGCGATCACCGATCGCACGTCGGTGCGCGGCGGCTACGGGATCTTCTACGGCGCGAGCGTGTTCAACGGCTTCTCGGCCGTGCCGTTCTCGCGCGGGTTCGGCGGCACCAACAACATCTCGAATCCGCTGGCGCACACGTCGGCGTTCAACTGGGACAGCGGGTACCCGAGCGCGTTCGTCGCCGCCGCGATCGATCCCACTGCGTGGCGGCTCGGCGGCGTGACGCACTGGGATCCGGATGCGGGACTCATCCCGCGCACCCATCAGTGGAACGTGAACGTCCAGCGGGAAGTGCTGCCGAACCTGACGGTCGATGTCGGGTACGTCGGCACGCGGTCGAGCCGCATCTGGGCCGGCGACCTCGCGAACAAGAACCAGCTCGATCCGAAGTATTTGAGCTTCGGGTCGAATCTGAGCACGATTCTGCGCACCGACGCCGACGCCCAGCGGTTTGGCCTGCCCGGCCTGCCGTATCCGGCGTTCGCGGGCGGCCAGCTGTGGCAGGCGCTCGTGCCGTTCCCGCACCTCGCTCGGAACGGCATCGGCCTGACGACGTACAACGCGCCGCTCGGCAAGTCGCGGTACGACTCGTTGCAGATCGCCGTGAACCGCCGCTACTCGAACGGTCTGACCGTGTTCGCCAACTACAACTACTCGAGGACGCTCCAGAACATGGAGAGCGCGCTGCGCAACGACAACGGCGGCCGGCCGAACGATTACTATCACCTGGATCCCGAATACGGCCTCGGCGACTTCGACCAGACGCACGCCTTGAAGATCGCCGGCG
>Ga0114129_10001211_pt1 | contig 34271 bp, 36 predicted proteins | sample RhiMetdeltSRZDD1_FD_80071 | JGI IMG/M metagenome (GOLD analysis project Ga0114129, IMG submission 80071) | Populus rhizosphere microbial communities from Tennessee, USA - Rhizosphere MetaG P. deltoides SRZDD1 (version 2) (version 2) | ecosystem: Host-associated > Plants > Roots > Rhizosphere >...
ATGTCTTCCGGGTGATGCCTGTCGCTGGAATACGAAGCCCAACGGGCAGGACCGCGTCGTCTTCGAGGACGCTCGTATTCCAGCGACGCGCATCGCAAGAAACACATGGCCATCCGGGCAGAAAAGTGCGCATATGAAGCGTGAGGCTCGGCCGCCCTCAGGCAGTGGCGTCCAGCGGAACGTCGTCGTCCGGACCGAGCGCGATCGCCGTGCGGCGCCACTCCGCGTAGCTCGTCACGAGACCCTCGTCATCGACCGTGAGGTCCGCCCCGAACGTGCCGCTCTCGTAGTGGTACGTCGCTTCGTCCAAACGGCTGTAGGTCTGGGCAACCTTCATCACGTCGAGCTCGGGGACTCGAATCCAGGCCACCTTGATCGTCGTTGACGCGCCGATCCCGAGGTGTAGGCGGCGAATCGGGAGTGTGTTCGTCGAAGGGCTGCAGCCGAGATCCACGTCACTGCAGCCGCGCAGCGCCGGGAGACCCTGACCATCGAGCGACCAGCCACCCTTCGCGTCCCGTGTCAGCACGATCGAGCGCTGCTCGAAGCCGCGCAGCTGGCGAACGTGGGCGGCGGTCGTCAGGCCGGCCCCATCGGCCAGGACGCGATATTCGATCCGAATGGGCGCGCCAGCCTCGGCACCGATCACGGTGCCGACGAGCGAAAGACCGGCGTCTCGAACGGTCAGGGTGCAGAACTCGTCGGCCTCGATCTCGTCCGATCGTCGCCAGGCCACCCGAGTCGTCGTCATGATCGACGAGCCTACCCCGTGACATGAACTTGCGATCTCCAGCGGCCTGGGCGTGACGCGATCGAAAGGGCGCAGCAGCCAGATTCCGAGCGCATGGACGAGCAAGCGGTTCGAACGCGCGCCGAATCCTTCTGCGAGGCCCTCGTCGCGGGTGACGTCGATCGGGCGATCGGGGACTTCAGCTCCGCTCTGCGGCAGAACCTCGGCGAGGTGCTGACGCTGTTTCCGCTGCCTTCGAGCGCGGCGGAGATCGATTCGGTCGAACGGAGTCCCACCGGGTTCGTGGTGACCCTGCGGCTCACCGGTGCAGGCGAGGAAGTCCTCGTGCAGACGCGCTGGAAGGATCGCGATGGCGAGCCGACGATCGTCGAGGCGAGCCACCTCAGCCGAACGATGGTCGAGGAGCCTGCGGTCGTGGATGAGGAGGCCGACGTGGCGGAGGCCGCTCGAACCTAGGCCGCCCAGCGAGAAGCCACGACTGTTCCGCACCGCGGGTGCCAGGATGGATTGGTCTGGCTGGCGAAGCGCGGCTAGGTCTTGCCGGGCCTGGCCTCGCGGAGAATTCGGCGAGCAGCGAGGCGGATGAGGTCGCGGTCCGCCCCACGCCGGAGTCGAAGGAGGAACCGCTCGCGGTCCTCCCACTCGAGACGCTCGACGCCCGGGATCGCGGCGAAGCGGTCGTACAGGCTCTCGTACGCCTCGCGACCGAGAACGGTCTCGGCCGCCTCCGAGATCCACAGCTCGGCGTTCCAATCGCGATCACCCTCGATCGCCTCGACCGTGACGTCGTCAAGCTCGCGGTCCAGCTCGACCTCGGCGTCTGGCGCGACCGTGCCGCTCGTCTTCGCAGCGAGGTCCGACCACATGTCGAAGATCTTTACGAGCCAGGCAGGATCGTGAGGCAAGGGTCCCTTACGGGCGCGGTCAAGGTTGCCGAGCGCCGCGGTGTACGGCAGCTGCTCAATTGGGCCGAGCCCAGCGAGGAGGGGCAGGCCATGAAAGATGCTCCGACGATCGTCCTCGAGCTTCCAGGTCAGGCTCGGATGGCGCTGGCGGAGCATCGCCATCAGGTAGCTCCCGAGCCCGTCGGGGAGCCACGAGCCCACGAGGTACGGGTCGTCGGCGGCGCGATCGAATGCCCAGACGGGCCTCCAGGCGTCTTCGGGACCCGGCGGCACGGGCTCGAGGAGCCATGCTCCGAGCGGTCCGAGGCTATCGCGCGAGAGGTCCAGCTCCGCCTCGCGTGGGCCGCCGCGCGAGGCGACGATCCTGCGGAAGTCGTCCACCCGTTCGGCCTCGCTCGAGACGTACTGCTCGAACGCGGCGCGGGCCTCCGCTGACAACTTCGAAGCCACGACTTCATCCTAGGCGCGGCGGCAACCTCGAGTCGGGGTAGCGTGGCGGCGTGCTGATCGTCGTGCCGTCATCCGAGACGAAGCGGCCGTCGCCCCCGCGCGGCCAGCCTGTCGATCTCGAGGCACTGTCGTTCCCGCAGCTGAACCCGATACGGGAGCGCATCGTCGAAGCGCTCATCGCGACGAGTGCGCGGCTCGACGCTTTTCAACGCCTCCACGTGCGGCCAACGAAGGCCCCGGATGTCGCCGAGAACACGCACCTGCTCGAGCTGCCAACGCGGCCTGCGATCGAGATGTACAGCGGGCCGCTCCACGACGGCCTCGACGCCGCGAGCTGGTCCGACGTCGCGACGGCGCGGGCCGACGCCTCCGTCGTGATCGTATCGGCGCTCTGGGGCGCCCTCCGACCCAAGGATCGAATCCCGCGCTATCGCCTCATCTCGTGGGCCCACCTCCACGAGTTTGGTCGTCCCGACAGGGCCTGGCGGGAAGTCCTGCCTGATGTCCTCGCCGAAGAGGCCGGGCCTGCCGGCGTCGTCGTCGATCTCCGCTCACCAGAGATGCAACAGATGGGCATGCCGGCTGCCCTCGAGAGTCGGACGGTCACGCTCCGCGTCGACCAGGGCCCGCCCGGGTTTCGAACGGGCGACGTCATCGCGAAGCGCGTCCGCGGCGAAGCGGCCCGCCATATGCTCGAGTCGACCGCGGATCCCCGGAATCCCGAGGCGCTCGCGGACGTCCTTGCCGAGCGATGGGCGGTGCGCCTCGACACGCCCAACCGGCTGTCCAGACCAGCCACGCTGACCCTGCTGCCGATGCCGTAGGCTCACGGCCATATGGCCGACCTTGGACTGGTTGCGGCCGTTGCGTCCGCCGTCGTGCTGCCAATCGTCATTGGCGTCGCGCTCCGTCTCGTGAGCCGCGCGATCTGAACGCTGAGGAGTGGCGACCGAGCCGCCTCAGTCGGCGATGCGCGTATCGACCGCGATCCAGTTCGACTCCCAGGTCTTGCCCCAGTCCTCCGAGAACGCCTGCTCGAACCGGCAGCTCGTCGCGGTGATGTCCGAGATCACGAACCGGGACAGGATCGCCCGACCGTCGAGGTCTTCCTGCGAGTAGAAGGCGCCGCGGCCGTCGTCTCCGAACGCGCCAATGGCCGGATTCACGAGGATCCCGTTCGCGCTGCTCGCGAACGTCAGGCTCCACTGGCCCGACTGCGGCCGATACAGGCGCAGGCTGAGGGCTTCGATTCGACCAGCAGGCCCGGCCACGTCCAGCTCCACGAGGTTCGCTCGGCCGCCCCAGATCCCCCGAACCACTGACGTGCCTTCGTATTCGACCCAGTCGGTCGAACCGGTCAACGGGTTCCTCAACCGCCGCATGTGGGTCGCCCACGTCCCGATCTCGAAGTCGAAGTCGTGCTGTCCGTCGCGGATCGACGCGCTCATGAACCCAGCCTACGGCTCGACTACGAGGGTCGCCACGACCGGGTCGCCGAGTGCCACGCCGGCGTCGAACGCATCGGCGCGCGCATGGATCCCGATGACGAGGACACCGCCACCCGGGAAGTCGAGGACGCGGTAGCGGGTTGCGAACTCGGGATCCAGCTTGAAGTCGCCCGCCGGGCCGAAGAACAGCGGCGTTCGAGCCCCCAGGGTCGCGAGGTCGAACTGCCAGCCCTCGAGGCCGCCCAGCTCGATCGATGACACGTCGGTGACGGTCAGGTCGGTCCTTCCGAGCAGCGCGGTCTTGACCGAGGCGACATCACCGGCGTCGACTCGCTCCGTTCGATCGGCATAGACATCGCTGAACCGTCCGAACGTGACAGCCGGGAAGTCACTGCCGCGGAACAGGTCGAAGAACGCCGGGTTGTCGTGTCCGAGCTCCCAACCGGACCCCAGGATGAACGAGATCGGCCGCTCGAACCCGTCCCAGCGGTACGTCCCGGGTTCGATCGGCGTCTGCGATGGCGGAAACGTCAGGGCGACCCCCGCGGGCGAGGCCGATGCTCCCGCGGTGGCTGGACCACCCGAATCGAGGCTCGGCGAGCCCGACTGAATGTCCCCGCCGCATCCCGCGATCAGGATCGCCACGACCCCGATCGCCGCCACGAGAAGTCTGCGGCGTGAACTTGCGTTCGGACTCTGGCGACGTTGACACGGCACAGCTGGGACTACGGTCGCCCGGAACGACGGGTTCAGCACCGCCCCGTCAGTCGTCGTCCTCGGGCGCCTCCATGCGCTCGAGCAGCGCCAAGGTCGTCGTCCAGCTGCGGATCGTCATCGACTTGTAGGCCGGGGTGCCCACGATCTTGCCGAGCCGGCTTCTCGTCCGCTGCGCGGCGAGACGCTGCGAGTAGATCACGCCCTTGCCCGGCCAGACCTCGTCGACGCCGGGACGCGGGTCGAAGACCTTCATGGCCGTGGCAGCGTCGATACCCATGAGGAAGACGGCGTCGCTGTTGTACGCGTCCGGCTTGTCACCGAAGCCCTTTGGCCGATCCCGGACGACGGCGCGGAGCTGGGCGCGCGTCAGGACGAGGACCGCGATCTGCTCGCTGTCGAGCTTGAAGGTCGTCGGGAGCGCTGCCTCGAGCTCGCGCCTGATCGCAGCCGCAGAGTGGTCTGAGCTGAGGATCACGTTGCCGCTGGCGATGTAGGTGGAGACCTTCGTGTGGCCGTGCGACTCGAGCAAGTCGCGCAATGCGGCCATCGGCACCTTGTTGCGGCCGCCGACGTTGATCCCGCGCAGGAGGACGAGGTAGCGAGTCACCTCCAATCGTTGATCAGGTTCTCGGCTGGGCCGGCCCGGCCGACGGGATGGCCTCGAGTTCGATGATGCGACCCTTGATCCTCCCTGCGTCCGGGTAGTCTTCGACGTGCCCAAGGCCGATCCCCGACAGGCCGAGCCCTGTCGCCGCCGCGTCCGTCACAAACAGGTACGGGCGGTGACCGATCCGCTCCCGAACGGTGTTCTTGAGCAACCGATGCGCGACCGTGACGGCCGGTCCGAGCAGGTCGCTGCCGGACCCGACGGACTGGCGCACCGCCTGACCTCGATGGAGCACCACCTTCAGGTCCAGGTGCGCCACGGCCGGGCAGGCGGTACACACGTGGTCGCTGGCCGGGATCGCACGAGTGCGGCTCTCCACGAACGCCCGATAGGTAGCTCCGATGATCTCGACGACGCGGTCACCCTGGCCGTCGAGGCTCCCGGCCGGGGCCGCCGCGAAGACTGCGTCGCCCTCGAGCTTGACCAGGGCGAAACCGGGCTTGACGCCCTCGATGACCGTGTCCAGGAGCGCCCCCAGGATGCCGTAGGCAGCGGGGATCCCGCGGCTGAAATCGACCCCATGCTCCCGTTCCACGCCGGACATGAAGCCCGTGTAGCCCGAGATGTCCGCGAGCAGGAGATAGCGCTCGCCGGCCGCGGCGTCAGCGGTTGTCGGTGATCCGGATCGGTCGACCTGCCCCATTGCGAGATGGTACAAGCGCCGATCGTTCGTCCCGGGCGATGGGCGGCCCGACCGACGCGCCAGACTGGAATCGGGCGATAGGATCTTCCTCGATGCCCGACGACACGCGAATCGATCGCTGGCTGTGCGCGGTCCGCCTCGTCAAAACGCGGCCCATGGCGACCCAGCTCTGCGATGGCGGACACGTCCGCGTCAACGGCCACCCGGCAAAGCCGTCGACGAAAGTCCGTGCCGGCGACGTCGTGCATGCCCTGATCGCCGAACGTGAGCGGATCGTCGAGGTCGTCCAGCCGATCGAGACGCGCGTCGGCGCGCCGGTCGCCGCTACGTGCTACGTCGACAACAGTCCACCCCCGGTGGTCCGAGAAATCATGCCGGGCATCAAGGCGGTCCGCGGCGAGGGCCGGCCGAGCAAGCGCCTTCGCCGCGAGCTCGAACGGATGCGGCGGGTCGGGCGGGGCTAGGGTGCGCGGCCCCAGTCAACCGCGATCTCGTTGTCGGCCGTGGTCTTGACGACGAAGCGGGCTGAGCCATCCGGATGGCTGATGTAGAGGTCAGCGAAGGGCCCGGTGACACCACTTGAGAAGACGATCCAGTCGCCATCTGGCGACCAATCCGGACCGAAGTCGGATCTGCCCTGGTTGTTCGGTTCGAAGACCACGATGCCGTCCCGACCGAGGATCGCGAGCTGCGTCCTCACCGACGTCGCGATCAGCTGGCCGTCGGGGTTGAAGCGGCCGGGGTCGTCGTACGAGTCGGCCGTCAGCTGGACAGGCTGGCCACCGGCGAGCGGGACGAGCCAGAGTGGGCCTCTGCCCCCGTCCACCGGGCCACGCTTGAAGACGAGCTGCCCGTCGATCGAGACGTCGCCGGGGAAGTCTCCGATGCCAGCCGGTGACTCGGTCAGGCGGACAAGGTTCGAACCGTCGGCCGCCGAGACCGCGTAGATGCCGCGCCGCGCCGGGTCTCCGTTGTCCCATGCTTCGCAGACGAGGCGGGTGTCGTCAGGAGACCACACCGTGCAGCCCACGTTGAGGGTCGGATCCGGGATCTCGAGGATTCGAAGGACCGTCCCGTCGGCCGCGAGGATCGCCGTGCCGATCCGTCCGTCAGGCAGGGTCGTGGGGACTGCGATCTCCTGGCCGGATGTCGACCATCGCCCGCCCGCGTCGGGGCCCGGCTGGAGCACCTGTTGCTCATCGGATCCATCCGTTGCAATCGTGAACATCCCGGTCCAGGTCCCTCTCGCCTCGCTTCGGCGAGAGAACAGAAGCCGACCTTCGAGGACGGGCGGAGGCGCGACTGATGGGGTGGGGGAGGGCGCGGGCGTCGCGGGCGTCGCACTCGGGCCGATTGATGGGCCAACATCGTTGGGACGAGGCAGCAAGAGATTCATGCCGATGACGAGTGCAACGACGACGGCCGCCGTGGCCAGCGCGAACGGGGCGAGCTGGACAATGACCGGGAAGCGCCACCGTTCGAGAAGTCGTGGCCGTGACACGGCCGCTGCCTCCGCCAACGTCGCGAGGTCTGTCCGGAGCTCGGACGGCGCGCTCTGATTGTCGTCGATCTCGGCGCGGTACCAGGCGTACAGCCGCAGTTCGAGGTCGTGGTCGGCCATCAGACGGTTCCCTTGGCGTCGGCCGCACCGATCGCTCGATGCAGGTGCTTGAGCGCGTAGTGCAGCCGCGATTGGACGGTCCCGGAGGGGATGCCAAGCCGTGCTGCGATCTCGTCGACCTGGAGGTCGCGGTAGTAGCGCAGCGCGACGACCATCCGGTGGTCGGGGGAGAGCGTGGCGATAGCGTCGCCGAGCACTTCGTGGTCATCAGCGGCTCGGCCGAAGTGGTCGCCGCTCGCGAGGCCCACCTCGGTCGAGATGTCCGTGGCTCGCCAGCGGGTCGCATGCTGCAGGCGATTGCGGCAGATGTTGACGAGGATGCGGTCGAACCAGCGCTCGAACAGCGCCGGGTCGCGCAGGCTCGACCACTTGCGAAACGCCTGGACCAGCGCGTCGTGTGTCGCGTCCCGAGCCTCGCTCGGATCGCGGAGGATCGCCTGCGCCAGGTGATACGCCGCGTCGAGATGGTGATCGGCGAGGCGCGCGAAGGCGGCAGCGCGCTCGGCTGTGCTGCCGACTCCCGCGGATCGCTTATCTGACACGTCGATGGCCTCGGTCGATTGCGTCACGATGACATGACAATCGACCGAGGCGAAACCTTCAGTTCAGCTTGGCGAGACGGCTGGGTAGGCATTGAACCCAACGACGGCCGTGACCTGCTGCGGATCGGTGCCGTCCGCGTTCATGACCCAGATCTCGCCGGCAAACCTGCTGTCGATGTGACAGAAGACGATGCGCGTCCCACCCTCCGCCCAGACGGGTGTCGCGGCGAGCCCTGCGACGGACGTTCCGGCCGTGAGGTTGCGCAGCCCCGTCCCGTCCGGCGCGATGACCGACACGTCACTGGTCGTGGGGTTGTCCGTATCGATCGGAGTTCCGAACACGATGAGTCCATTTGAGGACCAATGGGGATCCGACGCGGCCAACCCTTCAGGGGTCAGTCGCCGGATGTCGCCCGTCGCGACCACGAGGATGTAGAGCGCACTCCCGGGGACGTTTGCCGTGTACTGCACACGCGCGAAGACCACCTCTGTTCCATTGGGCGACCACGAGGGCGACGTGTCGATCGTGGACCACGGCACGTTCGTCACGACGTCCGCATCCGCGCCCGAGACGCCGGCGATGACGATCCCGGTCGATGTCGGCGTGGTGTTTCCGAAAATGCGGCGGAACGCGAGCTGACGGCCGTCGGGCGAGATCGCGGGGAATCCGTCTTCCAGGCATTCAGGCGGCGTGCAGCCTGTCGCCACTTCCGTTTGGCGCGGCGCCCGACAGGCTGTCGAAGATCCGCGGGCCGCGCGAAAGCAGCTCGCCGAACATCAGGTGTGTGCCGTCAACCGACCAGGACGCTGTCTCCTGCTCAACGTGCACGTCTGGGAACAGCGGCCCAAGACCTGTTTCGGTATCGCCCCATAGCGCAAGCTGGTCACGGAAGTAGCGATTGAACACCAGCTTGGCGTCAAGATGCGCGAGCTCCCTCGTGGGCGCCGGCAACGGGCTCGATGAGGTCGCCGGCGACGGGGTCGCTGAAGCCAGTGGCTCGGTGGACGGGGAGGCTGCCGGCGACCCGGAGCAACCCGCAGCAAGGATGACGAAGAGAAGGGCTGAAGTCAGGCTTCGGCGCATTTCGATTCCCCTAACCCAACGGAACAAAGAGCTCGCAGAGCCGGGCTTTGGCCTCGTCCGTGAACGAGTTGAGGTGTCCGTGATCGGTGCCATCGGCCGTGCCGATGCCGTTCTCGTGGAACGCGGCTCCGAGGGCCGGGATGCGAAGGAAACTGCCGTGCACGACCTCGGAGTCGCTGGACAGGTCGCCCGGCACGAGGAACGTTTCATGCCAGCTGTAGTCAGCGGCGAAGCCTACCGACGACCCAGCTCCGGTCGGCGACAAGGTCCAGGTACCGGAGACATGCTGCTGACCGTCTCGCTCGACGAGCAGGAGGTTCTCGTACCAGCGCGTGGAATGCACGGTGTCCGCCGCGGTTTCGTAGATCGTCCCGCACGGGAGTTCGAAGTCGTCGATGGGCTCGTTCGCCCATTCCCCCGACCCGCTGGTGTCGCACTTCACGAAGCGGCCAGCCTCGTAGCAGACCCGGTGCGGCAGAAGCGGTGGCGTCAGGCTCGTCGGATCGACGAGCGTATGCGCCGAGGTGACGGCCGCTCCGCCGAATGCGGAGATGGCTGCGATCGCCACAACCAGAAGGAATCGTCGGCGTTTCACTGTTGGCCTCCAATGGCTGATCGTCAGTGCCGACGGCCGGTACTCATTCGTCCGGCGTCGTCGCGATGACTTGACAATCGAGCGACGCCAAACCTTCAGTGGCCCACGCGGACGGCGTTCGCCCATCGGCGCGGGTATCGTGGTGCCGTGATCGAAACAGCCGAATTCAACGATCGCTTCGGGGTGCCCGAGCATCTCGAGCACCGACTTACGACACCGGACGGTCGCACCCTCGCTGTCGCCGAGTGGGGCGATCCCAACGGTCGGCCGGTGATCAGCTTCCACGGCACGCCCGGCAGCCGAATCGGCTACTGGACCCCGGAGCCCGACATCTGGACCCGGTTCGGGCTCCGGAAGTTCAGCTTCGACCGCCCCGGCTACGGCGAATCGACGCGCCTCTATGGGCGCAGCGTTGCCGACGTCGTACCCGATGTCGTCACGATCGCCGCCGCGTTCGGCCTTGGCCGGTTTGCGATCACGGGCGGATCGGGTGGGGGACCGCACGTCCTGGCCTGTGCGGCCCTGCTGGCGGATCGGGTGGAGCGCTGCCTTGCGTCGGTGTCGGTCGCGCCGGTCGATGGCGAAGGGGTCGACTTCACCGCCGGCATGAACGAGGGCAACATCAACGAATTCAATGCGGCGATCGAAGGCGAGGCGGCGCTGCGCAGGGTGCTCGAACCCGAGCGCGCGACGATGATCGAGCGCCTGACCGGTGGCCGCAGCGATTTCCTGGGCGACGACTACGAGCTGCCCGAGGCCGATCTGATCGAGATGGCCAAGCACCAGAAGGCGTCGGCCGCGCACATGCTGACCGCCGTAGTGCCGGGGATCGACGGTTGGGTCGACGATGACCTCGCGATGGTGAAGCCGTGGGGCTTCGACGTCGCCGACTGCCGTGTCCCGATCGTCCTCTCCTACGGCCGCCAGGACCAGCTCGTGCCGGCGGCCCATGGCGACTGGCTGGCCGCGCACGTCCCCGGCGCCGTGGTCTGGGTCGATGACGGGACGGGCCACATGGGCAACGAGTCCGAGGTGGAGCGCGACCTGGCCTGGCTCGCTGGAAGGGACTGATCGGAGGTGGCGTTCGCCCACACCGCGGACCGCCTCGATCTCGCCGTCGTCGGCGGGGGAGCGGCGGGGACGTTCGTCGCGCACGAGATGAAGTCGCGGCGCCCGGACTGGTCGATCGCCCTGTTCGAGAGCACGGACCGCATCGGTGGCCGGCTCCGCTCTGTGGCCATCCCGGGCGTCGAGCACAGGATCGAGCTCGGTGGGATGCGCTTTCGAACGGGCCACCGCCTGGTGGCCGCCCTCGTCGAGTCCCTGGGTCTCGAGACCTATCCATTCGATCGCACAGGCGGACCTGAACGCTCGCTTCTCCGCGGGCAGGTCGCGGACGGGCCGGACGATCCGGCCGGCGGGGCGGCGTACGACCTGGCCGAGGGGGAGCGCGGCCGCTCGGCCTCGGATCTCGCGGTCAGCGCGTTCGAGCAGATCCTTCCGGGCGCATCCACGCTCGACGCTGACGGGTACAAGCGAGCGCGCCAGGAGCACCGGTTTCGCGATCGGCGGCTCGTGGACTGGGCGATCGGCGAGGCAATGGCCACCGTGCTCAGCTCGGATGCCGCCCAGTACGTGAGGGACGCGTTCGGCTACGACTCCGGGATGCGGGCATTCAACGCCGGCGACGGCATCGAGTTCATGCTCGGCGGGGGCGCCCCGTCAGGTGAGGCCCGGGTCCCGGCCGACGGCATGGACCGGATCCCACATGAGCTCGCCGCCCGGTTCACGGCTCTCGGTGGCTCGGTGCGAATGGGCCATCGCCTCGAATCGCTCACGCCGACAAACGACGGCGTTCGACTGAGATTCGATGGGGCCGCGGTCGACGCGGCCCGCGTGGTCCTCGCGGTTCCCGTGCCGGCGCTTCGCAAGATCGTCGAGGGGTCGCCGGTGATGCAGACGCCGATCTACGACCGGATCCTCGTCTCGGTCGAGCCCTTCCCGGCCATGAAGCTGTACCTCTGGTACCGGCGACCGTGGTGGCGGCCAACGGTCAGAGGGATCCGGTCGACGACCGACACGACCATCCGCAAGGTCTGGTATGTCGACACCGAACCCGATGCCCCGGCGGCGCTGCTCGCGATGTACACCGACGGTCGACACGTGGAGCCCTGGCGGGCGACCTGGGACGGCGCCCCTTCCGGATCACCGGCCTCCGCGCCGATGCTGGCAGCTGTGCAGGAGCAGCTGCGTGCCCTACACCCGACGATCCCATCTATCCCTGAGCCGGTCGGGTCTGCCTTGATGTTCTGGGGTGGCGATCCTCTCGAGACCGGCTGGCAGTTCTGGCGTGCGGGCGACGTGTCCGACGAGATCATGGAGCTGGCCATCCAGCCACAGCCGGGGCTCCCAGTGCACCTCGCGGGCGAGTCATTCTCGCGATCCCAGTCCTGGGTCGAAGGGGCGCTCGAGACCGCCGAGATGGTGATCGAGCGCATGCTTCATCCGGCCGACCACCCTATCTAGCCGCCGTTCGTATCCTCCGGCGATGGCAGGAACCACGAGCCCACTCGGCGACGCCAAACCCTCCGGCGCCCCGGAGCGCACCGACTCATTTCATCTGCCGGACGGCCGGCAGCTGGCCTGGGCGGAGTGGGGGCCCGCCGACGGTCGGCCGGTCCTGAGCCTCCATGGGACGCCGGGATCCAGCCGTTACTGCGAGGACGCCGTCGCCACGGCGGAGATGGGCGTCCGGCTCATCGCGCCGGACCGGCCGGGATTCGGCGACTCGGATCCGATGCCCGGTCGGTCCCTTCTCGACACCGCTGACGACATCCAGGCGCTGATGGCAGCGCTCGACGTGAAGGCGATGCCGATCGTCGGCATCTCGTCGGGAGTGCCCTTCGCGATGGCTTGCGCGGTTCGCCGTCCCGAGGCGGTGACGACCCTCGCGCTTGTCGCCGGCGACGCCCCCCTCGACGAGCTACCGCCCGCGGCTGGCGAGGAGGCGGAGGAATTACGAGAGCGCATCGCGCGCCGGCGTGCGGATCCATTCGCCGCTCGCGCCGAGCTTCTCGAGAAGACGAGCTGGTTCGCGGAGCGCCCCGAATCGATCCTGGACAACGCCAACGCCGGCGACACCTCGGACGAGCCGGACGCCGTCATGCGGCGCACGCCCGAGTTCCGCGCGGCCTTCCTGCCGATGTTGCGCCACGCCGCCAAACAAGGCTCCGCCGGCTGGGTCGACGACTCGCTCGCGATCACGCTGCCGTGGGGCTTCTCGCCCGCGGACATTCGCTGCCCGACGACCGTCTGGTTCGGCGACCGCGACTTCATGGCCAGCCGCCGCGATTCGGAACACCTGGCGGCCACCATCCCCGCGCGCGATCCGTCGTCCTCCCGAACGAAGGCCACTCACTGCCGATCCGCAACTGGCGCGCGATCCTGACGAGCGTGCTGTCGTCCCAGGACGTCAGCGCTCGCGGATAGACAAGGCTCCGCCGCCGCGGGACGTGCCTCGCGACGGCGGTTAAGTGAGTGCAGGTGACGGCAGCGGCCGTTAGTGCGCCAGACGCTGCCAGGTCACGGTGATGTCCGGGGAATACTCGTCGGAGATCGGCTTGTCGCCCGCCGGGATGAAGACCGGGTCGGCCTTGCCCAGGGGATCGAGAAGGGCAATCACGGGCGGTCCGGGCTCGTTGCCGGGAGCTGGCCGGTCATCCAGGATCGCGATCCGCGTCTGATCCGGCGACCACTCGGGCATGTACCAGCCGTAGTAGCCGCTGAGGCTCCGGAGGAACTTGCCGGTGCTGTCGGCGATGACCACGCTCGGCCCCAGGCCGATGCCCGCGCGCATGTACGCGATCATCGACCCGTCCGGTGACCAGACACCGTTGTTGCTCTCGGAGGAGATCAGGCGCTCCGGGGCGCCATCAAGACCGATCATGTACAGCGAGTAGCCCTGATCCGGGACGAGCATGCCCCCGAACAGGAGGTGCGTACCGTCAGGGCTCCACGCGGCTGACAGCCCCCTCTCTCCGACCTCGATGTAGTCCTGGTGGCTGATGATGTGGGCGTTCGTCCCATCACGGTTGACGATCCAGAGCGTGCCGTCACCAACGGCGACTGCAAGCTTCGAGCTGTCGGGCGAGAAGGTCGGCGTCCAGGGGTCCTGGCCGCCGAAATCGCCGAGGTCGATAGGCGCCGACGAGCCGTCGGCCGCAACGACGTAGGCGTGATCGCCAACGTTCTCGCCGCTCGAGTACGTCAGCCACCGCCCGTCGGGCGACCACAGCGGGTTACCGGCCCTGACGGCGTGAACGACCACTTTCGGGTACGAACCATCGGCGTTCGCCACGACGACGTCGACCGAAGGCCCGTAGTCCGGGTTGAACTGATCGGTGAGGATCGTCTTGTAGGCGATCTTCGTGCCGTCCCGAGAGAAGGCCGGAGCCTGCGATGTCGTCGCAAGGACGGTGAGGCCCGTTCCGTCGGCGTTCTCGAGGACGAGCCGATCGCCCTCGACGAAGGCGATCTGGCCGTTGTCGGCGATGCCGAACGGCGGCGGGAGACGTCGCTGGGTCCCCACGAGGATCACCGCCGTGACGACCGCGACGATCAGTAGCGCAACGACGACGAGAACTGGTGAGAAGCGCATTCGCGGTTGGAAGCGCAGGACGAGCTGCATCGGAATCCACCTTTCGGGGATCCGCCAGGCCGGCAGGGGACGAGTGCGCGAGGTTCGAGCCAGGACGCCTTCGAGGAGAACGTCCGGCACTGGCCCGCGAGCGTCCGCGTCCAGCCAGGCGGTCATGAGGGTGTCGAAGTTGTCGGTCCGCGGCGAATTCGAGGTCATGCCGGCCTCCCTTCCGCGGCCCGAGGCCGCGCGTCGGCGTCGAGCGCCGCGCGCATCGCCTGCGTCGCGCGATGCAGCCGCGAGCGCACGGTCCCGGGTGGGACGCCGAGCGCCTCGGCCGCATCGTCGAGCGACAGGCCCAGGTAGTAGTGGAGCACGAGGACAGCCCGCTGGTCCGTGTCCAGTCGGCGGAAGCCGCGTTCGAGCTGGTCACGGTCGAGCAGGCCGAGGTTGGGATCGGGTTGCGGCGCTTCGATGCCGTCGACGTGGAGCTCGATGGCGCCCCGAGATCGGCCGCGGCGTGCCTCGCGATGGCAGGCGTTGACAAGAAGGCGGTGGAGCCACGCATCGAAGCGATCGGGATCGCGAAGGCCACGGATGTTCCGCCAGGCGGCGACGAGCGCCTCCTGGGTGGCATCCTCGGCGGTGGCCGCGTCGCGCAGGATCAGACGGGCAACGACGAAGAGCCGGCCGATCGAGATGCGCGCCAGCTCTGCAAACGCATCGTGATCGCCCGCCATCGCCCGCTCCACGAGATCCCGGCGCATCGGGCCTCCGGACTATTGCGCGGCCTGGGTGGTCGCGCTACAGCCTATGAGTCCGAAGAGGTTCCGCCCAGTTCCCGAATTCGCGAGCGCGGCCATCGAGTCACGCTGAAAGTGAATCACCCAGGCACGGAAGTTCACCATACCGTTCGTGGCCGGCACATCGCCGGCCGCTTGCGGGAGGGACATGGACCTCGAGCTCGTGGTCCGGGCGCAACGGGGCGACGAAGAGGCGTTCGCGAACCTCGCCGTCGGACTCGGTCCGCGCCTCTACCTCGTGTCGCAACGGATCCTGCGCGACATCGACCTCGCCGAAGATGCGACCCAGCAGGCGCTGGTGAACATCTGGCGAGACCTTCCGCAGCTACGTGACCTAGGCAGGTTCGACGCCTGGTGCTACCGGATCCTCGTCCGCGCCTGTTACGCCGAGGCACGCCGGGAACGACGCTGGGCGCCGAACCTTCACCTCCTGCCGATCGACAAACCGACGACTGGCGGGCTTGACGCGATCGTCGATCGCGATCAGCTCGCGCGCGGCTTCCGCCGCCTGTCCGTCGAGCACCGGACGGTGATCGTCCTTCGCCATTACCTCGACATGCCGGTCGAGCGGATCGCCGAGACGCTCGGAGTTCCGCTCGGCACGGTCCAATCCCGTCTTCACAACGCGATGCGCGGTCTGCGTGCGGCGCTCGACGCCGACGAACGGACGAGCGCGCGGGAGGTTGCGCAATGAGCACCGATCGCGAGCTCACGCGCGTCGTTCGGTCGTGGTTGGACGAGGACCTCGCGTCGTTCCCGGACCGGGTCCTGGACGGCGCGCTGGACCAGGTCCACGCGACCCGACAGCGCCGGCCCCTGTGGCCGGCGTGGAGGCTCCCCGAGATGAACCTTCCCGTTCGAATTGCGATCGCTGCGGCCGTCGTCGTCATTGCGGTGGTCGCCGCGATCAACCTGCTTCCAGATCAAAACGGCGTCGGGGGCCAGAGCCCGACGCCATCGGCGTCGGCATCGCCGGAGCCGAGCGTCGCCGCGACGCCCGTGCCGGCCATGCATGAAGGCGACCTTGCGCCCGGCACCTACCGGACCCAGCCGTACCCCAACAGCACGCTCCGTCTCGTGTTCACCGTGCCGTCTGGCTGGGCGGGGCACGGCACGAGTGGGCTGTACCGAACCGACGTCGGCACCGGCGCCCCCGACGGTCTGGCGATCGCTTTCCTCGGCGTCGGAAACCTGTACAGCGACCCCTGCAACGGCACCAGCGGCGACGTCGAGACCGGAGCGTCGGTCGCCGGCCTCGTTGATGCGCTCGCCCTCCAAACGGCCTACGAGGTCGGGGAGCCGGTCGACGTCAGCCTCAGCGGCTTCGACGGCCAGCGGGTCGACCTGGTGCTGCCCTCGGACGTCGACTTCTCGACGTGCACGAACGACGGCGGCGATCCCACGGCTCGAGCGGCCGGGCTCGGTGGCTACTTCGTCTGGCAGAGCGACGCGGTCAGCGGTTCGAACGTCTACGCCCAGGGCCCAGGCAATCGGTTCCACGTGTGGATCCTCGACGTCGCGGGAACGCGCCGTGTCGTGTTGACCCACGACTACGCCGGCACAAGCGCCGCTCATCTCGCCGAGGTTCAGGGGATTCTCGACTCCGTCGCTATCACCCCCTGATCCTCAAAGCATCTCGAGGCTGCATCGCCCGCGGCTGCCGATGGGCCGCGGGCGATCGTTCTGGCGAGCCCTCACCAGTCTCGTCGGCTCAGCGCGTTCCGCCCGCGTAGAGCCCGAGGAGCCGGCCTCGCAGCGGGCCTGAGGCGCCTACGAGCGCGAGGAAGTCGTCGCCCGCGAGCGCGAGGAGCTTGCCGTCGCTGTCGGCCGTGACTGTTGCGGTGCGTGGCGTGCGGTTCAGCAGGCCAAGCTCGCCGAACACCTGGTCCGGGCCGAGCGTTCGAATGACGGCCGGCGGCTCACCTGGCGCCGAGGCCTGTGAGACGGTGAACGAGCCCGACTCGATGATGAAGAAGCGGTCCGCCGGGTCGCCCTGGCGGACGATGACCTCGCCCGCAGTAACAGGAACCTCGACGACGCGGTGGAGCGCCGCCTCGAGACGTGATGCCGGCACACCAGCGAACAGGGGCAGCTGGATGACGCGGGCGATCGTCGCCTCGTACGGGGTCGGCGCGCGGTCTGCGGCGTGTCCGATCAGGGCGAGGCCGATCACCGTGAGGACGAGGGTGAGCACGCCGGCACCGCCGAGCGACGGGAATGGGCCAACGTTCTGCACGAGGATCGGGAGCAGGAACGCGCCCGCCGCACCTGTCACAGTCCCGACAGTCATGAGGATGCCGACCGCACGTCCTCGCAGCTCGTCGGGCACGAGCCGCTGGAAGATCGTGGTCGTCACCACGTCGATGATCAGCGCGCCGACCGCGGCCAGACCGATCGTCACGAGCCCGACCGGGAGCGTCGTCGCCGCGCCGAGGGCGATCGTCCCGGCCGCCATGACCACCGCGCCGACGATGAGCGGCAGACCCAGGCTCCGGCGCAGGACGAGCGCGCCGGCGCCGATGGCCCCAAGCAGCCCGCCGATGCCGATCGCCGCGTTGAGGTAGCCGTTCGCCTCCTCGCCGGCGTGCAGGACGTCGATCGCGAGGATCACGGTGATGACCTGGAAGCCGCCACCAAGGAACCCGGCCATCAGCTGGATGACCGTGAGACCGGCGAGCGGACCGATCTTCAGCTTGCTCCGAGCCGGCGGCGTTTCAGCGGCCGGAACCTCAGCGGCAGTCTCGGCAGCCGGGGTGGGGGAGGAGGAGGCGGCCGACGCCTCCGCGGCTGACGCCTCCGCGGCCGCAGCCGAGTCGCGCGCTCGCGACGGCGGCAGCGACCACAGAATCACGGCGATGAACACGAACGTGATTGCGTTCAGGATGAACGCCGACTGGACGCTCCCGAGCGCGAGCACGAGCCCGCCGATGGCCGGACCCGCGATGTAGCTGATGTTCTGGATGCTCGCCCAGGCGCTGTTCGCCGGGCCCAGCTGCCGCTCGTCCTTGGCAAGCGCCGGCAGGTACGCGCCCATCGCCGGGTAGAAGAACGCCGAACCTCCGGCGGCCATGATCGCCAACGCGGCGATGAGGATCGTCGGGCCATGGACCGCGAGGACGATCGCCATCAGCACCATGAGCGAGCCGCGATAGAGGTCCGAGACCAGCAGCACCAACCGCCGGTCGAAGCGATCCGCGACGAAGCCCGCCGGCACGGACAGGAACACGTACGGGAGCAGCCGGATGGCGCCGAATGCGCCAACGAGCGCCGCGTCGCCCGATTCGCGGTAGATCACGACAAAGATCGCGACGATGTACAGCCAGTCGCCCAGGCCGCTGATCAGCTCGCCGAGAAGCAGACGGATGAGCGGCCGGTTCCCGAGCAGCTCGCGATAGACGCGCAGTCCGGCCAACCTGATCCTCCGCAACGATCCTTTGGGCGGGGCTCGTGACGAGCGCAGCGTACGGGCCGTGTGGGGCCGATGCACGTCCACATCGACATCACGGAGCGCTAGGCTCCGCCCTATGACCTGTCCGAACTGTGGGTCAGCGAACGACGCTGGCCAGCGCTTCTGCGGCCAATGCGGCCTTGCCCTGACCCAGGCCTGCCCGAACTGTGGCGCGCCATACCCCGACGGGCGGCGATTCTGCGGCGACTGCGGGACGCCGCTTGTCGCGGGTGCAGCCCCGGCTGCTGCCACGACGACAGGATCGGCCGCGAGCGCCCGTGATCTCGAAAGCCCGGTCACGGAGCGCCGGCTCGTCAGCGTCCTCTTCGCCGACATCGTCGGCTTCACACCGTTCGCCGAGGAGCGCGACGCCGAGGACACGCGCGACATGCTCGGCCGCTACGCGGATCTGAGCCGCGAGCTGATCGGCCGCTACGGCGGCGTGGTCGAGAAGTTCATCGGCGACGCGGTCATGGCCGTCTGGGGGGCGCCGGTCGCGCGAGAGGACGACGCCGAGCGCGCCGTTCGCGCCGCGCTGGAGCTCATCGACGCCATCCCCGGGCTTGGGCCGGGCATCCAGGCGAGGGCCGGCGTCCTGACCGGCGAAGCCGCAGTGAATCTCGGCGCCGTCAACCAGGGCCTCGTCGTCGGCGACATCGTCAACACGGCCGCGCGCCTCCAGTCGGTGGCCCAGCCGGGCACGGTCCTCGTGGGCGAGGCGACGATGCGAGCCGCCAGCTCTGCGATCTCGTTCGAGGAAGCGGGCGAGCAGAGCCTGAAGGGCAAGTCGGCGCCCGTCGCCGCGTGGCGCGCGATTCGGGTCGTCGCGCAGCGGGGCGGCCAGGGCCGCTCGGACCTGCCCGAACCCCCGTTCGTCGGGCGACAGGAGGAGCTGCGGGAGCTGAAGGAGCTCATCGCGACCACCGGCCGCGACCGCCGGACGCGACTCGTCTCGATCAGCGGGCCGGCCGGAATCGGGAAGAGCCGCCTCGCGTGGGAGCTCGAGAAGTACATCGACGGCATCACCGACAAGATCCTCTGGCACCGCGGCCGCAGCCCTTCGTACGGCGAGGGCGTGACGTTCTGGGCCCTTGGCGAGATGGTCCGCCGACGAGCCCAGCTGACCGAGACGGATGACGACGACACGACCCGCGCCGGCATCGAGCGCGTGGTCCGCGAGTACGTCGCCGACGAGGACGACCGCCGCTGGGTCGAGCCCGCCCTGCTGGCCCTGCTCAGCCTCGAGCCGGCGCCGGCTGGCGGGCGCGACGCCCTGTTCGCCGCGTGGCGGATCTTCTTCGAGCAGGTCGCCCAGCGCGGGACGACGATCCTGCTCTTCGAGGACCTTCACTGGGCGGACACCGGCCAGCTTGACTTCATCGAGCACATGCTCGAGTGGTCCCGGAGCGTTCCGCTGATCGTCGTCACGCTCGCCCGGCCAGAGCTCATGGAGCGACGGCCGGACTGGGGCGGCGGAACGCGGCACCTGACGAAGCTGGCCCTGCAACCGCTCGCCGACGAAGCGATGCGCGAGCTGCTCGAGGGCTTCGTTCCGGGTCTGCCCGAGGCCGCGGTGACGACGATCCTGCGACGCGCCGACGGCGTCCCGCTGTACGCGGTCGAGACGGTCCGCGCCCTCGTCGCGGACGGCCGCCTGGAACGCGTCGGGGAGGCCTACCGACCGATCGGCGAGATCGGCGACTTGGCCGTGCCCGAGACGCTCAGGAGCCTCATCGCGAGCCGCCTCGATGGGCTCGATCCGGTGGACCGGAGCATCGTCGCCGACGCCTCGGTGCTCGGCCTGTCGTTCACGGTCGCCGCGCTCCTGGGCGTGTCCGGCCAGGAACCCGAAGCGCTCGAGCGACATCTCAAGACGCTCATCCGGCGCGAGCTGCTGGACCTCGAAGTCGACCCACGGTCGCCTGAGCACGGCCAGTACCGGTTCGTCCAGTCACTGATCCGCGAGGTCGCCTACGGCACCCTGGCCAAGCGCGACCGGCGAGATCGCCATCTCGCGGCGGCCCGGTACTTCGAAGGCGTCGAAGACGAGGAGCTGGCCGGCGTGCTCGCGTCCCACTATGTGGCGGCGCACGAGGCCTCGACGCGTGGACCGGAGGCCGATGCCGTTGCGATCCAGGCCCGCCTCGCGTTGAGTGCTGCGGCGGAGCGCGCCGCATCGCTCGGCGCGCACACCCAGGCCGTGGCCTATCTCCGCCAGGCGATCGAGATCACGCAGGACCCGAGCGAGCGGTTCGACCTCTTGGCGCGAGCCGCAGCGTCGTCCGACACGGCCGGCGACTTCAAGGACGGCCTGTCGTTCGCGCGGGCCGCATCGGCGCTCGCCGAGGCCGCTGATGACGCCACGCGGCGAGGCCAGGCGCAGGCGCTCATCGGCGAGCTCCTGATCGACGATGGGGCCGCAATCGACGCCGTCGGTGTGCTCGAACACGCCGCCGAGCTGCTGACCGCACCCGAGGCGTTGGATGCGCGGGCGGCCGTGCTGTCGAACCTCTCACGTGCGCTGATGCGGACTGCCCAACCAGCCGAATCGATTCGCATCGCCGACCTTGCCCTCGAGATCGCCGAGCTCCGGAATCTCGACCGCATCGTCGCCGAGACGCTCAACAACAAGGGCGCCTCGCTTGCCTATCTCGGACGGAACCGCGAGGGCGAGGCGCTTCAGCGGGCTGCGGTCGACATTGCGCACCAGGGTGGCCACATCGCCGCGGAGCTGCGGGCGCTCAGCAACCTGGGCACGGGCGCGGCCGACACCCAGTTCGCCCTGGCGACCACCCAGTCCGCGGCCGACCTTGCCCGAAAGGTCGGTAATGCAACGATGGAAGTGTGGGCGCAGACCACGGCCTGGCTGTTCGGCATGGTCCTCGGGCGGGACTGGGATGGCATCCTCCGCGACATCCCGGCGAACAATGAGCGGCCGGTGGAGCTGAGGGGCATGAGTCCGCTCGACGAGCTGCGAGAAGCACAGGTCGTTGCCTGGATCCGGATCGCGCGGGGGCTACCTGCCGATGACCTCATCCAGCAGATCCACGAGCTGGCTTCTCATGTCCGCGATCCACTCGGGGAGTCGATCCTCCACTATGTCGTCGGCTCGCAGGCGCTGGCCCAGGGCGACTTCGGAACGGCGACACGCGAGATCGAGCGCGCTGGCGGGGACCTGAATGCACGGGCCTTCTTCCTGCCCGACGCGGCGCGCGCGGCGCTTTGGGCCGGTGATCCCAGCGCGATCGCGCGAATCGCCACGAAACACGACGAGGCGCGCCCGAACGATGCGATGTCGGTCGGCCATCGCGCCGGCATCGCCGCCTCCGTGGCTGCCCTTGAGGGTCGCGCAGATGAGGCCGTGACGCTCTACCGCGAGGCCATCGAGCGCCATGACGCGATCCAATCGCGGTTCGAGGCGGCGCGCTACGCGCTCGACGCGCTGCATGCCATCGGACCGAAGGACGCGTTCATCCGGGACGCCGTCGACCGTGCGCGGGCGACGTTCGTCGACCTCGGCGCGGCGCCGTACCTCGAGCGCCTCGACGCGGAGCTCGCGCTGCCGCGCCCGTCTGACTCGGTCGCCCCGCCCGTCGCCACGGAGCTCAGGGTCAGCTGATCCAGCCGGAGCCCCGGCGGCGCCGGTATCGTGAGGCGATGAGCGACACTGACACGGACCCCTCACCCGACTCAGAAGCCACGATGGTTGAAGGCCAGACCGAGACCACGCCCTGGGCCGTCGCGCTGGAACGCCTCGAGCACCCTGCGCCGGGCCAGAACCACTGGCTCGCGACCGTCCGTCCCGACGGGCGGCCGCACCTTGTGCCGATCATCGCCTTCTGGATCGACGGCGCCTTCCACTTCCTGGCGGGGGAGCGGACCCAGAAGGGCCGCAACCTCGCCGCCGACGACCGCTGCGTCATCGGCACCGGGAACCTGACGATGCCGTCACTCGACTTGATCGTCGAAGGTCACGCGAAGGCGATCACGGACGAGGCGACCCTGCGCCGGCTCGCGGCGGAGTTCGGTGGGGAAGGGTGGCCGCTCGAAGCCCGTGGCAGCCAGGTCTACGGTCCCCACGGACCGACCGCAGGCCCGCCGCCCTACGCGATCTACCGCCTCGAGCCAACGAAGGTCATGGGCCAGCCGGGGATGTTCGGCATGTTCGAGGACGACCGGCACCTGAAGCCGACGCGCTGGACGTTCCGCGGCGATTGACGCGCCAAGCCCGCTGGGGCTTGATCGCCAGGGATCGTCGGTCGGAGCTCACAGCTCGCTCGATGCTGGACACGAACATCCGTTCGATGTACTGGTCTCTCTCTGCCTGATCGCACTCTGCTACTGCTCCACGCCACGCCCGGCGCCGTCGGCGAGGCGACCGTCCGCGGATGGGTTGAGGCAAGGAATCCGACGCACTACCGGAAAGACGTCATCGAGCGACTCCATCGTGAGAAGCTCGTTGAATACGCCGCCGACGCGCGGACCGTCACACTCTCGCCGACAGGTCGAAACTACGTCGAGGATCACCTCGCGGCGTGGATTCTCCGGTGAGCGGCGCCTCCACCGACTCCTCGACCACCTAGCGGCGCACACGTTACAGACATAACTTACCTTATCGGAAGTAACGATCGGTAGGACAAGAGCCGCCCCGACGCCTGATCAGCGTCTCGCGCGCTCGGCGATCCAAGCCTCGACGCTCGGCCATGTCCAGACCGGCCCGCTGGCCAGCTTTGCAATCGGTCGAGGGAAATCTCTGTGCCGACGCCGCCAGGACTGGATCGTGTTCGAGGGCCGGCCGGATCGTTCCGCGATCTCGGCAACGCTGACGAGGCTGGGCTCCAGCCCTGGATCAGGAGCGTACGTTGCGTCCGCTTCGCTGAGTCGCTTCGGCGGCGGCTCGGTCGGTGGCTGGGGCGCCTGTCGGAAGCCGTGACGCTCGAAGTCGATGTCGAATGCGAACGCCATGTCGATGTTCGCAGCGTGCATCACGGCGAAGCTCAAATGGTCGACCAGTGAACCGGATCCGCCCTGGGCGCGGTAGCCAGCGAGCGCGACGCGGTGCGTAACCTCGTCCACCCAGATCGTGGCGATCACAGGCAGCACGTCGTCGATCAGGCGGGTTTCGGCTGCCGGGCCCAGTCGCCTCCGCACGAGCGTGATGGCCTCGACCACCACGCAGTTGTGGGTGACAAGCTCAGCGACGCCACGCAGGCCACGGAGAGTTCGTACAGCCGCAAGATGCATCGGATCGTCTTCATCGATTAGGGCGTACAGCGCCGACGTGTCAACGAAGACCTTCATCGGCGGCCGATCCGTTCCTCGATCGCTTGAACGAAGTATTCGTCGTGGTTTTCGCCGACATCGTTCAGCCCCGATCGGAACCCCCCGACCCCCGCGAGCGCCCGATCCCAGCGTCGCTGCAGCTCCTCGGCGGCCAGCCACGCGTCCACGGCGTCTCGTACGAGGGCTGTGAGCGGCAGTCCTGCTTCCTTCGCACGCTCTCTGAGGGCTGCCGCCTCAGCCTCAGTGAACGAGATCTGCACACGTTTCATGTGCGATATGATACTACATGCCGACCTGGAGATGGCGTTCGTGCGCGGTGATCAACTGCGCGACGGCGCCTGTTCCATCCCGAGCCCATGGCTCGCACGGCCCCGGCTCCAAAAGGTCGGTCGTGTACCGCTGAACCTTTCGCGGGTCACTGACGCCATACGCTGTCGAGCACGACCACCCAGGTCGGGCCACTCGTGAGGCAGCATGGACCAGCGGGGACTCGTCGAGCGAGCGATGCGGGGCGATCAGGACGCGTTCGCCGCGCTCGTCGATGGGTCGATCGGTCGGCTCGACATGGCAGCCCGTCTCGTGCTCCGCGATCGGGAGCTCGCGCGGGACGCCGTCCAGGAGGCGCTGATCCGCGCATGGCGCGACCTGCCGGGCCTGCGCGAGCCAGAGCGCTTCGATGCCTGGCTCCACCGCCTGACGGTCAACGCCTGCCTCGATCTCGTTCGCCGCCGGCGCCGGCGCCCGATCGAGGTCGAAATCTTGCCGATCCACACGACCTCCGACGACCTCCCGGGCGAGCTCGCTCGCCGCGACCTCCTTGACCGCGCCCTTGCCCGGCTCGATGCCGGCCATCGGGCCGTCGTCGCGCTCCACCACCTCCTTGGAATGCCCCTGGCTGAGGTGGCGGTCGCCCTTCGAATCCCACTTGGGACCGTGAAGTCCCGCAACTACTACGCGCTCGCCGCGATGCGAGCGACCGTGCTCGGCGAGCCCGTGCGCGATGCCCACCAGCCGGTACCCGGAGGGCAGCCCGCATGACGCCTGAGCAGCGCTTCGAGCGCGACCTGCCGGAGCTCCTCACGGATCTCCTGGCCGGCCCGTCCCCTGACTACCGAGACGACATCGTCCGTGCGGCGGCCGGGATCCGGCAGCGACCGCGCTGGGCGATCCCCGAAAGGTGGCTTCCCATGCAGGTCGAAGGCCTGGTCCGTTCGCAGACTCCTCCCCTCCCCTGGCGGGCGCTGGCCGTCATGGCCCTGCTCGTCATTGCCATCGTCAGCGCCCTGCTCGTCATTGGCCGGCCTGACGTCCGCCTCCCGCCGCCGTTCGGCGTGGCTGGCAACGGCCTGATCGCGTTCAGCGCCGAGGACGAACGCTCGCTCCTGCTCGCGGATCCAACGACGGGTGCCATCCGAACGATTGCCACGATCGGCAGCAAACCCTTGTTCTCGCCCGACGGCACGCACCTCGCCTACGTCGCCGGCAACGGGATCGATCCCGCGCATTTGATCGTGGCGTCCTGGGACGGGACTCGAGCCTCAGCCCTCGAGCCCGCTCTGCCTGAAGGCCCGCAGGGTTCGCTGGCGTGGTCCGCTGATGGTCGGACCCTGCTCTACAGCCATAAGGCCAACGGCTCGCTGTATCTCTACGACTCGACCGGAGCCAACCCCACCGAGGAGATGTCCAGAGGCGACTACATCACCGCGGGTTCGTTCCGGCCGCCCGACGGGCGCCAGCTCCTGGTCGCTCGAAGCAGCGACCTGGGCTACGACCTCCTGCTGGTCTCGAAGTCCGGGATGGGCGGAGGGAGCCGGGTCCTGGAAGTCCCCGGCGAGAGTGCGACATTTGTCGGCAGCGGCGGTCTCGGCCCCTGGTCGTGGTCGCCAGGCGGGTCGCGTCTCGCCGTGTCCATCCCGCTTGGCGCCGACGGAAACGGCCGACGGATCGTTGTTGTGAACGCCGACGGCACCGGCGCCCACGAGCTCACCACCGTCGATCGGCCGGTCATCGAGGAGCTGCCGCAGTGGTCGCCCGACGGCACCGCGATCCTGTTTTGGCGCCTATTGATGGACCGCGAGGGTGCCTGGATCCCCGACGCGTGGGTCGTCTGGCCACTCGACGGCGGCACCCCGCTCGAGATGCAGCCAACACGCGACCTAAATGGCCCTGCTGCGTTGTGGTCGCCGGACGGCAGGCTCCTGCTGATCACGAACGAGGCTCGGGACCAATGGCGGATCATTCAAGTCGAGGGCGGCGCCGAGCGCACGATCGACATCAAGGGTCGGGGCCTTCCAAGCTGGCAACGGCTCGCGCTGCCGTAATGCCCAGGGCTTCCGCACGACCGTTGCGAACTGCGGAGACGAGAGCAGCTGGAACTCCGAGTGGACGTGATCCAGGCCAGCCGCAGCGGCGAGGGCGCGGACCTTCGAAGGGCGCAGCTTCTGGCGATGGAGCTGGCGGGCCTTGAATGGATTGCGATAGATGATGATCGCGTCCGGCACCGCGAAGAGGCCGCGGATGGGCTCGGCCGGATAAACGAACAGCGCTCGCCCGCCGGGCCGCAAGACGCGCGCCATCTGCCGCATCGCGAGCGGCAGGTCCGGGAAGTGCTCGATCGCATGGACGGCCACGAGCTGGTCGAACTCGCCATCGGCGAAGTCGAGCGCCTCCACCGACATCTGGCGAATGTCGCGCGCAACCGCGTTCGCGACCGCCTCGGCGTTGAGATCGATGCCCGTGGCGATCGCGCCGAGCTCGTCGAGCCGCTTCGTCAGGTGGCCGCGGCCAGAACCGACCTCGAGGATCCGCGTGCCGGGCTGCGGGTTGAGCAGGCGCCGCACCGTCCGCAGGTGGCCGCTGTCCCAGCGCTGGCTGAGGGCGTAGCGGCGAAAGTCGCCTGGACGCTGCACGGCGGTCAGCTACGCAACCGGCCGGAGACAGCAAAACGCCCGAAGGAACTTCTGGTCACTAGACGCTGCCTCCACCACCAAAGCAAGCTCCGGGGTGGGACCGGTGCAAGCACCGGCCGCATCGCTAGTTGTCCAGCTGCCCCTTCGGGCAAACCGAACGATAGCCGAGGCGCAAGGGCCTCCGATACGGGCTTATCCACGACTTTCGCGGCCACAGGCCCGATTCTGGGACCCTCATCCACAGCCCGTCCACGACCGCAGCCGCCGGGCGGTGGATCGATCAGGGAACCTGCAATGTCGGCGGCAGGACGTCACGACAGCGGGCATTGGCCCAGGGCTTCGGTCTCGACGGCGGCCGGACGACCCGCCGGAGACACAAAAACGCCCGAAGGAACCGCCGGTCTCCTGGTCGCGCTTCCCGCCGATGCAAGCACCTGCGGTCCCGCTTTCCTGAAGTCCAGGGCCCCTTCGAGCAAAAGAACTGTATGGCCTGGCCGGCATCCGTGGAAGGGCCTTATCCACGAGATTCACCCTGAATGGTCCGAAAGCCGCCTGTTCATCCACAGTTGATCCACGAACCGCTGCCGTCAGAGCCTCAATCGAGCTCGAGCGGCCAGGCTCTCCCACTCCGGAGCTCGAGTGGGATGCCGAGCTCGTCAAGCTCGATCACATGGCGCTGCTCGCCAAGGTTCACGCCGATCGTTGTTCGAGACAGTCGTTCGAAGTCCGCCTCCCCGAACCCAGTGCGGAGCTGCGATCCCACGACAACAACCCCAACCGGCCGCGACTCCCCTGCCCCGTCGGGAGCCGCGTGAATCGCGGCTGCGGCGAGCGTGACGATCGAGCCCTCGATCACGAGGACGTGTCCGTCGCTCCAGCCGACGCGGACGTGACGGACCCCCTCCGCGCTGACCACGTTGCCGTGGAGCAGCTCGCCCTCGGGATGGAGCGACAGCAAACCGTCGGCTGTTGCGAGCTCGACCTTCGAGAGCCCGCCATCGGGTGCGAGCTCCAGCAGCAGCGCGGACTCGAGCCCGCCGTTCGGGTCGGTTGTCATCGCTCGCCAGCGGCGGCCACGCCGGCCGTCCGCGAGGCTCCACGTCACGGTGCGTCCGTCGGCCAGCCGGCAAGACCCGGCCTGCCGGCCGGTGGTCATGCGACCGGCGCCTCGCTCGGCGGGTCGGCCGCTGACTCCCGCCAGCGCGCCGCCGCGGCCTCGATCTCGCTCGCGAGCGTCGGCGCGATCCGGCCCTTCACGCCAACATCGGTGTTGCCGTAATCGAGCTCGACGGTGCCTCGTTCGCGCACCCGCGCGATCAGCTCGCCGGCCTGGTACGGCAACCGCACGTTGACGTCGACCCAGAGTGTGGCGAGGAGCGCCGCCAGCTCGCCGCGCAGCGCATCGAGCCCGTGGCCCGTGAGCGCGGAGATCAGGACGGCACCGCCGACCGTGCGGCCGGGCGTCTCGCCGTTCGAGGCGGCCGGATCGACGAGGTCCACCTTGTTCAGCGCCAGGAGTCGCGGCTTGTCGCCGGCACCGAGCTCGTCGAGGACGACCTGGACAGTGGCGCGGTGCTCCTCGGCGTGCGGATCGGACGCGTCGACGACCTCGATGAGGACGTCCGCGCGGTTGACCTCCTCGAGCGTCGCCCGGAACGCGTCGACGAGCTGGTGCGGCAGCTTGTGGATGAAGCCAACGGTATCGGTGACGATCGCTGACTGGCCATCGCCGAGGCGGACCTGGCGGCTCGTGGGATCGAGGGTGGCGAAGAGCTTGTTCTCGGCCAGGGCGACCTCGGAGCCGACGAGCGAATTGAGCAGCGTCGACTTGCCGGAGTTCGTGTAGCCGACGATGCCGACGGTCGGCGTGAGCCGCCGGTCGCGGCCGCGGGCCGCGGTCTGTCGGGCTTTTCGGACGTCGTCGACGCGCTCCTTCATCTTCTTGATCCGATCGCGGATGATCCGGCGGTCCGTCTCGAGCTGGCTCTCGCCGGGCCCCCGAGTGCCGATCCCGCCGCCGGTCCGCGAGAGGTGGGTCCACAGGCGCGTCAGGCGCGGCAGCTGGTACTCGAGCTGGGCGAGCTCCACCTGGAGCCGGCCTTCATGCGTCTGGGCATGCATGGCAAAGATGTCGAGGATCAGCCGGCTGCGGTCGATGACCTTGACCTTCAGCACGGATTCGAGGCTCTTCTGCTGCGCCGGCGAGAGCTCGTCGTCCGCGACCAGGAGGTCGAAGCCCGTTTCGGACTTCGCGTGCACGAGCTCCTCAGCCTTGCCTTTGCCGACGTACCAGTGCGGGTCGACGTGGCGCCGGTTCTGCCACTCCGCGCCGACGACCTCGGCTCCAGCGGTCACCGCGAGGCTCGCCAGCTCGGCCAGCGAATCCTCGGCCTTCCAGCCGCGGTCGACGCCGGTGTCGACGGCGACCAGAAACGCCTTCTCGGCGGGCGGCGCGAGCTCGATCATCTTCGAACGTGAGGCGGGCATCCGGGAAGGATACGGGCAGTCGGGCTCAGGCCGGAGTGACCGGCCGCTCCATCTCGGCGCCGGCGAGGGTCACGCCGTCGGGCATCGTGATCGTCTCGTGCCGCGTGACCACGAAGCCGAAGCGCTCGTACAGCGGCAGACCCGGCATCGTCGCCATCAGGACCATGTTCGTGAAGCCTTCAGCGCGCGCTGCGTCCTCACAGGCTTCCAGGATTCGAGTCCCGAGCCCGCGCCGGGTTCGGTCACCGCGAACGAACATCGCCCTGACGCGGGCGCCTTCGGTTGCAGGATCGATCAGGCGATCGTCGGCCTCTTTGTCGCCAGAGCCCGTGTAGAGCTTGTTCCGGCGGCTCCATCCGCCGCACGCGATCAGGTCATCGCCCTCCTCGATCACGAAGTACGTCCTGTCGGCAATGAGCTGGCGGTCGACGCTGCTGATGAACCGCTCGGCGGACGCAGTCTGGCGTTCGTCGTAGACCGCCGGAAAGATCTCGCGGATGGACGCCTTCATCAACGCGTCGATCGCCTCTGTGTCCTCGGACGTCGCGATCCGCAGATCGTCCATCGTCACGCCTCCTCCGTCGGGACCGACGCTGTCGCGTACACCGGACCATAGCTCAGCTTCAGGCTGGCCTGATGGGCGCTCGCGACTCGCTCGGCGGCCGTGGCCAAGCGCCGCTTCAGGTCGCTCGACGACCCGTCGAACAGATCGACCGTCAGCTCGAACGTGCCACCGTTCGTCCGACCGGTCCAGACGCCCGATACACGGCCTCCGAGGAGGACGATCGGTGAGATCCAGCCGGCCGTCCGCGAGACGCGAGTCGTGTGGGCCGGTGGCAGAAACCAGTCCCGCCGGCCGATCCCGACCGTCAACGGATCGAACGGACCAAGGAATCGCGGCTCCGGGTCCGGTCGTTGAGCATTCACGTGCTCGAGCTCTCCCCGGAGGAACAGGCCGCGGACGCCGCTGGCCTCGATCTCGACGAGCTCGTCGGCAAGCGCCGTGAGGGCCGGCTTGAGCGTCACGACGGCGTTCCCCCACCAGCGCGCGATCTCCTGCTTCGACGCCGGTCCGTACGCCCGGAGGTACCGGCGCACGACGGTCACGAGCGCTTCGTTCGGGTCGACCGTCCGCCACCGGCCGAGCCAGACGTCCGGTCGGGTGAACGTCACCGCGTTGCCTTCGCCGGCCGCCTGGCACAGGAGCCCGCGCATCGCCGCCGGCTTCAGGTACGTGCCCCAGCTGCCGCCGAGGTTCTCCGCCTGCTTTGGACCGAGCCGGTCGCCGATCTCTGCCGCGAGCTCACCCCGTGAGCGGGGCCGGCCATCGCCAAGGATGTCGCCGACCGCCTCGATCAGGGCTTCCATCTCGGCCTCGGTGACCCCGAAGTAGCGGAACCACACGGGCCGCCGCCAGGTTTCGCGCTGGCCGAGCGCGGCGACGATCAACGGGAAGTCGTCCGCCGCCCAGAGGTGGAGCGTCCCGCGCTGGCCCCAGGCGCGGACGAGCCGCCGCTCAGCGACGGCCTTCGGTGGATCGCTCACCCGGCCATCGCGAATGCGTACTGCCAACGACAGCGCGGCGGAGGACGGGACCTGGGCCTGGATGCCGACGAGGTCCGTCGCGACCTGTTCCAGCTGCCCCTGTGCCGCCGGCGGCTCGATGTGTTGTCGACGTGCTCGCCACCCGGCGAGCTTCGCCGGGTCGACGGCGATGACGGCGGGCGTCGAACGCGCCATCAGCTGTCCAGGAGCGCCCGGGCGAGCTCCGTCGCGCGTGGCAGCGGATCACCAGCCGACGGATCAAGCCACTCGACATCGGGCTCGCGGCGGAACCACGTGCGCTGACGCTTCGCGAAGCCGATGTTCCGGGTTGCATCCCGCTCGATCGCCGCCTCGCGGTCGATCGCGCCATCGAGGAATGCCCACGCCTCCGCGTAGCCGATCGCCGAGAAGGCCGGGAGCGCCGGGTCGAAGCGCTCGCGAAGCGCCCTCGCTTCGTCGATCAACCCCGCATCGAATTGGGCGTGCGCACGTTCCGTGATCCAGCGTCGATGGGTCCCGACTGCGATGTCGAGGCCGAGCCATCTCACCGGGCCGTCATAGCCGCGGGGCTCGGGCAGCGGCCGGTCGCCCTGGATCTCGGCGATCTCGAGCGCACGGGCAACACGTCGCGGGTTCTGCAGGTCAACGCGCGCGGCCAGGTTCGGTGCGAGCGAGGTCAGGCGCGCGGCGCCGGCAGCGACGCCGAACTCGGTCATCTTCGCCTCGATCTTGGCTCGAACGGCGAGATTCGACGGCAGCGCGGCCGTGTCGAGGCCACGGGCAACCGCGCGCAGGTATAGCCCGGTGCCGCCGACGAGGATCGCGAGTCCCCCACCCTGCCCGATCGTCCCGAGCTGTGCGGCGACATGGTCGACGAAGTCCGCGACGGAGAACGGTTGATCCGGATCGACCAGGTCGAGGCCGTGGTGCGGCACACCCCGCCGCTCCTCGAGCGTCGGTTTCGCCGTCCCGATGTCGAGTCCGCGATAGACCTGCCGCGAGTCGGCCGAGATGACCTCCGCCGCTGTCCCGGCGGCTCGCAAGGACTCGGCGAGGGCGATCGCGAGCCCGGTCTTGCCGGTTGCGGTCGGCCCGGCGATGACGAGGAGGGGCGGCGCCGTCACGCGGCGGCGGTCCCTCGCAGCGCATATGGACCGGCGTGCTCGATCCGGACGTCGACGAGCCGGCCGAGCCAGCTCGCCGGACCGGTCACGTGAACGAGCTTGTTCTGGCGGGTCCGGCCGGAGAGGTGGACGCCAGCGCCGGACGCCGTGGTGTCGACCGGCTCTTCGTGGTCGTGCGCGGCCGCCTGGACGATCGAGTCGACGAGGACCTCGGCCGTTTGGCCGAGCCAGGCCTCGTTTCGTTCGAGCCCGATCGGCTCCTGGAACGCGAGGAGCTCGTTAAGGCGGGCCCGCTTGACGTCGGCTGGAACGTCGTCAGCGAGGCGCATCGCGGGCGTGCCGGGTCGCGGCGAGTAGGCTGCGGCGAAGACCTGGTCGTAGCGGACGGCCTCGAGGAGGCGGAGCGTGGAGCGGAACTGGGCGTCGGTCTCGCCGCAGAACCCGACGATGACGTCCGTGCTGATCGCGATCCCCGGGACGGCGCCGCGGATCCGGGCGAGCCGCTCGAGATAGTGCTCGATCGAGTACTGGCGGCCCATTCGGTGCAGCACCGCGTCGTCGCCGGATTGGACGGGCAGGTGGAGCGCCTCGCAGAGTGACGGCGAATCGGCCATCGCCTCGATCAACCGATCGGAGAGATCCCACGGGTGCGACGTGATGAAGCGCAGTCGCGGGATCGCCGGCTTGCCATCGGCAGTGCGCAGCGCGTCGATCGCCCGGATCAGCTCGGCGAGGTCCGGCCGCGAGCCGAGATCGAGCCGGCGACCGGCCCAGCGTTCGGTTCGGACGTGGCCGAAGCGCGGCTCCGGCGGCAGGTCGTGGCCATACGAGTTCACGTTCTGGCCGAGCAGCGTGACCTCGCGGTAGCCGGAAGCAGCGATGGAGCGGGCCTCCTCGAGGATGTCGTCGAACGGGCGGCTCCGCTCCGGGCCCCGGCTGAACGGGACGATGCAGTAGGTGCACGTCTTGTCGCAGCCGTAGATGATCGGCAGCCAGGCCGAGACGGCCGACGATCGATGCACGGCCCCGCCGTGGACCGCCGCTGCGCGCGTGTTCGAGAGGCCGTCGGCGACACCGACGATCGAGCGTCCAACCCGTGTCGTGGCGCCAACGCTCCCAATGGCGCCCTGCGCGGACGCGAGCCCAAGCCTGTCGATGAGCTCGGGTTCCTCGTCCGGCCGCAGGAACAGGTCGACCGCCGGATAGCGCTTCTTCAGACCGCCGCGGTCCATCTCGCGGACCGAGCAACCGGTGAGCACGACTCGAAGCCCGGGGTTCTCGCGTTTCAGCCGTGCCAGCTCGCCCTGCCGGCCGATGACCTTCGCCTCGGCCGCCTCACGGATCGCGCACGAGTTGATGACGATCAGGCTCGCGGCGTCCATCGATGGCGCCTCGGCGCAGCCGACGGCCAGCAGCCGCCCGGCCATCTCCTCGGAATCGCTGCGGTTCATCTGGCAGCCGAGCGTCCAGACGTAGAACTCGGGCAGGGCCGCGGCTTCGGGCCGGTATTCGGCCAGGCGCATGTCGTCGGGAGTCGCCGCGGAGCGCGCACGCGTCGCCGGAGGCGGCGCGATTTCGAGCATCGGCAGCGCACGACCGCTGATTTGCCGCACCGGATCGGTCATCGTCGTGCCATCCTACGGCCAACGCCCCGGCGTGAGGGCGCAGCGACCCTTCGAACGGGGGAGGTTCGATGTCGTACACGGGCGAAGGCGGCGAGGCCAGCGCGACCGCAAATCTTGCGGAGTCGATCCCGCACCTGCGGATGAGCTCCGGCACGATTGGTCGGTTCATCGCGACCGGCGAGCTGACGGCCGGACGCTACGGCCTCTACCGCTGGGAGATGCCGCCCCACGCGAGCGGCGCGGGCGCGCACTTCCACCGAACGTTCTCCGAGGCGTTCTACGTCCTCGACGGATTGGTCAGCCTCTACAACGGCGTCGATTGGGGCGCCGCCGGGGCCGGTGACTTCCTGTACGTGCCCGAGGGCGGGATCCATGGCTTCCGCAACGACACGGACGATCCGGCGACGATGCTGATCCTGTTCGCGCCGGGCGCAGCTCGCGAGGGCTACTTCGAGGAGCTCGCCCGGATCGCGCTCGCCGGCCGCGAGATGACGCCCGAGGACTGGACGGCGCTGTACGCCCAGTACGACCAGACGATGGTCGCGGGCTAGCCGCGCCCCAGCGCCTCGCGAAGCGGAGCCTCGATCTCGTTCGGCACCCACAACCCGGCATGGGCCTCCGCATAGGGGCCGGCGTCGCCGTGGTAGTCGCTGCCGCCGGTCGCGACGAGCCCGAGGCGCCGCGCGACGTCGGCCATCAGCGCGACGGTCGACGCATCGAAGGAGCGGTGGTGAACCTCGAGCCCCAGCAGCCCCGTATCCTTGAGCTCGCGTAGCGGGGCGAGCCGCTCCCAGGCGCCCCAGAAGTGGGCCAGCGCTGGCACGCCGCCGGCGTCTCTGATCGCGCGGATCGCCTCGACCGGCCCGAGGCCGGCGCGCGGTACGTAGGCTGGCCGGCCCGGCGAGAGCCACCGTTCGAACGCGTCGTCGATGCTCTTCGCCACGCCGCGGGCGATCATCGCCCGAGCGATCCGCGGCCGCCCGAGGGC
>Ga0114129_10001212_pt1 | contig 34254 bp, 29 predicted proteins | sample RhiMetdeltSRZDD1_FD_80071 | JGI IMG/M metagenome (GOLD analysis project Ga0114129, IMG submission 80071) | Populus rhizosphere microbial communities from Tennessee, USA - Rhizosphere MetaG P. deltoides SRZDD1 (version 2) (version 2) | ecosystem: Host-associated > Plants > Roots > Rhizosphere >...
AAGGCTTCCCAGTCCTTCCGCAGTTAAAAATTTCAGGCGGGACCTCTATGGCTACCTCCTTTCTATTACAGTCATCATACTCCTAATGAAAATGCTTTACATTAAAAACTCTATACGCTTTCGTTAAAAAATGATTCTTGAAACATGTGTACGATGATTATTGAGTTTGATTCTTGTTTAAGAACTTTGCGATCAATGCTCCGGCCGGCGCAGCCAGCACAAGAGCCAGTCCGCCTGCTATGATCGAACCAATTACTACCAGACTTCCCATCCAGATAAATGCGTATCCTACCGGATCTTCTTGGACCACCTCGCCATTCGCATCCAGACACTGAAGTACGTATGCGGTGCTAGGTTGGCGATTGCCATATTGATCGGTGCTGGTCGTTTCATAGGTACGGTGCCCGACGGTGGTCCCTTCGGGACAAATGAACTGTCCCACGGTTTGCATGGCAAAATCCGTGACGGAGGTGAACCCGCCAATAAACAACGCGACCGGGATTAAACAGGTACTTATCAAACAGAAGACAATGAACCAGATGATGCAACCTGAAAGAGTGCCTGTGGTGGCCGACTTCATATTTTCTTTGCTCCATGGTGTTGTGATGTAGAAGTTACAATACAACCAAACACCCCGAAAGCGAATAGGATGCTGGTCATCCTTACGGAGGCGGCATGAAAATGATCTTGTTCTCCGGTTTACCCGGTACCGGAAAAAGTACGTTGGCCGAAATCATCGGAAGACAGCTTTGTATTCCGGTATTTGCAAAAGATTGGCTGGAGGCATCCTTATTGCGGAGTGGTTTGAAGTCGAAGATGGATGACAAACTCTTAGGTTTTGCTGGTTATGAACTGCTGACAGTGTTAGCGGAGCGACAGTTCATGCTGGGCCAATCTGTGATTCTGGATAGTGTCGCGAGCACGCAGACGATTCGGGACACTTGGCGTCAATTAGCAAATCAGTATCAGGCAGAGTGGCGCGTCATGGAGTGCATCTGTTCTGATGTAAATCTGCACCGTGCGCGCCTGAATACGCGTCACCGCAATATTCCGGGCTGGCATGAATTGGAATGGGCGGATGTAGAAAAGGTAAAGGGGTATTATCCACCATGGGATGAGCAGCACCTGGTGTTGGATATGGTCAATCCATTGCAGGAAAATCTTTCCAAGGCCAGGTCATACTCTGAGATATAATTCGAAATTGTCTGACAAATTTTCCGGAGGATGTTGTGACTACCATCGATTTGACCAGCCATCCAGAACGCCGTGCCCGCGCCGTCCAGCGCGCAAAAGAACGCAATATTATCATCCCTACGTATGCCCAAATGAAAGATCCATCAAAGATTCCTGCCAACGTAAAGGAGGAATTGGGAAGCATTGGACTCTGGGACATTCACCCGCGCAACCTTTTCCGCATCAACTGGCACAACCAAGCCACTGCTTCGGACGGAACCCCTTCGACCCTTCGACACGCCCGATCGGGCAGTCAGGACGCCGCTTCGCTCAGGACAAGCTTTGGCGGAGTCAATTTTCTCGAGCTTCCTTCTTCGCTGACGGGGGTTCCCGCGCGAATTATCGCTCTGGTAGGGAAGTGGTTCCCGACCGGTGCGCATAAAGTCGGCGCTGCGTTCAGCTGCTTGGTGCCGCGGCTGGTGACGGGTCAGTTTGACCCGACCACGCAAAAGGCCGTCTGGCCATCCACTGGGAATTACTGTCGCGGCGGCGCATATGACTCCGCATTGTTATCCTGCGCGTCCATTGCGATCCTGCCTGAAGGCATGTCCAAAGAAAGATTCGAATGGTTATCCAAGGTCGCGGGCGAGACGATCAAGACTCCGGGCTCCGAATCGAACGTCAAGGAGATTTTCGATAAATGCTGGGAGTTGCGCAGGTCCGGACAGGACTTGATGATCTTCAACCAATTCGAGGAGTTTGGGAATTACCTGTGGCATTTTGAGGTGACGGGCCACGCTATGGAAGAAGTGTTCAACCAGGTGGCTGGCAAAAATGGGCGCTTTCGTGGCATAGCCTCGGCCACCGGTTCAGCCGGCACGATTGCCAGTGGCGACTACATGAAGAAGCTCTTTCCTGACAGTAAAATTGTGGCGAGTGAGGCCTTGCAGTGCCCAACTCTGCTCGAAAACGGATTCGGCGCGCATCGCATCGAAGGCATTGGCGATAAACACGTGCCGTGGATCCATAACGTCAAGAATACGGATGTTGTTGTTGCGATTGACGATAACGCAGTCGTAAATATCGCGCGCCTTTTCAATGAAGAAAATGGACGCGCGTATCTTGTTGAAAAAGGTATTCCGGAAGAGTTTGTCAGTCAACTTGATTTGCTTGGTTTCTCTGGTATTTCGAATATCCTGTCCTGTATCAAGGCCGCCAAATACTACGAAATGGATGAGAACGACATCATGATCACGGTCCTGACCGACTCGATGGAGCTTTATCGCTCACGCCTGCACGAGATGCACCAGGAATTTGGTGAATATTCCGAGCGCGATGCGGCCGCGGACTTTGCCCGCTACCTGTACGGACAATCTACAGACAATATGCTCGAACTCCGCTACACAGATCGCCGCCGCGTGCATAACCTCAAGTACTACACCTGGGTCGAGCAACAGGGTCGCACGTACGAGGAGATCCAAAAGCAGTGGTACGAGCCGAACTACTGGACCGATATCCAGAAACAAGCCGACGAAATTGATAACTTGATCATTGAATTCAATAAAGATGTGGGATTAAGTTAGAATACGGCCTTATCCGTGGCGGGTAGATGTACGTGTATCCGCCAAGTTTTTGTTGGAGAATGCCGTGAATCTCGAATACACGCCCTACGTCCTGCCGTTCATCATTTCGACCGCGATACTGCTTTCCTTGGGCATCTATGCCTTTCGCCTGAGGAAACGGATCTCCATTGCCGGGCTATTTTCCCTGCAGACCTTCGCCATGGCCATATGGGCTGCCTGTTACGGCATGGAACTGGCCAGCCCCACCTTGGAAGGCAAGATCCTGTGGGCGAAGATGAAGTACTTAGGCGCCACTACCGGTCCGGCCCTGTGGTTCATTTTTTCGTTGTACTATACCAACTATAAGCATTTGTTGACGCGACCCGTACAAATTGCACTCGCCAGTTTCGTGCTTGTCACCATTGTGGTCGTTTTTACAAATGAGTACCATCACTGGTATTGGACGGAGATCACGATGGAGGCCGGTTTTCCCGAGACTCTATCTGAACAGGGTTTCTTCTTCTGGATCTATGCCTTCTGCATGTATTCCCTGGTACTGGCCAGTGCGGTCATCTACTCCATGTATTTCCGAACAGTGCCTGTCTACGTTCGCAGGTCGTCCGCATTTATGATGGCGGGTACTTTCCTCCCGTTGGCGGTGCGCATTCTCGAGGACTTTGTCGGCTGGGATCCGTTCCCGCAGATTGATAACGTCATTCTGTTCCTGCTGCTCTCGGCCGTCCTCTATGCGATTGCGCTGTTCGGCTACAGCGCGCTCGAGATCCTCCCGATCGCGCACAGCCTGGTGGTGGAGAACATCAACTCGGGTATCATCGTGCTGGACGTGCTGGGGCGCGTGGTGGAGATGAACCCTTTTGCCAGGGATCTGATCGGCTCGAGACGTGATTCTGTTACTGGACAGCCATTGGAAGTGATCTGGACGCCGCGACCTCAGTTCCGTTATTCGCCGCAAATGAATGAACGGTCAGAGGAGGAACTGTCGATTGAGAGAGCCGGTCAAACGATGTTTTTCATAGTCCAGGTCTCGCCTATTCGAGATGAGCAAAATTATCTCATCGGGCATGTCATCAGCCTAGTGGATATCACCGACCGCAAACACGCCGAGATCGAACTGGCGCGGCTGGCGCGCACTGATATGCTGACCGGTGTGACTAACCGTCGGCATTTCTTTGAACTGGCCGACGTGGAATTTAAGCGCCTCAAGCGTTATGGTCATCCATTGGCGATCCTCCTGATGGATATTGATCATTTCAAGAGAATTAACGATACCCATGGTCATCAAGCCGGAGACTTTGTGTTGAAGTCCTTCGTGAGCACATGTCAAAAACACCTTCGCACGACCGATATCTTTGCACGTTATGGCGGCGAGGAATTTATCTGTCTGCTCTACGACGTGGATCACCAGCAGGCTTTGGAAACAGCGGAACGTCTCCACAAAGCAATTGCAGACACCCGTTTTGATTTTGCAGGAAAAAGAATTTCCGTGACGATGAGCATTGGGCTGGCTTTCGCGCAGGCCAATCAGACATTGGATGTTGTGATCACGCTGGCTGACCAGGCGCTGTACGAATCAAAGCACAATGGACGTAACCGAGTCACGACTGCAAATGCCGGATCCATTTCCTTTTTGGATGTAACCTCGCATCTTTCCTAACTTGAACCTGCTCCCCTCATCCTGACACGTATACGCGTCCCTTCCATGTGACTCCCTTACGCGAAAGCACATTCCACGTAGAGGTGAACATCATCGCGCCGAACACCGCCGCGCCGAGCGGTGTGGTGAGCGAGTACCACGGCGAAATCCCCATTTTATTGGCGATAAAGGATCGAGCATAGATCAGGTATGTCCACAACAAAAGGGACTGTACGAGGACGGTCAAAGCCATCCAGCCGCCACCCTTCAAATACCAATGCACTCCAAGGGCGGGCCAGACCGGCATAAACAGCGAAACGATCAAGGCGAGCCACGCGCCAAAAATCCCCAATGCCGTTAACGATGGTTGATCACGCAGGCCGAGATAGATATTCTTCGTCCAGCCTTCCCACATTTCAGTCAGGGAGGTGTACATGCGCGTACGTGCCATTTGCATGCCATCGGCAACAATCAGACGATACCCATTCCATTTGACCTGTTCTGCAATGGCCTTGTCTTCGACGATGCTGCCTTTGACGCTTTCATGCCCACCAATTGCATCATATACAACGCGTTTGACCAGAATGAATTGTCCGTTGGCGATGGCATCTTTGCGCTGGGGGTCGTTCACTTTGCGCGGAGAAAAACCGGCGGAAAGACCGGTCATCACGAGCGGCATCACCACCTTTTCCCAGAATGAGTCCATGATTTGAAATGTCATGATGGTGAACATATCTGCCTGAGTTTCAAGGGCTTTATCGTAACAGGAGGAAAGAGTCGGTGGCGAAATAAAGGTATCCGCGTCTATAAAACAAAGCCACTCGCCGTGGGCAGCCGCTGAAGCCTGGAACAAAGCATGGGGCTTGCCAGCCCAGCCTTTCGGCAGGTCCGAACCGCTGATTGGGCGCAGGCGGGAGTCCTGAGATGCAACCTCAGCCAGAATAGCAGGTGTCGAATCAGTAGAGCAATCATCCAAGACGATCACTTCAAAGTTCGGGTAATCCTGCGCAAGCACCGCCTCCGCACAGGCGCGGATATTGCGCTCCTCATTACGAGTCGGGATGCAAACGGAAAGGAGCGGCGCATGGATGGGGGGAGACACAGGCTCGACGACAATGTCGAGATGATATTGATTGTGAAGCCAGTGAACTATGAAAAGACCCACGATGAAGAAGATCGTGGAGATAATAAGATAGATTAGCATGTGCGTTGTGTAATGTATTACGTGATGTGGTAACGCGATACACTCAAGCAGTGCTCAGTTGACAACCCTGATTGTGCTGCCACGGTCAGACTTTTCAACTTCAATGCGAGTGGGAAAGGCATCCTTGAGTTCATCGAGATGAGTGATCACCAAAATCTTGGCAAAATCATGCCTCACGAGGTTGATCGCTTCGATCAGGCGTTGGCGTCCCAGGGCGTCCTGCGAGCCGAAGCCTTCATCGATCACAAGCGTTTGCAGGCGTGCGCCTTTTCGTTGTGCGAGAATTTCCGAGAGCGCCAACCGGATTGCAAAGTTGACGCGGAAAGCTTCACCACCCGAATACATCTCATAGTTGCGTGAACCAGCGCTGTCACTGATCTGGATGTCGAGTGTCTCTTTTAGTTCGTCGCGGCGCCTATCTTTGTATTCTGCCTGGGTAACAAATCGAACGGACATTTGACCATCGGTTAATCGTTCGAGCAACTCGTTAGCCTTTTCTTCTATTTCTGGCAAAGCCTGCTCGATCAACAGCGCTGGAACGCCATCCTTGCCGAAGGCACGCTCCAGCGTTTTGTGTTGCGCGATCTGCCGATGCAGTTCTTCCCGTTCCTTTTCAAAATCGGCTCGCCGGGTGCGCTGCGTTTTGAGAATATCCACACGTTGCTGAGCCCCGCCGAGTTGACTGCGGATCCTATTCTCATCTTCGCGCAGCCTGAATAATTCGCGCTCGGCTTCATCGAGATTCGGCGAGTTTAATTCGGCTGCGCTAAGGGTTTGAGCAGCGGCCTCATATTCCTCCCCTAATTGTTCGGTCTCCTCCTGCCGCATTTGTCTTTCCTGTTCGAGATTTTCAATTTCGCTTTCGATCTGCCGGCTTACTTCCTTAGCCAGTTTCAAGTTGTTCTGTACTTCCTCTGCACTGCGCAGTTCTTCCTCTCTCAAGCGCGCTTCATCATGCGAAGCCGCATCGTAGCCGAGCCTGGCAAGTTCCTTGTCAAGTTTGGCGAGCTGCTTTTGTTCGTCCACGGCATATTTGCCGCTTTCTAAAAACTTCTCTACTTCCTTCAAGCGTTTTTTGCCGGTAGCTTCCCACTCTTCTGCCAGGGCTTGCAATGTTTCCATCCGTTCCGTTCGTTGAGAGACTTCACTGACAAATTTCACGCGTTCGTATTCAGCGGGGGCCAATTTCATAATGTGTAAATCGTAACTCGTAATTTGCTGAGAAAGCTCGGCCGTCTCTCTTTGGTTTGCGCGGAATAGGTCGCCTTTTTGTTTGCCTTCCCCTTCCAACTGCTCGAGTGTGGACAGGCGATGTTCCTCACTCAATTCCTGACCGCATAATGGACAGGTCGCGCCGCCAGCCGACTTGAGCGTATCAATTCGTTCTTTCAGTTGATTCATGTCGACCTTCAGCGTATCATTTTCAACTCTCAAAGCGGCCTGCCGTTCACGTGCCGCGTTCCGCAAATTCTCTATTTCCGTCCGTTCAGCAATTCTGGCTTCCGCTTGCCGTAAGGCCGTTTCCGACTCTAGAATGCTATCTTTCAAACCCATTACCGCCGTCTGCTGGCCGCTCACTGCCTCTGCCTCTATCGATAAAGAGCGCGCTTCCTCTTCCAAACGTGCTTTCTCTACGGCAATTTTCTCCAGCAACGGCGCGCGGTTTTGCTCGTGCTCAAGAAACTCTATTGAGACCTTATCCCACGCGTTGAGTTCCTTACGTGCCTTCTGCCATTCTTTGTAGGCCGCTTCAATTTCCCTGGAGCGGTTTACAAGATCGGCATAAGAGGCACGGTCGGCTTGTTTGGTAGAGAGACGAGCCTCCAGGGCGAAAAGAGCGTTGCGCGAGCGTTCAAGGGCGGTTTCGAGCGTGGTGGTCAATTTCCGCTGCTCATCTAATATCGCTGCAGACTTTTTGAGGTTTTCCAGGATCAGTTCCTGCGCTCCACGCGCCGCCGCCAACTGCTTCAACGACCCCTGCAGCTCTTTCAACCGATTCTTGCGCGTTTCCTCCTCTCTTAGCTCCGCATCGATCTCTGACATCCGCCCATCGATTTCCTCCACGTCATGTTCAATGGCCCTTCTTCGCTCGGCAGTTCGATTCTTATATTCTTCCCATACTCCCAGACCAAGGATATTGCTCAACACTTCCTTGCGTTTCGTGGCGTTTTGCTGTGTGAATTGGTCGGCTTTGCCCTGCAAAAAGAAGGAGGCATTGACGAAGGTCTCATAATCAAGCCGCAACGTCTGTTCGATGCGCGCCTGGGTGTCGCGGGTGGTCTTCTCGGTGAGTGTTTTCCAGCCGTCATGGTTTTGAATCTGGAACTCCAGCACGGTGTTTTTGCCGCGCGGCAAGGTCCGCTGTATGCGGTAGGTATTTTGCTCATGGGCGAAGGTGAAAACGACCTCTGCCGCCTTCACATCCAGGCTGAGGTTGATCACATCACTGCTTTTGCCGCGCGCCTCCCCAAACAATGACCAGGTGATGGCATCCAACAGGGACGATTTACCCGCTCCGTTTTGTCCGGAGATGCAGGCCAGGTCAAAATGATTGAAATCCAGATCAACCGGATCACGATAGGATAGAAAACCTGCAATTCGTAGATGCTGAGGTATCATAACGAAGTGTACCCTTTCAAGGGTAACGTAGTGTATCCTGACGGTAGCAGGGCATACCGTGGGGGGTGATAGTGATGGATTATAATCTAACCATCATGGCTGAATCCTCCGAGGTGCGGGCGCGGCGACGTCTCATTTTGACCTCCATCATCCTTGCCACCATCCCCTGTTATTGCCTTGGCTTCATTGCAATCACGCTTCGACCAAATCCTTCCGAATTGACCATAACCCCAACTATGACCGTGACCTGGACGCCTACGGTTACGCCCACCAGCACGATCGCCACTCCAACCATCAGCATAACTCCATTGGTCATCACTGGCACCGTCACGAACACCATTACACCCTCTCCCACGTATACCCTCACACCATCACAGACCTTTACACCGTCTGCTACCTTCACGCCCTCTCTGACGCCGTCGCTAACGGCCTCCCCAACTCAAACGAACTCGCCAACGATAACACCGTCCGTCACGTTAACGCCTTCTCCTACGAGTACCCAAACTCCATCCCTGACACCTTTCCCCTCCAATCCCTAACATGACAGATATTCTTCCCTTCCTGAAATCCATGATTTCGGTTTCGGGTGTTTCAGGTTACGAAACCGCAGTGGCTAAAATCATTGAGGATAAATGGCGGCCGCTGGTAGATGAGGTGTCCTTGAGTCGGGTTGGTTCCCTGCATGGTCTCAAACGCGGCAATTCGGCGGATTCGAGCAAAAATTCTGGCAAAAAGAAGCAGCCCTCGATCTTGATCGCCACGCATATGGACGCAATTGGGATGATGGTATCAAAGGTCTCGGATGGCTTTTTGCATATCACAGCCGTTGGCGGTATCGACGTGCGCGTGTTGCCAGGCGCCTTTGTGACCGTGCATGCGAGCAACGCGGAGGAACTTCCAGGGGTTATTGCCATGCCTTCGGCAAAGCTGCTGCCTGAGTCAGTCAACGGTAGCGAGGTTCTTGCAATTGATTATTTGCTGGTAGATACGGGCTTAACGCCGCGGGAAGTGGAGCGCAAGGTCAAAGTCGGTGATCTCGTCTCTTTTGCAAATGAACCCATGGAGCTGGCCGATGAGGTGATCTCCGGTCATACACTGGACAACCGCTCCTCCGTCGCGGCGTTGACAGTCTGCCTGGAGGAATTGCAGAGCAAAAGCCATGTTTGGGATGTCTGGGCAGTGGCGACGGTGCAGGAAGAGACCAGTTATCTGGGCGCATACACATCCGCATTTGCGTTGCGACCACAGATTGCGATCGCCGTGGATGGTACGTTTGCCAAAGGACCGGGCGCCAATGGCTGGCAGACTCATCCGATGGGGAAGGGTGTCGGTATCTGCATGGGACCGAACATGCACCCTTATTTACACAAGAAACTCACCGACCTGGCGACGAAACTCGAGATCCCCTGGTTTTTGGATGTGACCAGCGCACACTCCGGCACAGACGCTTACCCGATGCAGGTCACGGCTGAAGGGATCCCAACCGCCTTGGTCGAATTCCCGATTCGTTATATGCATACGCCAGTGGAGGCGGTTTCGGTGAAGGATATTCGTCGTGCCGGGCGGTTGCTGGCTGAATTTATCGCGTCGCTGGAAGGCGATTTTGTCGATTCGATACTCTGGGAATGATTTTGGAATTGGTCAGCGTACTGGCAGATCGCGGGAGTACACCCGAACGGGCACACGAGCTTCCTGAATCCAGAATGAAATAGGAACTATGCCAACTTTTGGAAACGCTCAACTAAAATTACTGGAAAGACTTTGCAATGTCATCTCGATCTCAGGGGATGAGGGCGAGGTGCGCAAAATTGTATTGGAAGAAATCAAGCCGCACGTGGATGAGGTTCGGGTGGACGCGTTAGGCAATGTACTGGCAACGCGGCGCGGACGAGGCGCGAAGCGGATGCGCGTCATGCTGGATGCGCATATGGATGAAGTCGGCTTTATGTTGGTGGCTGATGATGGAGAAGGCATCTATCGCTTTGAAACGGTGGGCGGAATTGATGCACGGCATTTGCTCGGCAAGCAGGTCTATGTGAGCAAAGACTCTACACCGGGTGTGATCGGTGGCAAGCCGATCCACCTAATGGATAGCGGTGAGCGCACGCGCAAAGTCCCAGTGGACGGCTTGCGAATCGATCTCGGCCCATCGGGTAAGGCAAAGGTGGGTGATCGCGCAGGTTTTGCCACAAGGTTTCGTCGTGTGGGCCCGTCGATTCTGTCGAAGTCGATTGATGACAGAATCGGTGTTGCCACGTTGATTGAGTTGGTGAAAAACCAGCCAACAAATGTGGACTTATGCGCGGCCTTTACCGTTCAGGAGGAAATTGGCCTGCGCGGCGCGAGAGTTGCAGCGCAATATTTCAACCCTGACCTGGCCATTGCAATAGACTCAACCCCTGCCCATGATCTGCCTGTGCATAACGGCGGTGAGAATATGACCTACAACACGAAACTTGGGCTGGGTCCTGCAATCTATATTGCGGATAGCTCGACTCTGCACGACCCGCGGCTGGTGCGCTTTCTACAAGGCGTGGCCGAATCTGAATCGATTCCGTATCAGTTGCGCCAGCCAGGTGGTGGCGGCACGGATTCGGGCGCTATCCAGCGCGCGCTGGCTGGCATCCCAACAGTTTCCGTTTCTGTGCCACATCGTTACACTCATTCTCCCATGAGCATTTCGCGCGTGGACGATTGGAAGAATACACTGGCTTTGTTGCAGGCTGCACTCAAGCGAATGACGCCTGAGTTGATTGCGAAGAGATAATGTTTTCATCCAGTCAGGGACCTCTCTCGTGGACTGCCAATGTGGTAAATCCCTGACAGAACAGTTGAAATTTACAGGAATCTGCATGAATGGATTAATAACACTTGTCGGTGCCGGGGAATATTTGCCCGTAATGGAGTACGTTGATCGCTATCTGTTGGATAGCCTCAACGTTGGTACGCCGCGCGTGGTATGTTTGCCTACTGCGGCCGGGGAGGAAGGCTCTGAAAGCGTGAATCGCTGGTCGCGCATGGGCGTGGAGCATTTCAAGAAGCTTGGCGCGGATGTGACTGCTTTGCCCATTATTGACAAAGTTTCTGCCAACGACGAACAGTTTGTATCGAAGCTGGAGAATGCCGATCTGATCTATTTCTCAGGTGGCAACCCAAGCTATCTCTATCAGACTATGAAGGGCTCGCGCGCCTGGGCTGCCATGCAGAAGGCCTGGAGCAATGGCGCGGTTTATGCCGGCTGTTCGGCGGGTGCGATGATTCTAGCGAATCGTATTCCCAGTTTTCGCTTGTTTAACACCGCGGAGGGCTTTGGCCTTGTGCCGGCGCAATTTATCCTGCCGCACTTTGATGCTATTCCAATAATGTTTAAGCCATTAGTGTCGGCGTTGAAGACACAGCTTAAAAAAGGCGAACGTTTGCTTGGCATCGACGAGAACACTGCGTTGATCGGTCAATTGGGCGGTGAGTGGAAAGTGATGGGTCAAGGCAAAGTACATGTGTTCATGCGTGATGGAAAAAAGACGTACAATCATGAGCAGACGTTCCAGTTGTAAGGAGCATTAAACGTGAGTCATTCGAACTCTCCAACCAGGAACGTACAACGATGAAAAAACTCCTCAAACGGCTTACCGAAACCTTTGGGCCTTCGGGTTACGAAGATAACGTCCGCGAACTGGTGCAGGGCGAAGTGCAGCCACTGGCCGATGAAATTAGAGTGGACGCGCTTGGGAGTCTGATTGCGCGCAGACGGCCGAGCCCGAGAGGGCCAACGAAAGACACAAGGAAAATCATGATTGCCGCTCATATGGATGAGATCGGCCTGATGGTCAGTCATGTGGATGAGAACGGCTTCGCCCGCTTCTCACCGGTCGGTGGTGTATTTGGCAAATACGTGCACGGCGGACGCGTCCGTTTCTTGAACGGAGTATCAGGTGTGATCGGTTATGACCGCGTCGAAAAAGTTCATGAGGCTCCGCCGCTTGAACAGGTTTTCATTGATGTCGGTGCGACCAGCCGGAAGGATTGTCCGGTTAGGGTGGGCGATGTGGCGGCGTTTGATCGTCCTTATACCGAATTGGGCAATCGCCTCGTCGCCAAATCAATGGATGATCGAGTGGGCGTACTGGTTGCTATCGAAACGTTGCGCGCACTCAAATCCACACCGCATGATGTTTACTTCGTGTTCACCACCCAGGAAGAGGTGGGCGTGCGCGGTGCCCGCGCCTCTGCCTTTGGGATTGACCCTGATGTAGGCATCGCGATAGACGTCACACCCGCCGCGGATACGCCAAATGCCGTAAAGATGGAAATGGCTTTGGGCAAGGGTCCGTGTATTAAGATCAAGGATGCAGGCGCGATATCCGATCCGCGTGTGGTGCAGTGGATGATTCAGGCCGCTGAGAAAAACAAGCTCCCTTATCAGCGTGAAGTTTTGCTGTTCGGAGGCACCGACGCCCAGGCTATTCAGGTCGCGAGGGCAGGTGTACCAGCCGGCTGTCTTTCGATTCCCGTGCGCTACGTACATTCACCTTCTGAAATGGTGGATTTCGAGGATGTGCAGAACTCGGTTAAATTGCTGACCGCGATTCTGCGCACGCCAATTGATGTACCGCTTGTCGTCTAAATCACTAAAAACTGGAGCATTTTGCGAATCAAGTTTTCAAGGCCTAATTTGGATTATTATGCAGCACTGTGCAGGATGATTCCCAAAGTTTTACGTATCGTATATCTGTTACTCCTCCTTTCTCTCGTAGGATGCGCAGATCTCGCCTCGCTTCTTTCTACGCCGACATCTGCTCCGACCTCTCAAACCACAACGGTCCCTGAAACCGCCACTCCTGCGACAACTACTCCCCCGTTCGTTGTGGAGCCGCGGATACTGCGCGTATGGCTTCCGCCGCACTTTGACCCCAATGCCGACACAAATGCTGCACAACTACTCAGGCAACGTCTTGCAGAATTCCAGGCCTCGCAGCGTGGTCTGAGGATTGAGGTTCGCGTCAAAGCGGCGGACGGCAAGGCTGGACTACTCAATTCACTTTTGGTTACCAACGTTGCCGCACCTGCCGCCTTGCCTGACCTCATTGCCTTATCGCGCGTGGATGTGGAGTCAGCTGCCAGCACCGGGCTCCTGCGCCCGATGGATGGATTATCCACCCTGCTGGATGACCCCAACTGGTATCCCTTTGCCCGAGAGTTGGGCCACATCCAAAATATTGGCTATGGCCTCCCCTTTGCGGGTGACGCGCTGGTGCTGATTCATCGTCCAACTCTTGAGATAAATTCCTGGGAGGATATTCTCTCCAGTGAAGAGCCGTTACTTTTCCCTTCGGATACTTCGCGGATGTTGGCGCTGCTCTCAATCTATGTTTCTGCGGGCGGAAGGCTCATCAATGAACAGGGTCTGCCCACCCTTGAGGAGCAACCGCTCACCAAAGCATTGACTCTCTTCCAAAGCGGCATTGAAACCGAAACTTTTTCGCCATCCCTGGTTGAATCGACTGGCAATCAAGAATCGATTCAGGTCGATGACACAGGGATGCTCCTGAATTGGGCTGTGAATGAGTGGACCAGGGGAGAAAATGTCATGCAACCAGTTCCTGGTTTGGGAGCAGCCCCACATGCTTTTGCAAATGGGTGGATGTGGGCCTTGGCCGGGTCAAACTCTGAAAATCAGCAGGTGGCAACAGAACTGGCTGAGTTTCTACTGGAAGATATATTTCTCAACGAATGGACGCGTGAATCAGGTTATCTCCCAACACGCATTATGCCAGCCAATGACGAAAATGCTGAAATAAACGCGGTGCTTGAGTCCGCGCAGGTACTTCCTTCTAGCGAAGTCGTTTCTACGTTGGGACCGATTCTTAGTCAGGCGGTGAGCAGGGTGCTGAATGGCGAGCCGGTGGACGTGGTCGTGCAAAGCGTCATGGAACAGTTCCAATGATGGCGTGGTAAACAAGATGTCTGATTGGAAACGAGCGACAAAGGAAGTCCCATTGGATGGACTGCGGCCAGAGATGGTGACGGCTATCAAGAATCATCTTGAACCATTTAACCTTGGTCCAATTTTGTCAGACGCGCTCATGGTAATGCAGACAGATTCTGCAAAGATCAAAAAGCGACTTTTTGGAAGCGCTGAGACTGTATATATGGGTGCCGTACTGACACCCGGCTGGCTGATATGGGCCATCAGTGGAACAAAAACACAAACGACGGTGTTATCGGCACAGTTGAAGGACGTTGTAGTACAGGATTATGCCCAGACACAATTTGCGAAAATGATCCCGGATATGGGCATTCAAATCAGTGGAAGGTTTACGGATACATCCGAAAGTGTTTCAGCCTTTATTGGATTGGATGATAGCAGTGCGGGAAGAAAATTTAGAGAATTATTAATTCAAGCCGTGCAGGACGCTAAGAAATAATTATTTATACTTCAGCACACCTGATATATCAGAAATCCAAGGCCTGGCGGTTTACCGGGCCTTGGATTTAACTCGTCGGTTTTGCATGATCCAGCTCTCCATTAGCGAAGCGTTCTAAACCCAGGCCCATAACATCCATAATCCTGTAATAACAAGCCCAATTATGAACCGCACGCCAAACGCCCAACCCCAGCCGATCATGTAAGCTTTCGTAGATTGCCAGGCTTCATCGCGGTCTTGACGTCGTCTGAGTTCTGCGAGGAATAATCCCACTGGCGCGGCGACCAGGCCTATCAAAGGGGTGAAGAAGAGGCTGGCGATAATACCTGCTGCAAAGGCAAAAAGAATGGAACTCCACGGGATGTAATGGTTACGCATTTTGCTGGCAATGATGATGTTGTCTACGATGCTCCCACCGATCATCAAGAAGGTAATGATGCCGAAAAGTACCCAATCCCAAGTGGTCATATTGCCTGCCGCATTCTGGATCAGTGCATAAACCAGTGTGCCCAACCACATGACGACAAGACCAGGGAATACGGGCATTACCAGTCCGATCAGCCCGACCAGTAATACAAAAAGCGTGAATATTTCAAGAAAGATCAGGAATGTCGATTGAAACCAGTCAGTCATAGTTCCTACTGTGCTCTGTCAGGAGCTTTCCTGAAGGCTGCTGCGCAAAGCCCCTGACAGAGCGTGAAATTTAGGGTTTGATCACTTCCACGCCGCCCATCCATGGGCGAAGAACTTCGGGGACAACGATCGAACCGTCGAGCTGTTGATTGTTTTCGATCACCGCAATGAGTGTACGGGGCAACCCCAAGCCGGAACCATTGAGTGTATGGACGAGACGGGCTTTGCCTCCATCCGCGGGCCGATACTTGATATTCGCACGCCGCGCCTGGAAGTCGCGAACGTTTGAGACCGATGAGACTTCCAGCCACTCATTACAGCCTGCCGCCCAGACTTCGATATCGTAGGTGATGGCTGAGCCAAATCCGATATCACCTGTGCAGAGTTGTTTGACTCGATAGGTCAAGCCCAGGGCCATACAGGTTGCCTCAGCGTCTTCACGCATCTTCTCCAATAAGGCATCCGACTCCTCGGGCCGGGCGTACATGTACATCTCGACCTTATCGAATTGATGGCCACGCTTGATGCCGCGCACATCGCGTCCAGCGCTCATCTTCTCGCGCCGGAAACAGGGCGTATAGCCCGTGTACAACAACGGCAATTGTGTTTCATCCAAAATTTCGCCCATGTGCAAGCCTGTGAGGGGTACTTCGGCCGTCGGTACGAAATACAGATCTTCTTCATGATCCTTATAAAGATTATCGGCAAACTTTGGCAACTGTCCTGCGCCGAAGACCGTTTCTGTACGGACCATAAAGGGCAAATATTTTTCCGTATAGCCCTGCCGGATGTGCAGATCGAGCATAAAGGCGATCAGGGCACGCTGCAGCCGCGCTCCAGGGCCGCTCAATACATAGAAGCGTGAACCCGTGATCTTGGTGCCGCGCTCAAAATCAATGATGCCCAGTGCCGGGCCGAGATTCCAATGGGCTTTGGGTTCGAAATCAAATTCCGGGAGCTGGCCGACGGTACGCAGGATGATGTTCTCTTCTTCAGATGCGCCCACTGGCGTGCGTTCGTCCGGGATGTTAGGCAGGGCCGCGGTCAGGGAAGTTAGTTCAGCCTCCACGTCGGCCACTTGCTTATCGAGCGCGGTGATTTTGTCACCCACTTCTCGCATAGCTGCAATCTTCTTTTCTCGTTCCGAAGCGTCTTTCACACCTGCACTTGCGCCAGGTGCAGGTGTTTTCCCGATCTCTTTAGAAACCGCATTTCGCTCGGCTTTCAACCGTTCGACCTCGGTGAGCAGAGCACGCCGCTTTTCGTCCAGCCTGAGAATGTCATCCACAGGCGAAGAGGCCAGCTGGCGGTTTTGAAGCGCCGTACGGATCAAGTCCGGCTTTTCGCGGATAAGGTTGATATCTAACATGTTGCACCTCCGATGTGCTTTTGGAGTTTGTTTGGAGTGTACCGACAAGCCGCTGACGTCCGCCAACGGACTGATTCCATAAACAACTCCAGAAATAGAATACGCCCCCAGTCCATTTGCAGGACGAGGGGGCGTCTCGTGGTGCCACCTGCTTTTGCCGCCTATGTCCCTTTCCTTTAGGGAGAAAGAGTAGGGCAGCCTCAGACTTGCGCTGTAACGGGCGCTCACGTCCCTCTTACGGCTGCGCTGATCTTTGCGCGCCCCTACGAGGGCGATAAGGCGAAGGGGATTTCTCTATTTGGCTGACCATCTCGCACTGGCCGATGGCTCTCTGAACAGTTGCATAGATACTTATCTTCGCGCTGTCTTATTGACAGTGATTATACACTCCCCGAGGAGGGTGTCAAGCGAGATAAACAATTTATAATGCTTGCATCTCAAATGACTAGGTGATGCCATGTTATCAAGGATGCGTGACTACCAAATCTTGAATACAAACGATATAAGAATAATCGTCAAACGAGCACAGGATGGCATTGAAAGCCAATTGCTGGTCATTCAAACCCCATTTGGTTATCGCCGCGCGGCGGATCTGTTTCGTCCGGAGGGAGAAAGCGATGGATCGCTGGCTGCCATTCTTTATGTCCATTGGTATGAGCCGGAATCACATGACTCGAATCGTAGTCAATTTGTGGAGGAGGCTAAGGAAATGGCACGCGGTGGCGCCGTCTGTCTTTTGCCGGAAACGTTATGGTCTGACGCGGATTTCTTTATCAAACGTACACAGGCAGACGATGAGCAGAATTCCATTGAAGAGGTTGTGAATCTTCGCCGCGCCATGGATTTGCTTTTATCTCAGCCAGAAGTCGATTCGAGACGATTCGCTTACGTGGGCCATGATTTTGGAGGGATGTATGGCGTGCTTGCCGGAAGTTTGGATCAACGGCCCGCTCATTATGTGATCATGGCGGCAACGCCTCGTTTCCCGGACTGGTATTTGTATCTGCCCAAATTAGAAGGAGAGGCGCGTGAGGCTTTTCTCCGGCAAATATCTCCGGCGGATCCGATAACTCATATCCCTAACCTTTCTCCAGCTTCTGTGTTTTTCCAGTTTGGCACGGATGACCGACATGTTCCGAAGGAACGCGCTCAGGCATTTTTCGCATCCGCAAAAGAGCCAAAAGCCATGCACTGGTATGAATCAGGTCACGGTCTCAACGATATCGCGACGGCAGATCGAAAAACATGGTTGAAGGAAAAGCTTGATCTTAGTGGGTAGGCGGTACCATAAATCAGGTAGGGTAATTTTCTATATACGAGAAGTAGGTTTCCGCTGAGTCTCAGGTGTTGATTTCCATCCAAACCTTAAAGGTTGTGGTATATTTTTAAGCGAGGAGTCAACCATGAACGAACGCATTTTGATCATCGAAGACGACCAGCAGATTTTGAAATTGCTCCAAAGGGGACTATCGTATGAGGGCTATACCGTAGACACGGCAACAGATGGACGTATGGGTTTGATTCTGGCGCGTGATCACACGCCTGACCTGGTGATCTTGGATTGGATGTTGCCAGGCATGGATGGTCTGGAAGTGTGCCATCGTTTGCGCACCGGCGGCTCGATCCCTATTTTGATGTTGACCGCAAAGGATACAGTACAAGACCGCATTCAAGGCCTGGATGCGGGCGCCGACGATTACATGATAAAGCCGTTCAATCTGGATGAATTGCTTGCGCGAGTGCGGGCCTTGCTACGCCGCACGCAGCCAGAGCGAATCCCAGTCCTGAAATTTGCCGATCTCTCACTGGATACCGGGTCGCGCCAGGCCACCCGCGGTACTCGGTCGATTTCTTTAACGGCCAAGGAATACGAATTGTTGGAATTGTTTCTGCGCCATCCCAAGCAGGTATTGACACGCGAAGTGATCTTCGACCGTGTTTGGGGATATGACTTTGGCGGTGAGAGCAATGTATTGGAAGTGTATATCCGCTACCTGAGGCAAAAATTGGAAGGGGAAGGCGAGATCCGCCTAATTCATACCGTACGCGGCGTAGGATATGTGTTGAGAGAAAATCCGTAATACAAACCCATAAATGGATATTTCTCTACGTGCGCGCCTGACCTTCATCTACTCTTTGTTGATGGGGACGATTCTGTTGGTGTTTGGTGTGGCGGCGTATGCAGTGGTTAATAACGTACTACTGAGCCGTGTGGACGATGCATTGGCAGATGTATCTGGCAAATTTATCAGCATCGCCCAGGTGGATTCTATCGAGGAAGTAAATTTCGTCTCGGCGCCCTCCAATATGGAGGCCGATGTCAGTGTGCAAATTTGGGGGCTGGACGAAGAATTGCAGGATAGTTTTGGACCCCTGGGTCGGAATCCCCTGCCATTTGATCCTTTCAATCGGCGGGCGAATCGGCCTATCTTTCAGGAAACAAATTTGGGCGGCTTAAACCTGCGGGTGTTGAGCATTCCCCTTGAGTATAATGATAAGCGTGTGGCAGTCATGCAGATTGCTTCACGTCTGGATACGGTCGCCACGGCGCGTAATTATATGGTGACGGTCATGTCCGTGATCTGGATTTATGGGGTGATTATGGCGGGCGTGGCATCGTCGTTCACCGTGGGACGGGCTCTCGAACCGCTCAAGTCGATTGTGGAGACAGCCGAACACATCAATCGTGCCGACGATCTATCCAGACGCATCCCGGCGCAGGACGCAGACGAGGACGAAATTGGCGGGTTGATAAACACCTTCAATCAAACGCTAGAACGTTTGGAAACGCTGTTCCTTTCACAGCAACGTTTTCTGGCCGATGTGAGCCATGAATTACGCACGCCGCTCACGGTCATCAAAGGGAATGTGGATTTGATGAGGCGGATGAAACAGTTTGATGAAGAATCCCTCACCAGCATTGATCAGGAAGCCGGACGTCTCACGCGCATGGTGGGCGGGCTATTGATGTTAGCACAAGCCGAATCTGGAAAATTGCCGTTGGCCCTGCGCCCTGTTGAATTGGATTTGCTGTTAACTGAAGTTTTCCAGGAGATGCATATCCTGGCAGGTAACAAGGTACGTGTTCACCTCAACGAGATAGATCAATTAATGGTGAATGGGGATCGGGATCGCCTGAAACAGGTATTGATCAACCTGGTCGCCAACGCGATTCAGTACACCCCTCAAAACGGGGATGTGTTCCTCAGCTTGTCGAAAGTAGGAGAGCAGGCACGTATCCTGTGTCGAGATACTGGCCCTGGCATCACTGCCGAGGACCTGCCGCATATCTTTGAGCGTTTTTATCGGGCTGAGAAATCCCGCACGCGCGGCAAATCCACGGGGTTTGGGCTGGGCTTATCCATTGCCAAGTGGATCGTCGAGCATCATGGTGGACGGATCGAGGTCAATTCGAAAGAGGGACAAGGTACCACCTTCGCGATCTGGCTGCCACTTCGAACGGTGTAATTCTGATATCAGGGGGCGATGCCCAATCGTTCGGCGGCCTGCCTGCACAAACCAGCGCCGTATCTTCGATACCATTCATCCAGCATAGTGCTGGTCGTTCTTCCGTTGCGAGCGTCTTCATAAATGGGCATGCCGAAGTACACATATCGTTTGGTCTCTGCCGACCATAACCATTCAGAACGCGTAATCACGCCGATGCCGCCGTTATATCCGGCCAGAGCCAGGCGTGGATCTCCATTAGCGGTTGTGAGCGAGCGGGCCAGATAATTCAGACCCCGCAGAGCGTTTGTTTCGGGATCGTATCCGTTTTCACCAAACAAAAAGTGAAATGGCATCACCTGGAACAGCCCTTTTGCGCCGGCACGCGAGAGGGCGCGTGGATCGCCGCACGATTCGATCTGCATAACCACCGCTGCCAGATTTGGGTCAAGGGAGGCAGTATTGGCCCATTGGATCAGGTGGCTTTCCCAGAAGCGCACTTCGGGAGTGAAAATGGGTGACAAGGTCGATGAGCCTGAAGGGCCGATATTGGCTGGCATCCCTGGTGCGGACGCGACAACAGGAACGGGAGCGGCCAGGCCAAGCGCGGTGATAAGGCCAACGATCAAAAATACTCCCAGTATGGAAAGCGAATAAACAGACAAACAGCCGCTTCCATTTTCGGTGGACGCGGCTGTTTGCCAGTCGTCTTGAGTCATGGAGCGAGCACGGGACATAGTTGGGTTCCTTAATTTAATTTTTAGGGACCCGAGCTCGAAACGAGTTCGGAATATTATGTTTGCGGATTGTCAGATGCCGAAGGCAAGTCCGACAAATTTATGCATCAAGAGAGCGATCGTTTGTCTGTCCGTTATAGGGATGATAAGTAGGTTCGGGTCGTGCAAATGAAGTTTGTTGCATGGTGGGCTTGGGAGCTGGCGAGACTGGACGGTAGGTATTCATTCCCTGAGCCTGTATGGGCCGATTCAACGTGGAGGCCGGCCGTAAAACAGCCTGCGATTGCTGATTGAGGGGGCGATAAGTCTGTTGCTGTTGAACAGGGCGTGGGCCGCTTTGGTACGACCGTTGTGACTGCATGCTGAACAGGCGGTCACCAGCAATGGAAAACGTACCAATGATCAACACGCGAATCAGCAAAATCATCGCGGCTACAAAAATGGGGACAATTTTCGTCATTGTTTCATTGCTGACGATTGCACCTCCCGACTGGCTGGCATGATTGACGATTGCCACTGAGACGCCCCACCAGGTCAGCATCGCGTTGAAGATGGCTGCCAGAAGCCAGGCACCGAACAGATAATACACTTCTTTGGGTTCATCGGCACCCTGTTCGGGAGTGAAGATGCGGGCGATTCCGGCAAAGTCCATGCCGCAGAAAGCAATGGCCAGGATGGTTGCCCAGCGCATTCCAGCAAATGCCAGATTACCCAAAACATCCGTCAATGCGAACTGAGTCGTGCTGAAGTTGAATATCTCAAATGCCGCCAACGCGCCGATGATCATTAGACCCCAGGCTGCGCCGCGATTGAAACGGCGTCCACGAAATAGAGCGGCAAGTCCATCTCCGACATTTCTACGGTAAACAGTCATCTCGACCTCCTTTGTCGAATGGTTGACAACTGAGGCGATTGTAGAACGAATGTTCTAAAAAGTCAAGGTTTGCGCAGGAATTTCAAGAGGTCAGAATTCTTGCAAGTCCGTTACTTTCCGAAGTAATCTTTCATGGGAGTGAAGTAAAAATCTTTCCAACCCTGTTTGTATGAGCTAGCACTTTCAGGCGGCAATCCAGTGTGGGTGAGGGTGACCTTTGTCCCGTTTTTGACCTGCTCAAGCAAAACCTCCAGTCGAGAATCCGGCGCCTCGTCTGGGAATTCAGATGTCCGCCACGCTTGCACGATACGCTGATCCGGTTCGAGTTCCAGGGTCCGTCCGAAGATATATCCAGCCCAGGCTGTAAAACTTCCGCCTACTTTCCCGCTCACTCTTGCAACGCTACCTGTCATCGCGGTGTGACCCTTCGTGCTGAGCCAGGCCCTATAAATCTCCTCAGGAGTCGCGGGGATGACGGCTGAAACCTTGAAGCCGTTTTTCATCACGCCCTCTGCACTTTATTCGATGCATACAGCGCATTTGAAATTCCTGCGGCCAGCCGCGCGTTGTTCAGAAGCAGGGACAAGTTTGCACGCATCGATTTGCCCTGGGTCAATTCATTTATACGGGATAATAGAAACGGCGTGATGGCCTGTCCGTGGATGCCTTGTGCATGCGCTTCACGATTTGCCTGCTCGATATACGGTTCCATTTCCGTCTTTGAAATTGCCGCTGCTTCGGGGACCGGATTCGTCACAAGGATCGCACTCTGCAAACCGCTGTTCCAATGCGCATGCGCAAACTGCACAATCTCCTGCGGTGTATCCAGCCGCGCGCTTACATCGAGGCCGCTTTCGCGTGAATAGAACGCGGGGAATTCTTCTGTGCCAAAACCAATGACAGGCACGCTCATCGTTTCAAGGTATTCGAGGGTCGCAGGCAGATCTAGAATTGCCTTTGCGCCCGCGCAAACGACAATCATGGGTATGACTGCGAGCGCCTGCAAATCCGCTGAAATATCGAAGGCTCCAGCTCTGTGCACTCCACCGATTCCGCCTGTGGCAAAGACTTTGATGTTTGCACCTTTGCCGGCCAGCATGGTGCCCGCCACGGTTGTGCCTCCGCAAGCCTTTTTCGCGATGACCGTTGCAAAATCACGCGGCCCTACTTTGTAAACATTCTCTTCGTTGGCCAGTCTTTCTAATTCCGCGTCATTCAAGCCCACGTGTAATTTTCCATCCAAAAAACCGATTGTGGCTGGGATGGCGCCCGCCTCACGGACAGTCCGCTCCATATCACGAGCCAACTGCAAATTATGCGGGCGCGGCAGGCCATGTGTGAGCACGGTCGATTCGAGGGCAACGATGGGTTTTCTTATCTTCATTCCATCCCTGATATCGGTTGAATAATTGATTGTTCGTTGATCCATTAAATGTTATTTTCTCTATATCTGTTATCGTCCCGCCCAGTGCCTGAGTCCCATTTGATTATTGATATAGGTGATCGCCTCTTCAATGACTGCTGGAACCGCTTCGTTCTTCGCTTTCATGAATTGGACGGCCTCAAGCAGCTGCTTACGATATTCCAATAAGAGCTTGCGCATGGTGGCACGCAGGTCTGCGTCGCTTCCGAAGTCCCTGACCCTCTGATCTGCTGCATCGTTGATTCGTTCGTTGACGCGCCGTGTTAAGTCAGTCAGTGCGTAGTTTCCACTCAGCATATCCAGCATGTCCTGGTCGCTGAAAACAAGGTCATCTTCCAGTTCCTGGTCTCTTTCTCTATGTTTCGTGTCGGATCTTTTTGGCAGTGGCTTTTTATAGAATTGCTTTTTCGGCAAGCCTGTGATCTCTTCATAGGCGTCGATGGGAACGCTGCGAATCAACGCCTCCATTTTTTCGAGCATAGCCTGGCTTTCCGCTTTGTTCATGGCCTCCTGGCTACCATTCCTCATGTTTTCCTGGCTGAGCTTCCAGGCTTCCAGATGCTTTTCTGAGACAATCTGGATCTCTGGCGGGGTTTTCCAGGTGCCCACACCGATCCAGTGCAATTCCACGCCGTTGTTTCTCGCACTCTTCGTAAAGTCCTCGGCAAACTGCGAGAACAGGCTGGTGATCTGGTGACGCGGTGTGAACTGTGGTGGTGGTTTGAGAGCAGGGGTCTTGGCTTCTTCATCGGGTTGGGTGAGCCGCCGGAGCTGTTCGGCGATCAATTCCTCACGTTCTTTGGCCTTCTCAATTTCAGGCAGGCCAACGCTTGCCAGATACTCGGTCAGGCTTCGTTCGCTCATAAATCCGCCCAGCCGACTGCGAATTAACCCAATCATATTATTGACCCATGAAAACTCGTAGGCAGAGGGTTCCTTTTGATCGGGTGTCACTCTGGATACTGATTTATAAACGATCCGTTCAATCGCATCCCTGCCAAAGGGGTAGGGGAACTCGGCAGATGGCTGCGAATTTTCGCCTCGGAAAATGCTAAACATCAAGCGGACATCGGTGGCCGTAATGGGGATTCCATCCCGGCTGCGACCTCTCACGGACTGTGATTTACTATCCTGATCGCGCAACTCCACATAATGATCGCGAATATCGATCGCCTGACGGAACCGCTCGAATCCCTCTATGGTTGCCCTGCCGCCGAGTTCCCTGCCCGTAGGACCAATCACATGGGTTGTGCCATCTGCTCTCTCAAAGAGCGCCACCGAATCCAGGTCCACGATCACTTTACCGGGTCCACCAATCAAATAGTTGGAGGATTCAAGGTGTGGGTCGCCAACCCTGCCTTGGGAGATTCGCATCGTTTCATCGCTGCCAGAAAGAGCCACTTCCCACACAAAGCTGCGAGCGATCGCCACATCGTCCAGTTCGAAAATATCCGCTAGGTAAAGCGCAGCCAAATGCAGGGCAATGAAGAAAGGCGCCAGGAAAATCGGAAAGTACTGGAACACGCGAGGATCCGTGAACGCCTGGAATGCGAACGTAAGGAACTTTGAAAAAGGCTCACCCTGATACGCTCTGGCATAGTCTGGCTTCAGCAGGTAGGAAAAAACCTCGGTTAAGTAGCCAGCCCACAGGCCGGGGGGATAATAATTCAAACAGATCAGGATGCCCGACAGCAGGAAAAGGATCGTAAGATTCCGCATGCGACGCTGGGCGCGTTCGGGGCGCAAATCGAACAGCCAATTCAACAGGGAATTGATGAAGCGGTCGAATAGTTCCCCAAACAGGCGGCGCTCCTTTTTCAGAGCACTATCAACAGGCGGTTGCGGCGATGGCGACGCGGTCATTTGCCGTTAAACTCCATCCACTTGATGATCGCTTCAAAGGTTTCCTGTTCCTCGACCATGCGTTTGCGCAACTGTTCATTTTCGAGAATTATGGCGCGTGAACGCATGATCAGAGTCTTCAGGGTTTCCGGCGCTCCTTCAGGCTTCTTTCTTAGAAGATCAATGCTCAACTTCTCCGCGTATTGGCGAATGGCCTGGTCCTGCCCGGCTGTTTGAGTGATGTTGAGTCTGCGCTCGATCTGTTTCTTTTCTTCCTCTGCCCTTTTCAACCAGCTTGCGGACCAGCGGTTGATGATGGTCTCATCGATAGTTGGGTGGAATCGAATGTTGCTGATGCCTACACCCAAAACTTTCAGCCCGCGGCTTTGAAGTAATTTAAACTCCGGGCTGGGAATAGTTCCAATGCCGCGTACACCCTGATCGTCGAAAACGTCCACTTCCGGCTGGGTGAGACGCGCCTTGACCATGTCCGTAATCACTTGAATGGCAGTTTTCTTTGGCAACTCTTCCATGTTGGCTTGAGGAGTGGGAGACGCATAAGGCGCCACAGGTAAAGCGGGAACAACCTTTTTTTTCCCATCGAACCAATTAATAGCACGGTCCAGGAGCTTATTGATTTCACGTAACATGGCAGTGAGGTTAGCCTCTATGCGGCCCTGACCAGGGCCAATTTGCAGCTGTTGAGTGAGAGGATCGATCTCCTCCTCGATGATTTCAGCCGGAGCAGGCAGAGGCGGTGGGACGGGTTGTTCGGGCTTGAATAGTTCATCCAGTGTGAACTTTGCAGCGTATTCACGCCAGACATCCACAGCCAACTGGGCCGGGAGCTGATTCCAGGCCACACGATGACGCGGCATATCTGAGCTGATGTTGGGATTTATGCCCTCACCCAGGATTGCCTTTTGAATGGCTTCCTGATCGGTCTTCTCATTGGCCTTGTCTTTCTTGATAATCCCGGTTCGATAGCCAAACCGTGACCCGGCCTGGCCTTCCCTTGGAAAACCTGTGTTGACCCTGAACGTGACCGAGATATTAGGCACCACTTCGATGCCATCACGCGTCCAGGCACTGACCTGCTTGCGACGATCCTGAACCTGTTCGTACTCACTATATTCAACGCCGTTTTGAGGGTCGAAGGGCTTGTCCGATTCGCGTGGACCCACAGACTGATTCTGGATGTGGAGGTCCACGGTGCCAGCAATGAATTCTCCGCCGTCCATAAAATGTACTCCCGGCCCCATCGTCTGGCGGATTTTTACAGCGGTGCGTGTAACCGCCGCACTGGCTGAATCAAGCCACACAACACCGGGTCCGCGTTTGTGTCGTTCGCCAGAGTGTTCCTTGATCACCCCGTTCTCGATAAACAATGTGGGGCCATGACCACCCGTCAGATACGCGAGCAGGCGCTCTACGATTCTCTGGCGATCACTCGAGGTGCGCACAGGTAGGACGAACTGGGCGAAGAAGGCCGTCCAAATCAGGAGCAGAAGTGGAAAGATGCACGCAAGGTCGATCAGAATATAAAGGAGACTAGCCTGAACGCCCCCCAGGCGCAGAATTTGCCAGCCGTATAAACCCAGCAGAATCACCAGCCAGACGGCGATATAAAACCATGGTCGCTTGGTAATCGGAGTATCATCCATGCAGGGTGAATTTTATAACAAAAGTACCCATTGCGCTACGGCTCGTAAAGTAAAATGGGCCACATGTTACAGGTTGAATTTCACTGCCACACGCATGCTTCCGCTGACTCCCTGACCCGCCCGCAGGATCTCATCGCAACGGCCCGCCGCAAGGGAATTGACCGCCTCATCGTCACCGATCACAACACGATTGCTGGCGCGCTGGAGGCTCAGGCTGTAGACCCTGAACTCGTCATTGTGGGAGAGGAGATTATGACAACTCGTGGCGAGCTCCTGGCTTCCTTTGTGTATGAGAATGTTCCGGCGGGCCTGACACCGCAAGAAGCCATTCAGCGATTAAAAGCTCAAGGCGCGTTTATCAGTGTGTCGCATCCGTTCGATGTATTGCGCGAAGGTCACTGGAATGAAGGAGACTTACTCGAAATCCTTCCGTTTGTGGATGCAATCGAGGTGTATAACTCCCGATGCCTGTTTCTCCACTACAACCGTCGGGCGCGTCAACTCGCGGAAAAGCACAATATAGCTGGCACGGTCGGCTCGGATGCCCATACACTGTTCGAGGTAGGGAGAAGTGTCCTTTTGCTGGAGTCGTTCGAAGGTCCGGAGACGCTGCGGGGAGTCATCCGCCGGGGCGTACCGCAGGTTAAATGGTCGCCGCCATGGGTGCGGCTCGCCTCACGGTATTCTTTCTTCCATAAAAAATTGAAAAGTTCTTGAAATGTATCCAGTGGCCTTCCACGGCATAAGGGGAATATAATGAAACTATGTCCCTGGAATTCTTTTTCAATTCGGGTTCGGTCGCTGGACTCACACGACTCGTGTTGAGCGCGGTCATCATGGTAATCTTGTTGCGGGGAAAAACTCGAACAGCCCAATTGTTGGGGATCACATTTGCGGGCGCAACCGTCTTCAACGTCATGCTCCTGGTCACCGATGGCATGTTGCCGCCTTTCACCGATTATCTCGACCCGGCTGAAACGGTGCCGTTGTTGTGGATCATGTTTGGTCTGGTGCCGTTTGCTTATCACTTTCCCGAACTTGTATTTAAACGCGAAGAAGTAGGCGCAAGATTTTTCTTCACGCTCTATGCCATTATCGGGACATTATTGATTGGTGTGCAGTTTTATGCCGCCCGAACCGGAAGATTGGATTGGTTTGACCCGTTGCGCTTGTTTCAAATTACGGGCGGGTTACTGGGCTTCCTGTGGGCTACGATTGTGATGACGCGCCAATGGATTCATCAGACGGGCCTGGCCTGGCGAGCGAAGCAAGCGAGGACGCTGAGTAGTTGGATTCGTGAATTTTTCTTCCCCACACAAAAGAAGGCCCGCGGGGCACGGGCCTTTGTGGGCGTGTTCCTGATGCCTACGCTTTTGCTCGCAACCGACTCGGCGTTTGGCCTGGTGGAAAATCGCCCCGAATATGTGCTGAACATCGGTCTGCTGTTGATTTTCTTTGCGTTCGTGATGACGTATCTTAACTACTCGCCTGAGACCTCCACCTTCATGAACAAGCTGCTACTCAGCACGTTGGTGGTGGTTCTGGGTGTGCTCAGTGCGGTGAGCAACATCATCCTTCCCTATTATGGACAGACCTTCGATAAGGACCGAATTCTCGATGTGGAACACGTGGCTGAGGCGGAAGTGGCAAATGGACAGATCAGCGCCGCGGATTTACCTCCGAACCTGGTCTTCGCGTCGGTCTACCAGCCGACAGTTGGCTCGATTGGCAATATGCTTTATACCTCCCCTGAAGCGGATCGCAACCTCATCTGGGAAAAACTCGTGGACGAGGAATTGACGGACGTGGATAGCACAGGCGCGCGAGACCGTGTGGGGTTGAATAGTTCGGAGATTTACAACATTTACTCGCGCGAATTTAACGGTGCGCGCTACATCCTTGGCTGGCAGGCAAGCGAACGACTGCGCTACATCAATGACGAGGGTGGCGCGCCATTGGCTGGCTTGATGGTGGCTGCCACCTTGATCATCCTGACATTATTCCCGCTGTTTTTTACAACCAGCCTTGTCCGCCCGTTGGAGAATCTGCTGGGTGGTATGAGCCACGTGAATCAGGGCAAAAGGAATGTGAACATCCAGGTGGCGAATGCGGATGAAATTGGGTTCCTCACCGAGTCCTTCAATCATATGGTTGATTCGCTGCGTGAAACGGACCGACTCAAAGATGAATTCCTCGCCAACACATCGCACGAACTACGGACTCCGCTAAATGGCATTATCGGCCTTGCCGATTCCATGTTGGATGGGGCGACAGGTCCGCTGACACAGGTACAACAAAAGAATCTTGATCTGATCGTGGGCAGTGGACGGCGTCTGACGGGTCTCGTCAACGATATTTTGGATTTCTCACGCTTACAACACAAGGACCTGCAACTGCAGCGAAAACCAGTGGACGTGCACGCCGTGGCGGCTGTCGTCGTGAATCTCACCAGACCCTTGCTGGCGGGCAAACCGCTCGAGTTGACGAATCAGATTCCAACAGAGTTTCCACTAGCCGATGCCGACGAGAACCGCCTGCAGCAAATCCTGTACAACCTGGTCGGGAACGCCATCAAGTTTACATATGCAGGTGAGTTGACTCTCAGCGCTCAAAATGACGGAGACTGGCTTTCCATTTCGGTAACAGATACTGGCATAGGCATCGCTCCCGAAAAACAACAACGAATCTTTGAGGCCTTTGAGCAGGCCGACGGGTCAGTGGCGCGCGTCTATGGTGGAACAGGTTTGGGGTTATCGGTGACGCGGCGTCTGGTCGAGTTACATGGTGGGACGATACAAGTGGAATCTGAATTAGGAAAAGGCTCACGTTTCACCTTTACGCTTCCAGCTTCCAGTGTCCAGACCAGGGTCGAGCCTGTCCCCTCTATTGGGAGTCAGAGGCTGGCCTCGGTAGTGGATGCGCAGGAAAAAGCTGGTGTTGGCGCGACAGGTTCCGGCTGGCAAAGGGACGCGTTGGGCGAGATGAGCCGAGATGTACGCTTCGACATCCTGATCGTGGACGATGAACTTATCAATTTGCAGGTGCTTCAAAATCATTTGATGACTTCCAACTATCGCGTCAGTCAGGCGACCAGCGGCACCGAGGCGTTGCAGTTGATCGACGATGGGTATCGTCCAGACCTGATCGTTCTGGATGTGATGATGCCGCGCATGTCTGGCTATGAGTTCTGCCAAATGGTGCGTGAGAAGATGGCGCCAACCGAAGTGCCGATCATCATGCTGACGGCGCGCAATCAGGTCTCAGACCTCGTGGAGGGCCTGAGCGCGGGTGCAAATGATTATATGATCAAGCCGTTCTCAAAACAGGAACTGCTGGCGCGCATCCGGACGCATTTGACGCTCTCCCAAATCAGCAATGCCTATTCGCGCTTTGTGCCGCGCGAGTTCCTGGATCAACTTGGGCAGGAAAGCATTTTAGATGTGAAACTGGGCGATCAGATCCAGAAGGAGATGACCGTCATGTTTGCCGATGTCCGTTCGTTCACAACGCTTTCAGAAAATCTGACGCCCGAGGCAAGCTTCCAGTTTGTCAATCTGTTGTTGAGTGGGTTGGGTCCAATCATTCGCAATCACCATGGTTTCATCGACAAGTTCATGGGCGATGGTGTGATGGCCCTATTCCCTGATTCTGCCGATGATGCTGTGAATGCAGCCATTAAAATGCAGAGAGAGTTGCATGAGTTGAATCAGACTCGCCCCAAAAATTCACAGGTTCGCATCGGCATCGGCATCCATACAGGCTTGCTCATGCTTGGCACGGTGGGGGAGGAGCGCCGTATGGAAGGCACTGTCATCTCGGACGTGGTGAACGCGGCTGCGCGGCTCGAGAGCCTGACCAAGATTTTTGGAAGCGGCATTATCGTCAGCGAAGAGACGTTGAAAAAACTACGGTCCGAATACCCACACCGTTCGCTGGGTATTGTGCGTGTGAAAGGGAAGCGTCAGGCTGTGTCGATTTATGAGGTGTTCAGCGGTGTGGACTCCTTCGATGAAATCAAACTGCAGACCCGGGAATTGCTCGACGAAGCATTACGTCAATACCAACGCAGTGTTCTGAATCTCGCGCTGGATGGCTTTGGCAAGGTGCTCACCATTAATCCGCATGACCAGGTTGCTAAAGTTTATGCGGAACGCACGGCTCAATTGCAACGGGATGGCAAGGCTACGAGCTGGGAAGAGGATGTTTTGCAGTTGTAAAAAAGACCGCCGAGTCATTTGAGAACTCGGAGGTCTGCTTAAATCCTGTCATAAAACTCCCAACTCATATGACTGCCCACGATCTTTACTTCAGCGTGTGCCTTCATAAATTCACGAATCCGGGGGAGATGTGGTCCAAGCATCTTTTTCGTAATCCATTCATTGACTTCATCCACTTTCATATCAAACGGGACGGCGTCACCTCCGTGCATTACCCAGCCTGGATCCTGCTTAATGGCTACTGCCATATGCCCGGGCGTGTGGCCGGTTAATGGCACCAGCCAGATTTCCGGTTCAAAGCCCTCCAGTTTTATCGCATCAAAGTCATACCACTTTTCCCCTCGTATTTCATGTACTACCCAATTTGGTTTGTGTGCCCAATGTTCGGGATGGTATTCCCAACTGCCATGCGACAGGACAAGGTCATGTTCTGCCTTCAACACATGGACTTGCGCGTGTGGAAAATCAGACAATCCACCCGCATGATCGAGATGAAGATGTGTTTGTATAATGTGTCTCACATCTTCAGGATGAAAGCCCAACCGTTGAACCTGATATAAAGCTGTTTCATTCACATCACGCTTTGAGCGCATCATCGTGAGAAAAAACTTCATAGAACGATTCGGAGAAATGTAATCGCGCGTGCCGAACCCAGTATCCACCAGCACGGGACCTTGATTTGTTTCCACGAGAAAACAGGTTACGCCGTTTCTTACAGGTGGAAAGTAAGGCTGCATTGTGCCGCAGCTAAGGAAGTGAATCGTCATAGAGATCAATATAGCATAAAAACCCGACCAGTCTTGGTATAATTCAATTCCTATGAAATATCACATCTGGACCGAAGGCTGCCAAATGAACGTCGCCGATTCTCAGCGCGTCGGCTCGTCCTTGGAGCACCTCGGATACACTTTTACTGATAAAGCCGAAGAAGCGGACGTTATCGTTCTCAATACCTGTGTTGTGCGTCAATCTGCAGAGGACAAGGCGCTCGGACGGCTCTCCAGCCTGCTCCCCTTAAAGCGACAGAATCCAAACCTGGTCATCAACCTTATGGGTTGTCTCGTCGGCGTGCGCGGTGCAGACAAACTGCGCGAACGTCTCCCATACGTGGATGTCTTTTCACCGCCCTCTGACCCGGGGCCGCTGGTCTCATACCTCAGCCAGGGCGAAATCCGTTCGCTGGAAGATTCCGAGACGACCCGTCGCTTCCTGATGATGGATGATGAGCTTATCCTACCTCAGCACGAACGTGGGCAACTCGTCAGCGCGCATGTGCCGATCGTGTATGGCTGTTCGCATGCCTGCACATTCTGTATCATCCCATTCCGGCGCGGCGTGGAAAGAAGCCGCCCGGTCGGTGACATCGTCGGTGAGATTCGTTCGCTGGCTGCACAGGGCGTTAAGGAAGTCACCCTGCTGGGGCAGATCGTGGACAGGTACGGCAAGGACATTCCTGATGGACCTAATCTGGCAGCACTCCTGCGGGTTGTCCACGACGTGGAAGGCATTGAACGCATTCGTTTCCTGACCTCACATCCCAATTACTTCACGGAAGAACTAATGGACACGATTGCGGCGTTTCCCAAGGTGATGCCGCATATCGAAGTTCCGATTCAAGCCGGCGATGACGAAGTACTGCTCAACATGAAGCGCGGCTATACCCAACAGGAATATCGTGACCTGGTTGCAAAAATCCGTGACCGTATTCCTGGCTGTTCTATCGCCACCGATATCATCGTCGGCTTTCCCGGTGAGACCGACGAACAATTCATGGAAACATACCGGGTCTTATCCGACCTCAAACTGGATGTGGCTCATTTAGCACGTTACTCCTCCCGCGAAGGGACCGTGGCCACCCGCCGCATGGAAGATAACGTGACCGAACAAGAAAAGATGAGACGCTTCCGCATGTTGGAAGAGTTACAAGAGGAAATCGTCGGTGAGATCAATAAAAAATATCTCGGCCAGACGGTGGATGTGTTAATTGAAGATAAAGTCAAGAACCGCTGGAAGGGGCGCACACCCACGAATAAACTGGTGTTCGTTGAATCGGACGAGGACTTGAAAGGCAAAACCCTTCCCGTGACTGTAACGTGGACCGGGCCATGGTCCATGCAGGCAAATCCTGCGTGGGTACACTCGCAGAAGCAGCCTGAATTAATTTCACTTTGATCGAGCAGGTCGGATTGTGCGAAGCATCCGACCTGCTTTTTTGAGGGAATATGCCCAAGAAAAAGCGTATCCGTCCACTTGCCATATGTATCTTTCGAAAAGACAATAAGATTCTTGTTGCCGAGGGATACGACTCGGTGAAGCAGCAAACGTTCTATCGCCCACTGGGAGGCGGAATCGAGTTTGGTGAGACCAGTGTGGGGACCATTTGCCGCGAATTGATGGAGGAGCTCAACGTTGAAGTGGACCGCGAGAGCCTTAAGTTCCTCGGTGCCGTGGAGAACATCTTTTATTTCAACGGAATTCCTGGCCATGAAATCGTGATGATTTATGATGGGGCGTTGCAAAAGCCTGGGTTGTACGAGCAGGCCGTGATCGTAGGCCAGGAAGCGAATGGGGAGGCAGTCCGCGCGATATGGAAAGACGTGGATGGATTTGCATTAGGCCAATCGATTTTATATCCAACCGGTCTGGTGGAATTACTGCAAAAATAAGGCTGTCGGTTTGACCTCCATTCCGAAGGGTAGGAAAGTGTGGAAAAAGTCGGCCCGCGGCAATTCTAGTGGATTGCCTGCTACCCCTCCCTGGGACTGAATTTTGCATAAACACCCTGATTTGTGATAATTTTATGGGCATCATTCTGGTGTGAAGAATTCTGACGAACCAGCCTTTGCACAATATACATATAATTGATAGAAGACCATATGGACAAGACCACAATTTCAACCACTCCTTTTCTGGCTGCATACATTTTGGGCGCTTTGCTCAGCCTGACTGTAGCTGTGATCGCGACCTGGTCAGACCTGGAAGCGGCCTTTTATGGCTTTGCCCGGCGGGCCAGTACACCCCTCCAAAATGTAAGTTGCCCAATATTCTTAAACAGATACGAGACCGGAGTTGTTTCAGTAAAGATTTCCAACACCACGGATCGCAGGCTCTCACCGGCTGTAAAGGCAGAATTTAGTTCGACCTTAGCTCCGATTTCTACATTAGACTCCGTAGAACTTGCTCCTGGCGAAACGAAAACGGTGAAATGGACCATAGGACCCGATAACATCGATCTCAAACGTTTTATCTTTTCAAAGGTGCTCATCTTTGCCTCCTATCCTTTGCCTGACCGGGAAACGGCATGTGGGACCTTTATCGTTGACCTGCCGATTCCTGGAGCTGTGATGTTGACGCTGTTAGTGGTGCTCGGGCTGGCGGGCATGGGAGTTGGCTGGTTTGTATTGACCCGAA
>Ga0114129_10001213_pt1 | contig 34237 bp, 31 predicted proteins | sample RhiMetdeltSRZDD1_FD_80071 | JGI IMG/M metagenome (GOLD analysis project Ga0114129, IMG submission 80071) | Populus rhizosphere microbial communities from Tennessee, USA - Rhizosphere MetaG P. deltoides SRZDD1 (version 2) (version 2) | ecosystem: Host-associated > Plants > Roots > Rhizosphere >...
CAATCACACGCACACTCATGTTGGCCGGGAGGTTCGCGAACTCTCCGCCCACTTGATGCCGCGGGGACCGTCGCCGTTCTTCCATTCCGTCTGCTACCCCTCCGACATATCTCGAGGCGGGTGACGCGTGCACCAGCTGATCAGGCTCATCTCTGAGGTTGCAAGCGAGTCGCCATGCCGGGGCAGACGTTTGTCTACCGCAGCAACATCTTGTACATCAATAACTTCGTGCGACGCCTAGCCTCACAGCGAGGCTTCGAATATCTCTCAGAAAGTCTGGTTCAATCTGGGCTAAGACACCGGGCAGGGAAGACTTTCCGCCTCTCTCCAGACGCCTCTAGGTCGCTAGACCTGCGGCCACTCTGTAGCCCGGGCAAGAGCGGGCGGGATCGAGAGGAATTCGACGCCAACGAGATAGCGAATGGGCTCGTCTGGGCCCGACACCCGACGTACGTGCCTCACGCGCGCGTCGACTGTGACCTCGTGCCCTTCGAGCTTCAGGTGGAGGGGCTGAACCGATTCCGGAGGCATAGCCACGGGCGACGTGAGCAGCGCACCGTCCTTGCTGATGTTCACGACGCGCGCCGGCTCCGTCAATTCGAGCGTGGCCCACAATGCCCCGACAACTTCGAGACGCACGCGCGCACGACGATCGCCAAGCGCCATCATCGGCGCACCTCGTGTGCGACCGGCGTGATCGACGTCGTGTCAGGCGTACGGAGCGCGTCGGCCCGTGCATCGCGGACGATGCCGTCGAGCGCTGCCGCACCAGGCATGCGCGTGGCGACGCCTATCAAAATGACACCCGCGCCAGGCGATCCGCCGACAACGGCGCGCAGACGTTCAGCAATGTTCTTTGCGTGTTGCGCCGTTGTGTCGTGCATCAGCAGGCCGATCTCACCCTCCGCCAACATCCCAGCCAGATCCGACGGCCTCATCTGTCCCCGCATCCCCGCCACCCATCGCTGGGTCGAGCCCGGCAGGTAAACCGCATCGCGCACCAACAGCACAACGGCGGTGACCGGTGAACCACGTTCCACGGCTTCCCGTGCCGAGCGCTCGATCACGTCACTGAAACCTGGTGAGATCGATCGCCGATCACGCCCGCGAATGGGGACGCGTAGCACCGCGGGCGCCCACGCATTCAGGACTCCGGCCGCTGCATCTGCTGCTGCATGATCTCGCGGAGTGAACTGAAGGCTCTCGGCGCGACCAACTGTAACAGTCGTAGTGTAATGCCGATCGGATCGATTCACTACTGCGAGCCGAGCGCCTTTCGTTGCTCCATTGACCTCGCCGAGTGGTGCGGGACTGGATGACCGAAGGAGCACCGCACCGTTTGCCGATTCGATCGTGACGGTCGCCGCTGTGGCGCCGATCATCGTTCGCAACTCGTCGAGCACGCGGCCCACGCGCACTTCCGGCGATTGGTCGACGTCTGCAAGACGCGCCGTGATGACGGCAATGAGGCGGGACGTGGCTTCTGCGGATCCGAACGCAAGCGCGACGTCCAGCAACGCCACATACGCACCGAGGCGCTGCAAGTCATATGTGCCGATCACGCCCGTGAACACCAAGAGCCACGCTCTGCCATCTCCACGCCGAAATTGACACACGTAGACATCGCTGTTGACTGGTAAGCCAAAGCGATCGAGATGCGCTTGCGGAAGACGAGTCAACTCGGCAGCGTCGGGGAGACCCAACGCCGGAATCGTCGAAGGACGTTCGCCAGTTCGAGTCCCCGGCAGGGTGACATCTCGCGAGAAGCTCTTGTCGGCCGCCTCGACGTATCCCGATACGTCGATGTCGTGCCAGACGGCGACCGCCTCTCCGAACAAACGAATGAGCTCCCGGTCGGGCTCACGTTCAGCCGCGTCCGCGAGGAGTCTCGCAAGCGGGGCGACACGATTCACGCCGCTCGCGTGAAGCGACGGCGGACTGAGAAGGTGAGCCTCGATGGCAGTCGAAAGCCACGATCCGACGAGCTCCAGCTGCGCGCGCGACGCATCCACATCTTGCCGGTGAGGCAGCAGTCGACCGACGACGAGCGCGCCTGTTGAACTGCGCTCGACCGTCAGTGCAATACAGGTTATTTGAATGTCGGGCAGTCCCACCGCCTGGGTCGCGCGAGTCCGCATCGCGGTGGAAATCGCCGAAAGCAGCGAAGGGTCGCGCTGTTCGAAGAGGCCCGACAGACTGGGAATAGAACCGCTTGCGGCTATCGGCAAGAGCGGCGTAAAGCGGCTGTCCACCAGCTGAAGATCAATCTTGAGGCGTCGACGCAATTCCAATAGCCAGTCCCAGGATCGGGCGCGTACCGCCACCTCGAAGGCGGAGGGCTCCTGAGCCACGGGCGAGGTGTGGTCGATTACGGGCATGCGAGCATCGTGCGCGCCCAGGACGCGGCGCGGAACCAACAAATCTGTATTGCAAGGCACCAGCCATGCCTCAGAGCTTGCAGATGCGCCCGCCGTCATCAGCAAAAGTCGTTCGAAATCAGGGCCGGGTCGCCGCAGAAGGCGCCGCAGTGGCAGACAAAAGCACGAAAGACCGTGACATCCCCTCGCCTCGATCAGCTCGCCGAGACGAGCGGCTTTCGGTCGCTCTCAAGGGTCGCTTTTGCCGGCAAAGGAGGAAGGATCAGCCGGGGCGGTCGCTGCGCTTCAGCGGTGCCTTGTCGAAATGCCCTGAAATCTGAACCGCAGTCGTGGGCAGCGAGGAAATTCAGGAAGCGCTTGTAGTCCTGGTTCGACATGCCGAACAGCTTCAGCAACGCGCGATAGTTTCCGCGTGTCGTTGAAAGGCCACGTCGGACCAGTTCCCTCATATCGTGCCGAGTGATGTCGCGGGACAAGAACAGCGGATAGATGTGGTCCCAGAACGAGTATCCGCCCGCGACGAGCGCTGAGTACAACTCGTCGGCCACCTGCGCCCGACGCTCGCGCATCGGATGGACCGATTGGGCTGGAGTGCGGAGTACCTCGGGTAGCTGCTCCGCAGTCACCACGTCGTCGTGCGCAAGCCACATCGCCTGTTCGACAATGTTTTGCAATTCACGAACATTGCCCGGCCATCGATGCCGACAGAGGGCCTGCATCGCTTCCTCTGTGAAGCTCGCTCGCCGTCCAGTGCGCGCGATGAAGTGCGAGACAAGCATCGGAATTTCATCTCGGCGCTCGCGTAACGGTGGGACCTCGAGATGTATGACCCGGAGTCGATACAACAAGTCCTCGCGGAATTGCCCGGCGGCAATGAGGTCTGGTAGATGGCGATTGGTCGCGGCTACGACACGCACACTCACGGTCGCGACGCGAGCGTCTGCGCCAACGGCTTGTATCTCTCCGTTCTCGAGAAACCGCAACAGCATGGCCTGCATACGCAAGCTCATTTCGCCGACTTCGTCGAGGAAAATGGTTCCGCCGTTTGCCGCTTGCAGTTTCCCAACCTTGTCACGATAAGCGCCGGTAAAGCTGCCCTTTACGTGGCCGAAGAGCTCCGACTCGAGCAGGGACTCGGTCAGCCCCGCGCAATTCACGGGCACAAAAGCATGAGCGGCCCGCCTCGAGCGGCCGTGGATTCGACGCGCGATGAGATCCTTGCCGACCCCGCTTTCACCCGTGATCAACACCTTGCCGTCCGACTGCGCGGCGCGGTCGGCCGCCGCGACGAGCGCCGACATCGACTCGCTCGCGACAATCAACGGTGAAGTCTCGCCGCCAAGCGGCGGACTCCCGCCATAAGACACGTTCGTCATTGGTTATGCGCCGAAAACCGACGCCTCATGGTCAAAGTGTGCAGATGTGAGATGTTGCTCAAGAGCTTCCGCAACGGCTCAGCAATTATCAATCCAGCACCGACTTTCCCACTGCGGCTCTGGTGGCGCGTCACGAGCGATGTTGTTCGCAAATAGGCAGACTATGACAGATTCCCGTCTGAGTTGAATTAGTAATTCTCGGGCAACGACCCGCGTTCACGTGAACGCCTCAACCTCCGACATCGAGACACGCAGCGCAGCGCGTAACGAGTGTTCGTGAAGCGGATGCGTCCAGAGAAACTGCGCACCAACGTGAAACAGAGCGCCGGCGCCTGCAATCGACTGACATCTCACAATCTGCACATCGTCGACGAGTTCACGGCCGTCGATCACCACGCGAAGCGATGCTATCGCGCCGACATCGAGACGACGGTCGGTTTCGAGCAGGCATCCGGAAACGCTGCAGTCGAGGAGTCGAATCGAACGCTCACGAGTAAGGACGCCGAGACGTTCGGGCATGCGTGTGCCCTCGGTCTCTTGACGTTGCCACATCTAGGATCTCCGACCTGTATGAGTCTCGGCAGGATCGCCTTCCACGCGAAGCCGCCGCAACCAGAGCCGATGGCGAACAGCACCATCGGTGATGATGGGTGTGCTCTCGACCACTTCCGCTTTGAGAGTCAATCCATCATCGGGGACCGCGATACGGACGATCTCGCCGAGCACGCCAGCAACTCGACTGACGGCGACCAGCTCACCGGCGTCAGTAACGCGCACGGCCACGTCTCTCGGCAGGCTCAGAACGCCGTCAGCCCCTGTGCCAAATGAAACTCGCGCATGACTTCGCCGGCCGAGCATCGATGTGTACCTCTGATCAGACCCGGGTGGCGCGTGATCGCGCTCCCGCCGATGGAGGTAGTCGCAAGGAGGGTACCGCTGATTACGCGAGATGATGATGCGTATTTCAGCCCATTCTCATCTCGAGGTTCGTCGCGGGTCTTGCCTGGATCTCACGCGCGTTGAGCTTTGTCTGCTGGGAAACAGACTCGAGGCGCTGATTAATGTGTGGTCGAACGAATCGATTTGAGCTTTTCGTTGACGAGCGCCACGAGGGCCGACGGCGAAATCGGCTTGACGACATAGTCGGCGCCTGCGCGCTTCGCCTCGGCCTCGAGGACCTGGTCGGGAAACCCGGTCACGATGATTGTTGGAATCGGACGGGGGTTGAGCAACAACAACTGCAGTCCGTTGAATCCGCCCAACCTGAGGTCTGCGATTACGAGGTCCGGACTCTCGATCTGAACGGCGTCGCGACCCTCTTGATATGTGCTGGTGGCAATGACATCGTGCCCAGCCATATTCAAGAGCTCGCGGTACCCCGCTCGAGTTGCGTCGTCGTCCTCAACAATAACGATCTTCGCCATGAACGCCTCCCGCCGTGGGGCCGCTGACCCAAGCCGTGCGGACTACGTACGTCCCGATAATAGGCCGATTATGTCTTTGAACAACGTGCGTAGTACAACTAACCTTGAGATTTCTGGTTACGCGCAGTTTCCGAGGGGATCAACCAGCCCGCATGCGATATAAGCTGAGCTGGCTGGACGTGAATTTCGGTGAAATTTTGCGCAGCCTCGCCCACGGGAGCCTCCGGCAAGCGCTTCTCGCCAGCGGCAACGGGGTTGCAAAACGCGCACCTGTATGAGCGATCCGCGCCCCGACGACGACCCTGAACTCATTGTGTCGATGCCGGATGGCTCGCTCGACGACCTGTTCGCAGGCCTCGAGGCGTCTCTGCAGAGCACGCCTTCATCTGCAACTCCAGCCGAACAGTCGCCAGCCGCCGCGACCGATCCGCAGAAGGACCACAAGCCGGTAGAAACCAGCGGCCGCGTCGAGCGGCGTGGTGCGGCGCGAAAGGAGGCGCACGAGTTCAAATCGGAGCTGCGCCTCGCGGTCGCGGGATTCCCGATGAAGCTCGTAAATCTATCGTCAACGGGTTTATTAGCCGAAACAAGTCAAAGGCTGTGCCCTGGTCGGACCGTTGACGTCTTCCTGCGGTACGGCGGCATTCGCCGCGTGCTGCGCGCGACCGTGATTCGGTCGACGATGCACGCAGTAGCGCCCACCCCTGTGTTCAGAGCGGCGCTTCAGTTCGAAGACGTGCTTACCTTGCAGGACGACGAATTATGAGTTTGTTGCCATCGTTGTGCGCCGCCCTCGAACGCGCTGGTGGAGAGCGGTTGGTGATGCGAGCTGGTGAACGGCCACATGTGCTTGCCGGGACTCGTCGCCACGACGTTGCGAACGCCGTTCTCTCCGTCAATGCCGTTGAAGCACTTGCCGATCAGATTCTTTCAATCCACGGTCGTCAGCAGTTGCGAGAGACCGGTGCGGCTTCCGAGCCGATCCAGGCTGCAGCGTTTCCGCATCCGCTGACAGCACGTGCCGAACGCGTCGGCGATGATTTTTGTGTCGAGTTGATTGTTGCGCTTCCCGAAGCTGCGCCAACACCGTCTCCCGATCCCGAACCGGCACCCGCACCTGTTGCACATGAAGAGCCGGTGCTCGAGGATAGTGTGCCAGTCGTGGAGGAACCTTTCCCATCTGAGTCGGTGGCGATCGCAGCAACGACGCCTCAGTCGATATCCATGGTTCAAACGCCGGTCACGACCGAGCCTCGCATCTCCATCGAGCCTCCGCGACCTGTCGAACACAGCTACGTCGATCATCCGCAGCCAATGACCGTCATCGCACGCGTGGAGGAGCCTACTCCGCAACCGCCATCACGACGATCTGTCGACACGAATGTGCATGCCTGGATTGGCCGTGCGATGGCTCGCGGTGCCACGACGTTGTATCTTCGCGCGGGCACACCCGCGTCAGCGCGGATCGACGATCGCATCGAACGACTCGGTGATGATCTGGTTGATGTCGCCGTTGTCGACGAGGTGTCGGGAATATTTGGCCGTGGAGGGGACGGTGTCTGGCAGACTCGCTCCGATGGCGAGTGGGTCCGCGAGTACGAGGACGTCGGCCACGTCAGTTGTCGAATGTTCTCGGATCATCAGGGCTCCGGCCTCATCGTGCAGATGCGGCCTCAGTCGTCGATCCGATCTCTGCACAAGCACATTCCGCGACAGGTCAGGACTGCGTGCGAAGGTGACGGGCTGATTGTCGTCGCCGCGCCCAACGAAGCCGCTGTTGAAGCGCTCGCGTGGTCGATCGCTGATTGGAGCGGCCGTACGCGTGGTGGGTATCTGATCTCGCTGCAACGGCGTCACGCCGTCCGTGGAAATCTCGCGGGTGCCTTCGTGAGCCTCCGCAATATCAACGGAACCGATGCTGATTTCGCGAGCGCGATCAGGCGCGCGTCCCACGAAGGGCCCGATATTCTGCTCGTCTCAGGGCCTCAATCCGAATTGCCCCTGCACGAGGCGATCCTCGCCGCAACCGCTGGGAGGCTCGTCATCGTCGCGGTTGTCGCGCCGACGGCTGCTGATGCGCTGCGCGTGATACTGGGCCAGACGGGATTGGACCGCGACGCCCACGTCCGTCGAGCGCTCGCCGCGTCGTTCCGCGCCGCTGTCGGCTACCGGAGTGTCCGACGCATCGGTGGCGGGAAGTTGCTCGTCCAGGACATTCTGCTCACGTCGAATGAGGTTCGCCTGTTACTCGAACGGGCGGATTTCGATGGAGTCGCACTCACGCAGCGTCGGGGATCGGCTGGACTGCGATCGGTTGACGAAGCGCTGGCTCGCGCAACGCGTCGAGGCCAGATCTCGTTGAGGGAGGCTGCAGCTCACGCGAACGATCGTGGCCACCTCATCGCGCTCGTGCGCATGCTGGCGCGATCTCGACCGGCGAAGGCATCGAGCCAGCGGTCCACTGACCGTGAGATTCACGTACCGATCTCGCTCGCTGGCTGATCGATCGTTTCCGAGCCGCCGCGACGCTGGCGGTTCGTCACACTCCTGATTCATGGGCCGGCGACGCCGGCCTCTTCGTTCAAGGAGCCGATTCGGCTCCGACAAGCGCAGACCGCGTCGTGAAGTGCTCTTCGATGACGTCGCGGAGCTGCGAGACGCGCTCAGCGCTGTTGACTCGCACTCGCAACTGCGATCCGCCTTCGAGTCCCCTGGAGTACCACGAGCAGAGCGCGCGGAGTTTGTTGATCACCCATCGGTCGTGACCGCGGGCTGGACGATCCTCTTCTGCGCCGAGTTGACCCCTCGCTCCTGGCGCGACGTGCCGGAATCCGTCGGCTTCGTCGATGCGCTCATGCAACAAGAGCTCGATGTAATCGAGCAGGAATTGCCCTCTCTCTTGCAACGTCACTGAGCGTGGCAACCGACCCGACGCGAGGTCGGCCGCCTGTGCCAGAATCCACGGATTCCGGAGTACGCCTCGTCCTACGAGCACGCCGGTGATACCCGAACCCAGACGCTCGACAATCTGCTCCGGCTCAACGCAGTCCCCGCTTCCAAACACTGGAATCTGCAGCGATTCGGCAACGCGCGACACGAGATCCCAATCCGCGACCCCTTTGTACGACTGCTCGGCCGTGCGTCCGTGAATGGTGACGGCTGACGCGCCGGCATCCTGCACCAATCTCGCAAGAGCGGGGGCATTGCGGTCACCGTCGTTCCAGCCCGCCCGCATTTTGACAGTGACCGGAATCTTCACGGCTTTGACCATCGCGCCGATGACGCTGGCCGCGTGGCCGGGATCGCGCATCAGGCTGCAACCCGCGTTGTGCTTCGAAACCTTCGGCACGGGACAGCCCATATTCACATCAACGATATCTGCGCCCATGGTCTCGACGATGTGCGCGGCTTCCGCCATCTTGGTCGGATCACCGCCGAAGACCTGAATGGAAACGGGCCGCTCCTCTTCCGTGTACTCCGCGTATTCGAGCGTGCGATCGATCCCTCGCACGAGCCCTTCCGACGAAACCATCTCCGTGACGACGAGGCCGCACCCGCCGTGCCGCTTCACGAGCCGCCGAAACGCCGTGTCGGTCATGCCCGCCATCGGAGCGATGACGAGCGGCGACGACAGCTGGACGGATCCAATCTTCATAGAATGCCAGGGCAGTCGCGATTAGTAAGGTCGCACATCCGCAGCGTCGACTTCCACGCTGACCGCTTGCCCGATGAGATCAACGGACAGCACGAGCCGTGCCTTGTCGTTCTTGCGCACGAGTCGGCCAATCACGCCAGTGAGCGGACCGTGAACCACTTCGACCATGGTGCCTTCTCTGATCATCGGGCACGGATCGTACGCGAGATCGCTCTCGACGAGCCGCTTGATGCTGTCGATCTCTTGCTCAGGAATCGCGGCCGGTTCGCCTTCGAAAGAAATGATATTCACGACGCCGGTGCACTTGAGAACGGGAAGACGTTCGTGCGGATCGAAGCGAGCGAAGCAGTACCCGGGAAACAGGGGCCAGTCGATTTTCTTCTTGCGATCCTTCCAGCGGCTCCAACGCGTCACCGTCGGCAAGAAGGCTTCGATGTGCTTCTGTTCGAGCTGTTCACGCACCACTTGCTCGTGGCGGGACCGCGTCCAGAGTGCAAACCAGCTGATGGGGGAATCAGGAGCCAGCCCACCCACGGCCGGCCGTCGCATCGGGTCGTTATCGTCCATCAGCGCGTGCGCCGCCCATAGTCGGTTCAGTTCGCGGCAGACGCCTGCGGCTTGGATTGAGCCGCCTGCCGGCGGCGCGCGAGGGCCGTCTCGTACGCTTTCTCGAGCTCGGCGTTGCGCCACGTGATCGTGGCCTGTCCGCGTAATCGATCGAGATACTTCTCCCGCTCACCTCGCAGCTTCTGATCACCGATCCGGTTTCCGATGTCACCGCGCGCTTCGTCAAACGTTTTCACCCTCGCCGCCGTCCGCGACTCGAGCTTCAGAATCTGATACCCACGTTGCGCGCGCAGGACGCCAGTGATATCGCCGACATCCATGGATGCCAGAAGCTTTTGCACCGAATCCGCGAGCTCGTCGGAGTGTATCGGACCGATCAAGCCCCCATTCGCTTTGGACGAAGCGGTGGAATACTCGCCGGCAAGGCGCGGAAACGGCTCGCCGGCCAGCAGCCGCTTGCGAAGCTCCTCGGCATTGGCGCGCACGGCGTCGTCTTCGGCGACGTTCACGCCGCGTTCCGTTGTCGGGACCTCCAGCAGGATCTCTCGCAACGTGACCTCTGTCGGTGACGTGAATTCCTGACGATGTTGCTCGTAGTACGCCTTGGCCTCTTCATCGCTGATGCTGATTTTTTCCATGATCTCGACGCGCTGCACTTGCGAGACCAGCATCTGGCGTTCGAGGTTCCGCCGCAGGTCCACCATCGTCAACCCCTCTTGCTTCAAGGCCTCCTGGAAGCGAGATTCGTCTTCGAGATTGTTTGACTTGCGGATGTTCTCGACGATCTGCGCGAACTGCTGATCCCCGAGCGAATAGCCGTTCTCCCGACCGCGCTGGACCAGAAGCAGCTCGTCAACGGCGTTGAGGATGAGGTCCGGCGTGACTTCAGCGATCGCCCGCTGCAATTCGAGGTTTGCAGACGAAGCCTTCGCCAGCTCCGGGCGGTTACGAAGCTCCGCGACCTGGCGTGCTTCGAACTCAGTTTTGGTGATGATCTCGCCGTTCACTTTGACGAGCACCTGCTCCACGATCTCGGCGCGGAGAGGAATCGTGGCGGCGAGGGCCGCGAAGACAACGGCCACAATTGAGCGGTTCAGCATGACAATCCCTTGAACGTCAATATCTTACCTGACGTGGAGTCGACCAAGAAATCAGGTCCCAAGCGCCTGGAGAAGCCCGCCGAGGCGAAAGAACATTCCTCCTTCAGCTCGAGGATCGGCATCAGGTTTTCGGAGGATTTCGTCCTTCGAGAATCCGGCCTTCACCTCTCCGGTCGTCGCCCGCGCCGTCCACCAACTCCCAGTCGATTCGATCGGCTTCCGTCGTGAGCCGCCTTTCGATGGTGCCGGACGCGCGTCCGGCCCCCCAACAGTCGGAGCTTCGACGTCGAGCTTGACCGACACTGGAGGCACCAAGGTCGCCCCTGGCCATCCACTTACGACCTTCACCAGCCTCATCGGGTCGAGCCTCGCGTGAGGCCTGAACTTAATGACGACCAATCGGCCTTCACGGTCGATGCTGTCGACGTCCACGCGATCGGCGAGGATGCGGATTCGGCCGTACTCGGCCAGGTTGAGTACGGAATCGGGAGGCGGGCCGTACCGATCGCGAATCTCCTCGACCGTGGCCTCGAGCTCGGCCTGGGTGCGAGCGGAGGCGACCTTACGGTACACCATCAGCCTTTGGTTCATGTCCTGGACGTACTGCTCGTCGATCTTGAGGTCGACGCGCAGATTGACCGTCGCGCGCACACCATCCTCGATTTCCTCGCCACGAAGCTCTCGGATCGTTTCCTCGAGGAGCTTCGTGTACATCTCGAACCCGACAGCATCGATGTGGCCGCTTTGCTCGCCGCCGAGGAGATTGCCAGCGCCGCGAATCTCCAGGTCGAGCGCTGCCACGCGGAAGCCGCTCCCGAGATCGCTGAATTCCTTGATCGCGGCAAGGCGCTTGCGCGCGACCGGCGAGAGCGCTTCCTGCGGCGGAATCAGCAAGTACGCATAGGCTGGACGATCGGATCGCCCGACGCGACCTCGCAGTTGGTACAGCTGGGACAGCCCATATCGATCTGCGCGATTGATGATGATCGTGTTCGCGTTGGGAATATCCAGGCCGTTCTCGACGATGGTCGTGGCGAGCAGGACGTCGTACCGACGTTCGACGAACCCGAGCATCGCCCGCTCCAATTCGTCCTCGCCCATCTGCCCGTGACCGACGACAACGCGCGCCTCCGGAACCAGACGCTGTAGCAGATTGCCGATCGAGAAGATCGACTCGACACGGTTGTGTACGAAATAGATCTGGCCTCCGCGAGCGAGCTCGTTGCGAATCGCTCGCTCGATGACTGGCGCGTCGAATTTCACGACGTTGGTCTGAATCGACAACCGATCCTTCGGAGGCGTTTCGATCACTGACATATCCCGGATCCCGACGAGAGACATGTTGAGCGTTCGAGGGATTGGCGTGGCCGTCATCGTGAGAACATCGACCCGCTTCCGCATCTGCTTGATGCGCTCCTTGTGCGCCACACCAAACCGCTGTTCCTCGTCGACGACGAGCAGGCCAAGATCTTTGAACTGCACATCCTTGGACAACAGCCGATGCGTGCCGACGATGATGTCGACTTTGCCCACGGCGAGCGCCTCGAGCACTTCTTTTATTTCCTGCTTCGTCCTGAACCGACTCACCATCTCCACGGTCAGGGGAAACCCTGCAAACCGATCGCGCAGCGTTTTCAAATGCTGGAAGGCCAGCACCGTGGTGGGGGCAAGAAATGCGACCTGCTTGCCGTCCATGACCGCCTTGAAGGCTGCGCGCATGGCGACTTCGGTCTTGCCGTAGCCCACGTCTCCACACAGCAACCGATCCATGGGAGTGGCGGTCTCCATGTCGCGCTTGACGTCCGCGATGGCCGTTGCCTGATCTGGGGTCGGCTCGTACGGAAAGGCGCTCTCGAATTCCTCCTGCCAGTGCGTGTCCTCAGGAAAGGCGTGCCCAGGAACCGCCTTGCGCTGCGCGTACAGCTTGAGCAGCTCCTCGGCCATATCGCGCATCGCTTTTTTGACGCGTGTCTTTGCCTTCTCCCACGTCGTGCCACCGAGTCGATCGAGCGCAGGCCGAGAGCCGCCGGTGTATTTCTGGATCAAATCGAGCCGCTCGACCGGAACAAAGAGCTTGTCGTCGCCCTGATAGCGCAGCTCGAGGAATTCCTGCACGTTGCTCGGGCCCGAGACGGCACGGCTCCCCGTCGTGAGCTGCTTCAGGCCCACGAACTCGCCAATGCCGTGATCGACGTGAACGACCAGATCGCCAACTTTCAAGTCGCGAAGGTCCGACAGGAACGTCTGAGCGAGATTGCGGCGCCTCTCTGACGGACGGCGTTCCTCTTCGAACACGTCCGTCTCGGCGTAAATCTGGAGAGCGGCGTCCGCGAGCCGAAAGCCTCGCGACAGCGTGCCGACGGCGACCAGGACTGTCGCCGCGTGTGCCGCGTCGGCATCGTCTACGGGGACTGCGACCACTTCGTACTCGCGGAGGATCTCGACGGTTCGCTCCGCGCGGCCTGCGCTATCAGCGACAAACAGCACCATGTCGCCCCGTTCGCGCGCGTGACGCACGTCCGCGATCCAATCGCCAACGCGGCCCCGGAATTCCATCGCGGGTTGCGACGCGATGTGGCGGACACCGGGGTCATCTTCGGTCGACAGTTCCTCGAGACGGGGTGCTGACACGACGCGGCTCTCGATGTCGCTCCAGTCCACGAACGCCACATCCGGCGGATCGGCCGCCACCTGACCGCGTGTGGAGGCGTCTCGGTAGCTGCCGTCGAGTTGCTCGCGGATCTTCAGCACCTGTTGTTCAACCTGTTCGTACTCGGAGACAACAACCTGCAGGTGCTGCGACGCCGCGAGGAAGTCGAACAGGGAAATCAGCGCGCCATCAAATCGCTCCCGGGCGGGAACGATGTGGACGTGATCGGTCGCACCAGTCGAACGTTGCGTCGCTGGATCGAATCGACGCATGCTTTCGACGATATCGCCGACGAATTCGATACGGGCCGGCTCGGTATCGGCCGACGGAAATATGTCGACGATACCGCCGCGAATCGTGAACGCGCCGTGCTCATCCACTGGGTCCTCGCGAGAAAACCCCGCATCCACAAGCAGATCGGCAAGTCGTTGAGGTTCGATCTCGGTTCCAATGCGCAGCTCGATGGACGCTTGCAGTAATCGCTCGTTGCGGCTGACTCGAGGAAGCAGTGCCGCTGCCGACGCCACAATCAATCGCGCGGACCCTGTCGCGGCGGCGTGTAGTGCGCGGGCACGCGCGGCCGCGACACGGAAATGAGGTGTCATGCCGCGGTATGGATCGATTTGAATCGACGGTAACGGGATGACGGCGTGCTCGACGACGGCCTCCGAGGCCCCTTCGAGCGCGGCGTAGAAGAACCGCGCATCCGTCGTCATCTGTTCCACGTCTTTGTCGGTCGGGACGACGAGCAGAGTGACGCCGCGTATCGCACGCGCGACACTCACCGCGGCCAACGCCTTGCCCGACGCGGTCAGCCCAGCGTTCACACGGGACAGCCGGTCAAGGGAGGCAAACGATGCCGCCTTGCTGAAGATCGAACGTAAGTTCAGTGACGGAGTCGCGGTTGCCATACTTATGAACGCTTGACCTTTTCGATCAGGCCGCTGGACGAAAACCCTTTCACCAATTCAACTCGTACGACACGGCCGCCTCGCGCCTGGACGATGTCTCTGCCCACGATGTCGTCCGGCCCCCAATCAGCCCCCTTGACGAGCACGTCGGGCTGAATCGCGTCGATGATGTCGCGCGGTGTGTCCTCGTCGAAGATGGTCACCGCATCGACGCATGACAACGCGGCGATCACTTCGGCGCGTTCGGCCTCCGGATTGATCGGCCTGCCGGGACCCTTGTTCGAGCGAACGGAGCGATCCGAATTCACGCCCACGATCAATGTGTCGCCCAAGGCGCGCGCGTCCGACAGATACCGCACGTGGCCTGGATGCAGGAGATCGAAAACACCGTTTGTGAAGACGACCGTCCTGGCGTTGCGCTGAATCCGACGAGCCATGTCTGCGATCTGCTCGCGTGAGAGACGAGCGGCGCTGCTGACTCTCACAGGCCTGAAATGCGGATCCCGCTGGAAAACGTCCACCGATGCGGAGGACGGACGAGACCGATGTCATTCACCTTCGATGTCACACGAATCGTATAGAGCTGTCGGTGGTAGTCGTACGGCACACCATTTCTCCGATGCACCGCGACATCGATTTTGTACGTGCCGGCCACGACACACAAACTCTCGATGATGAAGGTCACTTGACCATCACCGCTGAACTCGGCGGGCTGCGCCCCTTCAATATCGGTGTTGGTACCGTAGCAGCAGACACCGTCCGCGCTGAAGAGCCCGACGCCAAACACGAAGTCCTGCAGAGGTCGATGCGCACGCACGCGCATCTGAATGGCGACGTGCTCGCCAGACTCAAACACATGAGACGTGGTCCCATCGTTGCGAGCGAATTCAACGGCCAGAATCTCGGCTTCGCGCGATCCCCAACGGCCTTCGGCCGCGTTCGACATGTCTGGAGCGTCGAGCGTCATGGCCTCAACCGACACGCTGTCGCGGGCGACGGATAGCGCTCTGTTCTCTGCCGCGGCGACATCCATCAAATACGCGTCGATCACGCGTCTCGGATCGCCGTGATCCCGTACGCGGCCGTGATCCAACCAGAGCGCGTCATCGCACAACCGAGACACCAGATCGAGCGAGTGCGTGACAAGCAAAACGGTCCGACCTCGGCGACGGAAGTCCGCAAACTTATCGAGGCACCTATGCGTGAATCCTTCATCCCCGACCGCCAACACTTCGTCGACAAGCAGCACATCAGGATCGACGTTGATCGCCACCGAAAAGCCGAGACGCATGTACATGCCCGATGAGTATGTCTTTACCGGTTCGTCAATGAATTCCTGCAGCTCGGCAAATGCCACTATCTCATCGAAGCGATCGGCGATCTGGCGCTTGGAGAGTCCGAGCATCATTCCGTTGATGAACACGTTGTCGCGACCGGAAATCTCGGGGTGAAAGCCGGCGCCCAACTCGATCAGCGCGGACACCCGTCCGCGCACTGAGAGACTCCCAGACGTCGGCTTTGCGATGCCGGCGATGAGCTTGAGCATCGTGCTCTTGCCGGATCCGTTCCGGCCGATGATCCCAAAGGTCTTCCCGGCGCCGACCTCGAATGACACGCCTTTCAGCGCCTCGAACGTCACGTCAGGCTGCACAACGCGACCTCGGCCAGACAGAAAGGCGCTCTTCAGAGTACCGAAGCTCCGGCGCCGGCCGTGTCGGCGATAGGTCTTGCGTACATCGTGCACCTCGATCGTGTTCATGCTTCTTCAGCCAATGTCTCGCGCAGTCGATCGAAGACAAAGTATCCAACGAAGAACACGAGGACCGATACCGCTGCCAGGACGACCAGCCGAGGCCATCCCGCGTAAGGCCCTGGCACGAACAGCACCTCCTGGTAGGACACGACCAGGTGTGTGACGGGATTCAGGTTGAGGAGCGGCTGCGCCCAGGCGGGCGCCTGGGCAAGGGGATAGATGATAGGCGTGATGAAAAACCCGAGCGTCAGCAGATTGGCCAAGAGATCCCGTAAATCACGAAAGTGCACCGTTAAGGACGAGACGATCAGCGCCAAGCCCAGCGTCAGCATCAACTGATCGAACACGACGAGCGGCAGCCACACCAGGTCAGACGGGGTGACCGGCGCGCGGAGATACAGGAAGAATGCCGCGAGGATCGGCAACCCGAGGCAGAAGTGCACGAGCCCCGCGAAGACCGACACAATCGGCAGCACCTCGGCCGGAAACAGAACCTTTCGAATGAGGTTGCCGCCGGCAATCAGTGCATTCGCTGCCTCGAGCAAGGATGAAGAGAACCACGTCCACGGCAGAATGCCGCAGAACATGAAGAGCGAAAACTGCGATGGCTCGAGTCCTGCGCTGCGCGCGCCAGGCATGACCTTCGTGAACACGAATGTGTAGATCGATAGCAACAGGAGCGGGTTGACGAAGGACCACATGACGCCGAGCACGGACCCGCGGTAGCGGGCCTTCAACTCGCGAGCGACGAGACTCTGGACGAGGGCTCGGTGACGGAGCAGTTGCCTGAGGCTGTGCAGCAATCGGGTGGGGCGGCCTCGAGGCGCGACCCCGCGTCCCCATTTATACCCGCTAAACGCGGGTACGTGCGCGAGAAGCCACCTGCAATCGGACGAGCGACTTCATCAGCGCAATTCGAGCGCGCTCGAAGTCCATGTCGGCCTGCGGCGTTCGGGCCACCCGCTCTTCGGCGCGCTTCTTGGCGGCCTCGGCGCGGGAGATATCGATTTCTTGCGCGCGTTCTGCGATTTGCGCGAGGACCGTGACTCGATCAGGTAGCACTTCGACGAATCCGAAGGCCACCGCCAGATAGAACTTGTCCTGTCCGATCCGATACCACAACTCGCCGACCTGCAAGCTCGCCAAGAGCGGGGTATGTCCCGGAAGCACGCCGAAGTATCCCTCGGTGCCCGGGAGCTCGACCTCGTCGACCTGCTCGTTCACGATCGCCCGGTCTGGCGTGACGATTTCGAGGGTGAGTGTGGTGGGGAGAGCCATGGCGTCGCCTTACGCGGTCTTCATCCCTTCGGCCTTCTCCCTGGCCTCTTCAATCGTGCCGACCATGTAGAACGCCTGTTCCGGCAGGTCGTCGTGTTTCCCCTCGACGATCTCCTTGAAGCCCTTCACGGTCTCGCCGATCGGCACGTACTTGCCTTTGAAGCCGGTGAACTGCTCGGCGACGAAGAACGGCTGTGACAGGAAGCGCTGGATCTTGCGCGCACGTGAAACCGTCAGCTTGTCGTCTTCGGACAACTCGTCGATCCCGAGAATCGCGATGATGTCCTGGAGGTCCTTGTATCGCTGCAGAACCTGCTTGACCGAGCGCGCGACGGTGTAGTGCTCTTCGCCCAGCACACGTGGATCGAGGATGCGTGATGTCGACGCTAGTGGATCCACGGCGGGATAAATCCCGAGTTCCGAGATCTGTCGAGAGAGGTTCGTCGTCGCGTCGAGGTGCGCGAACGTCGTTGCGGGTGCAGGATCCGTGTAGTCGTCGGCTGGGACGTAGATCGCCTGGACAGAGGTGATCGAACCTTTCTTGGTCGACGTGATCCGCTCTTGCAGCTCACCCATCTCTGTCAGCAGCGTGGGCTGGTACCCGACCGCCGACGGCATACGGCCGAGCAGCGCGGACACTTCGGATCCCGCTTGCGTGAACCTGAAGATGTTGTCGATGAAGAGCAGCACATCCTTGTTTTCAGCATCGCGGAAGTATTCGGCGACCGTCAGCGCGGACAGTCCGACGCGCAGGCGTGCACCCGGCGGTTCCGTCATCTGGCCGTACACCAGCGCCGCGCGCGACTTCGACATGTCCTTCATGTCGATGACGCCCGACTCCTGGAACTCCAGCCAGAGGTCGTTGCCTTCGCGCGTGCGTTCGCCGACGCCGCCGAAGACGGAGACGCCGCCGTGCTTCATGGCGATGTTGTTGATCAACTCCATGATGATCACGGTCTTGCCGACGCCGGCGCCGCCGAAGAGACCAATCTTGCCGCCTTGCAGATAGGGTTCGAGCAGATCGATGACCTTGATACCGGTCTCGAACATCCGCAGCTCGGTGGACTGATCTTCGAGGGTTGGCGCATGCCGGTGGATCGGCCAGTGCTCCTTGGCCGCAACGGGGCGATCCGGAAAATCGACCGGCTCGCCGAGCACGTTCAGGACGCGACCGAGTGTTTCTGGTCCGACCGGGACCGATATCGGAGCGCCGGTGTCGACGACCGACATCCCGCGTGTCATCCCATCGGTTGGTTTCATGGCGACGGCGCGCACGCGGTTTTCGCCAAGGTGCTGCTCGACCTCGGCAACCACATCGATCTTCTCGACGCCAACACCACCTTCAGAGACGACGCGAACCGCGTTGTAGATCTCGGGAAGTCCCCCGACGAACTCGATGTCGATCACCGGCCCGATGACTTGAACAACCGTTCCGGTGCGCTGTGCTGTTGCTGTCTGTGCCATTGGCTTCCATCCACCCGGAGGCTCATTGCCTCCTGCACTGCCTATGTCGCTGCGGCTCCCGACACCACTTCGATGATTTCACGCGTGATCGCGGCCTGACGCACCTTGTTCATGTACAACGTGAGGTTTTCGAGCATGTCTGCCGAGTTGCGCGTCGCGGCATCCATTGCCGTCATCTGCGCCGCAAAGAACGATGCGTTCGACTCGAGCAGCGCACGATACATCTGCACTTGCACATGCCGCGGAAGCAGCTCCTTGAAGATCTCCGCGGGTGACGGCTCATACAGATAGTCGACGGATGGCCCGCTCGCCTGCTCGCCCTCGAGCCGCGGTATTGGGAGCAGACGCTCGACGACAATGCGCTGGGACATCACGGACTTGAACTCGTTGTAGACGAGGTACACGCTCGACGCGTGTCCCGACGTGAATTCCTCAATCGCGGCATTCGCAAGCGCCGCAGCGTCGGCGAAGGATAGCCGCTGAAAGATCCCGACCGCCTCGTATCGAACGTCGAAACCGCGCCGCCTGAAGAAGTCGCGACCCTTGCGACCCACGAGACCCAAGGCGATTGCACGACCCTGACCTTCTTTGACGATGAACTGCCCGGCCGCTTTGATGATGTTCGAGTTGAAGCTGCCGCACAGCCCGCGATCGGCGCTGATCACAATGAGAAGCGGTCGCGCACCTGACGGCGCCGTCGTCCGCAGAAGCGGATGTGTGTCCTGATCGACGCGCGACACGAGGCCGTTCAGGACCTTGAGCATTCGCTGGGCGAAGGGCCGTGCGGAGACAACCCGCTCTTGCGCCCGTCGCAGGCGCGACGCCGCGATCATCTTCATCGCCTTGGTGATCTGCTGCGTCGACTTGACCGCGCGTATCCGGCGTCGGAGATCAATCAGTGAGGGCATCTGCTATCGACGCCGCGTCAGGCCGCGGCTCCCGCCGCGCGAGTCGCGCCAAACTGCTGTCCGAATTCGGTGAGCGCCTTCTCGAGTACTCCCTTCAGATCGTCATCGAGGATCTTCTTGTCGGCGATCGTCGACAGCGCGGTTGGGTACCGCGTCTCGAGGAATCGGTACAAATCCTCCTCGTAGCGGCGGACGTCCTCAACCGGGACAGGGTCTATGTGTCCCTTGGTCGCGGCATAGATGATGGCGACCTGCTTCTCGACGCCGAGCGGCTGATACTGCGGCTGTTTGAGGATTTCGACGAGCCGGCGCCCGCGATTGAGCTGTGCTTGCGTGGCTTTGTCGAGATCGCTGCCGAACTGCGCGAACGCTGCCAGCTCGCGATACTGAGCGAGATCCAATCGTAGCGAGCCGGCCACTTGCCGCATGGCACGGATCTGCGCCGATCCACCAACGCGCGAGACCGAGTTGCCGACGTTGATGGCCGGACGAACGCCCTGATGGAACAGGTCGCTCTCGAGGAAGATCTGCCCGTCGGTAATCGAAATCACATTCGTCGGGATGTACGCCGAGAGGTCGCCTGCTTGCGTCTCGATGATCGGGAGCGCCGTCAGCGATCCGCCACCGTGCGCCGTATTCAGCTTCGCGGCGCGCTCCAAAAGCCGTGAGTGCAAATAGAAGACGTCGCCAGGGTAGGCCTCGCGTCCCGGCGGACGTCTCAGCAACAGCGAAATCTCGCGGTATGCCTGGGCGTGTTTCGACAAATCGTCGTACACCACCAGCGCGTGACGACCACTGTCGCGAAAGTATTCGCCGATGGCGCACGCCGAGTACGGGCTGATGTACAGCGTGGGCGCAGGATCGGACGCCGCCGCGGCGACGACGATCGTGTAGCTCATCGCGTCGTATTCTTCGAGCGTGCGCACGACCTGCGCGATCGTCGACTGCTTCTGACCGATCGCGTTGTAGATGCAGATCACGCCCTTGCCGCGCTGATTGATGATTGTGTCGACGGCGACTGCGGTCTTGCCGGTCTGTCGATCCCCGATGATCAACTCGCGCTGACCGCGGCCGATCGGCACCATCCCATCGATCGCTTTCAGTCCCGTCTGAAGCGGCTCCTTCACGGGCTGGCGATCGACGACGCCGGGAGCCAACCGCTCGATTGGCAGGAACTGCTTTGTCGCGACCGGGCCCTTGCCATCAATCGGCTGTCCCAATGCGTTGACGACGCGCCCCAGCAATTCATCGCCGACTGGAACGGAGATGATGCGCGCGGTGCGCTTTACCGTGTCGCCTTCTTTGATTTCTTTGTAGTCGCCCAGCAGCACCGCGCCGACACTGTCCTCTTCCAGATTCAGCGCGATGCCGAAGACACCGTGCGGGAATTCGAGCATCTCGCCCGCCATGGCCCGTTCGACGCCGTACACACGGGCGATGCCATCACCAATCGAGATGACGCTGCCAACTTCGGCAACATCGACGTGAACGGCGTGGCTGCCGATCTGGTCGCGGATGATCTTGGAGATTTCTTCAGCTCTGATATCCATATCGTTCCTGTTGCGGAGACATCGCGGTCTCCGTCATCGCTCTTCGAGCCGATCCCTGACCTTCTCGAGCTGTGTGGCGACACTCCCGTCGTAGACGGTGCTGCCGATCCGTGCCACGACTCCACCGATGATCGACGCATCAACCTTCGTCGTCATGGCGACGTCGCGACCTGTCATGGCCGCCAGGCGTTGTTGGAGTTGCGCGGCGCGTTCTGGCGAAAGAGGCGCGGCAGTCGTCACTTCGGCCTGTACGATCTTTTGGTGTTCCCTCAACCGCTGGCGGTACACCTCGAGCAGGTCGGGAAGGAGCGCCAGTCGGCTACGTGCGGCGAGCAGGAGCAGAAGCTTGCCGGACGGCGACGTCGGCTGCTGACCGGCGAGGATTTTTTCCACGACCGCACGCTTATCCATGGCAGAGACGACGGGATTGGCGAACGTCCGCTGGAGGTCGGGGTTTTGTTGGACGAGATCGACAAAGGCCGCCAGTTCCTGCTCGGCGCGTTCAGGATCCGATTCCTTGACGGCAACGTCGAGCAGCGCCCTCGCGTATCGCGCTGCGGAAGCCCGCATGCTCATGGTGTCTTCGGTCGGATAGTGAGCTTGTACCTGAAAGGCACAAGCGTCTATTTATACCATGGCGACGCGGCATTTTGCAGCAGTGTCGGCCTTTCGCGGCGACTGAAACGCCGGCTTACGTGCGGCTGGTGATGAGCTCGAATATTCGATTGAGCTCGTCTTCCGAGCTGAAATCGATCTCGATGCGACCGGCCGTACCTCGCCTGATGATGCGGGCTTTCGTGCCCAAGGCGAAACGTAGCCGATCCTCTGCGGCTCGGGTGTGGACATCTCTCGGCGCCTCACCAGCTGGGGACACCGAAGACCCCTGTCGCGGCGATGCGAGCTTCTTGACAAGAGCTTCCGTCTCACGCACCGAGAGCCGGCGCGAAATCACCTCGCGCGCCGCCTGACGCTGGGCGGCGCCATCGGCCAACGCCAGCAGTGCGCGTGCATGGCCAGTCGAGAGCGAACCCGAGGCGAGGTCGCCGCGCACTTCCTCGGGCAATTTCAGGAGTCGCATGAAGTTCGCGACCGAGCTGCGATCCTTCCCCACCGCGGCCGCGATCTGATCTTGCGTGAGTGAGAAGTCGTCCGAGAGCTTTTGATAGGCCAGCGCTTCGTCGACAGGGTTCAACCCTTCGCGCTGCAGATTCTCGATCAGCGCGAGCTCGAGCAGCTGCTTGTCGCCCTCACCCACATCGCGAACGATGACGGGCACGCGGTGCAGCCCCGCGCGTTGCGCGGCACGCCACCGCCGCTCGCCTGCGATGATTCGATACGTGCTTCCCGTGCGCCGCACGAGAATGGGCTGGATGATGCCGTTCGATTTGATGGAGTGCGCCAGCTCCTCGAGCTTTGCGTCATCCATGCTGAGACGCGGTTGTTGCTCGTTCGGCGCGAGCAAATCGATGTCGACTTCGATCGCTCCTTGCTTCGGAGAATCGGGGACGTCGGGAATCAGAGCACTGAGGCCCTTGCCGAGCGCGGGTCGTCGTTCCAGCATCGGGTTCTCTCCTATGCCGCGTGTCGAGCCAGCAGCTCTTTCGCGAGCGCTGCGTAGGCCGCTGCTCCGCGGGACTTCGCGTCGTACAGGACCGCGGGAATGCCGTGGCTTGGCGCTTCAGCGAGGCGTACGTTTCGCGGAATGATGGTGTTGAAGACTTTTTCTTTAAAGAACTCACGCACGTCACGTGCGACGAGTTGTCCGAGGTTTGTGCGGTCGTCGTACATCGTCAACAGCACGCCTTCGATGTCGAGGGAGGGATTGAGCGCGCTGCGCACGCGACGCATCGTCCCGACGAGATCTGCGAGCCCCTCAAGCGCGAAGTATTCGCAATGGAGAGGAATCAAGACCGCGTCGGCGGCCACGAGCGCGTTGAGTGTCAACAGACCGAGCGACGGTGGGCAGTCGATGAAGATGTGATCGAATCTGTCGCGAAGAGGATCGATGAGTCGTTTGAGTCGATGCTCACGCTCAGGCAGTCCAACCATTTCGATCTCAGCGCCAGTGAGATTGCGATCGGCAGGCACCAGCGACAAGTTGGCAATCTTCGTGGGCAGCACAAATGAGTGTGGCGGGGTGCCTTCGGTGAGCAGCGCCTCGTAAACAGTACCTGCCTCAGATCGTTGAGATTTCGACCCAACGCCGCTTGTCAGGTTGCCTTGGGGATCGACGTCGACGAGCAGCACGGTGGGCCCAGCCAGAGCGATCGATGTGGCGAGGTTGATTGCGGTTGTGGTCTTTCCCACACCGCCTTTTTGATTCGCAATGGCGACGACATGGCCCCGGGATGCTAGCAGTCTTTCTGGCATGTAACAGAATATTCGCGCTGTTTGGCAAGTTTTCTGAAGCCGAAGACAATCTAGTACGGCGGATCGCTGCAGTCAAGAACGATGTTTCACGTGGAACAGCGAAGATTTAGCGATCCTCAATATGTTTCACGTGAAACGTTGGCCTGCGCCTACACCGATGCCGCGTTTCTCAAGCACAACTAAGCGGCTGCCCCGTTCTTCCAGAAGGGGATACGTCGCCTTCCACGACAGCGGAGGCGTGATATTGGCAGGCGACCCTGAGGCCCGAAACAAGAAGAGTGCTCCGCCTGGCCTGACAAAAGCCTGGAGGTTCATCAGCATTCCGGCCTCGACGCGAACAGCCCGGATTGTCAGTAACTCGTGCGTTTCGTGGAGTGCCGGCTTTGTGAGTAGCTCTTCGAATCGACTGGCGGCAACATCTGCGTTCGGCAGTTCCAGTGCTCGGATGGCTTCCCGCAAGAACACTGATTTCCTTGTCTTGGCTTCAACGAGTTGAAGCCCGACCTCAGGTAAGGCAAGAGCCAGCGGGATGGCTGGCGAACCTCCACCGCTCCCGATGTCAATCATCTTCCGCGCGAAGCCGGAAACGTGCTTCGCGGCGACCAGCGGTTCAATCAGCAGCCGGTCTACTGATTCTGGGCTCTGGTCCGTGAGGTCAAGGCCCGTAAGGTTGATTTTCTTGTTCCAGGCAGCGAGCAGCCGGAAATAGACCTCGAGCCTCGCGCCAAGCTCTGGCCCCAGCGTAATGCCTGCTCTCCTGGCTCGTCGGGTGAGACGGTCCTGAAACTCGCGAGTGCTCACTGTGCGGGAGGTTGAGGTTCCGCAGACAGTCTACCTAGAAAGACACCCAGCACCGCAATTGCGGCGGGCGTAACACCAGGGATTCGAGAAGCCTGGCCGAGTGTTTCTGGACGAACCTGGGAAAGTCGATGGACGACTTCCGTGGACAGGCCCGGCACGCGTGCAAAAGGAAAGGCCACGGGGATTCTTCGTCGTTCGTCACGTTTAGCGCGCTCAGCTCTCGCCGTTTCCTGTTTCAAGTATCCGGTGTATTTGACGGCAGTCTCCACACTCGAAAGATCGAGCGACGAGGAATTGGGCTCGACATCGAGTCTGACGTCGCCGCCCTCGAAGAGCTGAGCGAGTCGAATCTCCGGCTGTCTGAGGAGTTGAGCGGCAGCGACTCGATTTCCCGCCTTTGTGCGTACGAGGCTTCTATCAAGCGTCTCGAGGTTGTGTTGATAGCGAGCCCGACGCCTTTCGAAGCGTTCCCACCTGTCATCGGCGACGAGGCCGAGCACTCGTCCGGTCGGAGTGAGTCGAAGGTCGGCGTTATCAATCCGCAGCAGCAGTCGATGTTCAGCCCGCGACGTAAACATCCTGTATGGTTCGAGACAGCCTCGCGTCACGAGATCATCGATCAGCACACCGACGTAAGCCTCGTCACGACCCAACACCAGCGACGGCTTTCGGAGGACGAGACAAGCAGCGTTGATCCCTGCAATGAGGCCCTGCGCCGCTGCTTCCTCATACCCGGAGGTACCGTTGATCTGTCCCGCAAAGAAAAGACCTCGAATGCGCTGAGTCTCGAGCGTCGATGACAGCTCCGTTGGCTGGACAAAGTCGTACTCGACCGCGTAACCGGGACGCAGCACAACCGCATCGTCGAGACCAGGCAGCGCGCGCACCAGCTGCTCTTGTATATCGCGCGGCAGCGACATCGAAAACCCATTGACGTAGATTTCGTCGACGTCCAGACCCTCCGGCTCGAGATAAATCTGATGTCGCTCACGGTCCGGAAATCTCATCACCTTGTCTTCGAGCGACGGGCAATATCGTGGACCGATTCCTTGAATCTGACCGTTGTAGAGCGGACTTCGATCGATGTGCTTACGGACCAGATCGCTGACGCGCTCGTTGGTGTGGAGCAGCCAGCACTTCGCTCGGTTTTGAAGTCGATCCGTCGTCATGTACGAGAACGCCACCGGATCCTCATCGCCTCGCTCTTCAACGAAGAGACCCTTCTTCACGCCAGCGTCGAAGTCGATGCTGTTTCGATGGAGCCGCGGAGGTGTGCCGGTCTTCAGCCTTCCCATGACAAAGCCGGCGTCACAGATCGAATCTGCAAGCTGACGTGAGGGAGGCTCGCCGTGGCGACCTGCGGGCCGCTGCTCTGGCCCGACATGAATCAGACCATTCAGGAAGGTCCCGGTGGTGACGATGAGCGCGTCGCACGAGAAGCTATCGCCATCCTCCATCGCCAGGCCAACGATGCGATCGGCATCAACTAGAATGCGACCGGCCTTTCCGATGATCCATTCAATATTGGTCTCATGCCCAATCGTTACAGTTGCCCACTTCGAATAAAGCAGCTTATCCGCCTGCGCGCGCGGCGACCGGACCGCTGGGCCCCGACTGCGATTGAGCAACTTGAATTGAATGCCCGTTTCATCGATCGCGCGGCCCATCACACCACCCAGCGCATCGATTTCGCGAACGAGATGACCTTTCGCGGTGCCGCCGATCGCGGGATTGCATGGCATGTGCGCCACGGTCTCGAGCGACAGTGTGCACAGGCCGACGTGACAACCCATTCGCGCGGCCGCAACCGCCGCCTCGACGCCGGCGTGGCCGGCGCCTACGACGATGATGTCGAACGTCATCGCGAGGTCTCGCTCGCCCTCGTCATTTGCCTATGCAGAATTGCTCGAAGATGTGACGCAATACGTCTTCGCTCGTGTGAGCGCCAATCACCTCGCCAAGGCACGCGCGCGCCGCATGGAGATCCGCAAGCACGAACTCTTCGGAGGCGTGCGCAGCCGCCACGGCCTGTTGTGCTCGTACGAGATTTGATCGCGCATCGCGCAGGAGTTGCGCGTGCCGCACATTCGAGATGGCCGCGCTCTCACGGAGCGGCTCCTGGCCCGTCAGCGATCGCACGATCGCCTGACGGAGATCGTCGATGCCATCGCCGTTCTTCGCGGAGACGCAGACCGATACGTCGCGCGCCCACATCGCTGGTCGATCGCTCTTATTCCCGACGACCACGCGTCGCAACATCATCGTCTCCTCGAGCAAGCGCTCGTCGTCGGTGGTGAGCGGCTCCGCCCGATCGAGCACCACGACGACGAGATCGGCGACATCGCGCGCGCGAATGCCCCGCCACACGCCTTCGTGTTCGGCGCCGTCAGTGGTGTCACGCAGTCCCGCTGTATCAACGAGCGTGAGGGCGAGCCCGTCGCATTCGACTGCTTCCGTCACGAGGTCGCGCGTCGTGCCCGGTGTCTCCATGACGATGGCTCGCGCGTGACCGACGAGTGCGTTGAAGAGACTTGATTTGCCGACATTCGGTCGGCCCGCGATGACGACGGTCGCGCCGTCGCGAATCATTCTCCCGCGCGCCGAATCACTCAGAATGCCGTCGAGTCTGCCAATCAGCGCACCGATCCGCGTATCGATGTCAGCGGGATCGACGAAGTGATAACCCTCGTCGGGAAAATCGAGAGACGCTTCGAGCCTCGCGACGAGATCGAGAAGCTCGACGTCGAACGCCTGGATCGTCGAGGTCAGTGTGCCTTCGAGTTGATCGAATGCGACTCGCGCCTGCAGCGGCGTCACGGCTGCGATCAGATCGCGGACCGCCTCTGCCTGTACGAGATCCAGCTTGCCGTTGAGAAACGCGCGAAACGTGAATTCCCCGGGCCGAGCCAGACGCGCGCCAGCGTCGATCGCCGTGCGCACGAGACTCTGCAGAACGATCGGGCTGCCGTGCGCGCTCACTTCCACGACGTGCTCGCCCGTATAGGAATGCGGCGCCGGAAACCACGTCGCGATCACGTCATCAAACGGGCGCGCATCCCCTCGCGAGCCGGCATGTCGTACTTGTGTGAACGTGGCATGGCGCGGTTCAAGTGGCGCAACGCGTGCGAGCAATCGCGCAGCAACATCGCACGCGGATGACCCGCTGATGCGGACGACGCCGAGCCCGCCATGTCCTGGCGGCGTTGCGATGGCAACGATGGTGTCGTCGACTGAAAACATACCCCTTATCGGTGGGGCCCGGCGACTGAGGCGAGCGGCTATCGCCGGGCTGAGATAATGACGGTCTTCATGAACGCGTCGCCGATACTCTCGGAGCTTACCGACGGGTCTTCGGCAATTGTCAGATGCACGATGCGGCGCTCGTACGGATTGAGCGGCCCCATCTCCTGCGGGGCACCACTCGAACGCGCCTTCTCCGCGACGTATTTCGCCATCTGACGAATCTCCGCATCCTTGTCGCGGCGGAATCCGTTGCAGTCGATCACGATGCGGTTGTCGTCCCCTAGCTGTCGACGAAATGCCGTCGCCACGAGGTGCTGGAGCGCCTGCAGCCCTTCACCACCACGTCGAATGAGCGGCCCTCCGTCTTCACCTTCAAGATTGATGCGTGTCGCCTCGGGCGATTCTTCGATCGTCGCCCTCAGCGTCACGCCCATCGCGTTCACGACATCCTGCACGAACTTGGCGATTTGAGTGGTGAGCGTCTCGTTCACGTGTCGCTTCTCGTGGTTCGTATTCACGTCTTCCTGCGCCGGAGATTCTACTGCTTGTTCTCAGCGCTCGCAGTCCGACCCGAGCCCGCGCTCTTCACACGACGTTCTGCGGCAGGTCGTGCAGTGGCAGGCGCCTGGGGCCCAATCCACCAATTCGTGAAGTACTGCTGCGCGATCGCAAACAAGTTTCCGACGAACCAATAGAGCACGAGGCCGCTCGGCGCCCACAGAAACATGAAGCCGAACATCAAGGGCATCATCATCATGACGCGCTGCTGGGCCGGATCGGCCGAGGACGGTGTGACACGCTGCTGCCAGAACATCGTGGCCGCCATCAGGACCGGAGTGATGTACAGCGGATCGTGTTCGGAGAGATCCTTGATCCACCACCCGAAGCTGGCGCCGCGCAGCTCGATCGACTGAGACAGGAGAGAGTAGAACGCGAAGAGCACCGGCAGCGTCAGGAGCATGGGGACGCACCCACTGGCGGGATTGACGCCCTTTTCCTTGTAAAGCGCCATGATCTCTGTCTGCATCTTCTGTCGCGCCGGATCGGTGACTTTCAACCCCGCATACCGATCCTGAATCGCCTTCAGCTGCGGCTGCAGCGCCTGCACCTTACGCATCGACACCAGGCTCTTGTGTCGCAGCGGGAAGATCACGAGATTGATGATGATCGTGAGCAGGATGATCGACCAGCCGTAGTTGCCGATCACGCCGTACACCGACTTCAACACCGTCAAGAGCGGAACTGCGAGAAATCCAAACATGCCGAAGGAAATCGCCCGCACCAGTTCCTGATCGACCGATCGCAGCACATCGAACTGTTTTGGTCCGACGAAGAGACGCACGCCGCTCGCTGGTCCGGGCAGCGCGATCGTCTGCGCCAGCAACTGTCGCTGCGTCTTTTCGGGGCCCGGAAGCGTGACCGGCTTGAAGTCGATGCGCGCCTTGCCCGGGTTCACGATAGCCGCTAGGAAATAGTGATCGTCGATGCCCGCAAAACGGAAGGCGCCTTCGTACGTTGGCTGCGACGCGAGGTTACTGGCCTTGATTCGCTCGATTTTGCCATCGCGATACAGGATCGCTTGTGGTGGCTGAACGTAATTGCCGGTAAAGAAGCTGCCGCCTCCTGACAGGGCTCCGCTATCGCCGAGTCCCGGTCCCCACTCAATCGCAGGGCTCAACATCTGGTCGCCACTCGTGACCTGCGCGGAAAACGTCACCAAATAGCTTCGAGGGTCGAAGCGAAACTCCTTGCGCGCATGTACGCCGGACGCGTCTTGATACTCGAACACGACAGTGGCGGATTGCTGCCCCGCTTGCACCTGACCGTTCACATCACCCGACACTCGATACAGCGACTCATTGAGTCGCCCGGTCAGCGCCTTGTCGTCAACGCGAAGCGAAAACGGTCTCGGCTGGTCCCCAGGGACGGCAGAAGGCACCAAGTCGACCAAGGCGCCACGGCTGTCGCTGTAGCCTCGGAGGCGCCAGTGAAGGATGCGTCCGCCTCGGTTTGTGATGACGACCTGCGCGACGCCAGTGTCGACCGTGATTTCCCTCTCTGAGGGTTCTGTGATCAGAGCCGCTGGACTCGGTTCCCGAGGGACATCAGTGACGGCCGGAGTCTCCGCTTGTGGCGGCGCCTGCTCGACTGACTCTGGTGCCTTTGTGCCCGCGCTGGTCGGTGTCGGCGGCGGCGGCGGGACGAACAGCGCCTGATAGCCGTACAGCACCGCAAACGACAACAGAATGGCGATGAAAACCCTGCGTTCCATGAATTCGATCTACGTTCTGGGCACGGGATCATATCCATGCCCACCAAACGGCAGGCACCGGGACACCCTTCGCAGCCCTAATCGCATGCCGCGGTAAACCCCATGTCGCGCGACCGCCTCCGCCATGTAGTCCGAGCAGGACGGATGGAATCGACACGACCCAGTAAACAGCGGTGAAATCAGCAGCTTATATGCGCGCAGGGCGGCCAGAACCACCCCGACGCCCCAGTGGGCGTTTCGATGAGTCCGCTGATCGGTGACGTCGCTTAAGAGCGTCTGTGTAGTCGATTTCAAGGCTGGCGAAGGGGGCATCGAGCATTTCTCGGCGCGGCACGATGATGATGTCGAGGCCGGATTCGATCTTATGGCGCCTGAACACCTCGCGCGCGAGCCGCTTAGCGCGATTTCGTTGAACAGAGGGACCCAGCTTTCGTGTCGCTGCTATACCTACGCGCGGGACAAAGCCACCGTTCTCGACGATGAACAGCGTCATGTAGCGCGCGTGAATCCGAAAACCGGCGCCGTAGGCACGCTCGAAATCGGGCCGGCGGCGAACCCGCTCGGCGGGCGCCAGTCCGAGCCCGACCGGCACGTCAACCCTCGTCGGCGACGGTCAGCCGCTTGCGTCCCTTTGCGCGTCGCCTCTTCAGCACGATGCGACCGTTCTTTGTCGCCATTCGCACCCGAAAGCCATGCGTTTTCTTGCGCCGCCTGGTATTGGGCTGAAACGTGCGCTTTCCCTTCATTTTTTCCTATGCCAAGAGAGTGATGCCGCGCGAGACAGACGAAACAGCAATAGTAGCCGCCGCTCGCACAATGTGTCAAAGGAACTGCAACCGCGCGATGACGTCTGTGCTACAGTCGCGGGTTCACCAACCTACTCTATGGCGAAGGCGGTTCGGTTTCTCCCCCAAGATTTCCACACCTGTGGAAAACATTGTGGAAAACGCGGCCCTTTAGCCGATCACTCCAGAAAACAGCGGTTTTCCAGGCATTTCCGGGTTGCCACCTCCGAAAACTGTGCCGTTTGCTGGCTTTCTCGGGCCACCTTCGTCCCGCATTTGCTCCCCCTTTCGGCATGCCGGTAGGCGAAAGTCCAGCACGAGGTCGTCACGATGATCGCGATGGAAGCAACGATTTGGGACCAGGTGCTGGCCAGGGTTGAAACCAAAGTCAACCGGCATAGCTTCTACACCTGGTTCCGTCCCACGACCCTGGTCTCCGACGGAGGTGGCTCGCTCACCATCCGCGTACCGAACCCTCTTTTCACGGATTGGTTGACCAAGCACTACTCAGCCGTGCTGTCTGAAGCCTTGACCGAAGTGCGTCGCCCTGGAACATCGGTCATTTTCGTCGCCGAAGGCGCAATCGTTCCGCCCAAGCCAGAGGAACCTTCGGCTGAGACCGAAGCTCTTCCACTAGACACACCGCCGGCGTCGTCTGGCGGTCTCAACCCTCGCTACACGTTCGACACGTTCATCGTCGGGCCGTCGAACCAATTTGCCCATGCGGCCTGTCGCGCGGTTGCTGAGGCTCCGTCGCGCTCCTACAATCCGCTCTTCATCTACGGTGGTGTCGGTCTTGGCAAGACGCACTTGATGCATGCGATCGGTCAGTACGTCTTGCAACACGATCCCTCGTTGAAGCTGACCTACATCTCGTCAGAACGTTTCATGAACGAGATGATCAACGCGGTGCGCTACGACCGCATTCTCGATTTTCGCGAGCGGTACCGCAGTGTCGACGTGCTCCTCGTCGACGACATTCAATTTGTCTCCGGGAAAGAGGGCACGCAAACAGAGTTCTTTCACACGTTCAATGCGCTGTACGACGCACAGAAACAAATCGTGCTGAGCAGCGACCGTCCACCGAACGAGATTCCCGCGCTCGAAGAACGTCTCAGATCTCGTTTCGAGTGGGGTCTCACTGCTGATATTCAATCGCCGGATCTCGAGACAAAAGTGGCGATTCTCAAGCGAAAAGCAGAAGCGGAGGCCGTGCCTCTGCCCGACAACGTCGCCATTCACATTGCCGGGCGTATCAAATCGAACATTCGTGAGCTCGAAGGATCGCTCATCCGATTGATCGCCTATGCCTCACTGACGGGAAGGGAAATCACCCTCGATCTCACACGCGAAGTACTGAAGAACGTGCTCGCTCAAGACGACAAGGCGATCACGATCGAGAGCATCCAGAAGTTCGTGGCCGACTATCACCAGTTGAAGATCGCGGATCTCAAATCGCGGAACAACTCGAAATCGGTCGCGATGCCCCGCCAGGTCGCTATGTATTTGTGCAAATCGTTGACGCAGGCGTCGCTTCCGGAGATTGGCCGAAGCTTCGGCGGCAAGCATCACTCGACCGTGATTCACTCAATCAAGAAGGTCGAGGAGCTCCGCCACAAGGACGGAGATTTCAACAAGCTGATCAACAGTTTTCTGGAGTCATTCCGCTGAATTCTCCGTCATCCACACATCAAGTCGGTAGCGACCTGTTGATGATTTTCGAACCTTGAATTCGCACAGGATCCGCGGGGTGTGCGCGTCCCGAATTCACAAATTTATGCACACCCTAAGTTATTGAACGTCAAGCCTTAGTCAGTTCTTGTTGAGTTTTGCGCGGCACCTATTCTTCTGTATAATTCTTTATCTCTTCTGATCACTTGAGTGGAGTGAATTCACCCGACTCCACGAACGGGTCCTTTAACGCGAGCAACCGCTCTGCACGAGGTCACCACACGCCTATGGAACTCGTAGTACGCAAGACTGAGCTTCTGCGAGAACTCCAACTCTTCCAGGGCATCGTGGAGCGGAAGAACACGATCCCGATTCTCGCGAACGTCCTGATCGAGGCCAAGGGTGACGAAGTTCGAATGCTCGCCACCGATCTCGAAGTTGCGCTGCGAAGCCGCTGTCACGCCGCCGTGGCGAAAGGCGGATCTCTGACGTTGCCGGCGAAGAAGCTGTACGAAATCGTGAAGGCGCTGCCGGAGACTGACGTTCGGATCGAAGAGGATCGCAACGGAGTCAAAGTTGCTGCCGACCGATTCGACTCGCGGATGCAGACGCTCCCGCGTGAGGATTTTCCGACGCTGCCCGAGATCAGCGGAAAGGCCCGGGCCATTCTGCCGCGGGCGGCGCTGAAAGAAATGGTCGCAAAGACGCAGTATGCGATTACCGGTGAAGACACGCGGTTCTTTCTCAACGGCGCCAAGTTCGTCTTGAAACCGCAGAGTCTCACGCTCGTCGCGACCGACGGCCACCGCTTGGCGCTCGTCGAAGTGAATCATGAAACGGGTGTTACACAGGACGTGGGCGTGATTCTTCCGAAGAAGACGTTGCTGGAGCTGGGTAAGCTGCTGAACGAGGGCGACGGAGACATCGAGTTTGAAAGCGGTGAGAACCACTTGTTCTTGGACATCGGTGGCCGCATCCTGATCTCGCGAACCATTGACGGTCAGTTCCCGGCGTACGAGCGAGTGATTCCGAAGGGCAACGACAAGGACATCGAGTTCGACCGAGAGCGGCTGACGAACGCGGTCAAGCGGGTTGCGCTGCTGTCAAACGAGCGATCCAGAGCGGTCAAGTTCGAGATCGACAAGGGAAAGGTCGAAGTGACGTCGAGCAGCTCCGAGTTTGGAGAAGCACACGAACAGTTGCCGGTCGAGTACGCAGGCCCTGCCATGACGATCTCATTCAACGCGCAGTACGTCCTCGACTTCCTGAACGTCGTCGCGACCGACGTCGTATCGCTGTCGCTCAAGGACGAAGTGAGTCAGGCTGTCATGAAGCCCATCGGCGCAGAAGGTTACGACTACACGTACGTGATCATGCCGATGCGGATTTGATCATCGCTCTCTGAAGACGCAGGGCGGTTAAGGACACGAGTGGAACATCCGGAACAGCAGCACACCGATCAGGCCGACGGTCGCCTGGCAGGCGATACGCCTGCTCCGAGAGGACCGAACGGGAACGGATCGGTCGATGACTACAGCGCCGACAAGATCAGAGTCCTCGAAGGGCTCGAGGCCGTTCGCAAGCGGCCGGCGATGTACATTGGGTCGACCGGGGCTCCCGGTCTGCATCATCTGGTATATGAAATCGTCGACAATTCGATCGACGAAGCGCTGGCGGGTTTCTGCGATCAGGTCAACGTCACGATTCACATCGACAATTCGATCACGGTCATCGACAACGGCCGTGGCATTCCTGTCGATCTTCACAGCAGTGGGAAGTCCGCGGCAGAAGTGGCGCTGACCGTCCTCCACGCCGGCGGGAAGTTCGACAACGACAGTTACAAGGTGTCGGGTGGGCTGCACGGTGTGGGCGTCTCCGTGGTCAACGCGCTCTCGGAGCGGCTCGACCTCGAAATCTGGCGCAACGGGCAGGTCTATCAACAGAGCTACGAGCGCGGCACTCCGATCGCTGCTCTCGAAATGACCGGGACGACGCAGCGGCGCGGCACCAAAGTCACATTCAAGCCGGACGCACAGATCTTCGAAACCACGGAGTACAGCTTCGACACTCTGGCACAACGC
>Ga0114129_10001214_pt1 | contig 34236 bp, 56 predicted proteins | sample RhiMetdeltSRZDD1_FD_80071 | JGI IMG/M metagenome (GOLD analysis project Ga0114129, IMG submission 80071) | Populus rhizosphere microbial communities from Tennessee, USA - Rhizosphere MetaG P. deltoides SRZDD1 (version 2) (version 2) | ecosystem: Host-associated > Plants > Roots > Rhizosphere >...
AGGGCCGCCGCCTGGGACGCCGCCAGGGCCGCCGCCTGGGACGCCGCCTGGGCCGCCGCCTGGGCCGCCGCCAGGGACGCCGCCTGGGACGCCGCCAGGGACGCCGCCAGGGACGCCGTCGAGCAGCTCCAGGACTCCGCCATCCACCTGTTCACGCGCATGATCCGGCCCGCCACGCAGGTCTGATCCGCTCCCCGGGCTGGTCCCGGTCTCACTTCCCCGGGACCGGGGCCAGCAACACCGCCGAACGACGGCAACGAACACATGGGGGAGGCAGCCATCAGCGAGCAGGCAGCCGACGTAGCCCAGACGCCATCTGCGCTCACTGCGGACGACCCCGGGGCCAAGCTAGGCACCTGGAACGCGGTCATCCGCCGCGCCCGGATCGGCCGCCAGCGCAAGGTAGCTGCGCTCACCGTGGGCTCGTACGCCGGCGAGAACGGCCGCGGCATCAAGTGCGGCGTCGCCCGCCTGGCCTTGGACTGCGAGATCGGCTACAGCACGGCTCGCCGCTACCTCGCCTGGATGCGCGACGTCGGCCTCATCGAGCTGGTGAAGGCAGGTAACCGTAAGGCTGGCCGCGCTGACGAGTACAGGCTGATCATCGCCGCCGAGGTGTATCAACGCTTGGACATTCCGGACGCGGACACCTACCGGAAGCTGGTCGAGGAACTGAACGCCGGGAACCGGTCCGGCGAAAAAGGCCGCCGTCTGCGCTCACCCATTGTGAGCGCAGAAGCTACGGGATCCGAGGCGCCGTCTGCGCTCGACATGGTGAGCGCAGAACCTTCCTATCTGCGCTCACTTTCGACGCCATCTGCGCTCACCCAGGATGAGCCCCCACCTTCCAGTAATCACCTTCCAAGAGAAGAGCACCTTCCAGCTGGGGGCGCGCCGCCCCCAGACCCCCGACGGCCCCCGTCCCCTCCGGGGCCGGGGATCGAGGAGAGCAACTCACTGTACGAACCACTCACCCAAGCCCAAGACCAACAGGGTGAGTCACTCCCGCGCGAACACGCGAGCCACGAGGCCGATGCCGAACTCCGCCTCGTCGCAGACAACCCGCGCCCCGCGCCGCCGCCGCTCTTCACCCCCGCCACCGTCGCCGCAGCCGCCGCACGCCGCCGCGCGGCCTCCTAGGGAGCCACAGATGCCCGATCCCCCGGCCCCGCACCACTCCGCCGCCCTCAACCGCATGCTCGGACTCCCGCCGGTCCACCCCGGATTGGAGCCGCCCATCCCGGCCAGAGACCTCGAACGGGAGCTACGCCGCCAGCAACGGCGGCGTGCGGCCGCGGCGCGAGCTCGATCCCGGAAGGCCGCATGACCCGGCATCTGACGGCCGCCGAGAAACGCGCCCGGGCGTCCGCTGAGGCCGCTGTCGCCCGGGCCCTGGCCCATACCCGCCCGCCGCCGGTCGAGGACGACGACGGCTTCATCACGCCCGCCCGAGCCCGAGCCATCCGCCTAGAGATCGAGGAAACCCGCGATGCCCGTATCCGATGACGACCGGCCGACCAGCGCCCAGCTAGCCGACGCCCAAGCCCAACTGGGCCGCACCATCCGCGAACGCGACTCCCTCGCCCGCCGCCTCGCCGTGCGGCACTGGGAGCTGACCGAGGCCCGTAACCGCCTAGACGCCATCGCCGCCATCCTCGGCGCCGACCCCTCCGACCCACTGCCCGCCCTCGTCCACGACCTGACCGTCAGCAACCGCGCCCTCCGCCACCAGCTCGACCAGGCGCTCAGGCCAGCCACCAGTGGGACCCCGGTCAAGCTGGTCATCACCGACCGGAGCAGACACGACCCGTTGGCCGAGCACGGACGGTGCGGCGGTTGCGGTGGAGGAACCTGCACGTGCCCGTTCTGCTCCGTGTGCGGTCAGGCCGCCGGATTCCACCGAACCGACTGCACACGCCCCGCCGCGGCGATCTCAGTTCCGTCGCGGCGCGCGCAGGATGGGGGAAGCGATGCATAGCCGCCAGTCCGACGAGAACGACCGTCTGCTCACGCCAGCCGAAGTCGCCCGAATCTTCCGCGTCGACCCGAAAACAGTCGGCCGCTGGGCCAAGAAGGGCCTGCTCCACCCGATCAGAACACCGGGTAACACCCGCCGCTACCGGGAATCCGAAGTCCTCGCCTACCTCCACGGCGACGTCGATGCGTAGCCTCATCGACCCGATCCGCGACGAGATCACCCGCACCCTCGCCGTCTACCGAGGCTGCATACGGATCGCCGAGCTGTACGCCCGCCTCGACGGCATCGACTCCACCACAGCCCACGCCCTCCTCGCCGAGCAGATCGGCGCCCGATTGGACATGCAGGCCGACATCCTCGAAGCCTCCTGGCTCGCTCGCGCGGTGACGTTCCTGCCGCCGCCCGAGCACCTCCGCCGGGATGCCGCGGAGTGGCGTCGAGAGGCCCGAGCCCTGTGGGCCGCCGCCAGAGACGGCCAGGTGGGCGGTGCGTAGGCGCCAAGTCGCCAAGGGGCGAACCGCGTACGAACGCCGCTACGAGGCCGCCGTACGCCGCCAGGTTGCCCTCGTTCGCAACGCCCGCAGGGTCGGCGGTCGGGCCGCGCGGTGCCTGTACGCCGACCCGCGCGACTTCCTCCGCCCCGGGGATGACCTCGACCGCTTCACGCTCTCCGGCGTCGTCATCACCACCGGCTGATGCCGGCCATCCGGCACACCGACTACGGACCCGCCGCCCGACCCTGCCCCACCTGCCGCACCACCCATCGCCCCGCAACCACCACCGGACGGCTCATCCGCTGTCCGCCCGCGAACCGCTGGCTGATCGCCGGACCCCTCGTCAAGGGCCTCGACGATCGGTCGAGAAAGGCCTGACATGAACCAGCGCGGCATCCACTGGCCGTACTGCATCGACGGCCGTTGCGCCGGCTGCATGCCAGCCATGCCCGAGGACTGGCCGCCGTGCGCTCCGGCGCTCGGCATCCACCGCACCGGGTGCGACTGCCCCGGCCGACCAACCGCTGAAGGACGCCCGTGACTCTGCATCCTGCCCAGTTGCATGCCCGGGCCGCCCTCTGGTCGTTGACTCGCGCCCTCCAGCTCCTCACCGTCGCCGCCCACGCGCACGCCCAGGCCCAAGCCGACAGCGCCGACCTCGGCACTCTCCAGGCGTGGCGTCCGGGTACCGGCGGCCGGAGCAGCGGGCACGGTGACGCGCTCCTGGAAGCCGTCGTCCAGCACTCGACCGGCCGGACCAGCCCGTACGCCGACCGGCACGCGCGGACGGTGGAGACCGCGCGCTGGGTGGCCCGCAGCATCCTCCGCGACCGCCACGTCGAGGGCGTGGATCCGCTCGTGCAGCTGCGCCAGGCCGTGCCCGCCATGACCGCGCTCGCGGCCGACTCGATGCGCCGCTGGATCGAGGACGAGGACAGCGCCGTACGCCGCCTCCTGGGCGAACCCGACGACCGGCAGCCAGTCGCCGCGATCGCGTGCCCGGGCTGCGACACCGCCGGCTCGCTGGCCCTGCGTACGTCGGCTCCGGAGCGGGAGCGGGTCGTGGTGTGCACCACGCAGACGTGCGCCTGCCTCGGCAGCGGGTGCCCGTGCGGGATGGGGCGGCAGGATGCCGGGGCGCAGCACGTGTGGACCATCCACGAGGCCCGCGCCATCACCGACTACGGACCGAAGCCCGCCGATCGAGGAGAAGCAGCATGACCCGCGAAGAGATCATCGCCAAGGCGAAGCCAGGCCACGACGCCGTGTGCCACTGCGACCCGAAGTACCTGATGTCGTGCTCGCAGATGGCGGCGGCGATCCTCGCGCTCGCGGCGCCCGCCTCCAAGCCCACCGAACCGAGCGAGTGACCATGGCCGCGATGACCCAACCGATGAGCCCGCGATCCCGGCAACTCCGCAGCCGCATATCGGGGATGAGCAGGCTCCCCAACGCCAACTCGCGTGAGCTGGCCGCCCTGCGGTCGGAGTTCATGGCGTCCCGGTTGGAGGATCACATCCGCGAGGTCGGGCCGTCGTTGACGATTGCCCAGATCACCCATCTAGTCGCCGTGCTGCTCGAAGAGGAGTGACCCGATGAGGGAGGATGACCGCGTGACCAGCATCATCGACACGATCAACCGGGTGTACGCCCGGCCGCCCCTGAGCTGGCTCGTCACCGCGTTCCAGTGGCTCGCCGACCTGTTCGAGGTGCCGCTGCGACCGCTGGAACGCTTGGGCGCCGAGCGGAGGGCGCGGCTGCTGGCGGAGCGGGCCGCCATGCTCGCCGCGATCGGGCTTGAGCGGGAGGCCACCGAGTGCGCCGCGCTCTCGACGGCATGGTCCAACATCGCTGCGCGGTACGGCCGGTGAGCAGCATCATCCAGATCACTCCGGAGCAGGCCGCCGAGATCCGAGCCCGCCTTGCCCGAGACGTCAGGCTCGCCGTGGAGGCGTTCCGGCCCATGGCCGCCGCGCTGGCCAAGACCGTCCGGGCCATGCAGCCGATGATCGAGGCATACCAGCGGTCACAGGCGAAGCCGGTCCGGTTGTCGCGGCGCCGGAAGCGGATGGCGATCCGACGGGAGCGGTACGAGCAGCGGGTAAGGAAGCTCACGAGCCGTTGACCAGCGGAAACCAGCGGGTACCGTCGGCCACATGGAGACCGTCGAGGGCGAACTACACACCCCAGACGGCTACTGGCGCGTCCAGATCATCCGCTACGGCCCCCGCGACCGCTGGTACCGCGTCACCCACGGCACGACCGTCGTCGGCGACCGGCTTCCCATCGCCGCCGTGCAGCGCATCCTGGGCGACGCGTTCGGCCTCCTGGTGCCGGTCGAGGCTGCGGCCGGGGACGACGGCGCGGCTTGACCTCCAGCATTAGCGTGAACTGAGTACTCGGCATGGTTCGGCTCGGCAGGGCGTGGCGGGGCTGGGCAGCGTCCATCCCCGCCCCACACTGGCGGCGTGATCATCGTCGACGGGGACCGCTGGGGCACAGCGGCGGAGATCGCTGCTCATATCGGCCACGGCGTCACCCCCGCCACAGTCCGCTCCTGGGCGGCCCGCGACGGCCTCGCCAGCGTCCGCATGACCGACGACGACGGCCGCCCCCAAGTCCGCTACCTCCTCGACCAGGCACAGCGCATCGACCGGCAGAAACGACACGGACGGCTAGGACGCCCGCGAGCCGCTTGACGCGCCGTGGATCATTGTTCACACTGCGCGTGACAGCACTCTGTCCAGAGTCAGCCCCGGTCGCAGGCGGTACGCCTCCCGGGGCTTCTTCATGCCACCGACCCGGGGAGCCGCCTTGCCCGCCAGCGCTCAGCACCGGCCGCACGACCTGGCCGCGTCGACCGACCCGACTACCGAGCGGATGCGGCAGGAAACGGGCCACGACTGCATCGCCTGCCCCAGCGACGTCCGCAACCTCATGGCCACCGCGCATAACCTCCTGGTCAGGCTCGACGCCAACGACTGGTCCGGCGTCGCCCGCAAGCGGGAAGCGGTCCGTGAGGCCCTGGCGAAGTTGCAGCCGGTATCCGACCAGCACTTCGAGGCGCTGGACGGCTGGCGCCGCCCCTAAGGACTCCTGAGGCCCCAGGTTGGTGTGGACGCGCCACAGGGCCGACCCGTCGATGAACTACAAACACCGGGCGTACGACCACACCGCGCCCGGTCATACCTCGCAGCGCAGTAGAGCAGCTCGGTAGCTCGCAGGGCTCATAACTCTGAGGTCGCCGGTTCAAGTCCGGCCTGCGCCACAACCCGAGGAGGCGGGCGTGCTCCACCTCCTCCCGGCCGACGAACTCGACCAGCACGACACCCACCCAGACCGGCGCTGCCCATGCGGCGGCCACCTCGAACTCGTCGACGCCGGCGACCACATCGGCTGGGAGTTCATCCACAACGCCTTCGACAAGGGCACCGAAGAGGGAGACTCCGCGTGAACGCGAGCGTGGGCCGGATCGTCCACTACGTTAGCCACGGCACCCCGGTCCGGGCGGACGGCACCCAGGCGTTCACCGGACAGTGCCGGGCCGCCATCGTGACCGAGGTCGGCGACCCGGAAGCGACCGAGCCGGAACTCATGGACGTGAGCCTGGCCGTGCTCAACCCGACCGGGATGTTCTTCAACCAAGACGTGCCATACAGCGAAGACCGCGCTGGCGGCTCCTGGCACTGGCCCGAGCGCGTCTGATGACCACCGCCTACGTCTCGATCGTCTACGTCTCAATCGGAGCCCCACCATGCCGCTGACCGCCACGCTCAAGGCGTCCGTCGAAGCCGACTACACCACCGCCCTCGACCTCGGCACAGTCGCCTACCCCCTGCGCAAATACGCATCCATCGCGCTCACCAGCGGCACCGGCACAGGCCAAGCCGACCGACTCTTCACCGACACCCGCACAGTCACCGCCTCCGGCACCGACGCCCTCGACCTCGCCGGATCACTCGTCGACGCATTCGGCGCCACACTGACGTTCGTCAAGCTCAAGGCCGTCCTCGTCAGCGCGGCCGCGGGCAACACCAACAACGTCCGGATCAACCGGCCCGCATCCAACGGCGTACCGCTGTTCCTCGCCGCGTCCGACGGCATCGACATCCCGCCCGGCGGCGCATTCCTCTGGGTCGCGCCCGGCGCCGGCGTCACCGTCACCCCAGCGACCGGCGACCTGCTCAACATCGACAACTCCGGTGCGGGCACATCGGTCACCTACGATGTCGTGCTGGTCGGTACGTCCGCCTGACATCTCGGGGGTGTCATGCCCAGACCGGGGAACGCAGCAAGCAGGGGCTACGGCTGGGCCCACCAGCAAGCCAGAGCCAGGGCCATCCGAGACATGCAAGACGGGCAACCATGCGGGCGCTGCGGCGGCCCGCTCTACCGCAGCGACGGCAGCACGCTGCACCTCGACCACAACCAGGACCGGACCGGATACCGCGGGCTGGCCCACGGCAGGTGCAACACGGCGGCAGGTGGCCGCACCCGACAAGCTCAGGTCAGAGCAGCCAAGCAGAGCACGACGAGCACGAGCACACCAACCCACCACTCCCGCCGCTGGTAACACAGCGTGACGGGCAAGGGGGGTGGGGGTGAAACGGACATAGGGGGCCATCTAGACCCCAGCCGCAGGCGCCAGGTTTCTCCCCCCGCTACCTGTGCCACTGGGAGGGTGACGTGTCCAGCGGTGCTGACAGACAGCGACGTTATCGCCGGCACAAGGCTGGTGATCATTCGCTGTGTCTGCCCGGCAGGTGTGAACTTGCAGGTCAGGGGCCTGTAACGCCTGATGTCACGGGGCCTGTCACGCGTGGTGTGACGTTGTGGCGGGACATGAACGGTGACCAGTTGGCGCCGGCGGTGCGGGTGTTGTTGGAGGAGGCGTGCCGGATCGCGGACCGGCTCGACAAGCTCGACCGGCTCCTGGACGGCGACGCTGACCGGTGGGTGAGCCTGGTCGAGGATCGTGGCGACCCGGAGCGGCAGATCGTGGTGATCGACCGGCCGCTGGCCGAGGCCCGCCAGCAGGCGACCGCACTCAAGCAGCTCATGCAGGAGATCCGTTCCGCCGGCGCGGAGATTCCGGCGCGGCCGGCCGCGGGCGGCAGGGAGGCGGCGGGTGTTACTGACCTCACCACCTGGTCTCCTACTCGGAGCGCGAAAGCCTCGAGTTGAGCTGCACCCGCCGTACGAGCTGACGTACGGGCCGGTCGCGGTCGAGTTGAGCCGCCGTGCCGGTCAGGTTCTGGATCCGTGGCAGGGCGACTCGCTGGACGTGATGCTCGGCCTGCGCCCCGACCGCAAGTGGGCGTCGTTCGAGTTCGCCGAGTGGGTGTCCCGGCAGAACGGCAAGGGCGGCATCGGTGAGGCCCGGGTCCTGGTCGGCTTCGTCGGCCCCCTGGCTGAGCGGCTGATCCTGTGGTCGGCGCACGAGTACAAGACGGCGATGGAGGCGCACCGCCGGATCGGCTGGCTGCTGCGCAACCTGGGCTACCGGCGCGGCGACAACCTCATCGTGATTCCGGACGAGGTGCTCGGCACTCAGGCGGACATCCCGATCAAGGTGATCAACACCAACGGTGAGGAGTCGTACGAGCGGCTCGACACCGACCAGCGGGTGCGGTTCGTTGCCCGGACCAAGGGCTCGGGCCGTGGCTTCTCCGGCGACGTGAACATCATCGACGAGGCGTTCGCGTACACGTTCGCGCACCAGTCGGCGCTGATGCCGACGCTGTCGGCCCGCCCGAACCCGCAGATCGTCTACCTGTCGTCGCCGCCGCTGGACGCCCTGTCCGGTGAGGTGATGTTCCAGCTGCGCCGCCGCGCCGAGGCGGGCGGCGATGAGGGCCTGGGCTACCGCGACTGGGGCCTGGCGGGCGACCTGTCCAACCTGGGCGCTATCGACCTGGACGATCCGAGGAACGCGGCGGCCACGAATCCGGCGCTCGGCATCCGCATCACACAGGAGACCATCGAGCGGGAGCGGCGGTCGATGTCGGCGGTGGACTTCGCCCGCGAGCGCTTGGGCGTCTGGCCCCTGCAGCCGTCGGAGAACGGCTTCCGGGTCATCCCCGAGCAGGCGTGGAAGGACCGCGAGGACCCGGCCGCGCAGTTCGACGGCCGCCCCGCGTTCGGGGTGTACGTGCCGCCGGACCGCTCCTACTCGGCGATCATGGCGGCGGGCGCCCGGCGGGGCGGCGGCCGGCTGATCGAGTTGACCGGCAACGAGCACGGCCCGGACCACCGGGCCGGCACCCGGTGGATCGTCGGCCGGCTCAAAGAGCTGGAGGCGCACAACCCCAGCGTGATCGTGGTCGACGACAAGGCGCTCGCCGAGGAGTGCGAAGAGGCCGGCATCGTCATCCACCGCTCGGGCGTCGCAGACGTGGTGACCGGCTGCCAGATGTTCTTCGACGGCGTCGCCGGCCCTGATCCGGCGGCCCGGGACATCTGGCACCTCGGGCAGGAGCCGGTGACCACGGCGGTCGGAGGAGCTTCGACGCGCAAGATCGGCAATTCGTGGGCGTGGGAGCGGTACGAGCTGACCGTCGACATCGCGCCGCTGCCCGCCGGGTCGCTGGCCCTGTTCGGGCACGGCACGCCCCGGGTTCACCGGGAACCACCTCAGCCGTTCTTCGGCGCCTGGCGATAGGAGGAAACACCATGGCCGTCCTATCGACGAGTCCGAACATCCGGGTGCATTGGCGTGAGGCCGGCCGGCTGACCGCCGCCGGTGTCGGCTGGGCGCTGTTCGCGGTCGGCTGGCTGCTGGCGAAGACGCTGCGTACCCTCGCCACCGGCCTCGCCGCCGCCCTGTTCGCGGCTGGCTGGCTGGCGTCGGCGGTGGCCTGGCCAGCGTTGTGCTGGTGCGGCCGCGCGGTGAGGCTGGGCTGGCGGGAAGGCCGTAAGCCGATCGGCGGTCGGCGTGGGCCTGCTTGAGCGAATCGCCGACAGCGGCAAGGGTGAGAAGCGGTTCGGCATCGACCAGTGGATCAGCGACTACCTGATCCCGGCGACGCAGCAGTTCGGGTACGGCGGGACGTCGTATCCGTTCGGGTTGAACCAGACGATGTCCGGTCAGCGGATCAAGCAGATCGCGGCGACGCTGCCCGCGTACGCGGCTGCGTTGCGGTCGTGCCCGCCGGCGTTCGCGGCGCAGATGGTGCGGGCGCTGGTGTTGTCGCAGATGCGGTTCACGTGGCGGAACCTGCCCACCTCGCCGACGCCGCGCAGGTTGTTCGGCACGCGCGACCTGGAGCTGCTTGAGCGGCCGTGGCCGAAGGCCACCACGGGCGACTTGGTGTCGACGATGGAGTGGCACGCCGGCCTGACGGGCAACGCGTTCGTGGCGCGGCGTCCGGCCAGGCTGCGGGTGTTGCGGCCGGACTGGTGCGGGCTGTTGTTCGGGTCGGAGCAGGACCCGGAGGAGATCGCGGCGACCGCGTTCGACGGTGAGCTGCTGGGCCTGGTCTATCAGAACGGTGGGATCGGGTCGGGTGCCGGCCAGGTGAACTCGCTTCTCCCGGATGAGTTCGCGCACTGGTCGCCGATCCCGGACCCGGAGTGCCCTGGCGTGGGCCAGTCGTGGGTGACGGCGGCTTTGGCCGACATCCAGGGTGACCGGGCGGCGACGCAGCACAAGCTGAAGTTCTTCACCAACGGGGCGACGCCGAACATGGTGGTCAAGGGCATCCCGGCGGTGTCGAAGGAGCAGTTCGACGAGATCGTCGAGATGCTGGAGTCGAAGCACACCGGTGTCGCGAACGCGTACAAGACGCTGTACCTGACCGCCGGCGCCGACGCGACGGTTGTCGGGTCGGATCTGAAGCAGCTGGATTTCAAGGCGACGCAGGGCGCGGGTGAGACGCGGATCGCGATGCTGGGGCGGGTGCCGGCGCCGCTGCTCGGCATCTCCGAAGGGCTGGCCGGGTCGTCGCTGAACGCGGGGAATTTCGGCATGGCCCGCAGGATCTTCGCTGATTCGTGGATCTACCCGTCGTTGCAGGACCTGTCCGCATCAGTCGAGTCGATCATGGTTCGGCCGAAGAACCCGCGCAGCGGTGAGACGGACGCCGAGCTGTGGTTCGACACGGCCGACATGCCGATCCTGCGCGAGGACGCCAAGGACGCCGCCGAGATCACCGAGACGCAGGCCCGCACGATCTCGGGCCTCGTCAAGGAGGGTTTCACGCCGGAGTCGGCGGTCGCCGCGGTGATCGGGCAGAACATGACGCTGCTCAAGCACACCGGCCTGGTGTCCGTCCAACTCCAGCCACCCGGGACCACCGCACCCACGAACCCGACCGCAGGAGGGGCAGCGTGACGACCACGACCCTGATTCAGAGGGCGGAGATGCCGCCGCGCGTCGACGTGCTGCGCAGCGCACCGTTCCGGCTCCGCGCCGCCGGCGAGGGTGAGCCGGGTGATGGGCTCACCCTCGACGGGTTCGCCGCGGTCTTCAACCGGATCACGATCGTCGACTCGTGGGAGGGCCGTTTCAAGGAGCAGATCGCCCCGGGGAGCATGCGCAAGAGCTTCCGCGAGTCTCCGCCGATCATCCAGTTCGATCATGGCCGGCACCCGCTGATCGGCAGCATCCCGATCGCCGAGCTCACGCGGGCGGCGGAGGAGTCGGATCCGGAGCTCGCCCCGGAGGGCGGCGCCCACGTGCTGGGCCGGCTCGTCGACAACTGGCTGGTGGAGCCAGTCCGGGACGCCATCGCCAACCGGTCCGTGAAGGGCATGAGTTTCCGGTTCACGGTGCAGCGGGAGACCTGGGTCGACGCCGACGGGAAGACCGTCCGCGATGAGGACCAGCTGCGGGAGCTGCTGCGCCGTACCTGGTACGAGGACGTGCCCGATGAGGAGCTGCTCACCCGCACTCTCAAGGAGCTGGGCGTTCCCGAGCTCGGGCCCGTCGTGTGGCCGCAGTACACGGACACCTCTGTCGGAGTCCGGTCGATGCTCGACCGGCTCGGCCGCCTCAGCGCCTCTGAGCGCCGCGTGCTCCTGCAGCACGCCCAAGACCTCACCGCCCCTGACGCGCGGAGCGTCGAGGCGGAGGAAGCCGGCACGCAGCCAGGGAACGGCCAGCGGCCAACCGTTTCGACCCGTTCCCGCGTCGATCACGACGCCCTCCGCATGAGAGGCATCCTGTGAACATCCGCCGCCGGCCGACCCTGTTCGGCCGCAAGCCGACCATCATCGGCTACCGCAAGAACGGCGCCCCCATCTGGCTGGCCCAGGGCGGCTCCCCCGACGCCGACGTCCTCGAGGACCTGCGAGGCAAGGACCCCGCCGCCCTCACCGACACCGCGCTGCCCGACGAGCTGCGCGGCAAGACCCCCGACGAGCTCGTCCAGTACGTCGAGGTCCTCGACGCGCACCTGCGGTCGATCCACCAGGACGAGGACACCGGCGAGCTGCGGGAGAAGACGCCGGAGGAGCAGAAGGCGTTCGACTACGGCCTGCGCCTGCGCGACATCGCGATGAAGCGCATCGACGAGCACCGCAACATTCAGGCGATCTTTGGCCGCAAGCCGAAGGCCGTCCAGCGGGCCCTCGCGAACATCAAGTACGGCAGCGACGACCCGTACGGTGACGTGCGCCGGCTCACCACGCCCGAGGCCCGGGATCTGGCGTTGCGCAAGCTCGACGCCCGCGACGCCACCGCTCACCTCACCGATGACCAGAAGACGCACGTCGAGCGGCAGATCCGCAAGGACACCGACATCGCCCGCCGGATCCTGGTCACCGAGACCGAGGACTACCGGGAGGCGTGGCTGAAACTGGTCACCCGCACCCACCCCCTGCTGTCGGAGGAGGAGCGCCAGGCGGTCATGGCCTGGGAGGAATACCGCGCCATGTCCGAGGGTGTGACCACCGCGGGCGGCTTCGGCATCCCAGTGTTCATCGACCCGTCGATCATCATGACGGCGCAGGGGTCCGGGAACCCGTTCCTGGAGATCGCCACCCAGAAGACCATCACCACGAACGCGTGGAAGGGCGTCTCGTCCGCCGGCGTCTCGTGGTCGTTCGACGCGGAAGGCGCCGAGGTCTCCGACGACTCGCCGTCTCTGGCGCAGCCGACCGTGACCGCCTTCATGGCGCGCGGGTTCATCCCCTTCTCGATCGAGGTCGGGCAGGACTACCCGGCGTTCGCCGAGGAGATGGCCGTCCTGCTCGCCGAGGGCTACGACGAGCTGCTCGTCGACAAGTTCACCCGCGGCAACGGCACGACCGAGCCGCAGGGCATCCTGACGGCGCTGTCGGCGAACACGAACGTGCGGGTCGGTGTCACCACCGCCGGCTCGGTCGGCTCCCCCGACCCGTACAAGGTGTGGAAGGCGCTGCCGCAGCGGTTCCGCCGCAAGGCGTCCTGGCTGATGTCGGTGGATGTGAACAACGCCTTCCGGCAGCTCGGCACCGCGAACGTGTTCCACGCCTACACCGTGAACCTGCCGGCCGAGTGGGCCGACGACTTCTTCGGCAAGCAGGCGTACGAGTCGCCGTACATGCCCGACACCACCACGACGACGTCGTCGACCATCGGCCTCGCGGTCGTGGGCGACTTCAAGAACTACGTGATCGCTCGGCGCGGCGGCATGACGGTGGAGCTCGTGCAGCACCTCATCGGGCTGACGAACAACCGGCCGACCGGGCAGCGCGGCTGGTTCGCGTACGCCCGGATCGGCGGCGGGTCGGCGAACGACCTCGGCTTCCGTTTGCTCACGAACACCTGATCAGCAGGAGGTAAGTCGTGGCCGAGGCCAACAAGACCAGCAACGCGCCGGCGTCTACGAAGGCGCCGGCGAAGAGCAGCCTGCAGCCGGCGTCGGAGTCCGGCGATCCTGCGGTGCACCAGCTGCTCGCCGAGATGCAGACGCACCGGATGAACGGTGACGACGCGAAGGTCAAGGACGTCGAACGGCGCCTGGCCGAGCTCGGCTACCGGTAGATCGATCAAACCATCCACACGCGGAGGCCCCGGACCATGCGCCCGGGGCCTCCGTACGCAAGGAGGAAATCCATGGACGTGGTGTACGCGAAGGACACCCGTGTGGTGGGCACCGGCGAGGGCGGTATGGGCCGTGTGCAGAAGGGGTCGCATTGGCCTGCCGGTGATCCGGTGGTGAAGGCGAACCCGGACCTGTTCTCGTCGGATCCGCGGTGGGGGATGAACTTCTCCGTCGAGCCGGAGGGGTGGGGTGCCCCTGTCGAGCAGGCGACCGCCGCGCCGGGCGAGAAACGCAACATGCGCCGTGGCTGACCCGCCGGCCGAACTGGAGCTGCAGGAGGCATTGGTCGTCCGGCCCGGCGACGTCCTCGTCATTCGAGTGTCGCCGGAGAGGATCCGGACCGAGGCGGAGTTCGAAGAGTTCGTGACCCGCGTGAAGGACGCCTTCAAGGATCGCCTGCCGGACTCGCCCACGCCGGTGGTCATCGTCGCGGACCAGCTGGCCGTGCAGCAGCCGCAGGACACCTGATCGTCTCCGGCTGGCCGTTCGTGGATGGTCGGCCGGTCGGAGACCCAAACCATCCACAACCATCCACACTTCTGGAGAAGCCCGCATGACCGAACCCGAGGCTGAAAGCCCGTACGACGGCCCAGCCGTCACCATCGCCTACGTCCACTCCGAGCAGGTCGCCCACTCCTGGCACCACAGCATCGTCGGCCTGATCGGCTGGGACCTCGAGCACCACGGCCGGATCCTGCGCGGCGGCTATATCGCCATGAACTACGGCACCGGCGGCCTCGTCGAGGCCCGCAACCAGGCGGTCGAGGAATTCCTGAAGGAAGACCGCGCCGACTGGCTGCTGTGGGTCGACACCGACATGGGCTTCCTGCCCAACGCCGTCGACCGGCTCCTCGAGGTCGCCGATCCCGTGGCGCGGCCGATCGTCGGCGGCCTGTGCTTCTCTAACCGCTTCGGCGAACAGGACGGCGTCGGAGGGTTCCGCACGGTCGCCGTGCCGACCATCTACGACTGGGCGCACGTCGACCAGGCGACGGGCTTCTCGCCGCGGTGGGACTACCCGCGCAACACGGTGACCCGCTGCGCGGGCACCGGCTCGGCGTTCCTGCTGGTGCACCGGTCGGTGTTCACGCGGATCGCTGACCAGTTCGGCCGGGTCTGGTATGACCGGTTCCCCAACTCCACGACCGGTCAGCGGTTCGGTGAGGACCTGGCGTTCTGCATGCGGGCCGGCGCGGTGAAGATTCCGCTGCACGTGCACACCGGGGTGCCGACGACGCACCTGAAGCATTTCTGGCTCGGCGAGGAGCAGTACTGGAAACAGCGCGCTGTCGAGCCGCCGCCGGGCTACGAGCCGGAGCGGGACGCCCAGGCCGACCTCGAGCGGGCCGGTGGGAAGTCGTGACGCGGGTGCACATCAACAGCGGTGGTCACGAGGTCGTCGTCGACCACGAAGGCGCGGACCTGACGTACGTGGTGGAGAAGGCGCAGAAGCTGTTCGACGACACCCGGCCGCCGCATCGCGGCGCTGGGCCGGCGATCGGCTTCTCCGCCGAGCGGGAGTACCGGCGCGACAGCTTCGCCTGGGATATGGGCAAGGGCGAGCAGCCGGCGGTGAAGCCGTGAGGGTCGGGGTCACCGGCGGCGCCGGGTTCATCGGCGGCTGGCTGTGCCGGGAGCTGCGCGAGGCCGGGCATGAGGTGGTCACGGTCGACCGGAACCCGAGTCCGGGCGAGACCTTCGACCTGCTCAACGGCGGGCTGTTCCGGCTGTGGCTGGCCAACCATAGGCCCGACCTGGTCGTGCACCTGGCGGCGCAGGTGGGCCGGCTGTTCGGCGACGACGACGTGTCCCGGACGGTGCGCTGGAACGCCGAGGTGACAACGCTGGTGGCCCGGGCGTGCGGCGAGTACGGGATCCGGCTGGCCTACGCCTCGACCAGCGAGATCTACGGTGACTACGGCGACGCCCAGGCGGACGAGGACGCGGCCTGGCGGCTTCCACACAACCTGTACGGGCTCAGCAAGCGGTGGGGTGAGGAGGTCTGCCGCCTCTTTGCCCCGGGCGGGCTGGTCATCTTCCGGCCGTCGATGCCGTACGGGCCGGGCGCGCCACCCGGCCGGGGCCGGCGGGCGATGGACACCATGCTGTGGCAGGCGGAGCACCGGATGCCGATCACCGTGCACCGCGGCGCGGAGCGGTCCTGGTGCTGGGTCGGCGACACCGTGCGGGGGATCCGCCTGGCGATCGAGCAGCCTGACGCCGGCGTTGTAAACGTCGGCCGGGACGACGACCCGAGGTCGATGCTCGAGGTGGCGCGGCTGGCGTGCAAGCTGGCCGGTGCGCCGGAGGACCTGATCGTCGAGGTCGACCCGCCGGCCGGTCAGACGGTGGTGAAACGGCTCGCCACCGACCGGCTCCGCGCGCTGGGGTGGGCGCCGACGGTGGAGCTCGAGGACGGCATGGAGCGGGTGTACGAGTGGGTGCGCCGCTACAACCGGGACGGGGTACTCCGGTGAAGATCACCGTCGTGATTCCGACCGTGACGGGCCGGGAGACGGACCTGGCGCGCTGCCTGAAGGCGTACGAGACCAGGTCCGAACACGACGTCTACACGGTGACATTCAAGGACCTCGGCACCTGCGCGGAGGGCTGGAACAACGGCGCCCAATTCGCGAAGGGCGACTACCTGCACTTCTCCGCCGACGACCTCGAACCGCACGCCGGCTGGGACGTCGCCGCGGTCGAAGCGGTCGAGGCCGGGTTCCTGCCCGCACCCCGGATCATCAACCCGGCCGGCCGGCTCGACTCGTGCGGCCTGCACGGGGTGGAGATGGAGGACTGGGCGCCCGTACCCATGTCCGTGATCCCGTTCATGCCGATGCGGCTGTGGGAGCAGGTCGGGCCGGTCCCGCCGATCCACTACTACTCCGACAACTACGTGAGCTGGCGGGCTGCGAAGGCGGGCTGGTCGACCGTGGTGCGGCGAGGGTTCGCGTTCACCCACCATTGGGCGCAGCCGGGCCGCGGCGCCGGCATGACCTACGAGCAGCGGATGGCCCACGACCGGCGGGTGTTCCTCGACGCGGTGTCCGCTCAGCCCACGTAGGTGACCCTCGACGTCGACCTGGTCCGGCGCACTGTTGCGGGCCCGGCCATCCCGTACGGCCCGGAAGCGGTCTGCGTCAACCTCGGCCGCCGCTACCGATTCCAGCCCGGCTGGGCCCGCCTGGTCCGCCCGGTGCGGCTGCTGCGGGATCACGACGAGGCGCAGCGTCTCGGCGAGCTGCTGACGCTCGCTGAGACGCCCGACGCGATGCACGTCCTGGCCCGGGTGCGCCGCGGCCGGGCCGGTGACCGGGCGCTGGCGCTGGCCGGTGAGGGCCGGCTGTGGTTCTCCGCCGGCGTCGAACTGACCGCCACGGTGCCGGATCCGCTGAACCAGGGCGTGCGCCTGGTCCTCGGCGGCGACCTGGTCGAGATAACGCTGACCGACCGTCCCGCTTTCGACTGGAGGTGACCGGGGTGTCCATTCGCGCAATCAGCCCGGAGTCGGTGAGCCGTACCGTCGGCCAGGTCTGGGACCTGCTGGTCGACGTCCGGGACATCCACGACTGCCTGGTCGCCGACGTTCCCACGGTCACCGTGACGAAGCCGGACACGTCGACGGTGACGGTGACGGTGCAGACGCTTACGGCGGGTGTCTACCTCGCGCAGTACACGATCGCCGCCGCGGGCAGGCACGTCGCCGCGGTGGCGACCAGCTCGCACGGCACCGCGGTGTTCGCCGCGCACGCGGCGGCGGTCACGACGGCCGGGCAGATGCCGGACCTGGCCGAGGTGAAGAACTACCTCGGCCAGAACGGCGCCACCGACGACCAGATCATCGATGCGTTGGACACGGAGGCTCAGGCGCAGCGGGACATCTGCGCGGTCCCGGCCGCCTACCCGGCGTCGCTTCGGCAGGCGTTGAAACGTCGCGTCGCCCGGAACCTGTCGATGCAGCGGATCCCGCTGGCTGTGCTGCAGGGCGACGCCGAGGCGGGTGGGTCGACGATCCTGCCCGGCTCGGATCCGGAGGTTCGCCGTCTGGAGAAGCCGTATCTGCGGGTGTTGGTCGCATGAGCCTCGCGGCGAAGCGGCAGGCGCTGGCCGATGTGCTGTCTACGGTCGGCGGCGTCACCGGCTACCCGAAGCGGCCGACGGTCATCACGGTCGGGGCGGCGTGGGTGCTGTGGCGCGGTATGGCGCCCGACGTCGACCAGCACATCGCGTGGCGGCATACCTGGGCGGTCGTGGTCGTGGTCGGCGACAGCGAGGACGCCGCCGACGTGTTCGTCGCGCAGCGCGTCGATGAGCTCGTCGACGCGCTGCATCCCGAGTTGTATGTGACGTCGATCCAGCCGTCGATCCTGCCGGCCGAGTCCGGCGCGATGTTCGCCATCACTGTCACCGGAGAATCGGAGTAACACTCATGCCCGCACCGTCCGGCGCGTTCGTCGTCAAAAACTCGTTGTTGACGGTGGACGGCACCGATTACGCCAACCAGTGCACCAAGAGTGCGCTCGTGCCTGACCAGCCTTTGCAGCAGGTCCGCACCCTCGTGCCGGACGGTGTCGTGTCCGATGTGGATTCGGCGACGTTCACGTGGGTGATCTCCGGCTTGCAGATCAACAAGGCGGGTGGTCTGGCGCGTTACCTGCGCGGCCTGACCCCGGGTACCCAGATCTCTGTGGTGATGGGCCCGAACAATGTCACCGGCGACCAGAAGGCGTCGTTCACGGCGATCGCGATGATCCCGCCGCTCGGCGAGGAGCAGGGCAAGTTCGCCACCATGGACCTGTCGATGCCGGTCCTCGGGTCGCCGACGTACGCCGACATCTGATCCACCAACCCAGAAACATCCGAAGGGGATTCGCATGCCGAGGCAGCTCACCGAGTGGGAAGTCGAGATGGCCGACGGCACCGTCCACCAGGTGGTCGCCGACCAGCGCGACCAGGCCCGGTGGGAGGTTCAGCCGTTCGCCGGCGAGGGCCGGCCGTTCCTGCGGGCCCGGTTCACGGCCTGGTCGGCGATGTTCCGGCAGCAGCTGACCAGGATCTCGTGGGAGAGGTTCGACACAGAGTGCGTCGAGGTCCGCATCCCCGGCGACGACGGCGAGCTGGACGTGGAGGGTGAGCAGGGCCCAAACCCTGGCCGGCCGACTACCGCCGCTACACCCTCGTCTACCTAGCGTTCGTCACGGGCATCCCGCTCGGCGACCTCCTCGAGCACTGGTCGGACCGGGACATCGACACCCTGATCGCCGCGATCGACGACCGCAACGACGCCATCAGGGACGCCAGGGGGTGAGATGGTGGCGGTGTCGTTCGAGGAGTTCGCCCGGGAGCTGCGTTCGTTCGACGACCGCCGCGTCGTGATCCGAGAGCTGGGCAAGGAGCTGCGCGGGCTGCTCCCGCCACTTCGTCAGGCGATCAGAACCCATGCGCTGGACATCCTGCCGAAAGAGGGCGGCCTGAACGAGTGGGTCGCCGCGGCCCGGATCACCCTCAATGTCAAGGTCGGCGGCCGCCGGGTCGGCGTCATCATCAAGGGCTCCCGCAAGTCCGCGAAGAACAGATCCGACCTCGACCGCATTGACCGCGGCCGGGTCCGCGCGCCGTCGTGGGGACGCCGCGGTCGGGGCGACTGGCACACCCAAGCCGTCCCGGCCGGCTGGTTCAGCGAGCCGGCCGCCGACGAGAACCGCCTACGTAACGCCGCAGAGCAGGCCATCGACCGGGCGTTCAACGAGATCCGCAGGGGGTGAGCCGTGGCCCGCGATGTCGAGGTCAACCTCACCGCCAGCGACAAGACCGGGGCCGGGCTGGCGGCGGCCGAACGCAACTTTAAGCGCACCACGGACCGGATCAAGAGGGAGAGCGACAAACTCAACGACGCGCTGAAGAAGCTGAACGTTGGGGAGATCGACCTTAAGGCGGACCCGACGGCGGCGTTCGCCGCGATCGACAGGACTGAGCGCAAGCTGCGGGAGCTGTCCGGCAACGCCGCCACCGTCGAGATCAAGATTCATGCCGAGAGGGCGCTGCGCGACCTGGCCCGGTTCAAGAAGCAGCTCGGCGACATCGCCGGGGACGTCGGCGCGGAGGTCGGCCCGAAGGTGGCCGAACAGGTGTCCGGGTCGCTGCTGAGCACGCTCGGCCCGGCGCTCGCCGGCGCAGGGGTGGCGTTGGCCCCGTTCCTGGGCGCGGCGATCTCCGGGGCGATCATCGGGGGCGCCGGCGCGGGCGGGGTGATCGGCGGGGTGCTGCTCGCCGCCCGGGACGCCCGCGTGCAGCAGGCGGGTAAGCAGCTCGGCGAGCGGCTGCTCGGCGGCCTGGAGCAGGACGCTGCTGTTTTCGTGCAGCCGGTCCTCGACGGGATCGACACGATCGATGCGGCGTTCGGCCGGGAGGAGGGCCGCATCCGGTCGATCTTCGCCAACGCGTCCCGGTACGTGGCGCCGCTGATCGAGGGGCTGGTCGGGTTCCTGGACCCGGTGATCGGCGGGTTCGACGACCTGGTGGCGCATGCCGGCCCGGTCATCGCGGCGATCCGGATCGGCCTGTCCGACGTCGGACAGGCGGTCGGGGACGTGTTCCATTCGCTGGCCGACGACGGGCAGGCCGCCGCCGCGGCGATCTACGCCACGTTCCAGATCATCGCCGGGTCGGTCCGGACCGTGGGCCTGATCATCAACGGTTTGACGGAGATGTTCGGCTGGATCATCAAGGCCGAGCTGGCGCTGGGTGTGATCTCCGACGACGGGAAGGAGGCCCTGGCAGCGTTCCAGGCCGCTGGGGACGCCGCGAACGGTACAGGCCAGGACCTCACCGCCACCTTCCAGGCCGCCGCCCCGGCGGCGACGGCGATGAACGCGGCGATCGCCCCGATCGCCCCGAACCTGCAGGACATCGCCGCCGCCACCCGCGCCGTCCACACCGCCAACAGCGACCTGTACTCATCCGAGACGGCGGTGGCCACCGCGATCGACAACGCCTCCAAGAAGATCCAGGAGAACGGGCACACCCTCTCGCTGAACTCGCAGAAGGGCCGGGAGAACCGGGACGCCCTCAGCCAGGTGGCGAGCGCCCTGCAGGGCAACTACGACAAATACGTGCAGGTCAATGGCGTCGGCGCCAAGTCGGCGAAGGTCGCCGACAACCTGCGCGGCCAGTTCATCCGCCTCGCCGAGAAGGCCGGCCTGTCCGCCGGCGCGGCTAAGAACCTCGCCGACAAGATCCTCGACATCCCCAGCTCGCACGACACGAAAATCACCGCCCGGAATGAGCAGGCGCTGGAGGCGGCGCGGGAGGTACAGCGGGCGATCAACGCCGTGCACGGCAAGACCGTCTACCTCACGATCAAACGCACCGGTGACGTGCACGTGTCCGGCCCAGGTGGCTCCGGAACCCAGCTCAAGAACGCGGTCGCGACGTGGGCCGCGGCGGGCGGCGGGGGCAGCTACCGCACCGGCGGGCCGCAGCAGCTTTCCGCCACCGTCGAAAACACCATCCTCCTCGACGGCCGCCCGTTCCGCGCCTACACCGACCGGCAGGTCCTCGACGAACGCAACCGCAGCGCCTACCGGCAGCGGGTCGGAGCCCGCTGATGAGCATCACGTTCGTCGGGGCGGGTGCCGCCCAGACCGGCAACAACGCGGCCACCCTCACGCCGCCGCTGGACGCCTCCACGCAGGCCCGTGACCTGATCCTGGTGCACGCCTCGATCCGGGGCACCGCCGCCACCATGACCGCCCCCGGCTACCTGGTGGTCGCCGACAACGGCAACGAACGCATCCTCGCCAAGATCGCCGGGGCGGGTGAGACCGCGCCGGTGGTCACGTTCACCGGCGGCGCCGCGGGTGACGACAACTTCGCCCAGGCCGCCACGTGGCGCGGCACCGAGCCGTTCACCGGCAGCATCGTCGCCGCCATCCTGTCCAACGCGTCGGCGCAGAACATCGCCTTCCCGGCGCTGACCGTGCCCGCCATCAACCACGCCGTCATCGTGGCCGGGTGGAAGCAGGACGACTGGACGTCGGTGGCCACCCTGGCCGGGTTCACCGAGATCGCCGAGACAGTCTCCACCACCGGCAACGACGCCGGGCAGGTGTGGGACTACCAGATCCAGACCACCGCGACCGACCTGTCCGCCGGGTCGTTCGTCGTCACCGGCGGCCTGTCCGCGGTGTCGAAGGGCCTGGCGCTGCTGATCCGCCCGGCTGCGGCGATCGCCGTGCAGACGCAGGACTCCTGGCCGCCCCGCACCCTGGTGTCGGTCACGGGGCTGACGCTCGGCGACGACGTGTCCGTGTACCGGCAGGTGGCCGGGCAGCGGACCCTGCTCCGCGCCGGCACCGGCACCGACGTGCTCGACCCGTCGTTCCTGGTGATCGACGCTGAGCTGCCGTTCGGTGTGTCCGTGTCCTACGTGGCGGTGGTCAACTCGTTCGCCGAGTACGCCACCACCGGCACCGTGTATGCGCTGCCCGGCGGGAAGGTGGCCGTCACGGACGCGGTCGGCGGGTCCGCGGCCGAGGCGGTCATTCTGTCCTGGCCGAGCAAGGACCGCGACACCAACAGCGCCGTGTACCGGGCCGGCGCCCGCAACATCGTCGTGTCCGGGCCGGTCGGCCAGTTCACCTCGACGATCGAGTTCTTCGCCGAAACGACCACCTCGGTCGACAACCTGATCGCCGTGGTCGCGTCGGCGACCAGTAACACGCTGCAGATCCGGCAGGCGGGCGGCTACGCCGGCGTCGACTGCTACGTGGCGGTCCTGAAGGCCGTCGAGCGTCGCTGGTCGCAGGACGGCTCCGACCAGCGGCGGGTGATCGCCGTGGACGTGGTTGAGGTCGGCGGGTGGGCGTCCACCCTGGAGGCGCGGGGGTTCACGTTGCAGAACATCGCCGACTACTACGGGGCGTCGGGCACTTTGCAGCAGATCTCCGACGACGGCCGGTTCTCCACCCTGCTGGGCCTCGCGCAGAGCGACTTTTCGCCGTGATCGGGTTGTCCGCCGCCGCGAAGGCGGTGCTGCTGGCCGGGGCGCAACGGCACTACGTTCGGGTCGAGTCGTGGCTGGACGACCAGCTGCTGGCCGACGACATACCTATCGACGCCGGCCGGGAGGACGGCGACCGGTCGCAGGCCGTGCCGGAGCGGGTGTCGCTGACGGTGCCCCGGGTGGCGGACGGCGTCGACTGGTCACCAGACGGCGACGACTACCACCCGCTGGCCGCGAACGGGCAGCGGCTGCGGGTGCTGCTGGGTGTCGGCCTGGCCAACGGTGTGATCGAGTGGGTGCGGCGCGGCGAGTTCGTCGTCTTCTCGTCCGAGGCGAGCGACGAGACGGTCAGCGTGGAGGCGTATGGGCTGCTGTGGCTGATCGCCGAAGCCCGGCTGGTGTCCCCCTACCAGCCGTCCGGGACGCTCGTGTCCACCCTGCGGGGGCTGGTCGAGCCCGCTTTGACGGTGGACGTGGACGCAGCCCTGACTGATCGGGCTGTGCCGTCGGGGATCAACTACGACGAGGACCGGCTCGGCGCGGTCAACGAGCTGTTGGATGCGTGGCCGGCGACCGCGCAGGTGCAGCCGGAGGGGTACCTGCTCGTCAAGCCGGACACCGACCCGAGCGTGGCCGACCTGGCCCTGTCCTCCACCGGCAGTCAGGCGGTGGTGATCAACCGGACCGGCAGCAGCACCCGGGACGGGTTCGCGAACGTCATCGTCGCCCGCGGGACCGCCGCCGACGGCGGCCAGGTCCAGGGCGTCGCCTACGACGCGTCGACCGGGCCGCGCCGCTACGGCGGCCCGGCGAACCCGCTGCCCGTGCCGTTCTACTACGCCAGCCCCCTGCTGACCAGCGTCGCGCAGTGCAACACCGCCGCGAACACGGTCCTGGCGCGGCGGCGCAGGCTGGCGCAGAAGCCGTTCGACGTCGTCATCCCGCCCCGCCCCGACATCGTCGTCGGCGACGCGGTGTCCGTGGATGGTGTGTTGTGCACGGTGGAGAAACTCGGTCTGCCGTACGTGCCGGGTGACACGTCGGGGATGCCGTTGACGCTGCGGCGGGGGTCGTGACGGGCGCGGGGAAGCCGACGACCCGGCTGGTCACGGCGACGTCGGCGAAGTCCGGCAGCACGTGCACGGCGATCGTCGACGGTGTCGAGGTCACGGTGCAGTGCGCCCGGGACCTCACCGTCGCCACCGGTGACGTGCTGATGCTGGCCCTGTTCGGCGCCCAGTGGTTCGCGGTCGGCCGCGCCTACACGGCGGCGCCGGCGGACACGGCGCCCGGGAATGTGCAGGCGCCGCTGCCGAAGCCGACCATGATCATCGGGACGACGGTGATCTCCCCGGTGGAGACCCGTTCCTACCGGTCGGGCGGGTGGCGCTCCGACAACGACGACGTGTACCAGGGCCAGTACGCGGGGAACGGTAACCACACCGGCTGTGCGTTCTACGGCAACAAGCCCCGGTCGCTGACCGGCGTGACGGTGACCTCGGCGCGGATCAAGGTGCGGCGGCCGGACGCGGGCGGTGCGTTCGCCGCGCAGGCGACCACGTTGCGGCAGGTCACCCAGAAGACCCGCCCGGCGGGTGCGCCCACGTTGACCGGGTCGACGTCTGGGCCGTCGCTGCGGCGGGGTGAGACGGTGGACAGTTTCGCGATCCCGACCAGCTGGGGGCAGGACTTCGTCGACGGCGTCGCGGGCGGCCTTGCCGTCTTCGACTCGACGGGCAGCCCGTACGTGATCCTCGCCGGGCGTGGCCGCTGGTCGGCGGCGTTCGTGCTCACCCTCTCATGGCGAAGGACGACATAGATGCCGACCACCAGCCGCGGATACACGTACCCGGCGTCAACCGATCATGACCGGATCTGGGAGCACTTCCAGACGCTGGCCGGCAACGTCGACACCGACGTGGTCGGCCTTCTCGCCGCCTGGACGAACTACACGCCCACCTGGACCTCCACCGGGACGGCGCCGGCCATCGGGAACGGCACGATCACCGGCCGGTACAAGCAGGTCGGCAAACTCGTCACGGTCAGCGTCAAGATCCTGTTCGGGTCCACCACCACATTCGGGACGGGCGCCTACTCGTTCTCGCTGCCCGTCACCGCGGCCGGCACCGTCGACCAGGTCGGCAGCGCCTACTACCGGGACACCTCGGGCACGTCGACCGGGCATTACAACGGGATCTCCCTCATCCAGGCGTCCGCGCCGACGGTCCTCACCGGCTTCGAGGCGTCCGGGCACGCGCAGATACAGGCCACCGCACCGGTGACGTGGGTGAACACCGACTTCTTCGAGTTCACCATCACCTACGAGGCGGCCTGACCATGCCGTTCCCGCCTGGTCTCACCCTGATCACCGTCACCGGCACCATCGCGGAGTACCCGGCCGGCGGGGTCGCGTCCGGGTCGATCAGCTTCACTACGCCCGCCTGGCTGACCAGCTCCGTCGACGACGCGATCGTCCCGAAGTTCACCAAGACGGTCCCGCTCGCCGCGGACGGCACATTCACCGTCGCCCTGCCGGCAACCAACGATCCAGGGTGGACGCCGCAGGGCTGGTCCTACGCGGTCAGCATCAACGCGGGCGGGCAGGTGCAGGCGGCGTCGCTGCAACTGCCGTACGACGGCGGGCCGGTGAACCTGGCCGACGTCCTCGTCACGACGGCGCCGACCGCCGGCACCACCTACGCGACGCTCGCGCAGCTCGCCGGCGTGATGAAGGCGTTCGTGTGGAACGGCACCGTCTACGTCCCGGCGGTCAACGCCGGCCACTACGTCGGCCCCAATGATCCGGGTGCGGTGCCGGAAGGCTCCGTCTGGGACCAAACCCCCTGACCGCCGGGCACAGCCCTGTGCCCGGAACCCCCATCGAACCCGCAGGCCCGTTTTATTCGAGAGGTAGCCGACTATGGCAGCTCCGTCCGGCGCGTACAACCTGATCCGCGCCTCCGTCGCCACGTCCACCGCGATCACGGTCAACCAGGTCCTCGTGCCGGCCCTCGCCGCGGCCGAGTTCACCCGGGCCTGGTGCAACCAGGACTCGGTGACCACCACCAACCAGACCCGGATCCAGCTGAACCGCAACAGCACCGCGTGCACCGTCACAGCTCAGTCACCCGCGGCACTGGGCAACGGCATGCAGGCATCCAAGGCCGTCTCCGGCACCTCCGCGTCCGGTATCACGGCCACCGCGGAGGGCACCGTCACCGCGACCCCCTGGTCGGAGGGTTTCAACATCGTCAACGGCATCCTGTACCTGCCCGTCCCGGAGGCCCGGTGGATGCTCGTCGGCTCCGCCGCCGGGTTCGCCGCGCTGAAGTTCCCCGGCGCCCCCGCCGCGGCGAACTACACGACCGGCATGGAGTGGCTGGAGTACGCCGGCTGATGGGCGAACCCACGGTTCTCATCACCGCCGCGCAGGTGTACAGCGGCGCCGGCGTGTTGGCTGCCACCATCGACCAGGTCGACGTCGGTGGCGGCAGCCAGACCGTCACGGTCGACGGGGTACCGGAGGAACGCATCCACCCGGCCAGCCGGGTGTTCCACGTCCGGCTCCTGTCGCCGGACCGGTTCATCCCCGACCAGCTCCGCGAGGCCGCCTCGTACGAGGCGGCCGTCGACCTCGCGGTGGCGTACGCCCGGAAGTTGGACGAGCACGCCGGCCGGGTCGCCGAGCTGGCCCGCGACCTCGAGGTGTGATTCATGGATCTGACGGGTGCTGTGCTGCTGTCCCCGCCCGACACCCGGGCGCGGCACGAGCGGAAGCAGTTGACGAACCTGATCCGGGTCGGTGGCCGCCTCGCCGTCCTGGGCGTCGAGGAGGGCGCCCGGGCGGCGGGCTGGTGGCATGTGCTGCGGCCGGGCACGTGGAGCATTCCGCAGGGTGAGCCGGGCGCCCCGGATCAGGAGGGCCGGAATTTGACGCACGGCAAGGCCCTGTGCGGGCGGACGGTGGTGTCCAACGGGTACGCCGCGGATTGGCGGCCGCCGCAGGGCATGCTGTGTCCCGCCTGCGCAGAGCAGGTCTGATGGGGCGGGCGCAGCTGCGGTGGAACAGCGGGTCTGGTCTGGCCCGGGCGAACCCGGCGGCCGCCCAGTCGCCGGTGTCGCTGGTCGCGGCGGACGGGGAGTCGCTGTCGGGGAATGTGCAGTCCAACTTCGCGGGGAACGGCTTCTACGCGCGTAACAGCCTGACCCGCGCTCGGGACTGGTCGGGACCGAATCCGGTCGGCGGAACGTTTACGGGATTCGACGACCCGAATTTCGTGCGGATAGCTATTTGGCTCGCGGATTTTGTGGGTACGGGTTTCTATTCGCGGGCCGCGGATCTGGCCGTCAACGGCTTCTTGCCGGAGTGGACGTCGGTTGACCCGGTCAACAACGTGAGCAATGGCGTGTGGTGTGTTGTCACCGCGGACCAGTACGCCACTCAGGCGGGCATTCCTTCCGGCGGCGCCAGCGCGGTTGTGGGCGCCAGCTTCGGTGAGGAACCGTCCGACGACACCGCCTACACGACCATCAAGAACGACGCCGCGTCGTGGCTGTCGCCGCTGTCCAGCTCGGCCCGCTTCCACCTGTACAACTACACGCACCACCTGCTGAACCCGTCGCTGTGGTTCGGCTCGACCACGGGCAATCAGGCGGTCAGCGCGTCCGACCCGACTCCGCCGACGGTCCGGAAGCAGATCACCACCTGCGACCAGTACTGGTTCGCGTCGCAGAATGGTGGGACGAACGACGGCGGGTTCCTGCTGCATTTCCAGATGTACACGCATTTGAGTGGGAATGCGACTACGGATCAGGTGGCTAGGGGCAGTAATTACGGCTCGATGATGGACGCCATCCGGGCGCAGTACGCGAGCCAGCCGTCGAGCCCGTTCGGGATTTGGACGGAGAACGGCGCCCCATTCAACGAGAGCTTTACGCACGAGATCACCCCCGCCGAATTGCAATGGGCGATCTGGTCGGCGTTCGTGCACGGCGCCCGGTCCATCAACTATTTCAATCACACGTTCCGGGCGGGCGATCCGACGGGTGGCAGTAACAACAATTTCAACAACGACTACTACGGCGGGCCGGGAATCACCGGGACGGGCATTTACGCCAAGGCCAAGGAAATCAACACGCGGGCGCTTCAGATCGGGCCGGTGATCAACGGCCCGTTCGACGGCTACTTCTGCTGGGGCACCACCGCGGCCGTCTCGACGTCGGGGTTCTTGACCGCGGTCACGTCCACGAATGCGCGCTCCGCGTACGCCGGTGTGGACGCCTCCTGCCGCTGGAATCCGCTCAACTCGAAGCACTACATCCTGGCCACCACCCGGGAGTCCCTGTCGGCCACGAACGTGCCGGTCACGTGCCGCATGGTCGACCAGGGCCAAACCACCGCGGTGCCGGTGTTCGGTGGCAGCCCCATCTCCGTCACCCGCGGCGGCGGCATCCCGGCCGGGTTCTGCGAGTTCTCCGACACGTTCGCCGCCGCGTCCGACTACAAGGTCTGGCGCATCGACTGAAAAGAGGGCCCCCGATCGTGGCCACAATCCACGCAGTCCCGGTCGCCACCACCACCGCGGGCTCGCCGCGAGCATCCGCCAGCGTCGACTACGACGGCACCAGCGACAAGACCGTCAAGGTGCTGCTGGTCTGCCCGACCTGGGCATCAGCCGATCCGGCGCAGGTCGTCACGATCCGGGTACAGCAGTCCTTCGACGCCGGCCAGTCCTGGGATGACTTCGCGATCCTCACCACCACCGGGGGTCGGGTCAGCCGGACCGGGTTGATGCCGCAGATGACCTGCCAGTGCATCGACCTGCGGGGCGTACGCAAGGCCCGCGTCGTCCTGGACGTCGATCGGGACACCCTCGACGCAGGTGTCGACCTGACCGCCTGACCAGCCGACTGGGAAGGAGGCCGTCATGGCGACGCCAACCATTCGCGAGGCTGTGGCCGCCGCCGCGATCGGGGGCGCCGCGACCGTCAACACCGGCGCCGGCACCGCCGTCGACGACGACCTGGTCTGTTTCGCCGGCAACGACTTCAACCAGGCCGCCAACCTCGGCCCGCCCACCGGCACCGCCGGCACCTGGGCGTTCCAGGTCGCCGGCGACAACGGCACCAACTCGTGCCACCTGAAGATCTACACCCGGGCGGTGACCGCCGGCGGGGCGCAGACCGTCACCGTGTCCCCGACGCCGGACAACGAGGAGGTCACCAACTCCGTCATCGTCCTGGTCGGCGCGGACATCGCCAGCCCGGCGGACGGCACCCCGACCGGCGGCAACGGGGCGTCCAGCAGCTCTCACATCGCCCCGGCGACGTCCCCGGGCACGACGGACGCGCTGCTGCTGTGCGGCGCGCAAACCGACGGCACCGCGGGCAGCGGCACCGCCTACGCCCCGCCGTCCGGCATGACGGAGCAGACCGACGTCAAGGACGGCACGTTCACCGGCCAGTCCGTCGCCTCGCTGGTCCTCTCGTCGTCGGGCAGCACCGGCACCAAGACGTTCACTCTGTCACCCAACTCGACGCCCTACGCGACCGCGTCGATCGCGATCAAGGGTGCCTCCGCCGCCGCCGGCATCCCCTTCGCGCCGGGCCGCGCCCCGCAGTACCGCGACTCGGGCGAAGCGCCGTGGCTGCAGAAAGACCGCCGTAACGCCCACCTCGTCGGCACGGCCGCCAACCCGCTCACCCCACCTTTGGACTCGGCGTGGCAGGCCGACGCCAGGTACTGGCACCTGTACAACGACGTCGCCCAACGGTTCACGTTCGCGCCGTACGCGCAGAAGGACCGGCGTGACGCGAACACGGTCGGCTCACCGCCGCCGGCGGCGGTGCTGTCGGCTGCGCAGCGCGCCGTGCCCGTCCGGGACTACGGCGAGGCCCAGTGGTTGCAGGGCCCGCGCCGTGACCCCGCCCTGCTCTTGACGGCGCTGCTGGAGAACGAGCTCCTCGGCGGCGCCGACGGCAGCCGCCACACCTACGTTCCGGCGACCCACACGGACCGGCGTGAGGTGCCGCAGCAGCGGGTCTACTTCGACCCGGCGCTGCTCGCCACGGCCCAGCTCGAAGACCCGATCCTGTTCTCCGGGGAGGTCGACAAGCGGACCAACCTGCCCGCCAGCCACGCCGACCGGCGCATCTACCCGCAGCAGCCGGCCCGCCTGGCCGACCAGTCCTCCGCCCCGGCCAACACCCTCGACCCTCTGCTCGCCAACGCGGCCGGGCGGTGGCTCACCCAGAACACGGCCGCCCTGACCGTCGACCGCCGTCAGGTGCCGCAGCAGCGGGCCGCCCTCGCCGGCCCGGACGATGTGCAGATCGTCGGGACCGGCGCGCTCGGCGCCTGGTGGGGCGCCGACGACCTGACCGTCTACATCGGCGCCCAACGCCGCGCCACGGACCTGTCCGTGGCGGCCCCGCCGGCACTATTCGACCCGGTCCTGGGCGGCTGGCTTCCGAGCTGGCTGGCCGAGAACCGGGCCGCCACCCACACGGATCGGCGTGAAGTACCGCAGCAGCGGGACTACCGGTCCGACCCGTCGTTCTACCCCACCATCCCGCCCACCGACCCGCTCACCCTGGCCTGGGGCGCCGGCGGCGGCTACTGGACGCTGTACAACACGGCCGCCCTGGCGGTGAGCCGGCGGCTGGTGCCGCAGCAGCGGGAACGGGAATCGGATCCGAACCTGCTCCTCAGCGCGTTGCTGGAGAACGAGCTCCTCGGCGGCGCCGACGACCTGCGCCGCCACTACCAGGCCGCCTACTACGACCGGCGCCTGGTGCCGCAGCAACGCCTGGGGTACGCGGCGGCGGACGTCGCCGCGGACCCGCTCCAGCTCGTCGACAGCCTGCGCCGCGCCGCCCTCACCCCGGCCTACTACGACCGCCGGCAGGTGCCGCAGCAACCTGCCCGAAGGACGTTGTACTTCGACGCGGGGCCCGGCCAGCCGCCGCTGACCCTGGCGTGGGGCGCCGGGGGCGGCTACTGGCACCTGTACAACCGGCCGTCCCGGCCCCGCCCGTTCTGGCCCCTGTACGCGGCCCGGCCGGCCCTCCCGGGCAGCCAGGCCGTGCGGTTCGCCCGCCTGGGCGGCGCGTGGCTGCCGTTCAACCGGCGCGTCCGCTACGGCGGCGCCTGGATACCCGCCTGATGACGTTGGGAGCGTGGCGTGTGAGAAGACGCAGACGGGTTGTCGCCCTGCTAACCGTGGTGGTCACCGCCGCGGTTTTTTTGTGCCCGAGTCGGGCCGCCGCGCAGACCCGCGCCGAGCAGTGGACCGCGATCGCCTTCGACGCGCTGGCCAGGTTCCGGGCCGGCGACGACGGCCGGCAGCGATCCAACACGTACGCGTGGGCGTTGGAGGCCGAACTGCGGCTCAACGGCGACACCCCGTACGCCCGCGACCTGCTCAACACCCTGTACGGGCAGCGGAAGCCGGACGGCGGGTGGGGGCTGCCCTTCGCCTACGACGTGTTGGGCGACGGCACCGTCAACGACGTCGACACCACCTACACCGTCACCCTGGCGGGGCATGTGGGTCCGCCGCTGCTGTACGCCTACCAGCACGGCATCGACCAGGTCACCGCCCCGGACGGCACGGTGTGGTCGATCAAGGCGCAGATCCAGCGCATCGTCTATCTGCTGGCGACGACACCGCGGATCGACAACGACCAGGGTGCGTGCATCGCCTACTCCCGGAACCCGAACGACCAGGTCAGCTACGGGTGTATCCACAACGCGTCGGCGGGGGCGGCCGCGTTCCTGTGGCAGGCCAACGCCGCCGGGCTGGGCAGGGGCGGCCTGGCCGCCCTCGTCGAAGGTGTCACCCGCCGCGAGGTGTACGACTACAAGCCGGCCGGGCTGGTGTGCGGCGGGGTGGCCCGGTCGAACTGGTGGCTGTACGCCGGCACCCGCTCCTGCAACGACGCCGACCACAACAGCTATGACGCCGAGAGCATGTATGTGTTGGCGCCGCTGATCGGGCAGAACACCGCCTGGATGCACATGACCACGGCGTGGGCGGACAACTCGAACGCGCCGGTTGCGCACTTCCGGCTGGCCGCGCTGCCCGGCGCCCCGGGGCGGGTCGACGCCGCGTCGGGGCTGCCGATCTGGTGCGTGCTCGGCGACCGCTGGATCAGCGAGGCGCAGGCGTTCCTCGACACGGCGACCGATCTGCAGCGGGTGACGCAGGTGGCGCAGGGCGCCGCGCGGGTAGCCGACAACTGCCGGCCCCCAGGGGCCGTCTGATGGGCGCCCCGATCCTCGTACCGTGCCTCGTCGCCTTGCGGGCCGAGTTCAACCGGGTCGCCCCGGGCCGGGACAAGGGTGCTGACGGCTGGATCGGCGACGCCGCGCACCAGCAGGAGGTGTCCGACCACAACCCGGACGAGACCGGCCGCACCCCCTACTCCGATGCGGACAGCATCGACGAGGTCCACGCCATCGACGTCGACAAGGACCTCGGCGGCGGCCTGGACCTCGACGACTACGTCGAGACCGTCCGGCTGCGCCACCAGGCCGGCGAAGACGACCGGCTGCAGAACATCATCTGGCGCGGCCGCATCTCCTCGAGGAGTTGGGGCTGGACGTGGCGGCCGTACACCGGGGCGTCGCAGCACTTCGACCACGCCCATTTCTCCGCCCGGTATACGACCGTCCAGGAGTCCGACACCAGCCCGTGGGGGGTTTTCATGTCGCTGACACCAGCCGACGTCGACGCGGTCGTCGACGGCATCATGGCCCGCAAGCTGGGCAGCTCCGGCCCGAACGTGGCTGTGGCGTTGCAGTCCGGCTACCAGAACACCGTCGCCCTGATCAAGGCGATCGGCGCGCTCGACCAGGTCGACGAGCAGGCCCTGGGCGCCAGCATCGCCGCCGCGCTCGGCCCCGCCGTCACCGCCGACCTGCTGCCCCAGCTGGTGGCCGCCATGCCCGCAGACGGCCCGCTAGCCGACGAGGACCTGACCCGGCTGGCGCAGCTCATGCAGGCCAGCGTCCGGGCCGTCCTCCGCGCCGGCACCGAAGGCTGACCTGTGCCGCTGCCGGGGAAGCCGCGGCGGGTCGCCCGCGTCATCGGATACGCCATGATGGCCACCGCCGGAGGGGTCGCCTTCGCGATCCCGGTGTCCAGCATCAAGGCCAGCACCGGCTGGCTGGTCTACCTGTGGGCGACGTTCCTGCTGGTCGGTGGCCTGCTCTGCGCCTACGGCGCCGTCACCGACCGGTGGATCGGCGAGCTCGCCGGGCTGCCGCTGATCTCCTCCGCGTGGGGTGTGTACTTCGTGGTCCTAGCGCTTTCCCGCACCGTCAGTGGCGCCGCCGCAGCGCTCGCGTTCGGCGCGGTCGCGCTGATTCTGCTGGCTCGCTGGCAGGACGTGTCCAGGGTCAGACGGGAGGCGGACCGGGCTGCCCATCCAGGGCCACGGGAGGTGGGGTGAAAGCCAACGAGCTGATCGTCCCGCTGGTCACCCTGCTCCTCGGCGGCGGCGGACTGGCGTTCCTGCAAGCCATCTTCCGCGGCGTCGGGTCGCTGCGCGGCGGCGCCCGGGCTCGTGAGCGGGAGGCCGTCAACGACCTGGCCCGGGCCCGGGACGCCGCGGATGAGCGGGCCCAGTGGGCGGAGGCCGACCGGGACTTCTGGCATGACACTGCCGGCCGGTGGCGCTACCAGCTGGTCAGTAACCACATCGAGCCGATCCCGCCGGATCCGGTGCCGCCGTCGGCGCGGCGGGGGCACACGAAGCCGTCGAAGCCGAGCTAGCAAGCGGCCGCTGCGCCAGCGGTATTGATCCACACGATGTGGGTCGGTGCGTAGCTCGCACCCGCCGTGTCCAGGCGAAGGATGTCCGGGCGGCAGGTGACGCAGCGGCAGTCGGAGCGGCAGCGCGAGGGCCAGATGGTCATTTGCCTATTCGTCGTGGCCATCAGCGGCGGCTGCGGTGGCTGCGGAAGGCAATAGTCGCACATGTGTACATCATCCCCCCGCTAAGCCAAGGATCGGAGCAACGTCATGGCCAGAGTCCGGAAAGCCCTCATCGCCGGCGCGGGTGCCGGCATCGCCGCCGGCATCGGCGCGATCACCGTCGCCGGTGCGCTCACCAGCGACGAGGTGAGCAAGGCCCTCGGCGTCGCTGTCGCCGCGGCGGCCGCGACCGCCTGGGCGACCTGGCGCGTACCGAACGCGAGGGCGGTCCGATGACGGTCGACAGTCCCGGGTTCCACGCCCACAGCGGCTGGTACTTCCGCCGCGAGGCCGACGGGTCGGTGCGCATCCTGGCCCCCGACAGCCTGGGTCCCGGCGCCCAGCAGCTCGGCGTCTTCGACCCCGACACGTGGGCGTCGATCGTCGCGTCGGTGTCCGCAGCTGGTGAGACCAGCGAGACGTACTACGCGGCCGAGGCGTTCCACGCAGGAGAGCCTCTACCTCAGCGCTGACCCTTCTCCTCAGGCTCGACGAACCACGCCGCCCGCCACCTCCCCCTGGTTCAGGGGAGTGGCGGGCGGCTTCGTTATTTCCGCTCCCGCCAGTCCTTGCATCAGCGGGACGAGTCGAGCAGGCTACCAATGCCGCCGGTGATCAAGAGGATGGCCGCCGGGATCACGAACAGGTAGCCGAGGATCAGCCCGGCGATGGCCATGCCGCGGCCGGTCTTGCTGCCCTTCGGGATGGTGTCGTGCAGGGCCTGATGGCCGGCGAGGACCGCGATGATGCA
>Ga0114129_10001217_pt1 | contig 34192 bp, 37 predicted proteins | sample RhiMetdeltSRZDD1_FD_80071 | JGI IMG/M metagenome (GOLD analysis project Ga0114129, IMG submission 80071) | Populus rhizosphere microbial communities from Tennessee, USA - Rhizosphere MetaG P. deltoides SRZDD1 (version 2) (version 2) | ecosystem: Host-associated > Plants > Roots > Rhizosphere >...
CCGAGCACGAACTTCGTGGTGCCGACCTCGGCGGTGATGTCGGGACGGATACGCGTACGCGCGTACCATTCCTTGTCACCGACCCGGCTCACATTGAGATCGACGATGCTCATGTTCCGGGTCCAGGACGTGACGTTGTCGATGAGGCCGTTGATCGTCACCTTCGGAGCCGGCGCCGCCGGCGCAGTCGTCACCGCCGTCGTTGCGAACGCCGGCGCGGCTGTTATTCCGATGATGGCGAGAACGGCGAGTGCGACGAGGGATCTCCTCATAGCCACTGCCTCCTCATGTGGTGGGACGTTGTGCTTCGAACAAGCACGCACTGCCGTCGACAACACCAACAGATGCAGAGACTTGCAACGACGCGTGGTTTGTACACCATCTCGGCGGTCCCGTCAAATTTTCGGAGGCGGTCCGAAGCAGCCGCGCGACCCCGGAGAAGCCGGTCCCCGACCCCCCTTCGGGACGTCAGCGTGTGGCTTGCGGAGCCGATACACGAGATACGGGGGGCGGGGCTATGCGTGACGCAGCCTGCGGGGGTGGGACTCCCAGGGGAGCCCGGCTGCTCTAGCCGCCGAGCTCCTTGAGTTTCTGCTGGGCGGCCTGACCGAACGTGGACTGGGGCGCGAGGTCACGCGCGGCCTTGAAGGCGAGGCGCGCGTCTTCGCGGCGACCCACGGCAACGTAGACGAGCCCGAGGTTGTAGTAGGCGCCCTCCATCTTCGGTTCGAGGCTCAACGCCACGCGGAAGGAGGCTTCCGCCTCCTGATAGCGCTTCAAATGGTAGAGGGCGAGGCCGATGTTGTGATGGACGAGGTGGGGAACGGTCAGGGTCGGGATCGCGAGCGCCTTCTTGTAGGCCTCGAGCGCCTCCGTCCACTGCGACATCTCCGCTCGCGCGATGCCGACGTTGAAGTGGGCGTCCGCGTAGTGGGGGTCGAGCTCGACGGCCGCGTGGAATTCATAGAGGGCAAGGTCCGGACGGCCGAGCTGCTGGAGGAGGAAGAGGCCGAAGTTGTTGTGATAGAGGGGCACCGAGGCGTCGAGCGCGATCGCTTCACGGAACGCGCTGAGGGCGACCGGCACCTGGCGGCCCCGCACCGCCGCCATCGCGCGCTCGTAGGCGTCGCGGCCCTGGAGTCGCTGCATCTCCGGCGTCTGCGTCGGCGTGGTGGCGCATCCGGCGACGACCATCGTGACCAGCAACGCGATGCACGCACGCCGTCGTCTTGACACGCTCATCCCCCCCATGTAGCGTTTTTGCTCGTGCCGACGTACGAGTACGAGTGCGACAAGTGCCGCCGGGTCTTCGAGCTGCGGCAGCGAATTTCGGACGCACCGCTGACGACGTGTGACGCGTGCGGGGGAAGCGTGCGACGCCTGCTTTCGCCTGCCCCCTTCATCCTGAAAGGCGGCGGCTGGTACGTCACCGATTATCCGTCGGAGTCTCGCAAGAAGGCGGTGGAGGCGGAGAAGAAGCCGTCATCGTCCGGCGAGCAGTCTAGCACCTCGACCGCGTCTTCCACGACAGCTACGTCGAAGAGCTCGAGCGATTCCGCCAGCTCTTCGTCGGGCTCCGCGAAGTCGTCGTCCTCCGAGAAGTCCTCGTCCTCCGAGAAGTCCTCGTCGTCCGACTGACCAGCACCGCCGCCCCGCGCCCCGCGCCGAGGAGGCGGGCGGCGCTGCCTTCGCGCACGGCGATCTCGAGACGGTTGCGAGAGCCCACCAGCGCGCCCGGAGCCCCGGGCGGGAGATCACCGTAGGTCCCGACGAGCCGTAGCACCCGGCGTCCGACCCGTACCGTCACGTCCGGCCCGAGCGCTTCCATCGCCTTCCGGTTGATCGACGTCAGCAGATTTCCGAAGTGGTCGATGTGCACCACGGTGCCGGCAATCGCTCCTTGCCGTGCCCGCATCTCCGGCCACACCAGCCGCACCGGATCGACAACGGCGGGACCGAAGCGCGCAGGGTCCACCCCGAGCGCGACATGGGCGGCGGCGGGCGCGAAGACGTCACGCCCGTGGAACGTGCGGCTCACGGACGGGGCCCGGTACTCCGCGGCCACGAGCTCGACGGCGCGCCAGTCGGCGGCGGCGAAGCAGGCGGTGAAGAGACCGTTGTCGGGGCCGATGAAGACGTGGCCGCGCGCGGTGACCGCGATCCCACGACGCGCCGTCCCTACCCCGGGATCGACGACAGCGACGTGGATCGTGCCGGGCGGGAAATGCGGCGCCGCCGCGTCGATCGTGAGCGCGGCCTCGATGACGTCGTGCGGAGCGACGTCGTGGGTGATATCGACGAGATGGACGGCAGGGTTGATGCTGAGGATCGCGCCCTTGAGCTCCGCTACGTAGGGATCGCGCAGGCCGAAGTCGGTGGTGAGGGTGATGACCGCCCGCACGTCACCGGTCGCGATCGACCACGAAATCCGCGACCAGCGCCAGCGTCTCGCGTTCCTCGCTCGCCGGGAAGGCGCTCAGCGCCTCCTTGGCGGCGCCCGCATAGCGGGTCGCCCGCGTGAGCGCGTAGTTCACGCCGTCGTGCTCGATGACCAATCGTCGGATCTCCTCCACTTCCGCCGGCGCCAGCGCGGACCGCTTCAGCAGCGCGTGGGCGCGCTCGGCGTCCGCGCGCGCCGCTCGCTGCAGCATGGCGATGAGCGGCAGCGTGCGCTTGCCCTCGCGCAGATCCGCGCCCACCGCCTTCCCCAGGCGCTCCTGATCGGCGACGAAGTCGAGGGCGTCGTCCGCGATCTGGAAGGCGACGCCGACGTGGAGGCCGAAGCTGGTGAGGGCGTCCACGCGCTCGTCGGTGGCGCCCCCGAGGAGGGCCCCGATCCGGCAGCACGCCGACATGAACGACGCCGTCTTCTGGGTGATGATCCGGATGTAGTCCGCCTCGTTGGTCACGCCGCTTCGCTTGCGCTCGAGCTGAAAGACCTCCGCCTCCGTCATCGAGACGGTAGCGCGGGCAAGCGTCTCCATGACGGCGCGGTCGTTGTCGCGCACGAGCATCGCGAACGACTTCGAGTAGAGATGGTCGCCGACGAGGATGGACGCGTCGTCGCCCCATTGCGCGTTGGCAGAAGGCAGGCCGCGGCGGAGGGGCGCCTGGTCCACGACGTCGTCGTGGATGAGGGTGGCCGTGTGCAGCAGCTCCACCACACAGGCGAGGTCCACGCAGCGCGGACCGCGCGCGCCGGCGAGGCGGGCGGCGAGGAGCAGCAGCATCGGGCGCAGGCGCTTGCCGCCCGCGCTCGCGATGTAGCCCCCCATCTTCTGGATGAGCCCCACCGAGGAATCGAGCTCGCGGCGGATCTCGGCCTCGACGAGAAGGAGATCGTCTCCCACGAGCGCACTCACGCGTTCCTTCAACAGCCGCTCGAGCGTGGGCGTGGGCACGGTGCCGGCTACTTCGGGACGACGCGGTCCCGGACCTCGATGTGCGCTCCGGGAGAGACGGACTGGATCTCGGCGACCGAGAACTTGTCACGAATCTCGGTGATGCGGGCGGTCCCGACTTCCTCGTCGAGCTCGCCCAGGAGCTCACCGGTCACGGGATGGATGACCGGCGTCTTGTCGCGACGGATGCTCACGATGCTGCCGGCGCGCACGCCGTCATTGGCGGTGAGATCGACGGCGATGCGCGAGGTATCCACGTGAACGACGTACCCGCGCCGCGGGATTTCCGCGGGCGCCGTCGTGAGCGCCACCGTGGTCGCGTTGGCCGCGGCGGGTACCGGGGGCGTGCCGTTGCGGGTCACCCGCTCGGCGCGCGGCGTCTCCGCCGTGGCCGCCGGCATGCCCTGGCGCGGGCTGATCTTGCCGCCACCGGGCGGCGAGCCATAGCGGGCCACGATCTCCGGCGGTGCCAGGATCGCGCGCTTGCCCCGGATGAGCGTCTTGAGCGTGGTCGGGACCTTGTCTTCCTCGACCCAGATGTACTCCGGCTCGCTCGGGATGTCACCGAAGCGCGGGTTCTGGACGAGCAGCCAGCGCGTCTCCGCCGGCTTGATCGTGACCGAGGGGTCGCCGACCACCGGGAAGCCAAGCACCGCTCGGATCGTGGAACATCCGGAGAGGAGGACGAGGAGCGGCAGGCACCACGCGAGCGTTCGCATCGCCATGGGGCGTCTACCATAGCACACGGGGGTGCTCAATCCTCGACCCGTGGCTCCCACGGAAACCGCTGCTCCTCGGCCGTGCCGGGTGGCAACAGCGGTTGCCGGCGCGAGAACAGCGGCGTGCCCGTGATGGCAGAGATCCAGGTGACGTCGAGATAGATGATGCCCCGCCGCTCGATGAGCATCGGCACCACCCATCCGGTCACCTCCAGGTTGCGCGCGATGCGACTGGCGCGATCCGGCCGCGCCAGGACCTCCTCCACGCGCAGGGTGCCGCTCGCGAACATGTCGGTGACGGAGAGGGGATCGACGACCTGGAAGCGTTTCGAGCGTTCCAGGACGGTGGCGAGCAGATACGGGACGCGGCGGACGTCGGCGTGCCCGTTGCTGAGATCGAGAGCGGGCGTCACCGCCACCTTGATACGCCCCTTGGTGATCCGCACGCCATCTTCCGCGCGCGGACCCGGCTTGTCGGGAAGCGGCACGTAAGCGGCTTCCGAGAACGCGCGGTCCACCCGCTTGACGTGGGCGTAGCCCAGGATGTCCTCGTACCGTCCGAGCACGCGGCCGGTGAGCGGGTGGTGGAAGGGCTCCCCCGCCCGGAACACCGTGAACTCCTGACCGGCCTGCACGCCGTTGGCCTCGCCGAGATCGATGAACAGCGTGTCGCCTTCGACCGCCGCCACCACGCCCTCGAGCGGCGTGAAGGCCTTGATGAAGTCGTCCGCCATGAGCGCAAAGGTCGCGCCCACGCGGTCGGCGACGCCGGCGTGGACGGGAATGACCGCGAGCGCGATGAGGAGGAGCGCGAGAACGCCGCCGCGCTTCAAAACGTCACCGACGGCTGGTGCGTGCCGAAGACGGCGCGAAGCCGGGCGCAGATCTCGCCGAGGGTGGCGCCGCCCTCCACCGCGTCCAGGATGAGCGGCATCAAGTTCGCGCTTCCGCGCGCGCCCGCCTCCACGGCGTCGAGGGCGCGGTGGGCGCGATCACCATCGCGTGAGGCGCGCACGCGCTGGATACGGTCGGCCAGGATCTGCGCGACTTCGGGGTCGAGCTGGAAGAGATTGGCGGGCGGAGGCTCCTCGGTCACGAACTCGTTCACGCCCACCACCACGCGTGCCCCTTCCTCGATCTCACGTTGATACCGGTAGGCCGCGTCCTGGATCTCCCGCTGCATGAACGGGATCGCGGCCACCGCGCCGCCGAGGTCGTCGATCTTCTCGATGTATGCCTCCGCCTGCGCCTCGATATCCACGGTGAGGCGCTCCACCGCATATGACCCTCCCAGCGGGTCCACGGTATCCGCAACCCCCGCCTCGTAGGCAAGGATTTGCTGCGTGCGAAGCGCGATGCGGACGGCACGCTCGGTGGGGAGCGCGAGCGCCTCGTCCATCGAATTGGTGTGCAGCGACTGGCAGCCCCCGAGCACCGCCGCCAGCGCCTGGACCGTGACGCGCACGATGTTGTTCTCGGGCTGCTGGGCGGTGAGCATGCTGCCCGCCGTCTGCGCGTGGAAGCGCAGGGCCATCGCGCGGGGGTCGGTGGCGCGGAAGCGGTCCCGCATGATCCGCGCCCACAACCGGCGCGCCGCCCTGAACTTCGCCACTTCCTCCACGAGGTTGTTGTGCGCGTTGAAGAAGAAGGAGAGCTGGGGCGCGAAGTCGTCCACCGCCAGCCCCGCCTCCACCGCCGCGCGTACGTAGGCGATCGCGTTCGCGAGCGTGAAGGCGACCTCCTGCACCGCGGTGCACCCCGCCTCCCGCATGTGGTAGCCGGAGATCGAGATCGTGTTCCAGCGCGGCACCTCGGTCTTGCAGTAGGCGAACATGTCGGTGATCAGGCGCATGGAGGCGGCGGGCGGGAACACGTAGGTGCCGCGCGCGATGTACTCCTTGAGGATGTCGTTCTGCACGGTGCCCGCGAGTCGCGTCGGCGCCACCCCCTGCCGGCGCGCCACCGCCACATAGAGCGCGAGCAGGATGGAGGCGGTGGCGTTGATCGTCATCGACGTGGAGACGCGGTCGAGCGGGATGCCGTGGAAGAGGTCCTGCATGTCGTCGAGGCAGGCGATGGAGACACCGACCTTGCCCACCTCGCCGTACGCCGCCGGCGCGTCGGGGTCGTAACCCATCTGGGTCGGCAGATCGAAGGCGACGGAGAGACCCGTCTGTCCCTGGTCGAGCAGGAAGCGATAGCGCTTGTTCGTCTCCGCCGCGGAGCCGAAGCCGGCGTACTGCCGCATCGTCCACAGCCGCCGGCGATACATCGTGGGATGCACGCCGCGCGTGAACGGAAACTCCCCCGGTCGTCCCGGCGATTCGACGGCGGGCTCGGGGCCGTACACGGGCGGGACAGGGGCGCCCCACGACGAGGTCAGCGGACGGCCGCGCGTCGGCTCAGTCTCGCTCATAGCGGCATATTCCCATGCTTCTTGGGCGGGTTGGCGTCGCGCTTCGTGTGGAGCACGCCGAGCGCCGCGCACAGCCGCGCGCGCGTATCGCGCGGCTCGATGACCTCGTCCACGTAGCCGCGCTCGGCGGCGACGTACGGGTTCGCGAACTTCTCCCGGTATTCGCGCGCGCGCTCGTCGCGGAGGGCGGCGCCGTCGGTCGCATCTTCCGTCTGCCGGCGGTAGAGGATGTTGACGGCCGCATCCGGGCCCATGACCGCGATTTCCGCCGTGGGATAGGCGAAGTTGGCGTCGCCGCGGATGTGCTTGGACGACATCACGCAGTAGGCGCCGCCGTACGCCTTGCGGGTGATCACGGTGAGCTTCGGCACCGTCGCCTCGCAGAACGCGTAGAGCAGCTTGGCGCCGTGACGGATGATGCCGCCGTACTCCTGTCCCGTGCCGGGAAGAAAGCCGGGCACGTCCTCGAAGGTCACCAGCGGGACGTTGAAGCAATCGCAGAAGCGGACGAAGCGCGCGCCCTTGACGGAGGCGTTGATGTCAAGACAGCCGGCGAGGTGCGCGGGCTGGTTCGCCACGATGCCGACGGGACGCCCGGCCAGGCGGCCGAAGCCGATGATGAGGTTCGGCGCGAAATCCGGCTGCACCTCGAAGAAGTATCGATCGTCGAGCACGGTCCGGATGATCTCCGCCATGTCGTACGGCTTGTTGGGCTGGTCGGGAACCACGGTCTGGAGGCTGTCGTCGCGACGATCGGGCGGATCGAGCGTGGGTCGGAGCGGCGGATCCTCGAGGTTGTTCGGCGGCAGGAACGTGAGCAGCTCGCGGATGAGCGCGAGGCACTCGTCCTCGTCGGCGGCCGCGAAGTGGGCGACTCCGGATGTCGAGCCGTGGGTGGCGGCACCGCCGAGCTCCTCCGCCGAGACCGTCTCGTGGGTGACGGCGCGGATGACGTCCGGCCCCGTCACGAACATGTACGAGGTGTCCTTCACCATGAGCACGAAATCGGTGATCGCGGGCGAGTACACGGCGCCGCCCGCGCAGGGGCCCATGATCGCCGAGATCTGCGGCACGACGCCGGAGGCAAGCGTGTTGCGCAAGAAGATGTCGGCGTAACCGGCGAGGGACAGTACACCTTCCTGGATGCGGGCGCCGCCGGAGTCGTTGAGGCCGATGATGGGGATCCCCGTCTTCATGGCAAGGTCCATCACCTTGCAGATCTTGCGGGCGTACGCCTCCGACAGCGAGCCGCCGAACACCGTGAAGTCCTGGGCGAAGACGCCCACCGGCCGCCCGTGGATCCGCCCCGTCCCCGTCACCACGCCGTCGCCGGGAATCCGCTGTTCGGCCATGCCGAAGTCCGTGCTCTGGTGCACCACGAACTTGTCGATCTCGACGAACGACCCGGGATCGAGGAGCACGTCCAGACGCTCCCGTGCCGTCTTCTTTCCAGCCTTGTGCTGGCGACGCACGCGCTCTTCGCCGCCGCCGAGCTCAGCCTCCGCGTGACGCCGGCGCAGCTCCTCGAAGCGGTCTTGGAGGGTCATGCCGAAAATCGCCAAGCGATTATAGGCACCGCGCCGAGAAAGTCAACGGATTTATTGACTTTTGACGGCACGGCGGCCATAATCCCGACGCATGCAACCGTGGGTGGGAGCAGTGGTGGCCGTGTGCGCGGTCGGCCTCACGGTGGCGCTGATCGCGACGCTCCTCGCCATCCGTCGGCTCGTCCTCCGCGGCGACCGCGTGCTCTCGATCGTCGAAGGCGAACTGGGTCCCCTGGTGGCGCACGCCCGCGTGTTGACCGAAGATCTCCAGACGCTGACCCGTGACGCATCCCGGGAGCTCGACTATCTGGCCTCCGTCACCAAGCGCGTGGACGACCTCGCCGAAGGCGCCGGCCGCGTGATGTCCGCGCTCGCTGGACTCACCCGGGCCGGCGAGCTGATCGGGGTCGTGACGGGATTGCGGCGGGGCGCCGAGGTGTTCGTCCGCCGGCTTCGTGCACGGTAAGGAGAGTCCCATGAGAGACGAACGTGGCGCCGACCCCGCGGGCTATCTCGGCTGGTTTCTTCTGGGCGGCGTGCTCGGCGCCGCCGCCGCTCTGCTCCTCGCCCCCCGCACCGGACGTGAGACGCGCGAGATCCTGGCCGAGCGCGGCGGCGACGTGGCGCGCCGGGCGCAGGAGCTGGCGAGCGAGCTCGCGCAGGGCCGCGCCGGCGAGTGGCTCGACAAGAGCCGCGAGCTGTTCGAGGAGCAGACGCAGCGGCTCATGAGCGCGTTCGATGCGGGCAAGGACGCCATGCGAGAGGAAATCCGCAAGAGTCCCACGCCGCCGCGTGGCTGAGGTCGAGCTCCCCGATCCCCACGAGCTCGAGGAGCGGCGCGACAAGGCGTTCACGCGCCGAGTTGCCCTCACGACCGCGGTCTACGCGGTGGTCCTCGCCATCGCGTCCCTCGGCGGCAACAACGCGATGAAGGAAATGCTGCTCGCGCAGCAGCAGTCCTCCGATCAGTGGGCGTTCTATCAGGCGAAGGTCATTCGCGAGCATCTCTACCGGGTGCAGAAGCTGATGGTGGACGTGAGTCTCGGCGAGGGCATCGCCCTCCCCGCCCAGCAGCGCGCGAAGCTCGAGAGCCTCTCCCAGCGATTCGGCGAGGAGGAGAAGCGCTACGCGGCGGAGAAGAAGGACGTCGAGCGCGACGCCAAGAAGCTCGAGCACGAACGCGACATCAGCCGCGCGCGCGATCCGTACTTCGACTACGCGGAGGTGCTGCTCCAGATCGCGATCGTCACCGCGTCGGTGTCGATTCTTGCGTCGTCACGGCCGGTGTTCGGCTTCTCGCTCGTGCTCGCCATCACCGGCACCCTGCTCGCCGCCAACGGCTTCGCGCTCGCCGTTCGCCTGCCGTTCCTGCACGTCCACTGAGCCCGTCGTGCCGGCGCGCCCAGAGGGCGCCGCGCTGCCAGAGCGCGGCTCAGGGGATCGGGCCGGCCTCGATGCGCTCCCACGCGAAGACGCGAACCCGGTAGGCCGGTGCCGGCTGTCGAACAGGAACCTCGAAGTGCGCGGTCTGGAACCCCACGAGGTCGCCCGCCAGCCACACGACCTGCTGGTTGAGGATCGTGCCGGAGCCATCGAGGCTGTCCACGAGAAGCTGCACCCTCGTGACGGGGCTGCCGTACGTGTGCTCAACCGTGCCGCGAACCACCGCCTTTCCGCGCCGCTCACCCGGTTCCCACGAGACCCGGAAGAAGCGCTCCCAACCGATGATCATGGGCTCGAGCGGCGCCTTGCCGGTGGCGGCGACGGGCGCGACGATGAACAGGGCGCAGGCGGCAACGGCAACGACAGCAGCAGCGGCGGCTCTCATGGCGATCCTCCTTCTTCCACCATACACCGGTCACCGCGCGCCCCGTTCGCCGCGGTGACGCCGTCTACTTCGGCTTCGCGTCTTCCACCTTCGACTCCTCCTTGCCCTCTGCACCCTCCTGGATGCCCTTCTTGAACTCGGACATGGACCGTCCCAGCGACCGCGCGAGCTCGGGCAGCTTGCTGCCCCCGAACAGGACGAGCGCGATCACGAGAATCACCATCAGTTCCTGCGAGCCCAACCCAAACATGGCCTGACCTCCAGTCTCGAGCGTCACGCCGACCGCGCCGCGATCGAGCGCGATCCCGTTCGCCGCGCGAACCCGCCGTGGCGGCTGCCGAGACGTGATGGATGCGCGATCTTGAGGGCGGTGAGGACACGGCTGCCGTCGCGCCCGGGCAACCGTACGAGTCGATAGAGAGCCTCATCGCGACGCAAGCATGCGAGTCGATTCATGGACGCCTCCCCTGCCTGGAATGGAACATCCCGCACGCGGGAGCGCGCGCGGGCGGCGGATCGGGAAGCTAGTTCGCGGGAGGGCTGCGGGAGTCGGCGGGGACGAGGCTGACCGCGACGGGCGCGGCCACGACGGGCGCGGGCGCCGCCGCGCTCGGACCGAGCGTCGGCAAGTCGCGCGGCGGCGGCGCCACCGCCGGCGCCTCTTCCCACACGAGCGCGAGGACGCTGTCGGCGTCCCCGTCGTCGTACATCCCCGCGATCCACGTCGGATCGGGCAGCGAGGTGGCGGCGACGAGCGGGCCACCGACGGCGACCGCAAGAAGCAGGACGACCAGCCAACGCCGCATGAGCATTGTCGAGATGCTACGCCCCGGCTTCTCGGGAAGTCAATGCAACAAGCCGCGTCAGGCGGCCGGCGCCAGCGCTTCCATCTGCGCGAGCACGCTCGCGAGGGCGGCGCCCTGCGGCTGGAAGTTCGGGTCGAGGAAGAGCTGGGTGACGCCGCTCGCTTCGTAGCGCGCGATGTCCTCGCGGATCTCGTCCACCGATCCCCACAGCGGCCGCCGCCCGGGACCCTGCGCCGCCGGCATCACGGTGTAGGCGGCCCGGCAGACGATCGCGAGCGTGGTCGGATCACGCTGTGCGGCGCGGGCGGCGGCGTGGACGCGCGCCACCACGCGTGCGAGATCGCCGAGCGGAATGTTGCCGCCCGCGTAGCCGTCGGCGCGCGCCACGCGCCGAAACACGGGCTCGCTGTAACCGCCGATGAGCAACCGCGGGCGCGGGCGCTGCACCGGCTTCGGTTCGATGCGCGCGCGCGGGACGGCATAGAAGCGACCGCGGAACTCGGTCTCACCGTCCGCCCACACCGCGTCCAGGCACTGGAGGAACTCGTCGGCGCGCGCGCCGCGTTCGGCGGCGGCGGCGCCCACCGCTTCGTACTCGTCGAGCGACCATCCGAGCCCGAGTCCGACGTCGAGCCGGCCCCGCGACAGCACGTCGAGGGTCGCGAGCGCCTTGCCGAGCACCACCGGCGAGTAGAACGGCATGATCAGGACGCTGGCGCCGAGTCGGATCGTTTTCGTGTGCGCGGCCGCGAAGGCGAGCGTGACCACGGGGTCGAGCGACGACTCGAACGCCTGCGGCCACCGACCGCCCGGCGCTCCGTAGTACTCGTTGCGGGGGGCGGCGGGATAGAGGAGGCGCTGGTACACCCAGAGTCCGGCGTAGCCGAGAGATTCGGCATGACGCGCGACGCGGGCGACGTTGTCGGGCGTCGCCCACGCTCCGCCCACGGGTAAACCGAACCCGAGCTCTATGGACTCCGCCAGTTCGCGCGCGTGGGGAGCAGCGCGTCGGCGATGAGATTGCGCATCATCTCGACGGTACCCCCGCCGATCGTGAACATCCGCGCGTCGCGCGCCATGCGCTCGAGCGGCAGCGTTCGGCCGTACCCGGCGGCGCCGTGGATCTGCAGCGCCTGCGTCGTCACTTCCTGCGCCATCTCCGCCGCGAACGTCTTCGCCTTCGCGGTGTCCACGGAGTCGGGGAAGTCGCGGCCGGCGCGAGCGGCGGCGCGATGGATGAGGAGCCGCGCGGCGTCGATCTTCAACGCCATGTCCGCCAGCTTCCAGCGAATCCCCTGAAAGTCGCCGATCGGACGCCCGAACTGTCGGCGCTCCGCCGCGTAGGCGACCGCGCGCTCGAACGCGCCCTGGGCAAGGCCGAGAGCGACGGTGGCCGCGCCCAGCCGCTGCCCGTTGTACGCGCGCATGAGCTTCTTGAAGCCGTCGCCGGGCGCGACCAGGAGCTGGCTCCGCTCTACCCGGCACTGCTCGAAGTGGAGCTCCGCCTCCGGGATCCCGCGCAGCCCCATCATCGGCTCCCGCCGTCCCACCCGAAAGCCCGGCGTGTCACGCTCGACGAGGAGCCCGCCGATACCGTCCGCGCCCGGGGTGTCGCCGAAGCGCGCGTAGACCAGATGCAGGCGCGAGATGCCGGCGCCGGTGATGTAGCGCTTGTGGCCGGTGATCACGTAGCCCTCGGCGCCCTCGTCCACGCGGGTGGCGAGGTCGGTGGCCGCGGATCCCGCTTCGACTTCGGTGATCGCGATGGCGGGCTTGTCGCCCTCGAGCACCCACGGACAATATCGCTGCTTCTGCGCCGTCGTCCCGTACGCGCGCAGGGCGCCCACGGTGCCGAGGTTGCCCTCCACCACGATCCGTGCGGTGACCCCGCACGCGCGCGCGATCTCCTCGATGACGAGGACGACGTCGAGGAGCGCACGGTCGCGGCCGCCGAACTCGCGCGGGATGGTCATTCCCATGAATCCCGCCGCCACGAGGTCCTTCACGTTGTCCCACGGATATTCTTCGCGCTCGTCCCATCGCGACGCGCGCTCCGCGAAGACGGAATCAGCGAGCGTGCGTGCGCTCGCGCGCAGCTGCTCCTGCTCCGCGGTGAGCTCGATCAGCGAACGACTCAGAGATGAATCGCCTGTCCGAGGGCACCGAGCGTCGCTTCCAGCGACGCCTCGGACAGCGTGGGATGGGCGTGGATCGTGTGGATGATCTCCTCGAGCGTGGCCTCCAGCGTCCGTCCCACCGCGAACTCGTGGATGATCTCGGTCGCCTCGGGGCCGAGGATGTGGACGCCGAGGATCTCGCCCGTCTTCTTGTCCGCGACGACCTTCACGAACCCGTCGGTGTCTCCGAGCGCGACCGCCTTGCCGCTCGCGGTGAACGGGAACTTCCCCACCGTGATCTCGCGTCCGCCCTCGCGCGCCTTCGCTTCCGTGAGGCCGATGGACGCGACCTGGGGGCGGCAATACGTGCACGACGGCACGTTGGCATAATCCACGGGACGCGGGTCACGGCCGGCGATGGCCTCCGCCGCCACGACGCCTTCCGCCATCGCCTTGTGCGCCAGGAGCGGCGGACCGGCAACGTCGCCGATGGCGTAGATCCCCCGCACGGACGTCTCCATCCGCGGCGACGCCTTCACGAACCCGCGCTCGATCGTCACGCCGAGCGCCTTGGCGTCCACACCGTCCAGGCGCGCGCCCCGCCCCACCGCCATCAGGACCTGCTCCGCCTCCAGCCGCTCCCCTTCCGTTTCGACGATGACGCCGGCGCCGCCCGGCTTCACGGATGTGACCTTCACCGACGTCCGCACCGTGATCGAGCGACGCGCGAAGAGGCGCGCGAGCTGCGCGGAGACTTCCTCGTCTTCGATGGGGACGATGCGCGGCAACGCTTCCAGCACCGTCACGGCGGTGCCGTAGGCGGCGTAGACGTCGGCGAACTCCACGCCGACGGCGCCGGCGCCGATCACGATGAGCGACTTCGGCCGCCACTCCTGCCGCACGGCGCCGTTCGAGGAGATCACGAGCCGCTCGTCGATCTCGATGCCAGGCAACGACTTCGGCTGGGCGCCGGTGGCGATCACCACCGCGCGCGCCTCGATCGTCTCCGTGCCGCCGCCGCCGCCCGCGACCGTCACCAGGCCCGGCCGCTCGAGCTTGCCGCGCCCCGCGAGCAGCGTGATCTTGTTCTTCCGGAACAGGAACTCGACGCCCTTCGCCATGCGATCGGCCACGCGGCGACTTCGCTTCACCGCCTCCGCATAGTCCGCCTGGAAGCTCGGCACCGTGATTCCGAACTCGGACGCGCGCTCGAACAGATGCACGATCTCGGCGTTGCGGAGGAGTGCCTTGGTGGGAATGCAGCCCCAGTTCAGGCACACGCCGCCGGGCCGATCGTCCTCGACGACGGTCACCGAGAGGCCGAGCTGGGCACAGCGGATGGCGCAGACGTACCCGCCGGGGCCGGTTCCGATCACCGCGACGTCGGTCGTGTGCTGGGCCACGGTCAGCGGACCTCGACGGACGCGGTCATAGCAGGAGCCGAAGCGGCGCTTCCAGCAACCGCTTCAGATCCTGGAGGAAGCGCGCGCCCATGGCGCCGTCCATGACGCGATGGTCGCAGGAGAGCGTCATCGACATCCGGCGGCCCACGCCGAGGCCCTGATCGTCCACCACCGGTACCCGGCGCACCGCGCCCACGGCGATGATGGCGCCTTCGGGCGGGTTGATGATCGCGGAGAACTCGGCGACGTCGAACATGCCGAGGTTCGAGATGGAAAAGGTCGCGCCCGACAGCTCGTTCGCGCGGAGCTTGCGGGCGCGAGCGCGCTCCACGAGATCACGCCCCTCGGTGGCGATGCGGGCGAGCGACTTGTCCTGAGCGTCGCGCAAGACGGGGGTGATGAGGCCGTCGTCGAGCGCCACCGCGAGACCGATGTGGGCGCGGTGATACACCCGGATGCTGTCGCCCTGGAACGACGCGTTGACCCCGGGATGCTGCAGCAGCGTCATCGCGCACGCGCGCACGAGCATGTCGGTGACCGAGATCTTCGGTTGGCCTTCGAGCGCGTTCAGCTCCTCGCGAAGCTCCCACGCCCGATCCATCGCGATCTCGGTCGTCAGATAGAAGTGCGGGACGGGCGCCTTCGCGAGCGGCATGCGCTTGGCGATGGCGGCCCGCATCGGGGTGAGCGGCCGATCCTCGTACTCCGCGCCGCTGACCGCCGGCGCCGGCGCGGCCGCCGCCGTGGTGACCGCCGCCTCCACGTCACGCCGCACGATGCGCCCGCCCGGGCCGCTGCCGTGCACCACGTGCAAATCGACCCCGGACTGGGCGGCGACTTTCTTCGCGAGCGGCGATGCCTTCACGCGCCCGGTGGGCCCGGCGGCGGCCGGCCCACGTGCCGCGCTCGACTCGGGTCCCGCCGTCGGCGCGCCGGCCGCAGCTCGCGCGCCGGCCGGAGTCGCCGCCGCCGCGGAAGTCGCTCCGCCCGCTGGAGCGGCCGCCCCGGCCGGTGGCGCCGAGGTCCGCGCGGGCCCCGGCGCGACCGCCGTCCTCGGAGCGTCAGGCGCGTCGGACCGGCCGGCGGCGCCGGGCGCGGCCGGAGATTTTTCGCGCGTCGTGAAGTCCTCGCTGCGCGGCTGCGGCGGGACGGCGGGACGGTCCGACGTCATCGCGGCCGGCTTCGGCGCCGGTGGCTGCGCCTGCGCGGGCGCGGTGGGCGGCGGCGCGGACGCGACCACGGAGGCGATGTCCTCGTCGGTTTCGGCGATGACCGCGATGAGCGCGCCGACCGGCGCCTGGCTGCCGGCCGGGACCAGGATCTTCCGCAGCACGCCGGCGCCGAACGCTTCCATCTCCACGTCGGCCTTGTCGGTTTCGACCTCGGCGAGAATGTCGCCCCCGGCCACGCGGTCGCCTTCCTTCTTGAGCCACTTGATGATCTTCCCGCTCTCCATCGCCTCCGACAGCTTCGGCATCACGACCTTGGTCACGGCCATGGATCAGCTCCCGTTCGCGTAGCAGACGCGGCGCACCGCTTCGACGATCTTCTCCTTCGACGGCGTCTTCGCCTTCTCCAGATTCCGCGCGTACGGCATGGGCGCGGAGGCGCCGGTGACGCGCTCGATGGGCGCGTCGAGGTCGTCGAAGGCCTGCTCGGTGATGAACGCGGCGATCTCCGACCCCATGCCCGCGAAGCCGGCGCCCGCCTCCACCACCACCGCGCGGTGGGTCTTGCGGACCGAGCCGACGATCGTCGCCGTGTCCATCGGCCGCAGCGTCCGCGGATCGACGATCTCGATCGAGATGCCTTCCTTCTCCAGCTCCTCGGCCGCTTCCATGGCGCGGTACATCATGCCCATGTAGGCAACGACGGTGGCGTCGCGGCCCTCGCGACGCACGACCGCCTCCCCGAGCGGAATGATGAAGTCGGGATCGTCCGGAACCTCGCCCTTCAGCGCGTAGAGCGTTTCCGACTCGATGAAGATCACGGGATTGTCGTCACGGATGGCCGATTTGAGAAGGCCCTTGGCGTCGGCCGGCGTGGAGGGGCGCACGACCTTGAGGCCGGGCACGTGATAGAAGTACGTCTCCATCGACTGCGAGTGCTGGGCGGCGAGCTGGTGGGCGGGACCGCCGGGACCGCGAATGACGAGCGGCACGTTGTACTGGCCACCCGACATGTAGTAGAGCTTCGCGGCCGAGTTCACGATCTGATCGAGCGCGAGCAGCGCGAAGTTGAACGTCATCATCTCGACGACCGGCCGGAGGCCGACCATGGCCGCCCCGATGCCGACGCCGGTGAACCCGGACTCCGCGATCGGTGTGTCCACCACGCGCGTCGGCCCGAACTCCTTCAGCAGACCCTGGGTGACCTTGTAGGCGCCCTCGTAGAGTCCGATCTCCTCGCCGATGAGGAAGACGCGGGGATCGCGCTTCATCTCCTCCCGTAGCGCCTGGTTGAGCGCTTCTCGATAGGTGATGACCGCCATCCTAGCTCTCCTTGAAGATGTCGGTCAGCAACCACTCCGGCGGTGGCTCGGGCGAGGCCTCGGCGAAGGCGACCGCGTCGTCGATCAGGTCGTTGACGTCTTTCTCGATCGTCCGCACGTCGGCCTCGGTGACGAGGCCGGCGGCGAGGACCCGCTCCCGGAAGAGCACGATCGGATCGCGCTGCTTCTCGCGCTCGACTTCTTCCTTGGTGCGGTAGACGGCGCCGGCGGGGTCGCGCATGGAGTGCCCGCGGAAGCGGTACGTGCGCGCCTCGATGAGCGACGGCGTTTTTTCGGCGCGGGCGCGATCGACCGCGCGCGCGGTCACCTCGCGCACGGCGAGCACGTCCATGCCGTCCACGGGCTCGCAGGGGATGTTGTAGACCTGGCCGAACTTCCAGATCTCGGTCTGGGCGAGCGCGCGCTCCAGCGACGTTCCCATCGCGTACCGGTTGTTCTCGCACACGTAAACCACCGGCAGCTTCCAGAGCGCGGAGAGGTTGAGCGCTTCGTGGAACTCGCCTTCCGGGACCGCGCCGTCACCGAAGTAGCAGACGCACACCTCGTCGCCGCCCTGGTACTTGATCGCGAACCCGACGCCCGCCGCCAGCGGCAGATGCGCGCCCACGATGGCGTGGCCACCGAGGAAGTTCACGCTCTTGTCGAACAGGTGCATGGACCCGCCCTTGCCCTTGGAGAGGCCGTCGCGGCGGCCGAACAGCTCGGCCATCATCCGCCGCGGGTCCGATCCCTTGACCAGGCAGTGGCCGTGCTCGCGATAGGTCGAGATCGCGTAGTCCTCCGTGCGCAGCACCGACGTCACCCCCGCCGCCACCGCTTCCTCGCCGATCGAGAGATGCAGGAAGCCGCCGATCTTGCCGAGCGCGTAGGCCTCGGCCGCCTTCTCCTCGAAGCGGCGGATCAGCATCATGTCGGTGAGCAGCTTGCGCGCGAGCTCGGCGTCGATGTCGAGGAACGGGCCGCCGTTGGCCTTGCTCGCCGTCCGCGGGGTCGTGGTCTTCTGGGCCATTTACTTCCTCCGTCTCGTGTCCAGGACTCGGCGTGCGCGCCGGGACTCGGGCCGCATCGGGGCGCGCGCTACCACCGCATCAGGCTGAGGTCGTCCACCGACAGCCGGCGGCGCACGCGAAAGATCGCCACGATGATCGCGAGGCCGACGGCCACCTCGGCCGCCGCCACCGCCATCACGAACAGTACCAGGGCCTGGCCGTCCACGGTGCCCGTCCGATGCCCGAACGCGACCAGGGCCAGGTTGGACGCGTTCAACATGAGCTCGATCGACATGAACATGACGAGGGGATTGCGGCGGATGACCACACCCACCACGCCGATCGTGAACAGCACCGCGGACAGGATCGCGTAGTGGGACTCCGGCGCCATCTCAGGTCGTTCCCCGGCGCGCGAGCAACAGTACGCCGACCATCGCGGCCAGGAGCAGGATCGAGGTCATCTCGAACGGCAACAGGTAATCGGTGAAGAGGATGGTCGCGAGCCGCTCGAGCCCGGTCGTGGTGGCGGCGGTGCCGCCCGCGGGCGCCGGGGGCGCCGGCCCCGTGATCAGGAAGCCGAGCAAGAGCAAGAAGAGCGCGGCGCCGAGCGGCATGGCGACCAGCCGGGTGCGCCGCCGCGGATCGGGACCGGTCTCCTCCTTGCCCGGGATCAGCACCATGATCGCGAACACGAACAGCACCATGATCGCACCCGCGTAGACGATCACCTGCGCCCAGGCGAGGAACTCCGCACCCAGCGACTGGTAGAGCACCGCGATCGAGGCGAGGTTGACGACCAGGAAGAGCGCGCCGTGGATGGGATTCTTCTTGATCACGAGCCCCAGCGCCGTCCCTACCGCGATGGCCGCCACCAGGTAGAACGGCACCAGTCCCATCAGGGCTTCCTGTCGGCGGGGATCGGGATCGGCGATCGCGGCACGCCGTCGGGTCCGGCCGGCTCCAGCGAGAGGAGCATCTCCTTCGTGTACACCATGCCGGCGCGGCTGTACGACGAGAACTCGAGAATCCCCGTGTCCATCCGGATCGCGTCCTCGGGACACGCCTCCACGCAGTAACCGCAGAAGACGCACTTGCCGAGATCGATGTCGAAGCGCGACGGCATCTTCTCGATGAGCGGGTTCGGATGCTCGTCGGCCACGATGTAGATGCAGCGCGCGGGACAGACCGTCTCGCACATCATGCACGCCACGCACCGCGGCGAGCCGTCCTCGCGCCGCACCAGCCGGTGGAGCGTGCGGAGCCGCGGCGAGTACGGGCGGCGTTCCTCTGGATACTGGATGGTCACGGCGCCACGCGCGCCGGGGCGGCCGAAGGCATGGGCGAGGTGCCGGCCCATGTTGCGGAAGAAGTGACCGGCGGTCAGCGCCACGCCCGAGACCACGTCGGGCAAATAGAAGCGGCGCGCGCCGCGCGACGTCACACGCGCTCCCACAGGAGCAGGACCCCGCCCGTGAGCACGAGGTTCAGGATCGAGAGCGGGAAGAGCCCGAGCCAGCCGAGCCGCATGGCTTGATCGTATCGGAACCGCGGCAGCGTCCAGCGGATCAGCATGAGGATGAAGATCATCAGCACGACCTTGAAGACGAAGCTGCCGACCTGCAGCACCGTCACCGCCAGGTGCGGGAGCGCCAGCGTCCATCCCCACGGGAACCTGAATCCGTCCGCGAAGAGGTAGGGCACCTGCCAGCCGCCGAGGAAGAGCGAGGTCGTCATGCCGGCGATGACGACGGTCTCGAGGAAGTCCGCCATCGCGAACATGCCGAACTTCATGCCGCTGTACTCCACGAAATAGCCGATGATCTCGGATTCGCCTTCCGGCATGTCGAAGGGGATGCGCTTGGTGGCCGCGATACCGGCGGTGAGAAACAGAACGAACGCGAGGGGCTGGGTGACGATGCCCCACATCGGGATCCACCCCCAGAGGTGGTTCCCCTGCGCGCGAACGATCTCCATCATGTTGAGGGAGCCGTAGATCATGATCACGCCCATGATCGAAGCGCCGATGGCGACCTCGGCGGAGATCATGAGCGCGGCCGCGCGCTGCCCGCCGAGGAGCGCGTAGTTGTTGGCGGAGGACCAGCCCGCCATCATCACCCCGTACACGCCGAGCGAGAGCATGGCGAAGACGTAGAGGACGCCGACGTTGAGCGTCACCGCCTGCAACGGAATCTCCCGCCCCGCCACGCGCAGGGTGTCCCCGAACGGGATCGACGCGAAGGCCACGAGTGCGAAGAACACCGACACGAACGGCGCCAGGCCGAAGAGGAAGCGGTCGGCGCGGGCCGGCCGGAAATCCTCCTTCGTCAACATCTTGATGGCGTCGGCGAGCGGGTGGAAGAGGCCCATCAGCCGGAGTCCGAAGATCGACGCCCGGTTGGCGCCGATCCGGTCCTGCATGATCGCGGACTGCTTCCGCTCCACCCACGTGAGGAGCCCGCCCAGATTCAAGACGAACAGCATCACGAAGGCGACTCTGCCGAACGCGATGCCGAGATCGGCGGCCGTGCTCATCGCGTCGCCGCCACCGCTTGCTCGGCGATCATGAGCCCCGTGTCGCCGATCGTCTGATACGTCATACCGGCGAAGGCGGGAACCTCCTGGGCGAGGTCCCGGAACCAGTGGACCGGCCTGGTGGCGCCGGGAGGATCACCGAGCAGGCCGAGGATGCGGCCGATGATGTCCCACTCCGGCAGCGTCCCCGCCAGCGGCTCCACCGCGGGGCGGAAGCGCTGCACCCGGCCCTGGAAGTTCGTGAACGTTCCGTCGCGCTCCGCCCACGTGGCGGCGGGCAGGACGTCGTGCGCGAGCGCGCTCGTGCGGTTGCCGTTGCTGCCGATGAAGATCACGGTGGCGGCGCCGCGGAGCGCGTTCGCGACCTGCGACTCCGGCCACGCGCTGTCGAAGAGATCGTGACCGAAGACGAGCAGGCACCGGAGCCGGCCGGCGCCCGCGTCGGCGAGGACGGCGGCGGCATCGCCGTCGAGGCCGATGAGCTCCGCCCCGCGCGTATTCGGGTTCTTGTCGGCGCGGATCAAGAAGTCGTCCTCGTACCCGGGCGCGGCCGGGGGCACGCGGAAGGCCACGCGGGTGACGCCGAGGCGGCGGGCGAGCCGGCGCACCGCGAACAGGTCTTCGTTGGCCATCTTCGGAGACGCGATGATGCCGACGCCCGCCGGCGCCGCCTCGCCCAGCGCCTGCGCCGTCGCCGCCACCGCCTCGTCCCACGTCAGCTCCGAGACCGCGTCGCCGTCGCGACGCCACGGCCGCGTGAGGCGGTCGGGGTCGTCCACGAACTTGAAGCCGTAGCGCCCCTCGTCGCACATCCACCACGTGTTGACGTCGGGATTGAAGCGCGGTTTCAGGCGCGCCACCCGGCGGCCCTCCGCGTGATGTGGTCGCCGTCGATTCACGTGGATCTCGATGTTGCAGCCGCGCGCGCAGCCCGGGCAGATCGACTTCGCGGTGTCGAGATACCAGACGCGCACCTGGAATCGGAAGTCGCGATCGGTGAGCGCGCCCACCGGACAGATGTCCACGACGTTGCCCGCGTACTTGTTGTGGAGCTCGGCGCCGGGGAACAATCCGAGCTCCGAATGGTCACCGCGGTTGAAGATGCCGAGCTCGCCGGTCTTGGTGATCTCGTCGCAGAAGCGCACGCACCGCGAGCAGAGGATGCAGCGCTCGGCGTCGAGGATGACGTTGGGCCCGAGCGGCACCGCCTTCGGCTTGTGGACCTTCTCGTCCACCATGCGCGGATCGTAGAGGCCGTGCTTCATGTAGTAGATCTGCAGCCAGCACTCCCCCGCCTGGTCGCACACGGGACAGTCGAGCGGATGGTTGACGAGGTGGAACTCCATCATCGACTTGCGCGTCTCGATCACGCGGTCGCTCTCCGTGTGGACGACCATGCCGTCCGCGGCCTGCGTGTTGCAGGCGATGGTGGGGCGCGGCGTCTTCTCGATGTCCACCATGCAGAGGCGGCACTGGCCGGCGATGGAGAGGCCGGGGTGATAGCAGTAGTGCGGGATCTCGATGCCGAGACGGCGCGCGGCCTCGATGAGGTTCGTCCCCGCCTCGACCTCGATCTCCTTCCCGTCGATCGTGACTTTGGGCAAGGTTATTTCCTGATCAACGCGTCGAACTCGGAGCGGAATTTCTCGATGTAGGAGATGTAGGGGCCGACGGCGCCGTCGTAGAAGGCGCAGATCGTCGTGCCGGCGCCGCGGCGGGCGACGTCGAGGATGGTGTCGAGATCCTCCTTGCGGCCGTGGCCCTCCAGGAGGCGGTGCAGCATCTTGTAGATCCACCCGGTGGATTCGCGGCAGGGCGTGCACTGGCCGCAGCTCTCGTGGGCATAGAACCGGGCGAGGACCATGAGCGCTTCCGGGATGGACGCGCTCTCGTCCATGACGATCACGCCCGCCGACCCGATCATCGAGCCGGCCGCCTTCAGGCCATCGACGTCCATGGTCACGTCGATCTCGTCCGCGGTCAGGATGGCCGCGGACCCGCCCCCGGGCACGACCGCTTTGAGCCGGCCCGTCGCGCTGACGCCGCCCGCGTGGTCGTAGATCAGCTGGCGCAGCGTGACCGACACCGGCGTCTCGTACACGCCGGGGCGCTGCACGCGCCCGGAGACCGAGTACATCCGTGTCCCGCCCTGCGTCTTGCTGCCGAGCTCGGCGAACCAGGCGGCGCCGCGCTCGATGATGGGCGGCACGCAGCAGAGCGTCTCCACGTTGTTCACGATCGTCGGGTGCCCGAACGCGCCCTTGATGGCGGGGAACGGCGGCTTCAGCTTGGGCCAGCCCTTCTTCCCCTCGAGCGACGAGATGAGCCCCGTCTCCTCGCCGCAGATGTAGGCGCCCGCGCCACGGTGGACGACCACGTCGAAGCCCTGCCCGAGGTAGCCGGCGTCGTACGCTTCCTTCACGGCCGCGCTGAATCGTCGCCACGGCTCCACGTACTCGCCGCGGATGTAGACGAAGCCCACGGCGGAGCGGATGGCGCGAGCGGCGATCAGCATCCCCTCGATCAGCGCGTGCGGATCACGCTCGAGCAGGTAGCGATCCTTGAACGTCCCCGGCTCGCCTTCGTCGGCGTTGACGACCAGATAGACGGGGCCGGTGTGGTTCTTCGGGATGAACGACCACTTGGTGCCGGTCGGAAACCCCGCGCCGCCGAGGCCACGGAGGTTCGACTTCTTGACCTCGTCCACGAGAGCGGCTGCCTCCATCGCGCGCGCCTTGTCCCACGCGCGGTAGCCTCCGTGCTCGCGGTACGCGGCGAGCGTGTGCGACTGCGGCCGCCCGAAGTTCCGCATGAGGATCGTCTCCGCCATCAGCGGAGCCCCTCGAGAATGCGATCGACCTTTTCGGGCGTCAGGTTCAGCTCGTAGCGGTCGTCCACTTGCATCATCGGCGCCGCCTCGCACGCGCACAGGCACTCCACCGCCTGCAGCGTGATGCGGCCGTCGGCGGTGGTCTCGCCGTTCTCCACGCCGAGCCGCCGCTGGAGGTGCGCGAGGATCTTCGGCGCGCCGGCGAGATGGCAGGAGAGGTTGTGACAGACGGCGACCACGTGGCGTCCGTGCGGGCCCTGGAAGAACAGCGTGTAGAAGGTCACCACCTCGTGCACGTGCGCGGGCGTGAGGTCGAAGAGCCCCGCCACGTACGTCTCCGTCTCGAGCGAGATGTGACCGAACGTCTCCTGTGCCATGTGCAAGACGGGCAGGAGCGCGCCGCGCTTGTCCGGATAGAGGCCCTGGAGTCGCCGCACCTCCGCCAGCTGCGCGGGCGAGAACTCGACACGGACCGTGCTCACCGGTCGAGCTCTCCGCCGATCATGTTGACGGAGCCGAAGGTCGGGATGAGGTCCGCGATCATCTCGCCCTCGATCATCCGGTGAAGGGCGGCCATGGGCGGCAGGCACGGCGGCCGGCAGCGGACGCGATAGGGGCGGTCGCCGCCGTCGGACACGACGTAGAAGCCGAGCTCGCCGTTCGCCCCTTCCACCGCGAAATAGGCCTCGCCCTGCGGGGGCCGTATCCCGTAGCCCTCCATGATCAGCATGAAGTGGTTCATCAGACCTTCAATGGATCCGTACGCCGTCTCCTTCGGCGGCAGGACCACCCTCTTGTCATGAGCGTTGACCCGCTCGAGCTGGGGCCGGTTCTGGCCCTCGAGGTTCGGCGAGAGCGTGATCGGAATGAGGAGCAGCCCCTCCGTCTTGCCCTGCTTGCCCTGATCCACGTAGGTGGCGGGATCGATCGGGTTGCCCTCGAAGTCCACGTTGATGGGGCCGCCGGGAATCAGATCGAGCGCCTGCTCGGCGATCCGCATCGCCTGCTCCATCTCCGCCATCCGCACCAGGTAGCGCGCGTAGTTGTCGCCCGCGGTCTGGGTGGGGACCTCGAAGTCGAGCCGGTCGTAGACGAAGTACGGCGTGGCGCGCCGGACGTCGAAGGGCACGCCCACCGCCCGCAGCAACGGGCCCGTGATCGCGTAGGCGATGGTCTCCTCGCGCGACAGCGCACCGACGTCGACCATGCGGTCCATGAAGATGCGGTTGCCGGTGAGGAGACGATGCACCTCGGCCAGCACCTCGCGCACGTCCTTGAACGCGCGCCGCGTCTTCTCCGCGAAGCCGTCCGGGAGGTCAGCCTTCACGCCGCCCACGCGCCCGTACGAGATCGTGAGGCGAGCGCCGGTCACGTCCTCCACGAGTTCCCACAGGAACTCGCGCGCCTTGATCATGTAGAGGAACACGGTGAAGGCGCCCAGCTCCATCGAGGAAGCGCCCACGCACGTGAGGTGGTCGCACACGCGCGAGATCTCGCTCATGATCACGCGGATGTACTTGCAGCGCTCGGTGACGTCGATGCCGAGCAGCTTCTCCACCGCCGCCGCGTAGCCGAAGTTGTTGATCAGGGGCGAGACGTAGTTCAGCCGGTCCGTGTACGGAATGGCGTTGTTCCAGCCACCGACCTCGCAGTCCTTCTCGAACGCGCGGTGGAGGTAGCCGATCTCGACGTCGGCATCGACAATCACCTCGCCGTCGAGCTCCGTCTCGATGCGAATGATGCCGTGCATGGCGGGATGAGCGGGTCCCATCCCGACCTTGAGGTTCTGGCTCCCGGCCCCGGTGCCGGAGCCCTCCCCGAGCATGAACTCGCGTCGCGTTCGCGTCGCCATCTAGCCCCGGGGACCGATGAGCGGCTGTCGCCGCTGAACGGGATAGTCCTTGCGCAACGGATGCCCGACGAACTCCTCGTACATCAGCAGGCGTTTCAAATTCGGATGGCCCTCGAAGCGTACCCCGAACATGTCCCACACCTCGCGCTCGAACCAGTCCGCGATCGGCCACAGCGGCACCGCGGTCGGGACGACGGCGTCGTCCTCGTCCACGCGCGTCTTGAGCCGGAGCCGGTGATTGTGCGGGACCGAATAGAGATGGTAGACGACCTCGAAGCGTGGCCCGTCTTCGCGGCCGGGATACTTCGAGTAATCGACGGCGGTGAGATCCATGAGGACGTCGAAGCGCAGCGCCTCGTCGTCCCGGCAGAAGCGGAGCATGTCCCCGAGCGCGCCACGGTCCACGACCGCGGTGTGGTCACCACGGAAGTCGTGCGTCTCGACGATGCCCTGCCCGAATCTGGTTCGGAGGTGTTCCAGGATCGCGCCGCCGTCCACTCAATACCTCTGGACGCCGGCCGCGATCTTGTCCTGGAGCTTCATGAGCCCGTCGATGACGGACTCGGGCCGGGGCGGGCAGCCCGGGATGTAGACGTCAACGGGAATGATCGTATCGATGCCCTGCACGGTGGCGTAGTTGTCGTAGAAGCCGCCCGTGCACGTGCACACGCCGAACGCGACCACCCACTTCGGCTCCGTCATCTGGTCGTAGACGCGCTTGAGCACGGGTGCCATCTTGTGCGAGATCGTCCCCACCACGAAGAGCACGTCGGCCTGGCGCGGTGAGAACCGCGGGAGTCCCGCGCCGAAACGGTCCACGTCGTAGTGCGAGCACGCCGTCGCCATGTACTCCATGCCGCAGCAGGCGGTGACGAACGGGTACTGGAAGATGGAGTACTTCCGTGCCCAGCCGATCGCCTCATCCAGTTTCGACGTGAAGTAGCTGCCTACTCCCACTCCAGGCCTCCCTTGCGCCATATATAAAGGAACCCCAGCATCAGGATGCCGAGGAAGACCAGCATCTCCGCGAACCCGAACCATCCCAGCCGGCGGTAGAGCATGGCCCACGGCCAGATGAACAAGAGCTCGACGTCGATGAGAATGAAGAAGATCGCCACCGTCGAGAACTTGATCGCAAAGCGCCCTTCCGCCACCTCGATCGGATCCTTGCCGCACTCGAAGGGCTCCGCCTTCACCGGTGTGAGCCGTCGCGGCGCGAGCAGCCCGGGCAGGAACAGCAGCGCGGACGCGACCACGGCCGCGAACGCGAACACCATCAAGATCGGCACGTACGTGTTCAACGCCCGCTCGCGGAGGCGCCGTACGATGGCGCGCCCGGCGCCGGAGCGCCGCCGTCCAGCTGGCGCTTCGCGTGATAGGAGCTGCGCACGAGCGGACCGGATTCGACGTGCGCAAACCCGAGTGAGCGTCCGATCTCCGCGAGCTCGGCGAACTCGTCGGGATGGTAGTACCGCGCCACCGGCAGGTGCGCGGGCGACGGGCGCAGATACTGGCCGAGCGTGAGGATGTTCACGTCGACCACGCGCAGGTCCCGCATGGTCTCCACGAGCTCGTCACGCTCCTCGCCGAGGCCCAGTATGATCCCCGACTTCGTCACTCCGTCGGGGCGCCAGGCACGGGCACGTCGGAACAGCTCGAGTGTCCGCTCGTAACGGCCGCCGTGACGGGCGACACGGTAGAGCCGGGGAACCGTCTCGGTGTTGTGGTTCAGCACGGCCGGCTCGGCGGCCATGACGGTCTCCAGCGACGCCGCCTGGCCCTGAAAGTCCGGGATCAGCGCCTCGACGCGGCACGCCGGGGCATGGTGATGGACGGCGCGGATGGTGGCCGCCCAATGCGCGGCGCCGCCGTCGGCGAGATCGTCCCGGTTCACCGAGGTCACCACCAGGTAGTCGAGGCCGAGCTCGCCCACCGCGCGTCCGAGGCGCTCCGGCTCTTCGCGATCTTCCCAGGTCGGCTTGCCGTGAGCGACCGCGCAGTAGCCGCAGTTCCGCGTGCAGACGTCGCCCAGGATCATGAACGTGGCCGTCGCGTCTTCCCAGCACTCGCCGATGTTCGGGCAGCGCGCTTCCTCGCAGACGCTGTGAAGGTTCCACTCGCGCATCCGCCGCCGGAGCGCGATGTACCGGGGACCACCAGGGGCGCGGACCTTGAGCCAGCCGGGTTTGCGACCGTCGAGCACAGCACCGGGCTGGATCACGGGAAGTGACTGCGTCATAAATCTTTCCACGTTCGGATCAAACCAAATCATTATGCCACGCGGGATACGCACACACGAGCACGAGGCCGGAGAGAGCGCGACGCGGAGGGGGCACGCGCCGCCCGGACCGCCGCGGTCATGTCGATGCCGCGGCGGGCCAAGGGCGGACGCGATGCGGCGATGTACCTCTTACGTGGCCAGGTTATTTGGCCATGTTATTTGGCGGCTCCGCCGCCGGCACCCGGCCCTGAGTCCACCGTGCCCGAGCCGGATCCGGGCGTCGTCGATGGCGACGACAGCGGGGGCGTCGCGGGGCTGGTCGCGGGCGACGCCGCCGGTGTGCGGCTTCCCGGTTGTTCGTTTTCATTGGTGGCGCGGCTGCTGCGCTCGTGCGCACAGCCCGCTCCCAGAGCTGCCACGAGAAGAAAGAACGTGGCTGTCTTTACCATGGTGCGCATGCGTGGCCTCCTCAGGTGGTTCTTCATTGCAGAGGAGCAACGCAGATGCCATGGAGTTCGCGGCGAGCCGCCGACGCGCGTTTATCCTGGGGCCGCGCCCTGCGTGCCCACGTACACCGCGTACAGTGACTGGCTGGCGGCCATGAACAAGCGGTTGCGTTTCGGACCGCCGAACGCGACGTTGCCGCAGACCTCCGGCAACCGGATGCGGCCGATGAGCTTGCCCTCCGGTGTCCACACCGTCACGCCGCTGTAGCCGACGTTGCGCCCGGCGTTGCTCGAGCACCAGATGTTGCCGTCGACGTCGCAGCGCGCGCCGTCCGGCCCGCATTTGACGCCGTCGATCATGAAGTTGCTGAACAGCTTTCCATTCGAGAGCTTGTTGTCGCCGCCGACGTCGAACACGTACATCTCGCCCTTGCCACCGGGGCCCGTGTCGCCGGGGCCCTTGCCGGTGCTGATGACGTAGAGCTTCTTGTAGTCCGGCGAGAAGACGAGCCCGTTCGGATCCGGGACCTGATTCTCGCTCACGACCAGATCCACGCGTCCGCTCGGGTCCACGCGGTAGCAATTGGTCGGGAGCTCTCGTTTCAGGTTCCCGGCTTCGGGGGGCTGCCCGAGCCGCGGCTTCAGCCGCCCCGCCGTATTGCTGGGGCCTCCGGGCGCGTCGGGCGCGCCCTCGTAGAGCTGTCCGCCGTACGGCGGATCGGTGAACCAGTAGCTGCCGTCGGGATGCGGCACGACGTCGTTCGGCGAGTTGAGCCGCTTGCCCTGGTACGAGTCCGCGATCACCGTCGCCGAGCCGTCGTGCTCGTAGCGCACGACGCGGCGCATGAGGTGCTCGCACGAAAGCTGGCGGCCCTGGAAGTCGAACGTGTTGCCGTTGCTGTTGTTGGACGGGCTGCGGAACACGGTCACGCTCCCGTCGTCCTCGAGCCATCGGAGCTGCCGGTTGTTCGGGATGTCGCTCCACACCAGATAGCGTCCCTGCGCCGACCACGCCGGCCCTTCCGACCACAGCGCGCCCGTCCACAGCCGCCTGATCGGCGTGTTCGGTTGCCGGAGCCCGTCGAAGATCGGGTCGACCGTGATGATGTCCGGATCCGTGAAGTACGTCGTGGGGGCGCCGCCGGGGCCGAAATCGCGCGGCGGCGTCGTGACCGTGCTCGGTGGCGCCACCGGTCCCGCGGGAGCCTGGGCGAGCGCGAGCCCCGGCGCGACGGCGGCGAAGCCGGCGGCCGTCCCCGCGGCCTTCATGAATGTGCGGCGCGACAGCGATGTGGTCTCCGGCATGAGCGCCTCCTTTGTCGAACGCGCGGACCGTAGCAAAGGCGCCGTGACAGCGCAACGGCTTCGCATCACGCGTGTGCTGCGAACGCTAGAGCCGGCTCTTCGGATCGAGGACGTCGCGCAGGCCGTCGCCGAGGAGGTTGAAGCCGAGCACGGTGAGGTAAATCGCGAGGCCGGGGAACGCCGAGTACCACCACCAGGTCGGCAGATAGTTGCGGCCGTGGCTGATCATCGCGCCCCACTCCGGATTGGGCGGCTGCGCGCCGAGACCGATGAAACCGAGGCTGGCCGCGGTCAGGATGGCGGTGCCCATATCCATGCTCGCCTTCACGAGAATCGGCGAGAGGCAATTCGGAAGCACGTGCACGAACGCGATGCGGGCGCGTCCCATGCCGACCGCACGCGCGGCCTCCACGTACGACTCCTGGGTGATCGCGAGCGCCTTGCCGTGCACGAGCCGTACGTAGCCCGGCCACCACACGAGCGCGATGGCGATGACGGCGTTCACGATGCCGGATCCGAGCGCGCTCACCACGGCCACCGCGAGCACGAGCGCGGGCACGGCAAGGAACACGTCGGTGACGCGCAGGACCACTTCGCCGACCATGCCGCCCACGTAGCCCGCGACCACCCCGAGGGGGACGCCGATGAGCGCCGCGATCACCGTGATCACGAGCCCGATCTGGAAGGAGACCCGGGTACCGAGCACGACGCGTGTGTAGACATCGTCGCCGACCTCGTCCGTCCCGAACCAGTGCGCGCGGCTCGGCGCCTGCAGCTTCCGGTCCAGGTGCACGGCGCCGGTCGCATCCTCCGGATAGGGAACGATCCACGGACCGATCACCGCGATGGCGATGAACGCCATGACGAGTCCGAGCCCCGCCACCGACGCGATGTTGCGCCCGAAGATCCTCGCGTAACGCTGCGCCTCACGGGCGGCGCTGCGACGGTCCTCCCACCACCCGCGAAGGGCGAGCGCGTGCGCGCGCGTGCTCACGACGCCGTCCGTCGAAGGCGCGGGTCGAGCCAGGCGTAGCCGAGATCGACGAGCAGGTTCGCGAGCATGAAGTTCACGCCGATCAGGAGTGTGACGCCCATGACGGGCAAGAAATCCGACGACAGCGCGGAGTTCACCGCGTAGAGCCCGATCCCGGGCCAGTCGAAGACGCTCTCGACGAGCAGCGTGCCGCCCAGCATCCAGCCGTAGCGGAGCCCGATCATGGTCAGGGTCGGAATCATCGCGTTGCGGAGCGCGTACTTCGTCACGACGCGGAAGTTCGAGATCCCCTGTGCCCGCGCGCTCACCACGTAGTCTTGCCGGAGCGTCTCGATCATCTCCGCTCGGTTGACGCGGAGGATCGAGGCGAGCGCGGGAAAGCACAGAGTGACCACGGGCAGGACGGCGTGGCGGAACGCGTCCGCGAACGTGGCCCACTGACCGCGCAGGAGCGCGTCCAGGAGCAGCACGTGCGTGATCGGTGCCGGAGGCGGCGTGGTCAGGTTGAGCCGGCCGCCGAGCGGGAGCCACCCGAGGTCGAGCGCGATGAGCAGCTGCAGCATGAGGCCGAGCCAGAACGCGGGCACGGCCACGCCCGACACCGATACGACGCGCGCGAGGTGGTCGATCCACGTGTCGCGATGCGCCGCCGCCAGCATGCCGAGGGGGACACCGAGAACGACTGCGAGCAGGAGCGACAGCGTCACGAGCTCGAACGTGTTCGGGAAGAACCGGACGAGGTCGTCGCGGACATCGTTGCGGCTGCGCAGGGAACGGCCGAGATCGCCGTGGAGGAGCCCGCCCACGTACGTCGTGAACTGGACCGCGAGCGGCCGGTCGAGACCGTACTGCGCGCGCAGCGTGCGCACCATGTCGTCGGTGGCATCGGGGCCGGCGGCGAGGCGGGCGGGATCGCCGGGAACGAGATACGTGATCGCGAACGTGATGCACAGCAGCCCGAACAGCATGACGCCGACGAGGGCGAGGCGCGCGGCGAAATATGTCTTCACGCGAGCTCTCGTCCCTCGTGGACACGCTCACTTCGCCGCGATCGCGAGCGGGTAGAGATCGACTTCGCCCGTGAAGCGCACGGGACAGAACTGGAAGCCCTTCACGTGATCGCGCATGCCCCAGCGGCGATTCATCAGCATGCCGAAGATCTCCGGCGCGTCGTCGGCGATCTTCTTCTGGATCTCCGCGTAGAGCGGCGCGCGTTCCGTCCACTTCGTCAGCAGGCGCGCCTTGTCGATGAGCGCCCACACGCCGTCATTGCTGTAGAACGACGACCCGTAATACTTGCCCCACGAGTTCTTGTGGTACTGGTACGCGACCGCGTCCGGATCGGTCGAGGTCGGGGTCGTGAAGACCGCGAGAAAGTCCGGCGACGTCTCCACCTTCGAGGCCCGCGCCACCATGTTGGGCCAGGTGGTCGCGGTCATCTTCACCTTGAGATTCAGCTTGGCGAGGTTGTCGATGAGCACGAGGCCCATCTTCCGCTCCTCCTCGAGACCGTCGAAGTAGACGTACTCGAGCTCCACGCCACCGTTCGGCGACGGCGACCTGGCCAGGAACTCCTTCGCCTTCGCGAGATCCTGCCGGTACATCGCGGGCACCGCCACGTAGCCGCGCGTCGCCTTCGGGAACGGGCTGTCCTCGAGCACGGCGTGGCCGTTGTAGATCTTGAGGAAGGCATCGTAGTCGAACGCGTAGGCGATCGCCTTGCGCATGTTCAGATCCCGAGTGGCGCCGCGCTGCGTGTTCATCTTGAGGCCGAACGTGGTCATGCCGGGGAACTCGGGCACCGCGATGCCGGGCATCTTCACCACCTGGTCGTAGTCGTCCGCGGTGAGACCCTCCACGATGTCCGCCTCGCCACGGATGAGCGCGGCGCGCTGGGCGGCCGCCTCGCGCACCAGCTTGTAGATGACGCCGCCGATGTGGTCCTTGGACGGCCATCCCTTCCAGTACGTCTCGACCGCTTCCAGCTCGTACAGCGTCCCCGGCTCCCACCGCTTGATCTTGAACGGCCCGCTGCCGGCGGCGTTCGTGGTCAGCCACTTCTGCCCGAGATCGCCGTTCTGCTCGTTCGCCATCACCTGCTTCGGGTTCATGACGTACCACCACGGCATGACGGCGAGGAAGGGACCGAACGGCTGCGTCAGCGTGAAGCGGATGGTGGTGGCGTCCACCACCGTGATGCCGTCTTCTTTCAGGAAGTCGGACAGCATCCAGGACGGGCCCTGGTTGAGCTTGAGCGTGCGCGCGAACGACCACCGCACCGCCTCCGCCGTCACGGGGTCGCCGTTGTGGAACTTCGCGTTCTTCACGAGGTGAAACGTCCACGTCTTACCGTCCGCCGACGTGTCCCACTTCTCGGCGAGCCACGGCACGATCTCTGCCGAAGGACCGACGTACTTCACGAGGGCGTCGTAGAGCGACTGCTGCATCATCCGGATGGACCAGTCGTACTTGATGCTGGGATCGATGGTGGGGACTTCCTGCCGGCCCGCAAAGACCAGGATCTTCTTGTCGCCGACGCGCTCGAACGCCGCCGCCGGCGCCACGAACGTGACCACGACCAACACGAGCATGATCAGGGCACGCATGACCAACCTCCTCTCAGCCGCGCGGGCTCTCTGCGGCGCGCGGGCGGCCAGCACAATACCATTTCCGCGGCGCGCGCGGCTCGGCGACGGCGGCGCTATGTTAGGCTGCCGCTCCGTGGCCCCGCGTCCCGTTTCCGCCGGCGAGATCGAGTCGCTCGCCATCGGCGCCTGGATCCTCGGCACCGGCGGCGGCGGCAGTCCGTACCATGCGCTGCTCAACATGCGCACGCTCTACCGCGGCGGCACCGTGGTCTCGCTGATCGATGCCGCCGAGCTCGCCGACGACGATCTCGTCGCCATCGTCTCCAACATGGGCGCGCCGCTCGTCGGTCAGGAGCGGCTCACCGATCCCGCCACCATCGCGCGCGCGGTGACGATGATGGAGGAATATCTCGGGCGGCGCTTCCGCGCCATCATGTCGGTGGAGATCGGCGGCGGCAACGCGATCCAGCCGTTCATGGCGGCCGCGTTGCTCGGTCGGCCCGTCGTCGATGGCGACGCGATGGGCCGCGCGTTTCCGGAAGCACAGATGACGTCGTTCGCCATTCACGACCTTCCCATGTCTCCGCTCACGCTCGCCGACGTGCGCGACAACGGCGTTGTCGTGACCCGCGCCGCGTCCTGGAAGTGGATGGAGCGGCTCTCGCGCACCGCCTGTGTGGCCGTCGGCTCCATCGCGGGCACGTGCAAGGCGCCGCGCACCGGTCGCGAGGTGAAGGACTGCGGAATCCTGGGCACGACCACGAAGGCGATCCGCCTCGGCGATGCCGTCCTCGCCGCCCGCCGCGCCCACCGCGACCCGATCCAGGCCGTGCTCGATGCCGAGGGCGGCCGCTTGCTGTTCACGGGCAAGGTCCAGGACGTGGCGCGCCGAACGACGGAGGGCTTCCTCCGCGGGCGCGCGATCGTGGAGGGGCTCGACGCATTTCGCGAGCATCGGTTCGAGCTCGCCTTCCAGAACGAGTTCGCGGTGGGGTGGCTCGACGGTGAGCCGCGCGTGACGACGCCGGACCTGATCTGCGTGATGGACACCGTGTCCGGCGAAGCGGTGGGCACCGAGGTGCTCCGCTACGGCCAGCGCGTGACCGTCATCGCGCTTCCCGCACCGCCCGTGTTGTTGACACCGAAGGGGTTGGAGCACGTCGGTCCGCGCGCGTTCGGCTACGACCTCGAGTTCACCTCGGTGTTCGGCTGATGCGACGCATCGGCATCGACGTCGGCGGAACCAACACCGACGCCGTGCTCCTGGACGGCGAACGCGTCGTGCACGCCGTCAAGACCCCCACCACGGCCGACGTCACCACCGGCATCGTCACCGCCCTCGCCACGCTGATGCGCGAGGGCCCCGCGGGTGCCATCGACGCCGTCATGATCGGGACCACGCACTTCACCAACGCCGTCGTCCAGCGGCGCGACCTCACCCGCGTGGCGGCGATCCGCATTGGCCTGCCGGCCAGCGCCTCGCTGCCGCCGTTCGTGGACTGGCCCGAGGACCTGGCGGCGCTCGTGCGCGGCGAGGTCGTCATGCTCGAGGGCGGCGCGGATGCCGTCGATCGGGTCGGGCGTCGTCGCCCGCTTCACCGCCGCGAGCACGGCGCCGCCCGTGTCGACGACGACGGCGTCGGTGTTGGTGCCACCGACGTCGATGCCGATGCGGAGGTCCCTGGC
>Ga0114129_10001218_pt1 | contig 34180 bp, 37 predicted proteins | sample RhiMetdeltSRZDD1_FD_80071 | JGI IMG/M metagenome (GOLD analysis project Ga0114129, IMG submission 80071) | Populus rhizosphere microbial communities from Tennessee, USA - Rhizosphere MetaG P. deltoides SRZDD1 (version 2) (version 2) | ecosystem: Host-associated > Plants > Roots > Rhizosphere >...
ACCAGCGCGGTTTCCAGAATTGCAAAAGTCAGTCCCAGAAATGGAAGGGCGATGAACCCAAATTCAACGGCCGCCGAGCCGTCTTGCTGCCGCACGAAGCGACGCAGGAGGCGGGACGGCATCAGCCGACAGATACCTGCTGAAATCTTGCTGCATTTAGGTTCTGGCATGGCAAGCATCTCGATTTCTGATCGGTGCCGAAAACGCCAAAATTCATAGCAAGAGCGCGTTTTTTAATTCTTGCCAAAACCCTAAGCACAGCCCCGATCGCGTTAAGCGACCGTTAACCGTGACCGGACTGCCGGGAGGGATTTACCGCGTTGGTGCAGCGGTTTGTGCCTGTCCGTTGCGCGCACCAGTCTCCGCCAGGGTGGCATTGAAGTATGCGGGCGAATCGCCAAGCGTGATTCGGCGCTCGCAATTGGGAGCACAACTATAGGATTCGCGTTCAACGCCCTTATAGACCGTAACCACGTCCTCGGTCCCCGCGCCGAGCACCTGCACGGACTTGCTCAGGAGCACACGCCCGGCCCGATCGAGCGCCAACAAATTGGTCGTGCCAAAGCCTTTGCCGGTCACGACCAGAATGCCACCACTCTGCAACGTGGCGTCGGCAATCAGGGGGTTTCCGATGACAATTGTGGCGACTCGGTCTGGCAGCTGCATGACTTCTGCCCGGTCGACGCTTATCGTCATTGGGTCAGCCGCACGCGCCGGCGTCGCGGCAATCACGCAGATTGCCGGTACAGCCAGCAGCCACAATCTCACAGGTCGCCTGCAGTGCTTAGACGGAATGGACATCGCGCTCTCCAGCACGGTACGCACAACAGGACCGTAAAAAGGGCTCACGGGGTACTCTATTCCCTGAGTTGACTGTAAATTGGTGAACGAAGTGCAAAGAGTTTACCGCTGGCGTCGTAATCACAAGAAAAATCAGCGGCGAAACGGATAGAGCATCTGTGCGGCGAACCCCTCCGGGAATCGTTTGTCGTCAATGCCATATGCGTCCGGAAGCTTGCGCGCGGGCATATAAAACGTGCCGAACAGCAGATCCCATATCGGAAACGTGCCGGCAAAGTTCTTAGATCCGCCTCGATCCGCAGCGGTATGGTGCCAGCGGTGGAAGACTGGCCCTGCAATGACGTATTTGAAGGGCCCGAGCGTCCAGTTCAGATTGGCGTGCACGAATGCGGAAGACGCGGTCGTGAAGGGGCCGAACCACAACATGACATTGGGTGAAATGCCGGCAAGCAATAGGCCCGGTCGACGAGGACGGTGCCAAAGAAAATATTGACGGGATGAAACCTGGCTGCCGAAATCCAGTCGAGTTCTTCCGATGAATGATGGACGGAATGGTATTTCCACAAGCCGGCGCCATGAAAGCCGCGATGGATCCAGTATGTCAGGAAATCCGAAACGATCAGAAAGGTCAGGGCCTGAGCCCACAGGGGCATCTTGGCCAAGGGACCGAAGCCATCGTCGTAGAAGCTGATCAACGCTTCGGCGCCATGAATGCCGTAGAAATACGCTGCACCCATAACCATGAAGCCGATGCGCACAAACCGGGCCGCGAGAGGAATCAAGAACCAGTAGCAGATGTCCGTAACGATCTCGCGTTTGCGCCACCACGGCCGGCCTGGATTGCAAGCCGACCAATGTGTCAGCGCGCCGAATACGATGCCGAACGCGATCGAGATTGGAATAAGCTTGAACATGGTCTCGCCGGCAACTTTAGCGACTGCAAATGCCTCAGCGAGCATCGGCGAAAGACCTGCGTTGGAGTCCCGGACCACTTCGGTATCGGAGTGCCCGGTTAAAATGAAATGAATGGTGCAGAAGATCCGCGCGGGGCGTCACGACTGAGCCATGATGCCGCGGGCACCAATGAGGCGTTAGTGATTCATCAACCGCGCCGTTAAGCGCCAAATGCGCCCGAGGCAGAACAAAAACCGTCTTAACCGGTGGGCAACGCGTAATCATCTACGTTCGAACGCAGTGAGTTGCGTCAGGGGACGAGTAATCATGGCAGCCGATGCAATCAGGCTTTTGCTCTTCCCTGCACTTATGGCTTTTGCCGCATCCAGCGACCTCCTGACCATGACGATCTCGAACCGGTTGTCGCTCGCGCTCGCCGGGGGATTCTTCCTGCTCGCGATGATCACAGGCATGACTCTCCACGCGTTTGGCATGCATCTGGCCGCCGCGGCCGTAGTCCTTGTGATTGCATTTGCTTTCTTTTCACGTGGCTGGATCGGCGGCGGCGACGCAAAGCTCGCAGCAGCGACTGCGCTGTGGTTCGGTTTTGATCATCTTCTCGACTATACGATCTATGCCTCTTTGTTCGGTGGCGCGTTGACCCTGGCGATATTGCAATTCCGCAATCTTCCCCTGCCGGCCCTTTTTGCGCGTCAACCCTGGATTCTTCGTCTGCATGAAACGGGGGGAGGCGTACCCTATGGCATCGCCCTCGCGGCGGCGGCCCTTGTGATTTATCCGAAAACCGGCTGGATGCCGGCCTGAGGCCGGTGCGATCCGCAGCGTTAGCGCTGCAACAAAACATTAACTCGATTTGGATACCGCTCCTTAACCATACCTTGACCTTTAGCTGCTGAAATCCGGTGCGAGCGGCCGCATTGGCGGCCGGGGCTTTACGCGGCCGATGTGGCCGCCCTGTCAGGTGAGTGGGGGCGTATGAAAGCTGCACGTATTGTGGTGCTGACTGTCGCCGTGGCAGCGGGTGGCATAGCCGCCCTGCTGGCTGGCAGATCTGAAAAACCGCCTGAGCCCAAGGCTGAGGTGCCCAAGTTCGACACGGTCGATATCTTGGTGGCGAAATCCGATGTCCCAAGGGGCCAGACGCTGACGCCGGCGGATGTCTTTTGGCAGGCCTGGCCGGCATCGACGGCCAGCGGCAATTTCATCCGCAAGACCGATCGGCCGAAAGCAATCGAAAATGTTAACGGCATGATCGTCCGCTCGCCGTTTGTTGCCGGCGAACCGATCCGCGAAGCAAAGCTGGTGAATGCCAAAGGGTCCGGGTTCATGGCAGCCATCCTGCCGTCCGGCATGCGCGCCATTTCGACCCAGATCTCGGCCGAAACCGGGGCGGGCGGTTTCATTCTGCCAAACGAGCGCGTCGATGTGATTTTGACGCCTCGTTCCAACCGCGATGCCAACGCAGCCGGCGGAATGAGCAGCGAGACAATCCTCCGCAACATTCGCGTACTGGCGATCGACCAGACCATAGAAGAGAAAAACGGTCAGAAGGTCGTCGGCGGCAAGACGGCAACTCTAGAGCTTTCGCCCGGCCAGGCGGAAACTCTGGCGCTATCGCAACAGCTCGGCGCATTGTCGTTGGCATTGCGCAGCCTTGCCGACAGCGCCGCCGATGATTCGAAATCGGACGAGACGGACACTCGCCGTAACGTCAACGTCGTGCGGTTTGGCGTGAGCCATACGACCACGCCGCGATGACCAATTGGGGATGAAGGGGGCTATGGCGAACCGGACAGCAATTTGCACAGCCACATTGGGCGCATTGTTTGCCTTAGTCGATCTTGCATCGATCGGGCAGGCAGTGGCGGCCGAAGCAGCAACACAGACTCCCATCATCCGAGTCGCCGCGAGCGAAGCGACGTCCCGTTTTGTTCCGCTCGGAATTGGCAAATCGGTTGCGATCGATCTGCCGGCTGACATCAAGGATGTACTTGTTGCCGATCCCAAGGTCGCCAATGCGGTGATTCGTTCCTCGCGGCGGGTGTACATCATCGGGGTCGCCGTCGGGCAAACCAACATTTTCTTCTTCGATGCCGACGGCAGGCAGATCGCCGGGTTCGACATCGCAGTAAAACGCGATCTCAATGGCGTGCGCAACGCAATCAAACAGACGATTCCGGGTGCCGACATTCACGTCGAAGGGGTCGGCGACGGCGTAATGCTTTCTGGCAGCGCGGCCAGTCAAGCGGAGTCGCAACAGGCTTATGATCTTGCAGCACGGCTGGTCGGCGATGGCATCAAGGTGGTGAACGGAATCGCCGTACGCGGACGCGATCAGGCCATGCTCAAGGTCACGGTTGCGGAAGTGCGCCGGGACGTGATCAAGCAGCTTGGCATCGACCTTTCCGGCCAGTTCACCATCACCCACCAAGGGGCGGAGATCCTTCGCATCATCGGCCGCAGCCGCGTGAACACCCTGGTTTCTGGCGGCACCGGCTCAGGCAAGACCACGCTGCTCAACTGCCTGACCAGGTTTATCGACCACGATGAGCGCATCATCACCTGCGAAGACGCTGCGGAGTTGCAGCTGCAGCAGCCTCACGTCGTGCGACTCGAGACGCGGCCGCCGAATCTCGAGGGTGAGGGCCAGGTCACCATGCGGGATCTCGTGCGTAACTGTCTGCGTATGCGGCCAGAACGAATCATCGTCGGCGAAGTGCGCGGACCGGAGGCTTTCGATCTGCTGCAGGCCATGAATACGGGCCACGACGGCTCGATGGGCACGCTGCACGCTAACAATCCCCGCGAAGCGCTGTCCCGACTAGAGTCGATGATAACGATGGGCGGCTTTTCCCTGCCGTCGCGTACTATCCGCGAAATGATATGCGCCTCGGTTGACGTCGTAGTTCAGGCCGCGCGCTTGCGCGACGGTTCGCGCAAGATCACCCACATCACCGAAGTGATGGGAATGGAAGGCGACGTCATCGTCACGCAGGACATTTTCCTCTACGACATGGAAGGCGAGGACGCCAAAGGCAACATTAGCGGTCGTCACCGGTCGACCGGCATTGGGCATCCGCGCTTCTGGGATCGAGCCCGTTACTACGGCGAGGAAAAGCGTCTCGCCGCGGCTCTCGATGCGGCGGATGCGGCGAACGAAGCCATGCGGGCATAGGCGGGGGGCGTTGTGCAGGCTATCGCGGTCTTTTTCCTGGTCTCGGTCGCCATTGGCGGAGTGGTATACGTATTTATCTATCCGTATCTGTCGGGCGAGCGCAAAGCCGAGCAGCGCATGCAGAGCGTTGCCAAGACCGAGCCGCTATCGCGCGCCGCCCGTGGGCCCCAGAAGTCCCGACGTGACATCGTCGAATCCTCGCTCAAGGATCTCGAAGAGCGCCGCAAGAAAAGCAAAAGCGTGCCCATCTCGGTTCGGATCACCCGTGCCGGGTTGACCTGGTCGAAACGTCAATTCGTGATCATCTCGGCCGCCATCGGGGTCGGCATGTTTGCCTTCGGCTTTTTGTCGGGCACGGGGCTGCTCGCTGCAGCCGGCTTGGGCTTCGCCGGAGCTTTTGGCGTTCCGCGCTGGCTGCTGTCGTTCTTGAGGAAACGGCGCGAGGCGAAGTTTCTGGAAGGACTGCCGGATGCGGTCGACATCATCGTCCGCGGCGTGAAAGCCGGCCTGCCACTGCTCGATTGCATAAAGATGATCACGGTCGAATCATCCGAGCCGCTGAAGACGGAATTTCGGCTGATCATGGAAACTCAAGCCATCGGAATGCCGCTGGGCGAGGCTTGCGGCAAATTGTACGAGCGTACTCCGCTGCCGGAGGCAAATTTCTTCGGGATCGTGGTGGCTATCCAGTAGAAAGCGGGCGGCAACCTCTCCGAAGCGCTCGGCAACCTCTCGAAGGTGTTACGCGATCGCAAAAAGATGCGGGCCAAGATTCAGGCAATGTCGCAGGAGGCAAAGGCGTCAGCGGCGATCATCGGTGCGCTGCCCATTGCGGTGATGATCCTGGTTTACCTGACTGCACCGAATTACATCACGCTGCTGTTCACCAATTCGATGGGCCACATCATGCTGGCTGGCTCGGCGGTGTGGATGACGATGGGCGTGCTGGTCATGAAAAAAATGATCAATTTCGACTTCTAGGCATCCGGCGATGATGGATTTCCTCATCGGTGCTCTGAACGTAAAGACGCTGACGATGCTGTTCGCGGCCGTCGCGGCGGCCGCCACGGTGCTTACGCTTGCGATGCCGCTGGTCCTGGTCAATCCTCTCGACAAGCGCATGCGTGCCGTGGCGCTCGAACGGGAAAAGATTCGCCAACGCGAGCGTGAGCGCCTGTCGCAGGAAAATCAGAAAGTCAAACTAAGACAGACGCCGAAACAATACGTTCAGACCGTCGTCGACCGATTTAACCTCAGCAAGTGGGTCGGCCAGGAAGAGGCAAGACTGAAGCTCGTACAGGCCGGCTATCGCGGCCAGGCGCCTTATATCACTTACCTCTTTGTCCGGATGGTCACGCCGGTAGCCTGTTTTCTGTTCGCGTTGATCTATCCGTTTGTGATTCTGAAGTTCGATCAGCCTGCGACGATCAAGCTCGGCATTTGTTTCTTTGCAGCCTACATTGGCATGCAGCTGCCGCTCTTGCTGCTGAAGAACAAGATCAAACGCCGGCAGTTGTCGATCAAGCGGGCCTTCCCCGACACGCTCGACTTGCTGCTGATTTGCGTTGAATCGGGCATGTCGATCGAAGCTGCATTCAGAAAGGTCAGTGACGAAGTCGGGACGCAATCCGTGGCGCTGGCTGAGGAGCTCATGCTCACCACCGCCGAGCTGTCCTATCTCCCGGACCGCCGCCAGGCTTACGAAAACCTTGGAAAGCGGACGGATCTCGACGGCGTAAAGTCCGTCTGTATGGCCTTGCAGCAGTCCGAACGGTACGGAACGCCGCTTGCAACCATGTTGCGCGTGATGGCTCAGGAAAACCGTGACATGCGTATGGCTGAAGCCGAGAAAAAAGCGGCTGGCCTGCCGCCCAAGCTGACCGTGCCGATGATTCTCTTTTTCCTGCCCGTGCTTTTCATCGTCATTCTCGGGCCGGCAGCGATCAAGGTTATGGCGCTGCAATAGAAAAAGCCGGCGCGCTGCCGCCGATATCTCGAGTATCCGGGATCAGGAGCCGGTATCGGGCGCGGGAACAGAGGCGCGGCCCAGCTTTTTCAGGTCGTGCTGCTGCTGCGCAAGCATTTGCCGCAGATAATTGACATTGGCGGCGGCTTCGTTGTCGGGCAGATCAGCGCTAGCGATTTTTTCCGCCTCCTCGAAGCGGCCACGCAAGCCGACGACCAACGCCAGATTCTGGCGTACTTTCGGTCCGGCGTTCGGCTGCGCCGCCGCGCGCCGCAAGGTTATCTCTGCGTTTTTCAGATCCTTTGTCAGCAGGTACGACAAGCCGAGATTCGAGAGCACAGTGGGTTCGTCCGGCACGATTTTGAGCGCGGACGCATAGTGACGTTGCGCCTCGGCATGCCGGCCCATCTGATCCAGCACCGCGCCTTGCACGTTGAGGATGCTCCAATCCGGATTGTCGGGCGTGTGCGCGCGGCCGAGCGTTTCGATCGCCTGCTTGTACTGGCCCGTCTCAGCCAGGGCACGGCCGTGGGCACCCAGCAAGGGCATGCTGCGCGGGTTGCGAATAGATGCCTGTTCGAGCACGGCGACCGCCTGAGCCCGCTGATCGGTGGCCCGCAAGGCGCGCGCGTATGCGATGGCCGCATCGACATCGTTCGGATTATCGCGATAGCGAGCGCCGAGGGCCTCCAGGGAGCTCCGCGCATCGGTCTGGCCCGTCGTAGCGCTGGCCGAGCCTAGCGAACCGGTCGCATCGCGAGGTCCACCATTCGAGCAGCCTGCTGCGGACGCGGCGAGGGCGGCAATTACGGAAGCTCGGGCAGCCAGACGAACGGCGCGTGTCGTGAGCGGCATATCCGAGCAATAAAACGTTAACCCTAATGACTGGTTAACTTGTAAACTGGCCTTGTTCGCGCATGATTTTTTTCCATAACCGATATGTCCACTGATCGACGCATTGGCACGAGACCGCGGGGTAACATGCATCCTGTTTTTGCAAGCGCCGGCAAGACGCAGGCGACGCCGATCTGGTTTGTCCATCGTGGAAACTTCGATGCGGTGCGCAGGCCGTTTGGCGAGCGTGAGCGCGGGTTTATTGCCGCCGCCGGGTTCGAGGCCAAACCCAGTCGCTTGCTGTTGCTGCCCGCCATCGACGGCAAGCTCGCCGCTGTCCTGTTCGGCCTTGAAAGTCCCGGCGAGACCGATGTGGACCGTTTTCGGCCGGGACAATTGCCGAGCCTTTTGCCACCGGGAACATATCGCTTTGCGAATGCGCCTCATGACGAGCGACTGGGTGCACTTGCGTTTGCGCTGGGCACCTATCAGTTTGCCCGTTACCGCAACGCGGAGCCGCGCAAAGTGCGGCTTGTGGTGCCGGAAAGCCTTGATGGCGAGGATGTTAGCCGCATCGTCGAGGGCGTGACCCTCTGCCGGGATCTCACCAACACACCCTCCAACGACATGGGGCCGCGCGAACTCGAAGCGGCAAGCCGCGCGCTCGCGAAACGGCATGGCGCCAAAGTGAAAGTCACAACCGGTGACGCACTGCAGAAAAATTTCCCATTGGTGCACGCCGTCGGCGCCGGTTCTGAGCGATCCCCGCGCCTGATCGACATCACCTGGGGCAAATCGGGCGATCCGAGGATAACGCTCGTCGGCAAGGGCGTCTGCTTCGATACCGGCGGCCTCGATATCAAGCCCGACTCCGGAATGCTCAACATGAAGAAGGACATGGGTGGGGCGGCAACCGCGCTCGGCCTCGCTCATATGATTATGGCTCGGGGCCTGAAGGTCCGGCTCCGGGTCATAATCCCCGCCGTGGAGAACTCGATCTCCGGCGCCAGCTTCCGGCCGCGCGACGTCTACGTTTCGCGCAAGGGCATTTCAGTCGAAATCGGCAACACGGATGCGGAGGGCCGGCTGATCTTGGCCGATGCGCTCGCGCTCGCGGACGAAGACAAGCCTGTGATGATTGTCGATTTTGCCACCCTCACGGGTGCCGCCCGCGTGGCGCTGGGACCCGAGGTCGTGCCATTCTTCACCAAGGATGACGCCCTGGCTGACGAGATTTCCCGTGGCGGGGCGGGCGAGAACGATCCGCTGTGGCGCATGCCGCTTTGGCAGCCCTATGAGACAATGCTCGATTCAAAAATCGCGGATCTGAGCAACGTGGCGACAGGCGGCCATGGCGGCGCCATCACAGCCGCACTTTTTCTGAGTCGGTTCGTTACGATAAAATCATGGCTGCATCTCGATATCTTTGCCTGGACGCCAGCCGCAAAACCTGGACGCCCGGAAGGCGCCGAGTGTCAGGCCGCGCGCGCGATCTATTCATTGCTTTGCAAGCGTTATTCCTGAGCCATGGTTGCGCTTGATCCCCGCATAAATCCCTTTCGGCCTGAGATTGCGGCGAGGCATTTGCAGGGTCAGGTCGAAGCCAAGCGCTTCGTCGAAGGCACGCGCCACCAGATCATCGAGCCTGTTACTGCCGTGCGCCGCGCGGCATCGCATGATGCCCGGCTCGACACCGAGGCATTGCTGGGCGAACGCGCCATGATTTACGAAACGACTGAGGACGGTTGGGCTTGGGGCCAACTCGAGACAGACGGCTATGTCGGCTGGCTGTCGGCCAACGCGCTTGGCGCAAGCGGACCCGCTGCGACCCACAAGGTGGCAGCGCTTCGCGCAATCGTATTTCAAGGCCCCGACATCAGGTTGCCGGTCATTGCGTCGCTTCCGATGGGCGCACAGCTGACGATCGTACGCCAAGATGAACGCTTCGCGATCACTGCAATGGGTTGGCATGTGCCCGAAGCATTCATAGTCCCGATCAAGGCGCGCCAAAACGACTTCGTGGCGGTAGCGGAGCAATTCGTCGGCACGCCTTATTTGTGGGGCGGCAAGACTTCATTGGGAATGGATTGCTCGGGTCTGGTGCAGGTTTCGCTGAATGCCGCCGGAATTGCTTGCCTGCGCGACAGCGACATGCAGGAACTGTCGTTGGGGAAACTATCCTCTTTGGCAAGCTTACGGCGCGGCGACCTGGTGTTCTGGAAAGGTCACGTTGCAATTGCCCGCGACCCGGAAACGCTGATTCACGCCAACGCGCACCATATGATGGTAGCAATCGAACCAGCTTCGGAAGCGATAGCGCGCATCAAGGCGGCGGGAAGTGAAATCACCGCAGTCAAGGGGGTCGCCTAGCGCAGCAATTCTGCAACGCGTGTCCGGTTGAGAGCCAGCCATTGCAATCCGACGGTCATCGGAACGCCGCGAACCGCGTTTCTACCGAGAGCCCCGAGGGCCGCATCAATAGAAACACGCTGGATACAAACGTGCTCATTGTCCGGCGTGGTCAATGCGCCTTCCCGCACGTCCGCAGCGTCGACGGCGGCAAGAAACATCGTGACTTCCTCGTCGGTCAGCCCCGGCGTGCTCAGAAATGTCAGCAATTCGACAAGCTTTTTGGGCGCCACGCCGATTTCTTCTTTGCATTCTCGCCGCGCAGCATCGATCAGTGACTCGCCCGGTTCGACGCGCCCGGCCACGAACTCGACGAGATCGCCACGGCCGTTGGCGAGATGCGCGGCCAGTCGAAATTGGCGGATCAGCACAATCTCCTGGCGGACTAAGTCGATAGGCATCACGACGACGACCTTGCCCGCGATCAATACATCGCGCTCCTGCACGAGCGGGGTGTCGTCGTGCTTTACGGTAACGCTGTAGCGATAGTAATCGCGGTAGGCTCGTGCAAGCACCTGTCGCTGGGACAGCGCTGCCTCGGCAGGCAAGTCCGCGAGTTCTCGCCGTTTCAGAGTCATTCTTGTTGCGAAATGTTTATTCCGCCGCTTCGCCGCGCGGACGGGGGTACATGGCTTCGCGCAGTTCCGGCCGTTGCCACTGCGGACCGAGCACGCCTTGCTTTGCGCCGTAGTTTAACGCCGATGTCACGCTGTCGCTCGTCGTGCGCATCTCCCGCGGGCGGTCGAGGCTTACGTCGACGACGAAAAGCCCGGCACCGGTGCTCTCGAACAGGATTTCCTCGGGGGTTGCGACCATCGCGAGACCTCGCTCCGCGTGGCTGAACAGATTCTGCGTGGTAACGACAATCGCCAGGTTCTCGATCGCGCGCGACCAGATCAAGTTGCGCCAGGTCGCCCACAGCTGCCGCTTGTCGGTTCCTGCCGGCATGAAAATCAATTCGGCGCCGCGGAGTGCAAGCGCCCGCGTCACCTCGGGCATGTAGGCCTCGCTGCACATCGCGAGCCCTACTTTTCCGTGTTGCGTTTCGAAGACAGGGAACTCATTCCCGGCAACGTATTGAAACTCCCACCACTGCCCCCCGGTGTAGATCCATGGTCCGTTTGGATGGGTGCGGCGATAACTGGCCGGAGGGCGGCCATCGCCATAGGCCATGCAAATCAGATTATGCGCCGTGCCTTCGTTGTGGCTCAGCGGCTCGATGGTGCCGTAGACCGCATTGATCCCGTACTTGGCAGCGGCATCCGCAATGCGCGGTGTCGGATCGAAACTCGCCGGCATGCGCCAGGGACCGGGATAGGTTTCAGGGAAGCAAACGAAATCCGCAGCTTCCGCCTTGGCGCGGGCAATGAAATCAACGGCATCGGCGACGTTCTTTTCGGCTTCTTCGACCGGATTGGCGATGGGTTGAACGACGGCAATGCGGAATGTCATGCGGGACTCCGGAGATGTACAGGCGGCGAGACAAGCTTGGAATGCGGGCGCGGTGCGGTCAAGCGAGCGCCTGGTCGGCCGCCGCCAGGACCTGCGCCGGCGCCAGCTCGTCGAGACATGCGCTGCGGCTACGGATGTTGCGCTCGCAGCCTTCGAAGGTGCAAGGCATGCAGGGCAAGGGGTTCTGCACAATCCAGACGTTGCCGCGGTTCTGGATTGTGCCGCTTGCGTCCCACGGGGTCGCGAGCCCGCCAACCGGCCAAGGACCCCACACGCGTGGATCCGTCGGCCCAAACAGGGCAACGGTCCTGCAGCCCGCCGCGGCGGCAAGATGGGTCACCGATGTATCAGGCCCAATATAGAGGCGTGCCTTTTCGAGCAGATTCATCATGCCCGGCCATTCCATCTGATGAATTTGGGCAATACCGCTCCAGACTTCTTCGAGATAGCGACGCTCGGCCGCACCGGGACCGCCGATCGCGACCACGGAAAGGCCGCGCTTCGCAAGACCTGAAGCGAGCGTCCGCCAACCCTCCGGCGTCCATTCCTTGTAGGTGAACATTGGCGCTGCGTGGATGAGGGCGTAGTTGCCACTGATGGGAACCTGCGAGCTTGGCGCCGCGGCTGGACAGACCAGTTCCGTAACGCGCGTGACTCCAAGGACGTCGGCGAGACGCAACATCTGCTCGACGCGGTGCAATTTGTCCTCTGCCGGGACGCGTCGGTGCAACGCAATGCCCTTTAGCCTGCGCGCAAGCCATGGACCGTCGCTGTGTGTAATCCCCGCACGAAATCGGCCGGCAGCAAAGGCAAAGACGGTGGGGCGATCGCCGCTCTGAGTCGAGACGGCGATATCATACCGGCGCCAGAGGCGGGCCAGGAGTTGCGCACTCTCCGATGCCGTTGGCCTCTCCGGCATGGTGATCACGCGACCGATGTCGGGATTACCCGCAACAATTCCCGCCGTATTGGCGAAGGTCAGCACGTCGATCGTCGAACTGGGCCACGCGCGGTGCAGGCTCCTAATCAGCGGTGTGGTCAGCAGCAGATCGCCAAACCGGCGCAGGGAGATCACAAGGATTCGGGATGGCATCTCGGTCATCGTGAATTTTGCAGGCCTCGCTGACCGTGCTCCAACCCGACGATTCCGCGGGGCTTGAGCAGCTGCCGCAATGCATCGATCAAAGTTGTCTGTTGGCTTTGCTCATAGGAAATGGGCGGTTTCATTCCCCAGACCGGCTTGGGCCACGCGGCATCCGTGTGTCGACGCGCAATGATGTGCACGTGCAGCTGCGGCACCTGGTCGCCCAACGCGGCGATGTTGAGCTTGTCGCATCGCGTCACAGTCTTGAGCGCATCCGCGGCCGCCGCGATCTCGCCAAGCAATTGCACTTGCGCGTTATCCTCGAGGTCGATGAGTTCGACCAGCCCGGGCAGCCGAGGCACCAGGATCAGCCACGGGTAATTTGCGTCGTTTGCCAGAAGGACGCGCGCGAGGGGCAGGTCGCCGATCGGAACTGTGTCCTGAGCGAGCTGGGCATGCAGCGACCAATCCTTTGCAACACCTGAATTCATTGGACGATTCCGCAGATTCTTTCGGAGGAAAGCTAGCAGACCTCTCGCCGGGCTGCTTGCTTTCCCGCGCCATTGGTCCGATATAGAACCCCGGGAGGTTGGCGGTGGACGAGCCACTCGCCAACCGGGTCAGGTCCGGAAGGAAGCAGCCCTAACGAGCGCGGTTCGGGTCGCTCGTCAGCCTCCCACCAACTCCCCGATTCGTTTGGAATAGCCCGCGCTTCGCGCGGCAGCGAAGCGGATGGCACCATGAGCGAGCCTAAAAAATCCGCCGTTACCGGTTCCGCTCCGGCCGAGGCGTCGGTCGACCGATATCGCGTGCTCGCGCGCAAGTATCGTCCCGCGAGTTTTGAGGACCTCATCGGTCAGGACGCCATGGTGCGGACGATTTCGAATGCATTCGAGAGCGGACGTATTCCACAAGCCTGGATCCTCACCGGTGTGCGCGGTGTCGGCAAGACAACGACTGCGCGAATTCTGGCGCGTGCGCTGAATTACGAATTGCCTGATGGCTCAGTGACTGCACCGACGGTCAGGATACCGATCATGGGCTTGCATTGTCAGGCCATCATTGAGAGCCGGCACCCCGATGTGCTGGAAATGGACGCTGCGTCCCACAATAGCGTGGAGGACGTGAGGCAGATCAACGACGCCATCCGCTATGCGCCGATGAGCGCGCGGTACAAAGTTTACATTCTCGATGAAGTGCACATGCTTTCCGGCGCCGCGTTCAATGCCCTCCTTAAGACCCTTGAAGAACCGCCGCCGCATGCCAAGTTCATTTTTGCCACCACCGAAATCCGCAAGGTGCCCGTAACCGTCCTGTCGCGCTGCCAGCGGTTTGACTTGCGCCGCGTGGATGCCGTTGCGTTGATCAAGCATCTTGAGAATATCGCGTCGAAGGAAAAGGTGGAGACTGAGCCGGCGGCACTCGCCCTGATTGCGCGCGCAGCGGATGGCTCGGTGCGCGACTCACTTTCGCTGTTCGACCAGGCGGTTGCCCACGCCGCCGGACCGGTGCGTGCCGAAGATGTTCGACAGATGCTGGGTCTGGCCGATCGGGTGCGCGTGGTCGACCTGTTCGAGGCTTTGATGAAAGGCGATGTCGCTGCCGCCTTGCGGGAGCTTCGTGATCAATACGACAGCGGCGCCGATCCCGCGGTCGTCCTCAGCGATCTCGCCGAATTCACGAATTTTGTCACGCGCGTCAAGGTCGTTCCCGCGATCGCAGACGATGTGTCACTTTCCGAGGCCGAGCGCACGCGCGGCCGCGCATTCGCGGCGCAACTGTCGATGCGCGTGCTTTCCAGAGCTTGGCAAATGTTGCTGAAGGGAATTGCCGAAGTGCATGAATCCGGTCGGCCGGTTGCCGCCGCGGAAATGGTTTTGGTGCGAATTGCCTATGCTGCCGACCTGCCGACGCCGGATGAGGTGGTGCGCTCGCTGAGCGAGAATGTCTCTGTGCGCCCGCAGGGCAGTGGCAGCTCGGCCCAGCCTGAGAGCTATGCGGCCCGATATGAGGCGCCCCGCGGCTCGCCACGCTCGGCGGCGGCGGTGTCACCGCGGCCGACCGATGAGCCCATCGCAAGGGCCGAACAACCGGCGGCCATGCCTACGCTTGCCATTGGCACATTCGAGGAGCTGATTGCGCTGGCGGCAGAAAAACGCGACATCGCCGTGAAAATGGCGCTCGAACGCGATGTCCGGTTGGTGCGCTGCGAGGATGGCCAACTCGAGATTGCCCTTGAGGCGAGCGCGACGAAAACGCTGGTGCATGATCTGCAGCGGAAGTTGGCCGGCTGGACCGGAAAGCGGTGGATTGTCGTCGTGTCCAAGGAACAGGGCGCCCCCACGCTTCGCGCGCAGGCGGAAGCCCAGCAGGCGGAGATCGAGCGCGGTGTGCAGAGAGATCCGCTGGTCCAGGCCGTGCTGAGCCGATTTCCGGGAGCGAAAATCTTCGGTGTGACGCAGAACTCTGACGCCGCTGACGCTATCCCTGATGTTTCCTCCGACAGCGAGGACCAATGACATGCCGGATTTTCTTGGCCTTATGAAACAGGCGGCGCAGTTGCAGTCGAAGATGCAGGCCATGCAGGCCGAACTCGACCAGATTGAGGTCGAAGGGACGGCAGGCGGGGGCCTGCTCACTGTCATCCTGACTGCGAAGGGTGACCTCAAGGGCATCAGAATCGACGATTCCCTGCTCAAGCCTTCCGAAAAGGAAATCCTTGAAGATCTCATGGTCGCTGCGCACGCCGACGCGCGGCGTAAGGCAGAGGCTGTGTTGCAGGAAAAGATGAAGTCCCTCACTGGCGGTTTGCCGCTGCCGCCCGGATTGGGATTGGGATGAAGATTCCGAAGGATCTTCTGGTCGTCATGCCCGGCCATAGCTATCCAAAGGACGGCGTGCTTTCGCACGCCTATGCGCCGGTCATCCACGTCTTGGACGGATTGCTGCATGCCCGCCGCCGTTGCCGGACCTGAGATCGAGCGCCTGATTCAATTGCTGGCGCGGCTGCCGGGCCTAGGTCCCCGTTCGGCGCGGCGCGCGGCGCTGCATCTCATAAAAAAACGCGAGTTGCTCATGGCTCCGCTCGCCGCCGCGCTCGAGACGGCGATGAAAAAAGTCGAAATATGCAAGATCTGCGGCAATATCGATACGCAAAATCCCTGCACCGTCTGCACCGACGGCAGGCGCGATGCTTCCATCATCGTCGTCGTCGCCGATGTTGCCGATCTGTGGGCGCTTGAGCGCGCGCACGCAATAAACGGCCGCTATCACGTGCTCGGGGGGACACTGTCGCCGCTCGACGGTGTCGGTCCGCAGGACCTCACCATCGAAACGCTGGTTTCGCGCGCGCACGAAACATCCGTGACGGAAATCATTCTTGCGCTCAATGCGACCGTCGACGGCCAGACCACCGCGCACTACATTACCGAACTGTTGCACGATGCGAATGTGAAGGTAACGCGGCTTGCGCATGGCGTGCCGGTCGGCGGCGAGCTTGACTATCTTGATGAAGGCACGCTCGCCGCGGCAATCAAGCAGCGAACGTTGTTCTAGGCGTCAGCTGCGAGATCAGGCTCTCCTCGCATCCAGCCTTTTAAAATGTCCGCGCTTTTGCAGCCAGGCCAGCAGCAACAGGCTTGGAATGCCGGCCAACATGCAGATCACAAAAAACCAGACCCAACCGGTCGACTCGGCGATGAAACCGGCGCCCGACGACAAATAGGTGCGACCGACCGCCGCCAGCGCGGTCAAAAGGGCGTACTGCGTCGCCGTATGCAGTGGATTCTGACAAAGGGCCGAGAGATACGCGACGAACATGACGGTGCCGATCGCGCTGGTGAAATTCTCGGCGATGATCGCGGCGGCGAGCATCGTTGTGTTGGTGCCGACCACCGCCAGGGCACTGAAAGACAGGTTCGCGGCGGCCTGCAGAACGCCCCCGATCCACAGGCTGGTTGCAAGCGGAAGCGCGCGGGCGATGAATCCGCCGGCGAATCCGCCAAGCAGAAGTGCGCCGAGGCCCACGCCTTTCACGATCGCCGCATACTCGTTGCGGGTAAAGCCCAGGTCGATCACGAACGGCGCAGTCATGGCGCCTGACAGCGCATCCGTGAACTTGAACAGCACCACGAAAGCCAGCATCACCAGGGCGAGCTCATGGCCGAGGAAGTCCTTGAACGCGCCAATCGCGGTTGTGACCACGCGCGCGAGAGGCTTCTGAGTGGCGTGCGCGGCGTTTGCCTCCGCCGACCGCTCGGGCTCGGTCGCCACAAGCGCTGTTATTGTGCCGATCAGCACCAGCATCGCCATCGCGAAATATCCAAGGCGCCACGCCGCTTGCTTGTCGAAACCGTTGGCTTCAATGGCGCTCACTAAAAAAAGTGCGCCGGCAGTGGAAATCAGCATGCCAATACGATAGGCGGCGACGTAGGAGGCCATTCCGGCGGCCTGTTCGTTTTCAGGAAGGCTTTCGACACGAAACGCGTCTACGACAATGTCCTGTGTCGCGGACGCGGTCGCCACCAACAGCGCGCCGAGCGCGACCAGACCCGGCGCCGTGGCGGGATTGCAGGAGCCCAGGAATACGATTGCCGCCATCAGCAGGATTTGCGTGAACACCAGCCACCCGCGCCGCCGCCCGAGCCAGCGCGACAGTAGGGGCACGTCGATCGCATCGGTGATTGGCGCCCACAGGAATTTGACCGTGTAAGGCGTACCGACCAGCGCAAACAGTCCGATGGTGCCGAGGTCAACTCCGGATTCGCGCATCCAGACCAGAAGCGTCGCGCCCGAGAGGGCCAACGGCAGGCCGGACGAAAAGCCGAGGAACATCACAATCAGGACGCGCGGCTTGAGGTAGACGGCTGCCGCGTCGAACCAGGACGGCCGAGCCCGCGCCTCGGGGGAAACTGTCATTGCCTATTCGCCGGCTTCGAGCCTGCGCGCGCCGGGGCCGGGCAGAATGTCTGCGGTCGGCGGTTCGTCCGCGAACTCGACATCCTGGATCCTCTCTCCGCGGCTCACGATCTTGTCGGTTGATACCAGGATCTGCCGGATGTCGCCGTTGGCCTGGCCGAAATGCTTTTCCAGATTGGTAACCCGATCCCGCAAACGAACAACGTCCTCGACCAGAAGGGCGACTTCCGTCAGGATTCTGCCGGCCGCCTCGCGCATGCGCGCATCTCTCCGGATCTGCTGGATCACCTGGATTGCCAGCATCAATAAAGACGGCGAAACGATGATCACCTTGGCACGATAGGCCTTCTGAAAGATATCGTCGAAGCTGTCATAGAGCTCTGCGTAAATCGATTCAGAGGGCACGAACATCAGTGCCATGTCCTGAGTCTCGCCCGGGATCAGGTACCTGGCGGCGATGTCGCCGACGTGCTTGGCGATGTCGGTGCGGACGCGCGCGATAGCCAGCTTGCGCTCGTCTTCGCTTTTTGCCTCCCGAAATGCGGTCACCGCCTCAAGCGGAAATTTTGCGTCGATGACCAGGGGAGGGCCGTCAGGCAAGTGCACGACGCAATCCGGCCGAGCCTTGTTGGTCAGCGTGGCCTGGAACTCGTAGCAATCCTTCGGCAGGCCGTCCTGGATGATCATTTCCATCCGCGCCTGTCCGAAGGCGCCGCGCGACTGCTTGTTTGCCAGCACAGTCTGAAGGCTCGTTACCTGCGCGGCGAGATCGGTAATATTTTTCTGCGCGCCGTCGATCACCGCGAGCCGCGCATGCAGCTGCTGCAGATGCTCGGCCGTATGCTTCGTCGACATCTGCATCGACTCGCCCAGTCTGGCGGTCACCGCGTCGAGCCTTTCATGGACTGTTTGCTGCAATTGGGCCTGAGCTTTGGCAAGCAGTTCGGCCATGATCTGCACCCGGGCGTTCAGGTCAGCCATCCGCTGCTCGGCAATAGGGTCGGGCGGCGGCCTGCGCGGCCACACCAGCATCACGATGACAACGGTAATCCCGACTGCGACAAGGCCGCCGATGGCCAGAGTAAGCTCTGGCGCGTGCGCCAATAGCGCGCTACCGAAGGAGTGAAAATCGTACATTCGATGCTTCTACCTTGATTCGCGCGGGCGTGCGAACGAAGAGCGAACGGTAGGAGGATAACCCCGTTATCTCAAGGGGAAACGCCGCATTGACCGCCTTATCCCAACCCCTTACATCGCGACCATGGCGATTCGTGACATTCTCATAATTCCCGACAAGCGGTTGCGGCTGAGGTCGGAGGCGGTGAAGACCGTCGACAAATCGCTGCGCGCTCTCATCGACGATATGTTCGAGACGATGTACGCCGCGCCGGGTATCGGCCTTGCGGCAATCCAGATCGGCGTGCCGAAGCGCGTCGTGACGATGGATCTGGCCAAGAAAGATGAGCCGAAGCAGCCGCAGGTGTTCATCAATCCTGAGCTCGTCTGGGCTTCCGACGAAAAGGCGATTTACGAAGAAGGCTGCCTGTCGATTCCGGAATACTACGAAGAGGTCGAACGCCCGAAGGCCGTGAAAGTAAAATACTTAGATGCCGATCTCAGGCCCCAGGAGATCGAGGCCGACGGCTTGCTGGCGACATGCCTGCAGCACGAAATCGACCATACCAATGGCGTGCTGTTCATCGATCACATATCGAAGCTCAAGCGCGACATGGTGGTGAAGAAGTTCAAGAAAGCGGCAAAGAAGACCGAGGGCGCCAAGCCGCTGGCCGAGGATCAGGAGCCTTCGCATCACATCGGCTGACGTGCTCGTGGTCGTCATGCCCGGCCATAGCCGTCCAAAGGACGGCGTGCTTTGGCACGTCTATGTGCCGGACATCCACGTTTTTGCTGAGGTAAAGTAGGAGAGTCGTGGATGGCCGGGCTAGTCCCGGCCATGACAACCGATCGACGCCCGGACGAATAATGTCACTGCGCCTGATCTTCATGGGCACTCCCGACTTCGCAGTGCCGACGCTGCTCGAACTCGCCGCGCGTGGACACGACATAGTCACCGTCTACACGCGCGCGCCCCGGCTGGCGGGGCGCGGTCTGGAATTGCAGCCGACGCCAGTGGAGCGCGAAGCCCGGCGCCTGTCGCTTCCGATTCATACGTTGCAGACTCTCAAGGACGCGGCCGCACAGCATGCATTCAGCGCACACGGCGCGGACGCGGCGGTTGTCGTAGCCTATGGCTTGCTTCTGCCAAAACCCATTCTCGACGCGCCTCGCCTTGGCTGCTTCAACGTGCATGCGTCACTTTTGCCGAGATGGCGCGGCGCGGCGCCCATCAACCGCGCTATTCTTGCCGGCGATCCTGAAACCGGCGTCACGATCATGAAGATGGACGAGGGCCTCGACACCGGGCCTATCGCGATGCAGGAGCCCATAGCGATCGCGCCTGATCTGACGGCGGGCGAACTCCATGACGCGCTGGCGCGGCTAGGTGCGGACTTGATGTTGCGGGCATTGGCCGCCGCGGAACGCGGATCGCTTCAGCTTACGCCGCAGCCTCAGACAGGGGTTACTTACGCCGAAAAAATTTCCAACTCTGAGACCCGCCTCGATTGGACCAAGCCGTGGAAGGAAGTTCACGACCGAATCCGCGGTCTGTCGCCGTTTCCCGGGGCGTGGTTCGAAATCGGGGACTTGCGCGTGAAAGCATTGCGCTCGACGAAGGGCGAGGGTCGGGGTACGCCTGGAACAGTCCTGGACAGTAACCTGACCATCGCTTGCGGTGACGGCGCCGTGCGGCTCTCGCACGTTCAGCGCGCCGGCAAGCAGCCCATGGCCTCGGAGGAATTCCTGCGGGGCATGCAGATAAAAACGGGCACGCGAGTCAACTGAGCATGCCGCGCTACAAGCTCACCCTCGAATACGATGGCGCTCCGTTCGCAGGGTGGCAGATTCAGGCCGATCAGCCGACTGTGCAAGGCGTGCTGACCGCCGCGATTGAAGCGCTGACAGGCGAGAAAACTTTGGTGCAGGGCGCTGGGCGCACCGACGCCGGCGTTCACGCCCGCGGCCAGGTCGCCCATGTCGATTTTGCCAGGAACTGGGACCTCGACACAGTGCGCGATGCGCTGAACTCACATGTGCGGCCGCACCCTGTCGCCATTTTAAATGCGGAGCGGGTATCCGATGATTTCAACGCGCGGACGTCCGCAATCAAGCGGCACTACGTTTACAGGATCATCAACCGCCGGCCTGATCTGGCGCTCGAGGCCGGTCACGCCTGGCGCGTGCCGCGTCCTCTCGACACTGATGCGATGCACATCGCCGCGCAGCGCCTGGTCGGAAGGCACGATTTCACGACCTTCCGGTCCACTGAATGTCAGGCCAAGTCGCCGGTGAAGACGCTCGATGTTCTCAGCGTCGAGCGCAATGGCGAGGAGGTCATGGTGACCGCGGTCGCGCGATCATTCCTGCACAGCCAGGTGCGCTCGATAGTGGGCTCGCTGGTGGCGGTCGGCGAAGGCAAATGGAGCGCCGATGACCTGTCGCGCGCGTTGGCCGCCCGTGACCGCACGGCCTGCGGTCCTGTAGCGCCGCCGGACGGCCTATATTTGATGCGGGTGGAATACTGAACGGACGCAACTCCGTTCGTCCTCGCGCAGGCGGGGACCCAGCACGGCAGCGACAGAAATCATCCGAAATACCGGTCGATGATTTTTCGATAGATCGCCGTCAGTGCGTGCAAGTCCGCTAAAGGCACCCGTTCGTCGACCTGATGCATGGTCTGGCCGACAAGGCCAAATTCGACGACGGGACAATATTGTGTGATGAAGCGCGCGTCCGAGGTGCCCCCCGTCGTCGATAGCTCAGGCTTGCGACCGGTGACTTCGGCGACCGCCTTTGCCACCAATTCGGTGAACGGGCCCGGGGTCGTCACGAACACCCCTGCGTTCGAAGGCTCCCACTGAAACGAAAACTTTATTTTTCCGGCGGATGCCTTTGTCGCACGCTGTTCGATTAACTTCTTCAAGGAATCCAGCGTGTGGTTGTCGTTAAAACGGATATTGAAACGCGCTCGCGCCTCGTCAGGAATCAAGTTTACGGTCTTGTTGCCGACATCGACGGTGGTGAATTCGAGATGCGAGGGGGCAAATTGCGGGGTGCCCTTGTCGAGGGGCTCGCTCTGGAGCGACGCAATCAGCGACACTAGTCCGCGGATCGGATTTTCTGCACGTTGGGGGTAGGCGACATGGCCCTGCCTTCCGGTAACGATCAGGTGGCCGTTGAGCGAGCCTCGCCGGCCAATCTTGATCGTATCGCCCAATACTTGCTGATTGCTCGGTTCGCCGAGAATGCAATGATCGAATTTTTCGCCGCGATCAGCCACCCATTTCAGCAGTTTCGGCGTGCCGTTGACGGCGATGCCTTCCTCGTCACCGGCGATCAGGAACGAAATCGACCCTTTGGGCTTGCCGCCGGTTGCCGCCAAATGATCGAGAACAGCCGCTACCGCGCAGGCGATACCACCTTTCATGTCGACCGCGCCGCGCCCGTACATTTCGCCGCCGGCAATTTCGCCGGAAAATGGCGGATGCTTCCAGGCTTTTTCGTCGCCCGGCGGCACCACGTCGGTGTGGCCTGCGAATACCAGATTGGGCCGAGCGGCGCCCATGCGGGCGTAGAGATTTTCGACGTCGTCGGTGCCGGTTTCGCGAAACGTCACGCGATGAACGGCGAAGCCAGCTTGCTTGAGCACGTCTTCAAGGAACGCCAACGCGCCGCCTTCCACCGGCGTCACCGATCGGCAGCGCAACAAATCGCGGGCAATAGCGACTGGATCGACCGACATCAATCATTCCCGCATACAACACGCTCAGCCTTGGCCGCCGCTTTGGCTTCGCGGTGGTGAGTGCGCGGGAATGAACGCAGAAGCATGTGCGCAAGTGCCATTCTCAATCCCGCAACAGCTCATTGATGCTGGTCTTGGAGCGCGTGCGCTCGTCCACGCGCTTGACGATGACGGCACAATACAATCCGGGACCACCGTTCTTGCCCGGCAGCATGCCAGGCACGACAACGGAATAGGGCGGCACCTCGCCTTGCGTAATCGCGCCTGTGTCGCGGTCGACGATGCGTGTCGATGCGCCGAGATAGACGCCCATCGACAGCACCGCGCCGGTGTGCACGATCACGCCTTCCGCCACCTCGGAGCGCGCGCCGATGAAGCAATTGTCCTCGATGATCACCGGACCCGCCTGCAACGGCTCGAGTACGCCGCCGATGCCGGCCCCGCCGGAAATGTGGCAGTTCTTTCCAATCTGCGCGCAGCTGCCAACCGTCGCCCAGGTATCGATCATGGTGCCTGAATCGACATAGGCACCCAGATTCACAAAGGACGGCATCAGAACGACGCCGGGGGCGATGAATGCGGAGCGCCGCACGACGCAGCCGGGCACGGCGCGGAAGCCGGCTTTGCGAAATCGCGCTGCGTTCCAACCCTTCAGCTTGGGGTCGACCTTATCCCACCACACGGCTTTGCCGGGACCGCCGGAGACCACGGCCATGTCATTGAGGCGGAACGACAACAGCACGGCCTTCTTGAGCCACTGATTGACATGCCATTGGCCGTCCGCCTGGCGCTCGGCGACGCGCGCCTTGCCGGCATCAAGCAAGTCGAGCGCGGCGTTTACGGCCTTGCGTACGGCGCCCTTGGTTTTTGGGCTGATCTTGTCGCGGCCTTCGAACGCTGCCTCGATGATGCTTGCGAGTTTGTCGGTGGACATGCCGGCTCCAGTTCTTCGCTGCGGTTTGTCGGGGGCGGGGCAGGGGATGTCAAGTTGCGCTCGGCGGAGCTAAGCTTGTGGCCAGGGAGAAATGCACATGAATCGGCAATCTGCGGGGCTCGGTTCGCTCTTGCTGGCGCTCAGCGCAACCAATGCGGCCGCGCATCACGTCATGGGCGGACGCATGCCGGCAACTTTCATGAACGGCTTATTGTCGGGACTGGGGCATCCAATCATCGGGATTGACCATTTCGCGGCGGTTGTGGCGGTGGGCTGTCTTGCCGGCATGCACAAGGCTGGGCCGGCGCTTGTGATTGGCTTTATCGCAGTCATGATGGCTGGAGTAGCGTTGCATTTGCACGGAGCCAGCCTGCCGGCCGCGGAGCTTCTGGTGGCGATCACCGTAATAGCGCTCGGCGCGCTGCTGGTGGGCAATCGGCAGATGCCGACGGCTCCCGTGCTTACGCTTTTTGCGCTCGTCGGACTCGTGCACGGTTATGCACTCGGAGAGTCGATATACGGCGCCGAGCCAACGCCGATTTACGCCTACCTGATCGGTCTTACGGTTGTTCAATGCGCTATCGCGCTTGTAGCGATGAAAATTGCGCGTGGCTTGGCCGATGAGCCGGCGACGCTTTCGCCACTGAGGCTCGTGGGCGCCGGCATCGCCGGCGTGGGGTTGGCAGTGCTGGTTCAGCACGTGGTCCCCACTGTCTGATCAACGCCGAACAATCTGTTCGAGAAATCCGGTGAGATTGTCGGTCAGATGATCGACGTATGGGGCATCGCGTCCTGCCAGCTCCCAGTCTTCGCGAAACACCTCGCGCTGCCCTTCAGGCACCACGAGCACCGTCGTCATCCCCAAGTCGTGCGGTGTTTCAAGGTTGCGCGCGAGATCCTCGAACATTGCGGCTTTCGCCGGATCGACGCCGTGCCGCGCGAGGAAGCGTTGATAGACCTGGGGGAGGGGCTTGGGGTCAAGATTTGCCGCGGCAATGTCGAACACGTCCTCGAAGTGATGATCAATCTCGAGTTTTTGCATGACTGCAGCAGCGTGCTTGCGTGTGCCATTCGTAAGAATGAGCTTGCGGCCCGGAAGATTTTCCAAAGCCGCACCCAGTCCTGGATTGGGCTCTAGCGGCGAATGATCGATGCGGTGCACGAACTCGAGATAATCATCGGGCTCCAAACCATGCTCGGCCATCAGGCCACGCATGGTCGTTCCATAGCGCTTGTAATAGTCCTTCTGCAGGCGAAACGCCTCGTCCTTCGATATCTTCAGGAAGTCGGACACATAAGCGCGTATCCGCTCATCAACCTGCTGCCACAAATTGAGGTGATGCGGGTAGAGCGTGTTGTCGAGATCGAACACCCAGGTTTGGACGTGCCCGAAACCGCGTGGCTCTGAACGCCTTGTTTCCACGAGGCTAGGGTTCCTTGAATCGCACCGTTGCTGACGGCTTGCCGGTCAGATCGATGACGGCAAACCCGGCAGAATTCAGACCGCGTGTTGCGCAATCCTTGTGATCGGCCAGCTCGAAGCGTCCATCGCGCGTGCACAAGGGAACATTCCCGCCCCAGGCCAGCGGCGCGTCGCCGCGCCGGATTGTGCGGCCGTTGGCGTCGATTGCCTCCGCGTAACTATAAAGTCGATGCGGGTCGTTGCGCAGATCCGGCCGCACGCATTGGCCGGCCTCAAGGCGATACCAGCCGCGGGTAACGATCGCCCCCATCTCGACGATGCCCAGCGAAGCCATCACCGCGTACCGAGTATCGTTGCACCACGTGAAGCCGATGCCCTCCGGGTTGCGGGCGGCCTCGATCAGCGTGTCGAAAAAATTCGGTCCTGCTGCAGTATCGGGCGGAAGCTTGCGGTCGTTCAGAAATTTGGTGATGGCTGCCTGGGTCTTCGCGCCCTGCACGCCATCGATCGGATAGGCGTCGTACCCGGCAATCACCAGCAGTCGTTGAATGCCCGCAAGGCGCGACTGCACATCATCGTAATCGGACTCTTCGGCCAAATTGACGACCGCCCCTTTCGGCGACTCGGACGGCTTGGCAGCGCTGAAGTGCGCCTGCTGGCTTGCCGGGCAACCGCGAGCGTCGGCTATCTCAAAATCACCGTTGCGTATGCAGAAGTCGGCCTGTCCGTCTTGCGGCTGCGGCGCGGCGCCGTAAACCGGCGGCGTTCGCGCATGCAGGTAGACCATTTCGGCGTCGAATGGGCCGTCCATCACCTGTCGGCATTGGCCGGGGTCAAGGCGAAACCATCCTCGGGTGGCGACATTCGCGCGCTTTTCCAGGCCGATCGCCGCTTCAACGCGGAAGCTTGTGCGGTTGCACAAGCTAAGTTCGGCGCGAGCCTGCGAAACCGCCAGGGCGGCGATTGGCGCGGCAATCATCGAGATGAAACCGCGAATCATGTGGCCATGCTAATCGGCATCGGGAAGGCAGGGAATCGCCACCGTGTCATTCGACCCTATGCGAGCAGACGGACTTTCCTGGCCCAGACTTGTCTTCTGGATTCCCGATAACTCAGCGGTGCATCAAGGTACCGACGCCGTGATCGGTCAACAGTTCGAGCAACACCGCATGCGGCACCTTGCCGTCGAGGATGACCACGCCCTCGACGCCCTGATCGAGCGCATAGATGCACGTCTCCACTTTCGGGATCATGCCGCCGGAAATGGTCCCATCGGCAATGAGCTTGCGCGCGTCAGCGACTGACAGTTGTGCAATCAGGTTCTTCGATTTGTCGAGCACGCCGGGCACGTCGGTCAGCAACAGCAGGCGCTTGGCTTTCAGCGCCCCCGCAATGGCGCCGGCAAAGGTGTCGGCGTTGACGTTGAAGGTGCCGCCATTGGTCGAGGTTGCCACCGGGGCCAGCACCGGAATCATCTCGCGTCCGATCACCTGATTGAGCATCGTGAGGTCGACTTTTTCGGGCTCACCGACAAAACCGAGATCAATGATTTTCTCGATATTGGAATCAGGGTCGACAACCGAGCGACTGACCTTGCGCGCCTGGACCATGTTTCCGTCCTTGCCGCAGAGCCCGATCGCCTTTCCTCCGGCCGCATTGATGTAGCCAACGATCTGCTTGTTGATCGAGCCGGCCAGGACCATCTCCACGACCTCAACGGTCTTGGCATCCGTGATGCGCAAGCCCTCCGCAAATTCCGACTTGATGCCGAGTTTCTTGAGCATGGCCTCGATTTGTGGTCCGCCGCCATGAACCACCACGGGATTGATTGCGGTCTGCTCGAGGAGAACGATGTCACGGGCAAAATCGCGCGCCGTCTGCTCCTGGCCCATGGCATGGCCGCCGTATTTCACGACGACGATTTCCTCGTCGTAGCGCTGCATATGCGGCAGCGCCTCGACGAGAATGCGGGCCTGTTCTTGCGGATCGATCTTGGGTGCTTTGCTCATCGCGGGGTTTCTAACCGATGTCACGGTCGTCCGACAATGCGTCAGCGGCCTCTTTCCGCCAACAAGCGCGCTATTGCCGCCCGCAATTCGGGGATACCGGCTGCACTGCGCGAGGAGGTCGGGATAACCGTGGGGAAGGCGGCTGGCCGCCTCGCGAGCGCTGCTTCGATTTCGGCAATGCGGGGACCGAGCTCGGAAGGTTTCACCTCGTCGCATTTGGTCAAGACGATCTGATGACTGACAGCGGCCTGGCCGAGGACATCGAGTGCAGGCTCGTCAGCCGATTTGAGGCCGTGGCGTGCATCCACCAGAACATAGACGCGCGCGAGGTTGCTCCGCCCGCGCAAAAACGCCTCGATCAACTGTGTCCATGCCGCAATCTTGGATTTGGCCGCAGCCGCATAGCCATAGCCGGGCATATCCACCACGTTCAGGCCCACGCCGTTGGTAAAAAAAATCAGCTCCTGCGTCCGACCGGGAGTCCGCGAGATGCGCGCCAGGTTTTTTCGGCCGGTGAGCGCGTTGATCAGGCTTGATTTCCCGACATTGGAGCGCCCGGCGAAAGCGATTTCAGTGCCCCGCATCGGCGGCAGCGAGACTGGCGTGCCTGCCGCGGCAACAAACTCCCACTGACCAGAGAAGAGGCTTCGGCCAGCTTCGATTTCGGCGCGTGTGAATTGGCTGGTCATCACCATTGTGCTGCGCGTCTCTTTGGCGTCATGTCCGGCACTCATCCGGCTTCCGGCCCAGACACTAAAGACGTGGATGGCCGGGACAAGCCCGGCCCTGACCAGAAGGCTCCTGGTGACGCCGCTACTGCTGCGGCTTGTCTTTTACGAACAGCGCCTTGATGTTGTCGAACAACTCAATCTTGGCGCCGTGCTTGCGCATGATGACGCTCTGCTGCAGCACGGAGAGCAGGTTGTTCCAGGCCCAATAGATCACCAAGCCGGCCGGGAAACTGGCGAGCATGAAGGTGAAGATCAATGGCATCCAATTGAAGATCATCGCCTGCGTCGGGTCGGGCGGCGCCGGATTGAGCTTCATCTGAAACCACATGGTGACGCCCATGATCAACGGCCAGGCGCCGACATGCAGAAACGGCCCAAGCAGGGGCAGCACAGTCGGATCAAGCGGAATAAGACCGAACAGGTTGAAGATGTTGGTCGGATCCTGGGCTGAGAGGTCATGGATCCAACCAAAGAAGGGCGCGTGGCGCATCTCGATGGTGACAAACAGCACCTTGTACAGCGAGAAGAACACCGGGATCTGAATCGCGATCGGCAGGCAGCCGGCCAGCGGATTGATCTTTTCCTTCCTGTAGAGCTCCATCAGCTCCTGCTGTTGCTTGGCTTTGTCATCCGCGTAGCGGTCGCGGATCGCCATCATCTGCGGTTGGACCGCTTTCATCTTTGCCATCGACGCATAGGATTTGTTGGCGAGCGGGAAGAAAGCGATCTTGATCAGGACGGTGATGATGAGGATGGCAAGACCGAAATTCCCTACCAGGTGGTACAGATAATCGATGGCGATGAACAATGGCTTGGTGATGAAGTAGAACCAGCCCCAGTCGATCAGAAGGTCGAAGCGGTTGAGCTTTAGGCTCCTGTCGTAGTCATTGACGACCGCAACTTCCTTTGCGCCCGCAAAAAGCCGGCCATTGACCGAAGCGGTTGCGCCCGGCGCAACGGTCTGCACCTCGAGCAAATAGTCGGTTTGGTAGGTCGGCAGGTTGCCGATGGTGCCGGTGGAAAAGCGGGCCTTAAGGCGGGCGGACGTGTCCGGCACCAGAACGGCGGCCCAGTATTTGTCAGTGATGCCAAGCCAACCGTTAACGACGTCAAAGTTGACGACCTTTTTTTCCGCTATGTTCTTGTACGTGAACTCCTGCAAGCCGGACTCGCCGAGCACGCCAATCAGGCCCTCATGCAAAATGTAGTAACCGAGCGTTTGCGGCGTGCCGTGACGCGAAATCAGCGCGTAGGGAAAGAGCGAGACCGGGCTCGAGCCCTTGTTGGTGACCTCGTCCTTGATCGTGAACAGATACTTGTCATCGACTGCGATGGTGCGCCGGAATTCAAGCCCTTCGCCATTGTCATAGATCAGTGTTACGGGCTGACCGACTCCAACCCCGCTCGAGCCGGCCTGCTTCCAGACCGTGTCGGAGTTTGGCAGCCTTACATTTGCGCCCGCGGCGCCGGTCCAGCCGAACTCGGCATAGAACGGATCGGCGGTGCCGGACGGCGACAGCAAGACGATCGGCGGCGACTTCGGATCGACGGTTTCGCGAAACTTGACCAGGGCCAGGTCGTCGATGCGGCCTCCCTTGAGCGCGATCGAGCCTTGCAAACTGCCCGTGGCGATCGGGACACGGGGCGAACCTGACAAAGCGGCCGCGCGGTCGAGCGGCGCGGCGTGCGCTGGAGCGCTCGGTTGGCCAGGAACCTGGGGCGTTCCGGCGGGGGCGGGCTGCTGCGAGGACTGGCTCGGCGCGGGCACATTTTGCTTTTGCTGCTGTGCCTGCTGCTCCTGCCGCGCCTTCTCCTGCGGACCCGCGAAGAAATATTGCCAGCCGATGAGAACAAGTGCCGACAGCACAATCGCGAGGATGGTGTTTTTATTGTCGTTCATCGAGATTCCACGCCATTGCGCCTTGCATGCACTCGTCGGAGCGCCTCTTCGAAATCCTTTGTCATTCGGTCAAACGGCATATCGAGCGCCGCGCGCCTTCCGACAAGGACATAGTCATGTCCGGCGCAAAGCCGGCTTGCGACCGAGAGCCGCACCACTTCCCGCAAGCGACGGCGCACCCGGTTACGCTCGACGGCGTTTCCCACCTTCTTCGACGCGGTAAAGCCAACCCGGGCCGGTTCCGCGTCGCGGCGGTTGCATGCCTGCAACACAAATGCGGCGGCCGGTACCTTGATCCCGGACGCCGCGGCCAGAAATTCCGCCCGTTGCCTCAGCCGCTCCATGCAAGTAGTTCGTGCGGCCTGCTCCCTCAGGCAGACAGCCGCTTGCGGCCGCGCCCGCGACGTGCCGAGAGGATTTTTTGCCCACCCTTGGTTGACATGCGCGCGCGGAAACCGTGACGGCGCTTGCGCACGAGCTTGCTCGGTTGATAAGTCCGCTTCACGTTTCAAGTACTCCGCCGCTCGCGCTGTGGGAAAGGAGGACCCGGTCCTCCAAACGTCTTCAAACCCATTCATTCGGGCCCGCACACGATTTCGCGCGGCTTATACGGGAGGGACTTTGGCCCGTCAATGCGACTGCTGTGCGTCGGCGCCGAGCTCAAAAACCCTCACAAGGCAGTGAGATCGGCCCGACTGGGGCGGGCGCTCGTGTATAAGGCGGTAATGTCCGCAGACTTGCATGCCGATAGCCAGTCAACAGGGTTCGTCCGCCGGCTACTGCTGCCTTTGGCGGCGTTCGTCATCTTCGCGGGAACGGCCTACTTCATGCTCGGTGAAGGCGGCATCTCGCTTGAGTCACTGGTCCGTAACCGCGCGAGTATCGACACCTTTGTCGCCGAACATCGACTGCTGGCGGTGATTGCGTACATCGGCATCTATATTGTCGCTGTCGCATTGTCCCTCCCCGGGGCGGCTTTTCTGACCATCGCCGGCGGATTTCTCTTCGGCATGGTGCTCGGTGCCTCGGCCGCGGTTGTCGGCGCAACAATTGGAGCTGCGATCATCTTCCTCATAGCGCGCACCTCACTCGGGGAGCCCTTGTTGCGACACGCAGGTCCACGCGCCAGTCTGCTCGCCGAAGGATTTCGCGAACACGCTTTCAGCTATCTCCTGTTCCTGCGCCTGGTGCCTGTATTTCCGTTCTTCTTGGTCAATCTGGTTCCTGCTTTTGCGGGCGTGCGCCTTGGCCCATTCGTGGCGGCCACCGCGCTTGGCATTATTCCGGCAGCGCTGGTCTATGCCTTGGCAGGGACCGGATTGGACAGCGTGATTTCGGCCCAGAAAAATTTGTACGATCAATGCATTGTCGCCAAAGGAATTGATTGCCGCATGGTCTTCGACCCGACAGAGGTGCTGACGCCGCAGCTGGTGGCCGCGCTTGTTGCGTTCGGTCTGCTCGCGCTGATGCCGGTGTTGGTGAAATATTGGCGCGGACGGTCACGCACCATTATTTGATGTCGTTGACCGGGGGCTTGCAGCATGACGGAAACACTAAAGCCCGACATTTGCGTACTCGGCGGCGGTCCGGCTGGGTTGTCAGTGGCCGCGGCGGCCGCCGCTTTCGGCGTGCCTACGGTTCTGATCGAACGCGGGAAAATGGGAGGTGATTGCCTCAACACCGGCTGCGTTCCTTCCAAGTCTCTTCTGGCGGCGGCAAAGCGCGCGGAATTGATGCGCAATGCCCGCCTGTTTGGCCTAAATGTTCAGGGTATCGGGGCTGATTTTGCGAAAGTGCACGATCATGTGCATTCGGTGATCGCAGCATTGGCGCCGGCAGATTCGCCGGAGCGTTTTACCGGTCTGGGCGTTCGCGTCATCCGCCAGCATGGGCAATTCAAGGACCGCAATACCGTCACGGCAGGCGACGTTGAAATTCGCGCGCGGCGCTTTGTGATTGCGACCGGGTCCGCGCCGGCCATACCGCCGATCCCCGGTCTCGATGGTGGGCCTTTTCTCACCAATGAAAATGTTTTCGATCTCAAAGAGAGGCCCGAGCACCTCATCGTCATCGGGGCAGGTCCGGTCGGGCTGGAATTGGCGCAGGCCTTCCGTCGGCTTGGAAGCTCGGTAACGGTCCTCGAGGCCGCACAGCCACTCGCGAATGATGATCCCGAATGCGTGGCCGTCGTGCTCGATCGCCTTGAACGCGAGGGAATTGTCATTCGCAGCGGTGTCAGAGTTACCGGCATTGCGCGTGCCGGCGGCGTCGTAACGGCCACGATCGAAACATCTGGCGCCGAGCAAACGGTCACGGGCAGCCATCTGCTGGTTGCGGTCGGCCGCAAGCCGCAAATCAATGAACTTGGTCTTGAGGCCGCGGGAATTCGGCATGACCACCGCGGCATCATCGTCAACGCCAGACTGAAGACGAGCAATCGGCGGGTCTATGCGATCGGGGATTGTGCTGCGGGCTATCCGGCACTCACGCACGCGGCCAATTATCACGCAGGTCTCGTCATTCGGAATGCGTTGTTTCGCCTGCCGGTGCGCGCAGACAACAGTGCCGTCCCGTGGGCCACCTACACCGATCCTGAGCTTGCACAGACCGGCTTGACCGAAGCGCAGGCGCGAGCGCGACGAATGAAGATTCGTGTCGCGCGCTGGCCCTATCACGACAATGATCGCGCGCAAATCGAGCGAGAGGCGCACGGCCACATTAAAGTCATCACCACCAGGAACGGTAAGATAGTAGGTGCGACGATAGTTGGAGCGCAGGCAGGCGAACTGATCGCGATCTGGACATTTGCAATTGCGCAGGGGCTTAACATCCGCGCGTTAACCAACATTGTGCTTCCGTATCCGACGTTTTCGGAACTCGGAAAACGGGCGGCGATTGATTTTTTCACCCCGAGTTTGACCAAGCCATGGGTGCGGCGCATCATTAGCTGGATGCGAATCTTCGGTTGAGGCCATTTTTGTCGGACGTCGGAACAGAACCAACTGAGGTGCAGCAGCGGCCGGCGCGTAAATTGCGCGTCGGCCTCTCCAGCAAGTTGTTGTTGCTCACCATCCTGTTCGTGATGGTGGCGGAAGTTTTGATTTATGTGCCTTCGGTCGCAAACTTCCGTTTGAACTGGCTGAACGATCGGCTGGCTGCCGCACACACGGCAGCACTTGTGCTCGACGCCGCGCCAAGTGGAATGGTTCCAAAAAGCCTGGCGAACGAAATTCTCACGAGCATCGGCGCGCGCGCGGTGGCGATGAAGATGGGCAATCAGCGTCGATTGCTCGCTGCCTACGATATGCCGTCCACGATCGCGCAGGACATCGACATGCGGAATTGGTCGTGGTGGACCGCGATCATCGACGCATTTGATACGCTGCTCACTTGTAAGCCTGATGACGTTATGCGGGTGGTTGGCCCGGCGCCTATGGGCGGCGACTTTCTTGAGGTCATTCTGAATGAGGCGCCTCTCTGCAGAGCGATGTGGACGTTCTCGGTCAACATCCTGATGCTGTCTCTGGCTATCTCGTGCATCACCGCGATGCTCGTTTTCTTCGCCCTGCATTATCTCCTGGTACGGCCGATGTGGCGCATCACCGGCAACATGGTCGCCTTTCGAGCGGATCCGGAAAACCCGTCGCGCATCATCGCCGAAAGCGGTCGGCAGGATGAGATTGGCACGGCCGAACAGGAGCTCGGCGCCATGCAGCGCGAACTCGCCTCAATGCTTCACCAGCAGAGCCGGCTCGCGGCACTGGGTCTCGCGGTGTCGAAAATCAATCATGACCTGCGCAACCTGTTGGCCTCTGCGCAACTCTTCTCCGATCAGCTTTCGACGTCGCCGGACCCCAAGGTGCAGCGCTTTGCTCCCAAGCTGATGCGTGCCCTCGAACGCGCGATCGCGTTCTGTCAGTCAACGCTGTCTTACGGCGGGGCACAGGAACCACCACCGGAGCGCAAAACCATCGAACTCGAACCGTTGATCGAGGAGGTCTACGAAGCGCTTGGGCTTGGTCTTGAGGTGCCGATCCGGTGGATCGTTGCAGTGGAGCGCGGTCTCACGGTCGAGGCCGATCACGATCAGTTGTTCCGTGTCCTCGTCAACGTTGCGCGCAATGCCGTGCAGGCGCTGGAAACCCGCGGCGCCCGCGATCCTGCTCGCGATCAAATCCGGATAACCGGGCGGCGAGAAGGCAGCGTCGTGGTCATCGAGGTGTCGGATACCGGGCCGGGCGTAGCTGAAAAGGCGCGCGCGCACCTGTTCCAGGCATTTCAGGGCGCGCGCGCCGGCGGCACCGGGCTGGGCCTGGCCATCGCCGCGGAATTGGTTCGTGCGCACGGGGGCGAAATCCGCCTCGTGCCGGGGACGATTGGCGCCACCTTCAGCATCTCCATCCCGGACCGGGCGGTTGATCTGAGTACACGACGTGGTGAACGCGCCAGCGCCTGAGGGCGGGAAGAGCCCACAACCTGCGGTGTTTTTCGCATAGGGGCGTCGTTCGCAATTTTACGAAAAGGATATGCGTATTGTGCCCCCGGTAAATGTGCTTGCGGTTGCCACCGCGGTACCCCCGAACAAGCTCGAGCAGAACGTGGTCGCGGATGCTGCGCGAAAGGTCTATGCGCGCACATTCGCGCGTTACCCGAAACTGGCCGATGTATTCGTCAATGTCGGCATCGAGCGGCGCTATTCGGTACGATCGCTGGACTGGCTAAGCGCGCCGCACGATCTCGCCGAGCGCACCAAGGTCTATATTGAGGGC